>Ga0209016_1002685_pt1 | contig 11465 bp, 15 predicted proteins | sample EPASupsiteSAE305_FD_187265 | JGI IMG/M metagenome (GOLD analysis project Ga0209016, IMG submission 187265) | Bioremediated contaminated groundwater microbial communities from EPA Superfund site, New Mexico - SAE3-05 (SPAdes) (version 2) | ecosystem: Environmental > Aquatic > Deep subsurface >...
GCTTAGCAGTAGCCCCGATAAGACGGCCGCTCGGCCAAACAAAAAACACAAGCCATATATCCGGATATATTGCTCGTGTTTTAAGTTGAGTTGGCAAAGATTTAGACTTTGCTCATTATTATATTGAAGACTGCGTGTTTAAATTCGTGGACGTAATCAGACTAGCCGTAGCTAGGTTTTATCTTCCCGCCTTATTATTGTTTATTAATAAGTCTATGAGAGCATTATAGCATAAAATGGAGGGCAATTCAAGGGACAATTTTTTAGGAATTACAGCTAAATATTTACTTAGCTCTTTTTAAAATTTTAACTATCCCCTTATCAGCATCGACTTCAACAAAATCGCCGTCTTTAAAATTTTTCATCGCATTTTTAAGAGCAATTATACAAGGAATCCTAAATTCCCTAGAAACAACAGCCGCATGACAGGTTAAGCCTCCGACTTCCGTAATAATCGCTACCGCTCGTTTCATTGCCGGTAAATAATCAACGGTTGTCGCATAAGTAACCAGAATATCGCCATCTTCAACTTTACTATTTTCATCGGGCGAAGAAACTATTTTAATTATTCCCCTGGCTTTTCCGGGGCTTGCGCAAACCCCCTGAGTCTCATCGTTCCCCTGGGCGTTGGTAGAATTTTTTTCGATATACTTAAACATCTTTACGGCTTCTTTCTCTGAAAAAATAAAACGCTTAGACATATTCTTATTAAAACCAAAGCCTCTCATCTTTCCGGCAACGTGAAGCAATTTACTGATATCTTTTCTACCCAACAAACAAGAGTTCAATTCATCTTCAAATAAAAGCCTAATCTGATTAATGGAAGCATTTAATCTTTTAGCAATTTCTTTATATAGCGGCAAAAGATAAAATCCGGAAAAACTAACAAAATACTCCGCCTCGTTGCGCGCATCAAGTGCTAAACCAAAATCAATAAATTTTTGTAAATCTTGAGCTTGAATATTATATTTTTTTACAATTTGCGTAATATCATTATTTCTATTCTGGCGATAATTTTTTAATAAAAAATATTCTTTCTCTAATTCTTTTAAATTTTGCTTAATTAGGCTTTCTAATTCCTTCTGATAATATTCCGCATCCCAAGGTTCGCCATAACAAAAAACTGGCATCCAACCATAACTTTTGGCCATTTTTTTACTCGCCTGTTCTAAATTTATTTTTTTACGCTTAATTTTAATAGCTTGTTCTAAGGCATATTTTTTTTCTGACAATGTAGTGGAAATTTCTTCCGGTTTAGTTAAAATAAATAATGCCTTGTTGTATTCGGATGAATTTTTTAACAAACTAAGTTTATTAACTAATACATCTTCCGCTAAAGAAAGTAAAAAATCCTCACCAACAAAACCTAACTGATCAAAAATAGTAACCCTCCGAATATAATCTCGAATAAACAAAAACCGGTCAGCTAATTTTTTATTTGATAGCTCTGAATATCTCAACTTTGAATCAGGAGCAACAGCTAATTTAGCCGCCTTTTTAAGAGAATAAAAAAACTTTAATTTTTTCTCTAAAGACTTATAATCTTTTTTATTGATATCTAAAATTCTCTTCTTAAGATTTTGAAATAAATCTTTAGTGAGATAACCATGAAAAAATCCCTCAAAAAAAATATAAAGCCCACCTTTATAAATGCCAAAATGCTTTTTAAAATAATCTGATGATTTATTTCCGAACCAAGTTTCACCGTCTAGCGGTAATAACGCCCATTTTCCAACTTTTACAACTTCTGTTTTGTAATAATGATTTTTATTCATGGTTTTATAATAATGTTTTTCTTTAGTTTTGTCAAAAATCTGGAATATTTATTTATCTAAAATTTCCGCCCATTTCCCGATTTCCTCAATAATCCCGTCAAAATTTTGAGAAATTTCAGACTTCAAGACTACGTATACAAAAAGTGATGTCATTTTTCTAAAATTAATTCTCCGGTAGCTAATGCTTCTTCGTGAGAAACGCAGCGCGGCAACGGACGCTCTAAAACATCTTCTGAATCGAAAATAAATATAAAGCAATCTCCAGGTGGGACTTTACCATAGTTGTTTGTTAAAACGTGATCAAAGTATTTCCACATAATCCGCGAGTAAATAGACCAAGGTTTTGTTGATGTTTCAACCCTATGATGCAACACCTGAAGTTTTGCTTTTTCCCCATTGCATAAGTCTCCGGATTGAAATTCACGGAGGCCTGCTTCAGTTGGTATACGAAATATATCTTTTTGTTCATCTGAAAATTCAAGAGTTCCGCCGGCCGCGTCAAAAAATGAAGTTAGTAAAATGTCATCAATGTTCGAAGGCATACCATCAGCAATAATGCTTCCTGATTTACTACGTGCAAATAAACCATTTCTTTTTGTAGTTAACGACTTGGAATTCGCTTTCAAAAAAATTTCTTCACCACAAGCAAATATTCTATAATCAGTTCTTGATAGAATTTGCTTTTCTGCCAACACTTGATTTTTATTTTTTAGCACTAAAAATGTAGATATTAATGCAAATAATATTATAAAAATTCCTATAATTACTAATTTGCAGATATTTTTTGTTATAGATTTCATAATCAATCTATTACTTCAAGCACACCAATGCTTAAAAAATCCCCTTTGCGCGCTTTGATTAATTTATTATATATCTCATCCCATTTTTCAATTTCAGTTATTGTGACACATCCCAAAGAACGGCTGCCTGTATGCAGATATCTTTCTCCTTCATGCCCAATCCTAAACCAAGTTTTAGCTCTAGATGCTGTGCCAACATAATTTCTCCTATCTTTATGAGGATAATCAGGCAATTCAATATCGTACCAGCCTTTCTTCCAAGGTGTTCCTGCGTGATCCGCAGCCTTATATTTTTTATTGCCTACAATCAGCTTCTTTTGAGAAATGGAATACTGAAGCTTAATCAGGCATTCGTGTTTTACATCGGATAGAAGTCGTGAATTATTATTATTTTCATTATCCAAACTGACAGAAGCTTTTTGATCTTTATAAGAACCTTCTAATATTTTAAAGTATTCTCGCCCTCTTTCAATATATTCTGATTGCACTTTTAAAAAAGCGGGAAGATAAATTATATCGCCGTCGGCCATCCTAACTTTAAGCCAACCATTATCAATGTCTGGTATATATTTTATTGCTTCCATAACCAAAGCTTCAATGGTTACTTCAAATTTAGCGGTTGACTTACCCCAATTTTTCCAAAAACGTTTTTCACGAAGCTCAATTGTGTAAACAAATTTTTGAGGTTTAGCATTTTCCGTATCAACTTTAATTACCTTCTCAGTATTGTTTGTATCGTTAAATAAGGCATCCTTTTCCGTAATAGTAATTTTTGCTTTGGTCGTAAAAGAGGTTTGATCAGTCGAAAACATCCCTATCTCTTCCACGAACTCAACCGTACTGCCAACTTTAATTCTTTTATCAATTTGTAAGGTTTTATCGAGTATTTCAATATTCACGCGAATATTATCACCAATGGATCTGCCGGTGTATTTTATTTTTGTGAGCTTGAATTGAATTTTTTTAAGCATAAAGATTTTTTATCTTTTAAATTTTTAATATGTTTTGCCCGCTTAAGGAAGATTGTAATTCTTTAACTTTTATCAACAAAGCCTTAGCATCTATACAAGCTTGTTTTAATTCTGCTTCCGAAATCCCCATGAAATCTCCATATTCAATTCTATTTCTTTTTTTCCTCATTTGTTGAAATCTCTGAAATTCATTACCAAGTTGACCATTAAGTAAAATAGCGGCGGCGTTAATTACAATATAATGATGCCCCTCTCCGCTTGTTTTCGCTCTATATCCGTTAATTAACAATATGGCTTCACAGCATAATCTTATAGAATCATAGATGTTATTATACACAATATCCTCGTCCCCAACGCCTAACCCGGACAAATTTTTATTTGCAAAATTATATAACCTGTCAGCCTTCTCAATTTTTATTTCAACCCCTTTTAAGCTGGGCGAAAAAGGCTCGATGGAATTATTATTTAATAATGTTTGAATCTCTTGTAAAATCATATGGATTTCCTTTTAATTTAATTATTGGTGATAAAAATATATTAGATATAAAATTATTTTTTTCTTTGATTTTTTTAACAATTTCCTGACTGCTGTAAATATGATAATTTATCTCTCTGGCAATTTTTCTCTCTATAGAACTTATCATGGTAATAAGGGCGTCTTGGTTTATGTCCCCAATTAACATTAAATCGATATCGCTATTATTATTTTCTGTTCCTTTAGCGATTGATCCGAAAATAAAAGCACATTCAACATTATCAAGTTTATCAACTAACTCTTTTAACTCATTTTCTAAGCCGGTTGTTTTCGAAATAATGCTTTTTATTTCCTCATAAAGCGGGTGCTTTTTATTTAATCTAAAAAAACGCATATTTCCGCGACGCTCATCTAATAATATTCTATCTTCTACCAAATTATCCAAATATTTTTGATAGTGGCTCGGTTCTTTCTTTAGATTTTTAGCAATTTCTCTAAAATAGTATTCTTTGTCTGGATTTTTAAAAAATAGTTCGATGATTTCTCCGCCGCCCTTTTTCAAGAAATTTAGCATATAGTATGTTTGATAATTTTTATTTCAATTATTCTTGATTATATTATACACTATTTATGTACAATTGTACATACTTTATATATAGTGGCTAACATTAGCCGATAATTACACATTTATCAAGAAAAAGGTTAAATTATCCTAGAATTTCCGCCCATTTCCCAATTTCCTCAATAATCCCGTCAAAATTTTGAGAAATTTCAGACTTTAAGACTACAAATCAAAAAGGACTCAGCGAATGCGGAGTCCTTTTTGATTTGTATGCGTAATTATGGAAAGAAAACTATCTTATAACCATCGCTATAACCTGTAAATTTTTCGCGAATGGCAGGGCTATTATTTTATCATATTCTTTTCTAAATTCATCTGGGAGCTCTGATGGCGCAATAATATTAAAATAAAATTTATTATAAAAACTTTCTTTATTTAATTCTGTCAAAATAAAAATTGGTCGCGCTACTTCTTTAGATAATAATGTTGCGACCAAGCCACTGCCAATCCCCTTACCTCGATAATTTTGATTAACCGCTAAACTTGCCAACTCTGAACATCCGCCGTCGAACATCTTCGTTCTAACGCAACCGACTAAAATATCACCAATTTTAGCGACATAAAATCTCGCAATATCAAATTTAGATCTGTCCCCCTCTAACTCTTTTAATAAATCGAGGATAGCTGCTTCATCTTCTGGGGCAGCCTGGGAATAACTAATATTTAATTCATTAATCATATTTAAAGAATTAATCCCTATATTTATATAATAACACAGAATATCACTAATAAGATGCTGTTTGAATTACTCATAAAATTTCCACCCATTTCCCAATTTCATTAAAAATACCGTCAAATACAATAGAGGCAAAACCGCAGATTAACTAAAATCTCTATTTATATTATAATTGTTTTATCAATAACCAAACAGATTATAAACATATGTATATCACTAATACTGCAAATAGGCCAAGTCCGGTAGAATGCCCCGTCGTTTGCGAGCAGCCGCTGCGCCTTGATATTAATCTGCTAGGAGCTGCGTTCGGCCTTACTTGCCTAGCTCTTTATTTCGCTAAGAAAAAATTTTTCTTACATGCCCGATCTAAAAAAAGGAAACTAATCTCCCAGATACTGACCGGATCATTTTTTATTTTACTACTTCTCTTCCTCTTATACTTTATCAAACTTGAATATAAACCGGCCGGCGCTAGCTGCCAGTCAGAAGGCGTCCTGCTGCGCGGCAAACTTCTGCCGGATATCTGGCCGCCGCTTTATACTATTCGATAGGAATAGGCGTCCGTAAAAATAAAATTGGTTCCAGACAGATGCCGGAACCAATTAATCTATTTGCCACTTAAAGTGAACATAAAGATGATGTACGAAACGATAGCCGCGAGAAGTAATGATGTACTTCGGTCATTAGCTTCTTCGATTCTCTCATCTTCCATAAGATCATCTGTAAAGTCCGAGGGGACTTGATCTTGAGTCTGCGCAGAATGCTGGCTGACAACTGTCGTGTCAGTAACAGATATAACAGGAAAAGAATCAAAATTTTCGCCAGCCGACTGTGCATTAGCAACCGTTAAAAGTACAAGAGCCAAAACCAGAGCCATAATCAAGGTTTTCATTGTGTGCTTCTTTCTTTTTTGTTTATTTTTGTTTATTTTTAATTTTTAATGTAAAGTACCATAATACACTAAATATCATTATTTGTCAATAGCAAGCCAAGAATAGCTATTCCCTACCAGCCTAACCAAAAAAATAAAAAAAGCTCGCCGGAATATAATCGTTCCTAAGCGAGCCTACGTCTTCAAGATTACCATGGTATTTTGTCTCCAGTGAAATTAATAAATTAACTGAACTTCCTCATCTAAATCATAGAAAAGGAGAAAGTTATTGTTTGGCTCTTTGGCTAAATATTTTCTCCAATAATCGGCCAAATGCTTTTGTCCCAGCTGATCAAATGCGGAAATAACTTGATCAACATCAACAGCGAAAGCTGCATCAATCAAATCGGATCGATCATGCATTCTCAATTCCTGATTGGTCGCCACAAAAAGCTGCAAATCAATTAGGGATCTAATAATCTCGCTGGGATGGGTATTTCTGAAAACGCCAGATGGTTTCTTGATAATCAGTCTTAGGCCCATGGTTTACCTCCTTTGGTTAATAAAGGACTAATATGACTATTATATTCAGATATTACCAGGTTTAGATTTAACTATCAAGAGCAAAAGAGTATAAAAAAGCACGCGCGTCAGCGGTGCTTTTAACTAAAAAGGATAATTTATTCTCCGGACATATATCAGAATTCTTCCCCCTGAAAAATTTGTGAGGGCATAATTACTCTTTGATTCTTATCCAAGAATGCCGGAGTAACAATGATCTGTCGAGGCGGACAAACGGTCCGCTTGTCGTCCTTGTTATCCTTTTTATTTTTCTTTTTTTGAGTCTTAGGCTTAGCCATAACTCCTCCCGTGATTGTTAAAAAGGAACAAAAAAATAATATACCTTAATTTCTAAAAATTGTCTAGTTTCGTAAATGTAGACTTGTCAAAAATAAAATCTTTTGTTATCATCAATTTTGTAATTGCGCCTATAGCTCAGTTGGTAGAGCAACAGCCTTTTAAGCTGATGGTCGCTGGTTCGAATCCAGCTGGGCGCACCAAGTGAATGGCCGTGACAACACGGCCATTTGCCGACTTAGCTCAGCTGGTAGAGCAGCTGTCTTGTAAACAGCAGGTCGTCGGTCCGAGCCCGACAGTCGGCTCCCAAAAAACTTATCTACTCCACGGAAAAAACCGCTTAAACGCGGTTTTTTCAATCACTCACTGGTGCACAAACTGCGCAAAAACTGTGCCTATTCCCACCGCTGAGCGACTTGAAAAATCAAGGAGCATAAGTTAAGATGATAAGGCAATAAAGTCTTGATAAGATTAAATAAAAATATGGCAACCAGCGAGCAAAATTTAATGGCTAAAGTGCCGCCCCACAGTCTAGAGGCCGAGGAATCCCTGCTTGGTTCTCTTTTAATCGATAAAGACGCGATTATTAAAGTGGCCGATACGGTCATGCCCCAAGACTTTTATAAAGACAGCCATAAAATCATCTACGAAACTATTAAAGAATTATACGGCAATCAAGACCCGATCGATATCATTACTCTGGCTAATCGCTTGGAAGATAAAAAACAAATGGCGGCCATCGGCGGCCGATCATATTTAGCGCAACTTTCTAATACTGTCGCTACTAGCGGTAACATCGCTAACTACGCCAGTATCATTCAACGCAAAGCGACGCTGCGTCGCCTGCAACAAGCCGCCGCTGAAATTTCTTCTTTAAGTTTTAATGAGGAACGGGAAATCGACGAAATATTGGATGAAACCGAAAAAAAAGTCTTTGGTGTTTCTCGTAAATATTTAAAGAATGCTTTCTTGCCGATTGATAATCTGCTCACCGCCGCCTTCGAACGTATCGACGAATTGCATCGACATAGCGGCAAGCTGCGTGGCCTATCGACCGGTTTTACCGATCTGGATAACGTTTTGGCGGGGCTGCAAAAATCTGATTTAGTAATCTTAGCGGCCCGTCCTTCGGTCGGTAAAACTTCCCTGGCGCTCGATATCGCCCGTCAGGCGGCGATTAAGAGTAAGGAAGGCGTGGGTATTTTTTCGTTAGAAATGAGTAAAGAACAATTAGTCGATCGTATGCTTTGCGCGCAAGCCGGCGTCAGTCTTTGGAAAATGCGTACCGGAAACTTATCCGATAAAGAAGAGGATAATGATTTTGCTCGAATCGGCGAGGCGATGGGAAAACTGGCGGAAGCGCCTATTTATATCGATGACTCCGGAACCCTCTCAATTATGGAAATCCGCGCCAAGGCGCGACGTCTGCAGATGGAAAAAGGTTTAGGTTTAATCGTTATCGACTACCTGCAATTAATGGAGGGTCGAGGAAAATACGGTGATAACCGTGTCCAGGAAATAGCAGAAATCAGCCGCGGTCTTAAATCGATCGCGCGTGAATTAAATATTCCGATTCTGGCTCTGGCTCAGTTATCGCGCGCCGTCGAATTGACGCATCCGGCCATTCCGAAACTATCTCATTTACGCGATTCCGGATCAATCGAGCAGGACGCCGACGTGGTTATGTTTATCTACCGTAAAGCGGCCGATCGCGGTTATAATCCTAATGACCTGCCTTTAGAAGACCGCTACAAAGCGGAAATCCATATCGCCAAACATCGTAACGGTCCGACCGGAAAAGTCGATCTGTTCTTTGACGAAAATACTGTCAGTTTCCGCAGTATGACCAAGAAATTAAGCGAACCGGCGCCAGTCGAGTTTTAATAACTAATAAAAATTTTAGCCGATCAAAATTATGTTTAATAAATTGAAGCAATTTAAGGACTTACGCAGCCAGGCCAAAACGATGCAGAACGCTTTAGCCCAAGAAACTATTACGGAGGAAAGAAATGGGGTCAAAGTGGTTTTAAACGGTAATATGGAAGTTTTGGAATTAAAGCTGAGCGATAATCTACCAAAAAATTCCCAAGAAGAAAATTTAAAAACCTGTTTTAACGACGCCCTAAAACGCGCCCAAAGAATAATGGCCAAAAAACTCCAAGATATGGGCGGTATTCCGGGGATGAATTAATCAAAAGTATCATGAAGTATCCCGAGGCGATCCAAAATTTAATCGACAAACTTTCGACCTTGCCCAGCGTCGGGCCGAAGACCGCCGAACGCTATGTTTTTTATTTGCTTAAACAAAGCGAAGAAAAAATCAAAAGTTTGGCAACCGCCCTTAACGAATTAAAAGAAAAAACCAAAATCTGCACGCATTGCTTCGCTTTGGCCGAAAAAGAAATTTGTACGATCTGTGCCGATAAAAATCGTCGGGCCGGAATACTGTGCGTCGTCGAAAATAGCCAAGACCTAGCGGCTATCGAAGCGACTAAGCAATACGACGGACGTTATTTCGTTCTCGGCGGACTGATCAATACGATTAACGAAACTCGCCCCGAAGATCTCAACATCCGCAAACTACTGGCGCGCGTCAAAAATGAAGGGATTAAGGAATTGATTCTGGCTTTAAATTTTACTCTCGAGGGCGAGACCACATCTTTATACCTGACGAAAATCCTCAAAGACCAGCTGAAGATTACCCGCCTGGCCAAAGGCTTACCGGCCGGATCGAATCTGGAATACGCCGACGAATTAACTCTAGGAAACGCTCTGAAGTACCGCAATGAATTAAAATAAGATCAACCGACAAAAAAATCCGCTGCTCAAGCGGATTTTTGTATATAGCGATTTAAAAACTATTAAGCGATCTTCGAGATCTTCAAGGAGGTAAACTGCTGACGATGACCGACAGTCTTTTTATAACGAGTCTTATTCTTATATTTAACAACCGTCACTTTTTTACCTTTAGCTGTCTGCAGAACTTCCGCTTCGACTTTTTCACCCAAAGACGGAGCGCCTAACTCTAACTTATCGCCGTCAGCGATCAAAAGCGTATCTAGTTTTACTTTTGTACCATTTTCGGCAGCCAATTTCTCGACTTTGATAGAATCCCCCTCTTGGACCTTATACTGTTTTCCGCCAGTTTTAATTACGGCAATTTTTGACATATTAACTTATTTTTTATATTAAAAAATCAGAGCTAAATCTGAACCACTTAATAATAGCAAATATTTGAAAAATGTCAATAAATGGGTTATGATTAGTAGCAGCCTTAAGTTTAAGGACTAAATAAACTAAAATAAGCGAAAATATGGCTAATTTACTCATTACAGGCGGACGAAAACTTCATGGCGTCATCAAGACTAATTCCGCCAAGAACGCGGCGGTAGCGATCTTATGCGCGACGGTGATGATTAAGGGAAAAACCACTCTGACCGACGTTCCCCGGATAGAAGAGGTAAACCGCATCATCGAAATCTTATCCTCCTTAGGCTTAAAAATAAGCTGGACCGGCGACCACGATTTAGAAATAATCAACGCTGGACGTCTTTATCCGGAGCGAATTGATCGTGAGGCTTATCTTAAAACTCGTTCCGCGCTTTTACTGATGAGCGCCCTGACCGCAGAATTCAAAAATTTCTCCCTGCCGAAAGCCGGTGGCTGCAAACTCGGACGACGAACCGTCAATCCTTATGTGATCGCGCTTAAATACCTAGGTATTAAGGTCAAGGAAACAGCGACGGCCTATAATGTTTCTTATGAACGCAAAAAAGGCGCAAGTCTGACCATGTATGAGACCAGTGATACCGGCACGGAGAACACGATTATGGCCGCCGTTCTCTCTCCCGGCGAAACGGTTATTAATTTCGCTTCGACTAATTACATGGTTCAAGATTTGATTATTTTTTTAAAAAAAGCCGGCGCCAAGATCGAATTAAACGGCATCAATTTAAAAATCAGCGGCGTCAAAGAATTACATACCGTCAAAAACTACCCGATCATGCCCGACCCGATCGAATCTATGGCCTTTATCTCTCTGGCGATTACGACCAAATCTCATCTTAAAATAACAAATTGCCCGATTGACTTCTTGCTTCTAGAAATTGAAAAACTGAAAGCGATGAATCAAAAAATAAAAATCAGCCGACGATATAAATCTAAAAACGGCTATTTCGACCTAGCCGATATCGATATACCGGTCAGCCGGCGCCTCAAGGCTCTGCCAGACAAGATTCATGCTCAACCTTACCCCGGCTTAAATATTGATAATCTGCCGCTCTTTGTGCCTATTCTGACACAAGCCGAGGGCTCGACTTTAGTGCATGATTGGATTTACGAAAACCGCGCCATTTACTATACCGAGTTAAGCCGCCTGGGAGCCAATATTATGCTGCATGATCCGCATCGCGTCACC
>Ga0209016_1002686_pt1 | contig 11457 bp, 7 predicted proteins | sample EPASupsiteSAE305_FD_187265 | JGI IMG/M metagenome (GOLD analysis project Ga0209016, IMG submission 187265) | Bioremediated contaminated groundwater microbial communities from EPA Superfund site, New Mexico - SAE3-05 (SPAdes) (version 2) | ecosystem: Environmental > Aquatic > Deep subsurface >...
CAGTGCGTCACCAATGGAAGCATCACCGTGAGGGTGAAACTGCATGGTGTGACCTACAATATTTGCCACTTTGTTATAACGTCCGTCGTCCAGTCGCTTCATGGAATGAAGAATACGTCGTTGAACAGGCTTCAGTCCGTCATTAATATGCGGAACTGCACGCTCTAGAATTACATAAGAAGCGTAGTCAAGAAACCAACTCTGATACATACCAGACAGCTGGTGCTTAATATTTTCGTCTTGAGGACCAACAGGTTTATAGTCAGAATGTTCGTTGTTGTTTGCTAATTCTTCTTCTGTAGAGTTCTCTTCTTCTATGAAATTCTCTTCAGAAGAAGGTACTATATCGTCGTTCAATTCATTTTTATCGATTGTGTCGTCACTCATAAATCTTCTCTTTCCTCTTTTTCGGTATCGTTTTTAACAACAAATTATGTTTTTTACATCATTATGGGGTGATGTGCAGACAAAAATACGAATTTTATTGAAAAAAATCATTTACTTTGCATTTTATTTCCGGTAAGCAAGTTAACAAATAAAACAAAAGATATGGCACAAGAAGATGTTTTTAAGAAAATTGTATCACACTGTAAAGAGTATGGTTATGTATTCCCTTCAAGTGATATTTATGATGGACTTGGAGCAGTGTATGATTACGGTCAGATGGGAGTGGAGTTGAAGAATAATATTAAGAAATATTGGTGGGACAGCATGGTGTTGCTTCACGAAAATATTGTTGGTATTGACTCTGCTATATTTATGCACCCTACTATCTGGAAAGCTTCCGGTCACGTTGACGCTTTCAATGACCCTTTGATTGATAACAAAGATTCTAAAAAACGCTACCGTGCGGATGTGCTTATTGAAGATCAGCTTGCTAAATATGATGAAAAGATTAACAAGGAAGTTGAAAAAGCACGCAAAAAATTTGGTGAATCATTTGATGAAGCTCAATATAGATCTACTAATCCACGTGTAATTGGTCATCAGGAAAAACGTGATGCTTTGCACACTCGTTTTGCTAAGGCTTTAAATGATAATAATCTGGATGAACTTCGTCAGATTATTGTTGATGAAGAAATTGCTTGTCCTATTTCAGGAACAAAGAACTGGACAGAAGTTCGTCAGTTCAATCTGATGTTCTCTACAGAGATGGGATCTACAAGTGATGGTGCAATGAAGGTGTATCTTCGTCCGGAAACAGCTCAGGGTATTTTCGTAAACTACCTGAATGTACAGAAAACCGGTCGTATGAAAATACCTTTCGGTATTGCTCAGATTGGTAAGGCTTTCCGTAACGAGATTGTTGCTCGTCAGTTTATTTTCCGTATGCGTGAGTTCGAACAGATGGAAATGCAGTTCTTTGTTCGTCCGGGAGAAGAACTTAACTGGTTTAAATCATGGAAAGAACTACGCTTGAAATGGCATAAAGCTCTTGGATTTGGAGATGCTAAATATCGTTTCCACGATCATGATAAGTTGGCTCACTATGCAAATGCTGCTACAGATATTGAATTTGAAATGCCATTCGGATTTAAAGAAGTAGAAGGTATCCACTCTCGTACAAACTTTGACTTGAGTCAGCACGAAAAATATTCAGGAAAGAATATTAAATACTTCGATCCTGAGTTAAACGAATCATATACTCCGTACGTAATTGAAACATCTATCGGTGTAGACCGTATGTTCCTTAGCGTAATGTGTTCTTCTTATTGCGAAGAAACTCTTGAAGGTGGCGAAACACGCGTGGTACTTAAATTACCTGCTGCACTTGCTCCAATTAAACTGGCTGTTATGCCGCTTGTTAAGAAAGACGGTCTTCCTGAAAAGGCACGTGAAATTATCAATGACTTGAAATTCCACTTCAATTGCCAGTACGATGAAAAGGATTCAATTGGTAAGCGTTACCGCCGTCAGGATGCTATTGGTACTCCATACTGTGTAACTGTAGACCACCAGACTCTGGAAGACAACTGTGTAACTATCCGTCACCGTGATACAATGGCTCAGGAAAGAGTTGCAATCTCTGAACTGAATAATATCATTGCTGATAAAGTTAGTATCACTACTCTTTTAAAGACTTTGATTTAATATAAGGATATTGATATAAAATTAAGGCTTCAGTTCCTGTTTGGGAATCTGAGGCCTTAATTGTTTTCAGTGCTTTCTATGTTTTTTTGATCCTTATTCCTCCGTTTTTAAAAACTCAAAGGAAGATTAATGTTTCCTTGTACAAAACATTTAATTATTCTGTACAAAAGAAAGAATTGTTCTGTACAGAAGAATGTATTCTTTTGTACAAGATAATATAAACTATTCAGCTTATTTTTTAAAAGTTCAGGCTAGGTTTTCGTTATTATTTAGAAGAATCATTTCTTCAATGTTCTCTCTTGTATTGCTTAATCTTGGAACCTTGTGCTGTCCGCCTAATTTTCCTTTCATTTTAAGCCAGTCAATAAACAGACCTTTGCGGGCTACAATAACCTCTAAAGGCTGAAGCGCAATGTCTTTATACCTTTTAGCCTCGTAATCAGAGTTAAGCTCTTTTAAAGTTGAATCTAAAATATCTGCAAACTTATCTACAGAATCGGGCATTACGGCAAATTCAATCAGCCATTGGTGACGGCATTTTGCATTCTTGTCCATAAATACAGGTGCAGCAGAATATTCGCATATCTGAGCTCCGGTAGCAGCACACGCTTTTGCCAGCCCTTTTTCTGCATTATCAATTATCAGTTCTTCTCCAAAAGCGTTAATGAAATGCTTTGTTCTGCCGGTAATGACAAACTTATATGGATTCTTTGAAGTGAATTTTACTGTATCGCCAATCATATATCGCCATAAACCACAGGAAGTGGTTATTACCATTGCATAGTTTTTGTTTAGTTCTACATCGGCAAGGCAAAAGATTTCCGGATTTTCCTCATGAAGTTGATCTAGCGGTATAAATTCATAGAAAATACCGTAATCAATCATCAATAACATGGAAGGGTCGGATAGGTCGTTCTGAACTCCAAAGAAGCCTTCAGAGGCATTGTATGTCTCCACATAATGCATCTTGCTTGTCTGTATAAGTTGCTTGTACTGTTCGCGATAGGGGGCAAAACTTACTCCACCGTGGAAAAAGACTTCCAGGTTAGGCCAAACTTCTTCCAGTGTTTGCTTTCCGGTGATTTCGAGAACCCTTTTTATTAGCACCAGAAACCACGAAGGAACTCCAGAGAGATTTGTTACATTCTTATTAATTGTTTCTTGAGCTATCCGTTCTATTTTGCTTTCCCACTCACTCATTAACGCAATCTCTTTACTTGGAACGCGTATCAGGTTGAATAGAGGATTAATATTCTGAATTAGTATTGCCGATAAGTCTCCTACAAGTCCGTGCTTGGAATTCAGATTCGGGCTGTGACTTCCTCCAAGGATTAATCCTTTTCCTGAAAAGAAACGGCTTTCAGGGTTAATTTGAAAGTACAGAGCAACGCAATCCTGACCACCGCGATAATGAATGTCTTTTAAAGCTTCCCGACTTACAGGCAGGAATTTGCTTTTATCGTTTGTAGTACCGGATGATTTTGCAAACCATTCAATTTTAGAAGGCCATAAAATGTTCTGTTCTCCCGAACGAATTCTTTCAACATACGGTTTAACATCATCATACGTCTGTACGGGAACTCTTTTTTTGAACTCCTCATAAGAATTGATGCTGTTATAGTCGTACTTTCTTCCCCATTCAGTATGATTGGCTTCTTTTAAAAGCCTTGCAAGTACTTGTTCCTGGATAGATTGTGCGGCTGTATTATATAATGCAAGTTCTTTTAGTCGTGGAATGAAAAATTTACTAATCAGCTTTGTACTGTTCATTATGTATTCGATAATAAGTTCTATATCTTATGCAAAAATAACCTTATTTATTATATTTATACTCTCCCGAATATATTTTTTTACTGTTTTTCTTATTGCTTCTATTTTTTTCTATCTTTACGCTCATATTAGAATTAAAATTTTAGGGTATGAGAATAGGTATATTAACTTCGGGTGGAGATTGTCCGGGAATTAACGCAACAATAAGAGGCGTTTGCAAGACGGCGATGAACTTTTACGGAATGGAAGTGGTTGGTATACATAGTGGCTTCCAGGGTTTGCTGACAAATGATGTGGAATTCTTTACAGAAAAGTCAACGTCGGGTCTGCTAAATCAAGGTGGTACTATTCTGGGAACTTCGAGAGAAAAGCCTTTTAAAAAGAAAGGCGTCTCACCAGATATTGATAAACCTGCAATAATGGCCGAAAATATACAAAAGCTCGGACTTGATTGTGTGGTTTGTATTGGAGGAAACGGCACTCAGAAAACGGCAGCAAAGATGGCTGCTATGGGGTTAAATGTGGTTTCTGTACCAAAGACAATCGACAATGATATCTGGGGCACAGACTTCTCTTTTGGATTCGATTCTGCAGTTAATATTGCTACTGATGCTATCGACAGGCTTCATTCTACTGCCAGCTCTCATAAAAGAGTAATGGTAATTGAAGTAATGGGTCATAAGGCTGGCTGGATTGCTCTTTACTCGGGTATGGCCGGTGGAGGTGATGTAATATTGATACCCGAAATAGATTATAGTATTAAGAACGTTGGCGAAACAATAATGAATCGTCTTAAAAAAGGTAAACCATATTCTATTGTTGTTGTGGCAGAAGGTATTAAAACTGTCGACGGAAAGAAAGCAGCAGAATATATTGCCAGAGAAATAGAACACGAAACTGGAATTGAAACAAGACAAACAGTTTTGGGATATATTCAAAGAGGCGGAGCACCAACACCTTTCGACCGGAATTTGTCTACCCGGATGGGAGGGCATGCAACAGAACTTATTGCCAATGGAGATTTCGGACGAATGATAGCTTTGCAAGGAAATGAAATATCTTCTATACCTTTAAGTGAAGTTGCCGGAAAACTAAAATTAGTAACAGAAGATCAGGATCTGGTTGTTCAGGGTAGGAGAATGGGAATTTGTTTTGGATAAGATAAGAGTGAATATAGAATGCCTTAACCCAAAATAGGATTGTTGGGTATCAATTGTTCAGGTACGCTGATATTTGCTTCTTGCTCTTCTTCTAATGCCATTTCATTGTTTTCAGGCTCGAAAGAATCAGTTATTTCGACCTCAATTTCGCTTGCTTCTGTTTCCAGAGTGGTTTCTGTTTCCAGAGTGGCAATCTCGGAATTCTCATCATTTGCAAGAATATCTTTTTCAGCCATAGCAGCTTCTGCTTTCTTTCTTGCTTCATCAAAGATTTCTTTAAGGAAATTTGGTGTGGTCTGAATCTTTTTCAGTGCCATCTTAGCAGCATTCTGCTGAGATTCTTTTTTCGAATATCCTATTCCTGTCCCTGCAGAAAGACCTTCAATAAGAATTTCTGACTGGAATATAGGGTTCGATTCTTTATCAAGAAATTGTTCTATAAGTTCAAAAGAGGCTATAACTTTGTTCTTCTGAGTCCATTCAATCAGTTTAGATTTGAAATTTACCTCTTTCTTTGCCACTTTATCCAGATCAATAAAGCGCTTAATAATCTTAACTTCTATGAAATACTTACAGACATTATAACCCCGGTCCATATAAATGGCTCCTACCAATGCTTCAAAGGCATTTCCACTCATATAGCTATTGTGTGAAGATGTGCGGGTAGAGTATTTTATCAGCTTGTCGAGGCCAATTTCTACGGCAAGCTTATTAAGAGTTTCCCGTTGAACTATTTTAGAACGTGTGTTCGTTAGAAAACCTTCTTTTTTACCTTCGAATTTCTTGTAAACAATGTCGGCTACAATAGCGTCAAGAATAGCATCTCCTAAAAATTCAAGTCGTTCGTTGTTCAGAGGTCGGCCCTTTTCGGACTTTATAGAAGATGATTTGTGTAGTAAAGCCTGTTCGTAAAGGCTTATGTTGCGAGGGTAAAATCCCAAAATAGAATAAAAACGAGAATAAGACTCTTTATCCTTGCGGAAAAGGAGCCTTATTCTATCTATTTTATTGTTTAACACAATCTTATTCGCTGTATTTTTTAAAGATAACGCACGCATTATGTCCACCAAAACCAAAGGTGTTAGAAAGTGCTACATTAACTTCACGCTTTTGCGCCTTGTTAAAGGTAAAATTCAGGTTATAGTCAATGTTTTCGTCATTGTCTCCATCTTCATGATTGATAGTTGGAGGAACGATTCCATTCTTAATAGCCAAAATACTTGCAATAGCTTCAACAGCACCGGCAGCACCAAGAAGGTGGCCAGTCATAGATTTAGTAGAACTAATATTCAGCTTATAAGCATGTTCGCCAAATACTTCTTTGATTGCTTTTGATTCTGAAATATCACCTACAGGAGTAGATGTTCCGTGAACATTGATATAATCAATTTCTTCGGGTTTCATTTCAGCGTCTTCCAGTGCATTCTTCATTACCAACATAGCTCCTAAACCTTCTGGGTGAGAAGCTGTTAAGTGATATGCGTCAGCAGAAAGACCAGTTCCAACAATTTCAGCGTAAATTTTTGCACCACGTGCTTTGGCGTGTTCCAATTCTTCCAAAACGAGGCATCCGCCACCTTCACCCATAATGAATCCATCGCGGCTTGCACTGAATGGGCGAGAAGCTCTTGTTGCATCATCGTTTCGTGTAGACAAAGCATGCATTGCATTAAAACCGCCTACCCCTGCTTCAGTAATAGCTGCTTCAGATCCGCCGGTTACAATAACATTTGCTTTGTTCAATCGGATATAGTTAAAAGCATCAGCTATGGCATTTGAAGAAGTTGCGCAAGCAGATACAGTTGCAAAATTAGGACCGTGAAAGCCATACATGATGGAAATCTGCCCTGCTGCAATATCCGAAATCATTTTTGGGATAAAGAAAGGATTGAATTTTGGGCCGTTTTCTTTATTGGCAGCATAGTTCTTTACTTCTTCTTCAAAAGTTTGAATACCACCAATTCCAGCACCAAAGATTACACCAATTCTGTTTAAATCTTCTTTCTCAAGATCAAGAGCTGAATCTGTTACAGCTTGTTTAGCTACAGCAACTGCATACTGTGTGTAACGATCCATCTTTCTTGCTTCCTTGCGATCGATGTATTGATTTGCATCAAAGTTCTTTACTTCGCAAGCGAATTTAGTTTTAAACAAAGACGTATCAAAATGAGTAATAGGTCCTGCTCCGCTCACACCATTAACCAAATTTTCCCAAAATTCGGGGATAGTGTTGCCTATAGGAGTAAGAGCACCAAGACCTGTTACTACAACTCTTTTTAATTCCATATTATGAAATCAGAATTAAGCTTTAGCAGTTTCGATGTAAGATACAGCGTCGCCTACAGTTGCAATTTTTTCTGCTTGATCATCAGGGATAGAGATTCCGAATTCTTTTTCGAATTCCATAATAAGTTCTACAGTATCAAGTGAATCTGCACCTAGATCATTTGTGAAGCTTGCTTCTAAAGTAACTTCAGATTCTTCAACGCCTAATTTATCAACGATAATCGCTTTTACTCTTGATTCAATTTCAGACATAACTTTAAGTTTTTTAATTAATAAATTGAATTATTTTTTTAAATTTGCAGCTGCAAAGGAATGAATATTTATTGTTTCGAGCAAATATTTAACCAATAAATTTCATCCGTTTGCACATTTTTCACGATTTTGTGCACAGATTAGCGGTTTTATGAGTATAAAAATAGCAATATTTGGTTCAGGTTCAGGTACGAATGCTGAGAATATTATCCAATATTTTGAATGCAATCCGTCTATTGAGGTTACTCTGGTTTTATCTAATAAGGCTGATGCTTATATATTAGAAAGAGCTAGATTGCATCATATCCCTTCTGCTGTGTTTACTAAAACTGATTTTAATAATGTTGTAGAACTTCTCTCTTTGCTTAAAGAGCATGAAGTTGATTTTATTGTTCTTGCCGGGTTTCTTCTTCAGATTCCTGTAGACTTGATTCACGCGTATCCTAATAAAATTATAAATATTCATCCTGCATTGCTTCCTAATTATGGGGGGAAAGGGATGTATGGCGACCGTGTTCATGAGGCTGTGATTGCATTGGGCGATAAAATCTCAGGCATTACTATACATTATATTGATGAGCATTATGATTCGGGTAGTGTAATCTTTCAGGCTAAGTGTGATGTTTTTCATGAAGATACTCCTCACGATTTAGCTACAAGGATTCATGCCCTGGAATATAAATACTTCCCCAAAGTAATTGAAGAGACTATCTGCAAAGAGTTCAAGTTGTCTTTCGAATAATCTGAAAGCATTATCTCTGCAGAATCAACTGTTGATTTATATCTTTTGGGAAAAACCTTTTATAATTGTCAAACTACGAGAATATTCTTTTCCTTACCTTGCGTGCGCTTTAGTTATCCATTGTGTTAACACTTGCTTATTCGTTATATATTGCTGTTGTGTTTACTTCAAATCGGTTATTTGAGTTAGACTTTATGGTTGGTTGTTTAAGATAAATGCTTAGTGTTTAAATAGTAAAAATGTGATTTTGATTTGTTTTAATTTGTATTATATTTATCTTTTCAATATACATAAAATACTGTTTATTAATGTTTGAATAAAATAATTATATTAGATTGTGCATATAATTATAAATAAAATATCTATAATTATAGATGCGAAAATATATTATGATATATCTTTGTTGTACTTTAATCTGAAAGCTATAGCTTAAACTATGAGAAGTCTAAAATTGTATTTCTATTGTTCATTGATAACCTTTCTCCTATTTATATTAGTGGGCTGTGCTTCATACTCTGATTCGCTTAAAAGCAACTTTCAACTTGCAGGAAAGAATAAGAGCGAATTAAAAAAAGTTATCCATCACTATTCAGTATATAGTGCTGACTCCTTAAAAATAAAAGCCGCCATTTTTTTGATTGAAAATATGGATGCGCATATGTCGTATGTCAGTAAAAGTTAGAATGATTTTCCGGTAGGAGTGATATTGAAATTAGAAAATCGTTAAAGGTAAGAACAAAAGTTTTGAAGTTACTCTCTGCTGGTGCGAGTTTGTTCTTTGTGCATAAATCAGCAAGTAAAGAAGATATAGAATTAAAAACAAATAACCAAATCTAAAAAACAAATCGAAGATGAAAAAAACACAACTGATCTTTCTATTATTTTTTTTATCAGCAATCGTTGCTTACTCTCAATCTGTTATTAAAAATCCAAGGACAGGATTAAGCCTGAATAATAATTCCACGATTACAAAAGTAGAGCTAACTGATACTGCAACAATTTTATCTATTTGCACCAAATATACTCCGGGTTGGTGGATAAATATTCCAAAAGAAACCTATATTCAACCTGTAGGAGGTGAGAAACTTTTTATTAAATATTCTGTGGGAATTTCTTTAAATGACCGATATACTATGCCTGTGTCGGGTGAAGTAAGTTATAAATTGATATTTCCTGCCATAGCTAAAAATACAAGTTATATTGATTATGGCGAAGCCAATGAAGGCGGTAATTGGTTTATTTACGATATAGAGATTAAGTCATCTATGATCAAATCAGGTTTACCAAAGGGATTGAGCGGTAATTGGTTTGATAAATCGACAGGAAACTGGGAATTTGGTTTATATGATAAATATATTGTCTACAAAAATAAGCTTTGGAGTTTCAATTATCCAAAAGTCAAGACGGTCGTAAATTCATTAAACCTCAAGAGTGATGGAGAATCCATAGAATTGTTCTACAAAATCGCTGCACCAAACAATCTATTGCTAGGCTTATCGGCTCAAGATTTAAAAGAATATAGTAATAATGTTGCTCAAACCCAAAAGATAAAACCGGCAGATGATAAACCTTATGAGTTACCTGTTTTCAAGATTGATTCCGCAACTTACAGTGGTTATATTAAGGATTATACTCCACGCGTTGGTGTAAAAACACTTTCTATTTTCATCGACGATATTATTGCCGGAAAACAAAATACATTTTTAATAAATGTCAATGAGAATGGTTTCTTTTCAACTAAACTACCTGTTTATTATCCGCATCTTTGTTGGGTACGTTCGTCAATATATAATGGTTCTGTATTCTTGGAACCGGGGAAAGAGGTTTTTCAACTACTTGGCACAGCCAATCAACTTTTCATGGGTGTATCTGCCAAAATCAACTCAGACATATTTGAATTATCTAAAATAAGAAGTTTTGATTATAGAGATATGCAAAGTAAAATACTCAATATGTCGCCTACCCAATACAAAGCATACTGCGAAAAATATAAAACTAAAGACATGAATGCGTTGGATTCAATCATGAAGACAAATACCATTTCCACCAAAGCCTACCAGATAATGAAAATGGATTTTGAATACGAATCTGCCTCGAATAAAATGTTTTATGATTATTATTGGGAAAGTGCTTACCGCGAAAAAAATAAAATACCACGCACACAAAGAACGTTAACAGTAAAATCAGATTCGTTAACGGCTCAATATTTTGATTTCGTAAACAATGAATCGGTAAATAATCCATTGGCAGTAATATGTTCTGGCTACAATTCATTTATAAACAGACTTAAGTATTTAGATATTTTGCGAATTGGAAATTCATTCTCGATCAATACACAGGGTCTGGGTGCTGAGCTGGAGAAATCGGGATATACCTTTACCGAGTCTGAGAGATTAATGTTAGAGAAGCTAAAAGAGGCGGATTTGATTTCCAACTCGGCAGAGGAAAAAGCCTATAATGAGAAATATAGTAAGCAAATAACAGCATTTTATACTAAATATCAGGAAGATTTTAAAAGCGTATACAAAAATACTCCAAAAGCAGCTAATGCTGTTGTCGATAAATACTTTAAAGACAATAAAATTAAATTGACTGCAGACGAAAAGAAACTATGGAAGATTATAACTAAACATGATAATTCGGAAAAGATTAAGAAAATGCATGAGTTTTATAGTACATCCGGTGATTCAACAAATGCATTCCATATAAAACATACCCCTTTTATAAATGAATTCTTTGCTCAAAAGTCGAATGAAACCCGCAATAAAAATCTGAAAATGTTATTGGGCATACAAGAAGGATTTGCCAGTGACTTGATGTTGGCACAAGATCATTGTCGAAAAATAGTGGAAGAAATATCTCCGGCAGACGATAAAAAAATAAAAACTATCCAACAGCAATTTACTACTCCTTTTATATCCGATTATGTGGCATTATGCAATAATCAGGCAATTGCTAAGCTGGAAGCCAATAAGAAAAAGACAGGTTTTGTAGTAAACGAGACTCCTAAAACTGAGGCTGGTAAGATTTTTGATGGTATTATTAAAAAGTATAAGGGAAAAGTTATTTATGTTGATTTCTGGGCTACTTGGTGTGGTCCATGCCGCGGTGGTATTGAACAAATTAAACCACTTAAAGAAGAACTAGCCGGTAAAG
>Ga0209016_1002688_pt1 | contig 11452 bp, 10 predicted proteins | sample EPASupsiteSAE305_FD_187265 | JGI IMG/M metagenome (GOLD analysis project Ga0209016, IMG submission 187265) | Bioremediated contaminated groundwater microbial communities from EPA Superfund site, New Mexico - SAE3-05 (SPAdes) (version 2) | ecosystem: Environmental > Aquatic > Deep subsurface >...
GCGGCCCGCTGCATCGAGCGCGGCCTCACCGTGCTCCAGGGCGATTTCCGCCAGGAGGTACGAGACTACCCCGAGGGACGATTCGACGTGGTGGTGCTCAGCCAGACCCTCCAGCAGATCAGCGATCCCAAGGAACTGCTCATCGACCTGCTGTGGATCGGCAAGCGGGTGATCGTCAGCTTTCCCAATTTCGCCCACTGGTCGGCCCGGTTGCAGATCCTGTTCACCGGCATGGCGCCGATCACTGACCAATTGCCCTACGAGTGGTACAACACCCCGAATATCCGCGTTATTTCGATCAAGGATTTCAAACGCTTCCTGCGGCTCTTCGGGGTGCGGACGGTACGGGAGATGGCGATCAACACCCATCACCACGATTATAAAGGCACTATTGTTCGATCCTTCAAAAACCTGCGGGCCACCTACGGCATCATGATGTTGGAGCGCGTGACGTGAACCAATTGCAAGCAAGTGAGTTGATTATGGGAAGAAAAGAAGTGTTGGCCGGCAGTTGCAAAACCGAGACGGTCACAGCGGAGCGGGTGCGCAATCCGATCCCCGAGGCGGTGGCGGCCCTGGCCGGGGGGTTCAAGAGCGGTCGCTGGGCCAGCCATATCGAGCCGGTGCCAATCCCATCGAAAAGCGAGGTAATCGACCTGATCGAGCAGGTGCAGCGCATCCTCTTCCCCGGTTTTTTCTCGCCGGTCATCCTGCGCCCGGAAAACCTGGAATATCACCTGGGCCAGCAGCTCAGTCTGTTCTATGAAAACCTGGCCAGCCAGATCAGTTCGGCCATTCGCCACGACTGCTTCCGCCACAACCAGGCCTGCACCCTGTGCAGCGAGCGCAGTTACGAGATCGCCGCCGACCTGATCGATAGCCTGCCGGAGATCCGCAACCTGCTGGAGACGGACATCGAGGCCACCCTGACCGGCGATCCGGCGGCCGCCAACTCGGACGAAGTCATCTTCAGCTACCCCGGCCTGTTCGCAACCTTGATCTACCGCCTGGCCCACCGGCTCGATGAACTGGAGGTGCCGCTCGTCCCCCGGATCATGAGCGAACACGCCTACCACCGCACCGCCATCGACATCAACCCCGAGGCCACCATCGGCTCCCATTTCTTCATCGATCACGGTGCCGGCGTGGTCGTCGGCGCCACCACCACCATCGGCGACCGGGTGCGGCTCTACCAGGGCGTCACCCTCGGAGCGCTCAGCCTGCCCAAGGATGCCGGCGAACGGCTGCGCAACGTCAAACGCCATCCCACCATCGAAGATGATGTCATTGTCTACGCCAACGCCACCATCCTTGGCGGCGAAACCGTGGTCGGGGCGCGGTCGATCATCGGCGGCAATGTCTGGCTGACCGAATCGGTCGGCCCGGATACCCGGGTAATGCTGGCTCCGCCGCCCCTCGTTTATTTCGGCCCAGGAGAAGGAGGAAAGTGATGCGGCAAACAACTGTATGCGCGGATTTCACCCAAACGATCGGCAGCACCCCCATGGTCCGGCTGCGACGACTGAGTGCGGCGACCGGGGCCGAACTGCTGGCCAAGGTGGAATCGATGAATCCGCTCGGCAGCGTCAAGGACCGGGTGGCGGTGGCCATGGTCGACGACGCCGAACAGCACGGCATCCTCCAGCCCGGCGGGACCATTGTCGAGCCGACCAGCGGCAACACCGGCATCGGCCTGGCCTTTGTCAGCGCCAGCCGGGGCTACAAGTTGATCCTCACCATGCCGGAGAGCATGAGCATCGAGCGGCGCAAATTGCTGATTCATTTGGGGGCAGAATTGGTGCTGACGCCTGCAACCGAGGGGATGAAAGGGGCTATCGCCAGGGCGCGGGAGATCCAGCAGCAGACCCCCGGCGCCTGGTTGCCGGATCAGTTCGCCAATCCCGCCAATCCAGCCATGCACCGTCGAACCACCGGCCCGGAAATCTGGCAGCAGTGCGAGGGGCGGATCGACGCCTTTGTCGCTGGCGTGGGCACCGGCGGCACCATCAGCGGCGTTGGTGGTTTTCTCAAGGAGCGCCATCCAGCGGTGCATGTCGTGGCCGTTGAACCGGCCGCCTCTCCGGTCCTCTCCGGCGGTACGCCCGGACCCCATAAGATACAGGGCATCGGCGCTGGCTTTGTCCCGGAAAATCTCGACCGCTCGGTGATCGACGAGATCATGACCGTGGACAACGAAGAGGCAATCAAGCAGGCGCAAACCCTGGCCAGAACCGAAGGCATTCTCTGCGGCATCTCCTGTGGCGCGGCGATGGCCGGGGCCTTGCGGCTGGCCGAGAGAGCCGAATTTCAGGGAAAACGCATCGTGGTCATCCTGCCCGACACCGGCGAACGGTATCTGAGCACGGATTTGATGGGGTAACAGCTTAGCCGGGAAGACACCCGCTTAACGGGGAGGATTCGTGCCCAGCAGCAGAGAAGTCCTGCCCCGCCCGCATGAGAAAACCGAGGCGATCTTTTGCCCCCCTTAACGAATGGTCTTGATATTGTTGTCCTCTGTCGCAGTTTTCGGCTTCAGATTGCGGCCGAAGGCGCTTCGAAGCAGTTGCTTCACGGCGCTTCGATCACCCGCGGTGAGGGATACGATTTTCGCCCCGGTCTGCATGAGCGCCATGGTCAGAAAGGTGCTCAGTACAATACCGAAACAATACACAATTAAGGCCATGATGTTGGCCAGGGGCACGATCCTGTCGGTCAGTTTGAGATCAAAGGCACTCCCGCCGAAACTCGAAGCCAACTGCTGGACAGGGTCAGTCAGGGAGGCGGGCGATCTCAGGATGGTGAAAATAAGCTGAAAGATATCTATGGTATATTTCAGCCCGATGAGGATAATGGCAAGGCCAATGCATGTGGCGATGAGGCTGATAATAATTTTAATGGTTTCCACTACGGGTGCGGCGCCCTCTCTCTCTTCCGGTAACATGGCCATCGCTTACTCCTCTATTATTTGGTAAAAAAACATGGATTTGGACATACGTTTTAGCTGTGCAGAGGTTAACTGGAATGTTGTTTTCCAAACACTCAAAAGAGTCGGGATGGCCCATTACACTCCGGATATTCACCAAAAAGCCTTTGAAGCGAGCCATACAACCGTGTTTGTTTGGCATGCCGGTCAACTCATTGGTTTTGGGCGAGCTCTTTCCGATGGGGTGTACCAAGCCGCAGTCTATGATGTTGCGGTGGTTCCCGAATACCAAGGAAAAGGGGTTGGCTCAATTGTGATGAAAAACATCCTGAGCAATGTACCCGATTGCAATGTTATTTTGTATGCTTCACCTGGTAAAGAGGATTTTTATGCAACGCTCCGGTTTCGAAAAATGAAAACCGGCATGGCTTTATTCAAAAACCCGGTCGCGATGGCGGACAAAGGATTCACGGAATAGTCATTCCATGGGTAGGGAAGGGCGTGTCGACTTGAAGGCCAGCAAGAACTGCGACCTTTGATTGATCGATCTCAATGGGGACGAACACCACCAGATTCGGGAGGCAGTCGTATCCGGGAATTAAAAAGAATGTAACCGGCAATCGGCTGCGCGACCGCCAGCACGAGCCAAGACATTGCAGTTCCGGCACGGGGATAAGGCGCGCCGCCAGACAAAAAATGGTTCCTTAGGTCAATTCAACCGGCTAATTCTCCCCTCGATATCGGCGTCGATGGGCTGGGGCCTGGCCTGCACATACTGGATCAGGGCCTCGGCGAGGAAAGGACCGACCACCGGGTTATTCCCCTTGGTCAGCGCGGTGAAGTTGCCGCCGCCTCCCGCCAGGTATTCATTCACCGCCACCGTGTAGGTTGCCTCCCGGTTCAACAACGTACCATTCTTCTGCACCGCGACGATCCGCTGACCGGCCGGCCGGCTGGCGTCCCAGGTATAAGTCAGGCCGGAAACCTGAAGGAACCGGCCCCGCCCGTTGTGCCCGTCCCATTGCTGGTTGAGCAGTTCGTAAATCTGCTGACCGGTCATTTCCAGTTTAATCAGATTGAGATTGGCGGGTTGCACCGTGAAATGGTCGCCCTTGGTGAGAGCACCGGACGCAATATCGGCCTCGATCCCCTCGGGATGCATGAAGGCGAAATCAGTGCCCATGATCTGACGCTGGGCATCGGCAATGAGATCGCCCAGAGCCGATTCTCCGGCCTCATTGCTGATGCGGGTGATCGGTTTGGCGGCACGGGCGATCACCTGGGCGGCAATGGCATTGCCCAGGGCATCGACCCGATTGGCCAGTTCAGCTACCAGCGGGTCCGGTTGCAGTCCCGGCCCGCTGTCGGCCCAGGTGGTGACAATGGACGACGACATCGCCACCACATCGCCCGTGTCCCGGCTGAGTTGCAGATCAATGTCGGCATAGCCGGTGCCCTTGGGCCAGGCCTGGACGACCAGCATGGGGCGGCCGCCCGCGTTATTAACCAGGATATTGTGATAGGTGTGGGTGTGGCCGCTGAGCACCACATCCACCTCGCCGTCCAGCCGTTCGACGATGGGGGCGATGTCGCCGACCAGGGGACTGGTCCGGTTCGCGCTTTCACTCGCTGGCCCCTGATAACCACCCTGGTGGATAACAGCAATGAGGGTGCGGACCCCTTCGGCTTGAAGTTGGCGCGCGTAGCGATTGATGGTGGCTGCCTCGTCCAGCACCTGCAACCCTTCCAGGCTTTCCGGCGAGAGGAAGGTGGAAGCGCGCTGGAGGACAGCACCGATGAACCCGACCTTTACCCCATCGACCAGGCGAACCGCATAGGGCTGGAACAGTGTGTTCCCGGTGGCGGCCTCCACCAAATTGGCGCAGAGGTAGGGAAAGGCGGCTCCCTGGTAGGGACGCTGCAGGTAGGGCCCCTGGCGGTGATTGCCACCGCGGATGAGACGAAGCATCTCCTCCAGCCCCTCGTCCAGTTCATGGTTGCCTGGAATGCCGAGCACGTTGCATTCCGGGCCGTACTGTTCGCCGGTCCGACAGTGTTCGTTGCCCAGCATATTGAAAAACATGATGCCCGGCTCGTCCTGGAGCAATGCCGATTGCGGCTGGGATGCGCCGACGTGGTCGCCGGCCTGGAGAAAGAAAGTTCGTCCCTTGGCCTGAGCCTGGGCAGCCTTGAGATAGGCGGCTAAAACCGGGGCACTGCCCACTGGCCGCCCATCGACCTTCAAACCCGCGGTGATCTGGCTGTGAAAATCGTTGATGGCGAGCAACTTGAGCGGGATGGTCATCCCCTCAGATTGGGGGCTGCGCCATGTAACCTTTCGGTTCGCCAGATCCCGCATCTCGCTTTCGCTGCCGGCTTGATCCTGGGCAGCAGCCAGTCCGGCCACGATACCCATTGCCACGGCGACCAGCAATCGCCGCAGTGTTTTCCTTATCGCCTGCTGCATCGCTTCCTCCCTTAGTTGCATACCCGCGGACCGGGGTATCGCCCCGGCAACGCCGCCAAACCGGCGGACATCTTCCGCTGCTCATCTGGAGGTATCCAAACATATCCATGTTAGGGCAGGGTCAGTGAACGGTGAGAAGGCTGTGTGGATATCTTTCGGTTTTGTTTAGGGAAAGTCAGGGCAGGAAGCACGCCGCCAGTTGCCAAATGAAGCAATTGAGGAGCTGGACAGGGGACGGACGTTAAATTTACGTTTTGTTTTGGACAGGGTTGTGTTATTTTTCTCCATATTGATGGAGAATCAAGGAGTAAAAGCGACTCGGTCGCAAGAGGTTTCAGGGCTGTAAAATGAATCGGATACAATCAAACTCTCTCAGCAGCATTGCGCCTGGACCGATGGCACAGGCACCCTGCCGCACCGTTCCCCTTCATCCGGGGCGCGGTCTGTCCTCAGCCTCCTTCCGTTTTTTCCTCCTGCTGCTGATCAACTGCTATGCACCTGTTTTTCTGATATGGTCAGGCGTCATCCCTTTCGCCTACCGGTTTCATGTGCTCGCCGTAGTTCTGCTGAGTTTCATTGCGCACAGCGTGCATCGCGGCTACCGCCTGCGCGATGTGGGATTCACCCTGGACCAGAGCTGGAATTCGATCCGCTGGAATGTGCTGTTCTGCGCCATCGGCGGCATTGGTTTGTATTGCACCTATCGATCTGGCTTATTGATGCCTCGCACATACAGCTATTCTCTTGCTTGTTTTCTCTTTTACATTGTGATCCTTGGTCCGGTTCAGGAACTCATTTTTCGCGGTATTCTGTTCGCCGAGATGAAAAGATGCCGGAACATTGCTCCCATAATGATGGTCCTGATTTCAACCATCACCTTCTCGTATCTTCACATCATCTACAACCATCCCGTCTTACTCCTGATCACCTTTGTCAGCGGCCTGGTCTGGGGGTTGCTGTACCTGCGGTGGCCATCCATCTGGGGCATTTCGCTTTCCCATTCCCTGCTCGGAGCCCTGGCTATGTTTCTAGGGGTGCTGTAGGCCGGAAACAGTCCTCAACCTTTGATTTTTCTCAAGAAAATATTTTCTCTTTCCCCGCATTCAAAGCACTGGTAGTACCCAAATCCTATCCTGCGTTCGATGGTCATCGGGATCGTCTTACGGCAGGTGATACATTTGACGGTGTTATTCTTCCTATCCTTGCTTTGATTGTAGAGCCTGGTTTCCTCTTCGGTATACATTCTTCCCCTCTCCAGTCTTGAGATCAGGTTTGGTGGACCTCCTGGATATCAGAGATGGTCCTGCGTGTTTTCAAGTGGTTCTCCAGGGGCAGGCGGAACACCGGAAAAAGAACGTTTTCCGGTAATTCCTCTCATTCATTTCTTCATGCACACAGATGTGTTCCCCGCAACACGGGCACTGCTCGGCAGCAATACAGTTGGCCAGATGTTGATACCAACCCTTGTGCCCGCAGACCCTCCCGTCCGCACTCTTTTCCAAAGGTTCCTTCATATGATTTTTTCCTGGTCCTGCATTTTCGTTTTGCTGTGTTGATGAACGTTATCCCCAGACACCATAGCACCAATGCACCGGGCGGGTGGGTTAGGTTTTGGTTAAAAATCAGACGGGTCGAATCATTCCCCAACCTAGTCGTAGTGTGCTGCGAGCAAGGGTCTTTCAGGCAGCTCCAGGCGCGACTTGTATCAGTTTATCCAGTTGATCTTTTGCCGTACTTTTCATTTTCTAAAGAGAAGGCCGTGCCCACCTGCTGATTCGAGGTTAATCAAAACCTAATCCAATACTAACGATTGACCGGTACGATGGTTCCCGAAACACCTCAGAATCATTCAGCAAGCACGGCATCATGGACCCCTCTCCAACTCCCCAGACAATGCAGCAAGCTCCCCCTCCCCTTTTTGCTCTTGAAGATCCCCAATGGTATCTCAACCGTGAGCTGACCTGGCTGGCCTTCAACCGGCGAGTGCTGCACGAAGGCCAGGACGACCGGGTACCCTTGCTCGAGCGGGTCTTCTTCCTGGCGGTGGTCAGTTCCAACCTCGACGAATTTTTCATGAAACGGGTCGGCGGCCTCAAGCAGCAGGTCGGGGCCGGAGTCAAGGAGTTGTCGGTGGACGGCCGCCTGCCCCAGGAACAGATCGATGCCTGTGCCCTGGTGGTGCGCGATCTGCTCCGGGAACAGGAGGAGCTGGAAGTGGAGCTGAAACGGCTCCTGGCCCGACGCAGGATTCGCATCGTGCCCTACGCCGACCTCAGCCTGGCGGAAAAATCATCGGCCGAGCGCTATTTTCTCGATCAAATCTACCCTCTACTCACGCCCCAAGGCATGGACCCGGCCCACCCTTTCCCCTTTATCTCCAACCTGTCGATCAACCTGCTGGTCAGCGTCCGCTACCCGGACAGCGAGCACAGCTACATGAACCGGATCAAAGTACCGGTGAGTGAGGACATGCCGCGCTTCCTCGTCTTTGGCGATGCCGGCCACACCATCACCCTGGAAGATCTGATCGGCAACAACCTGGAAATCCTCTTCCCCGAGATGGTGGTCGAGACCTGCGAAACCTTCCGCGTCACCCGCAACGCCATCACCGAACCGAACCAGGAACAGGCCAACGACCTGTTGCAGGTGATCGAATCGGCCCTGCGCGAACGCAAGTTCGCCGAGATCGTCCGCCTGGAGGTGGGCTGGGGCATGGAGGAGCAGCATCGGGGCATGCTGGCCGCCGAATTGGGGGTGGATGAGGAGCGCGACGTTTTCGCGGTCGACGGGATCGTCGGCAAGCGGGACCTGATGGAGATCGCCCGGATTGACCGGCCGGAACTCCGCTACCCGCCGCACAAGCCGCTCGACAATCCCGAGCTGCGCGACGAGGATCCCAACATCTTCCATGTGATCCGCAAACATGGCTCGATTCTGCTCCAGCATCCCTACGAGTCCTTTGACACCTCGGTCGAACGCTTCCTGCGCGAGGCCAGCATCGACCCCAAAGTTCGGGCAATCAAGATGACCCTCTACCGCACCGCTGGCCAATCGCGAGTGATCGAATACCTGATCGATGCCGCCCGCAACGGCAAGCAGGTGGCGGTGGTGCTCGAACTGAAAGCCCGGTTCGACGAACAGGCGAACATCCGCTGGGCCGGTTTCCTGGAGGAAGCGGGTATCCACGTCACCTACGGCGTAGTCGGCCTGAAAACCCACTGCAAGGTGATCTTTGTCATCCGCAAGGACTATGACGGCTTGCGGCGTTACGCCCATATCGGCACCGGCAACTACCATGCCGGTACTGCCCGCGTATACTGCGACCTCGGCCTGCTGACCTGCGACCCGGATATCGGCGCCGACCTGACCGAACTCTTCAACTACCTGACCACCGGCTACACGCCGATGCGCCGCTACCGCAAGCTGCTGTGCTCACCACGGATGCTGAAAAAAGCGCTGCTGCAGAAGATCGAGCGCGAAATCCAGGGACACAGCGAAGCAAGCCCCGGTCTGATTCAGCTGAAGGCCAACGCTCTCGAGGATCGGGAGATCGTTGCCGCCCTCTACCGGGCTTCGCGGGCTGGGGTCCATATCGATTGTATCATCCGCGATACCTGCCGCCTGCGGCCCGGCATACCGGGATTGTCGGAGAATATCCGGGTGGTCTCGCTGGTGGGACGTTTTCTCGAGCACACCCGGTTGTTCTATTTCCGCAACCAGGGCAAAGAGGAATACTTCATCGGCTCAGCCGACCTGATGCAGCGCAACCTGGAAAGCCGGGTCGAGGTCTGCGTGCCGGTGGAATCGGTCAAGGCGCGCAAACAGCTACGCCAGTTGTTCGACCTGCAACTGCGCAACCGGCGCAACGTCTGGGAGATGCAACCGGACGGCAGCTATTGCCAGCGTCCGGCCAAGGGCCGGGAGGGAGCGGTATGTATCCACCGCCGATTGATCGAGCGGGCGGAAAGGCGGTTGGCTGCCGGCGACCGGTTGTTGGGGAAGAAGAAAGCAGGGAAAAAGGTCGGTTGATCCACAGATGGAGGAAGCGGGGTGGTGATTTACTATTTTGCACCCCAGACTTTTTCTGTCATCTCGACCACGGGGAGAGATCTCAAGCCGAAAGAGATTTCTCCCTGCGGTCGAAATGACCCGCAGGCAAGCGGCAACGGGAAAACAATTCCCCCTCACCCCGCCGTCAACAGCGTCCCCTCGATATACCGCTTGCGTTTGGCCGGTTTCAACTGGGCGGTATCCACCACCACCAGGCCATCGACGCAATCGCCGAAATCCCGGTCGACATTGAAGTCGAGGAACACTACCCCGCCGGGCTGACAGAGTTCGGTATACTGCTTGTACAGGGTGGGAATCGAGGTGCCCATGGTCCCGAGCAAGGATTTGAGGTGCATCAGATCCTGCTGGTACTGGTCGCCGCGAAAGGTATGGGCCAGATCGGTGACCGGCAGGGAAAAACGGAAGGGATTGCGCGAGCAGGGCCGACTGCCGGAATCGCTGAAATAGAGCTTGTAGAAATAGATGAGCAGTTCCTTGGCCATCTGCGGCATGGCGTTGCTGATGCTCACCGGCCCGAACAGGTAGCGATAGTGCGGGTTGCGGCGAAGAAAGGCGCCGATGCCATACCAGAGGTAATCGAGGCTGCGCTTGCCCCAGTATTTCTGCTGGACGAAACTGCGCCCCAATTCCAACCCCTGCCCGATATAGGGGAAATCGGCCTCCTGAAAGTGGAAGAGGCTGTGGCTGTAGAGCCCCTCGCAGCCCCTGTCCCGGACCACCGCCGCCGAATCGGCCAACCGGTAGGCCCCGACAATCTCCAGGTCTTCGTCCGACCAGAGCACCAGATGGCGATAATAGCGGTCGAATCCGTCCAGATCCCGCCGCTTACCCGAACCTTCGCCCACGGCGCGGAAAGTGATCTCGCGCAACCGGGCGATCTCGCGCAGCACCGGTGCGCTTTCCTCACCCGCGAACAGGTAGATGGCCTTGCCGTCCGGGGTCCTCCCCAGCAATTCCCCACCTTGCACATTCTTTTTCAGCACGATCCGTCGTTCCGGCCGGGCGATGGCGGTTTCCGTGGGCAAAATGCCCTTCTTGCCCGCCCCGATCCGGTAGAGATGCTTGCGGAACAGGTCGATCTTATCCTTCTCCCGGATCTTGAGACCGGTATAGGCGTTATATGGAATCAGGCCGCCGATGGTCAGTTTGAGCGGCTGCCGCCGCTGGTGGAACATCTCGCCGATCAGCATCAGGGTGGAGAGCGGTTTGGCCAACATCGAGGCCGTGTAGAAGGAGAACGAATTACGACCGCACACGTGGATGGGCAGGATCGGAGCCTTGGCGCGGGCGGCCAAGCGGAGAAACCCCTTGTGCCAGTGGCCGTCGCGGATACCCTGGGGCGAGAGGCGCGATACCTCACCCGCCGGAAAGATGATCACCGCTTCCTCACGCGCCAGGGCCTGGTCGATGCGGGTAATCTGTTTCTTGAGGCTGATGCCGGCCATCACCTTCACCGACAACAGGCAGGGCCGCAGCGGTTTGATCGTCTCCAGCAGGTCGTTGGCCACGATCCGCACATCGGTGCGGCAGTCGTGCACCAGCTTGAGCAGGGCCAGTCCGTCGAGGCTGCCGATGGGGTGGTTGGCGATGATCATCACCCGGCCGCTCACCGGGATGTTTTCCCGCTCGCGGTCGGAAACGGTGTAGGTGCAGTGCAGGGTTTCCAGCACCTGCTCGACGAAGTCCATGCCTTGCAGGTTCGGGTACTGCTCGGCAAAGCGGATAAAACGGTCCTCCCGGAGCAGGCGGCGGAGTACGGACCGGATCGGCGGTGTGAGTAGCGGCCGGCCGGCCAGGGCGGGAAAATGCTGACTGAGGATGGCATCAACGGTGAACATGGGAGCGCTCCGGGTAGTGGTGGCAGAGGGGGAGAACACGCTCAATCAGGCAAAGGCCCGGTGTTCCTTGTAGCCCAGCCACTGCTCGCGAAAGGAGAGCGGGAAGATGGGCCGGTTGCGTTTATCGGCGGTCAGCCGCTGGATGTCGAAGCT
>Ga0209016_1002691_pt1 | contig 11439 bp, 6 predicted proteins | sample EPASupsiteSAE305_FD_187265 | JGI IMG/M metagenome (GOLD analysis project Ga0209016, IMG submission 187265) | Bioremediated contaminated groundwater microbial communities from EPA Superfund site, New Mexico - SAE3-05 (SPAdes) (version 2) | ecosystem: Environmental > Aquatic > Deep subsurface >...
GGGTTTGCCCTGCTTGAGATACCCATACAAGAGTGTCACATATTCCACTGCCGGTTCTGAAGCCACTTCCCACAGACTGACCACCACACTGCCCGCACCAGCAGACTGGAAGGCCCGGGCAAAGTTGGCCACCCCCTCCCCTTCAACCTCTTTACCCACGCCGGTCACACAGGCAGAGAGCATCACCAGCTCTGCATTCAATTTCAGGTCCAGCACCTCACGTAGGGTAAGGAACCCGTCACTTCCGCTCCGTTTATCCCGTTGGCTCAGCAGGATAAACGGCTCGTTCACCTCCTGAATCATACCCGGTAGTGAGGCATGGGTGGCAAAGTGCAGATAACGGTAGGTTCCCAGGGGGGATTGTTTTAACATTGTTTCTGAAGCCTGCGCTCCCAGCAGGATATCCGGAGGTTGGATTGCTGTTCCCAGCAAAGCTGCAATCCTGCGCACCTCGGTTTCAGTCTCTGGCAGCGGAGGAAACAGTACCGGCTGCCCGTACTGTTTCGGCACCACAGACAGGCCACGGAATCCCTGCTGGCTTCCAGCTGTTGATCCAAAATCAGGGTTGCCAAGGGCAAACAGGGTGCGGGTCGGCTGACCACCCGGCAAGGTACGTTTCAAGGCCAGCAGGCTAGCAGACTGATAGTAGGAAACAACATAGCGATCTCCCAGGTAGCTGGCCTCTTTGGCAGACGAATCGGCAGGCTTAACCAGAATCTCAAACGGCAAAGTTCCCAGGATGCCATCCGGCACAATGATCAGCCGGTCTGTTACACGAACATCAGACAGACCTTCGGCAAGTAACAGCTGATACAGCTCAGCTGCCTGTTGTCGGGAAAAATCCTGTTGATGGCGGTTGGTGAGTGGCTCCAGGAAGTCTTTAACCTTTTCTTCCAACACAGAGCGTTTCAGCGGTATCCGTACCACCCGCTGTACGCCACCTTTTCTGACCACAAACAGATAGCTGGCATCCTCACCCAGGGCATAGGCAAGCAGCAGTTCATCAACTGCCAGTGGTAGCTGATCTGCAGCCACAGGGCGCGGATAGTTGATGGCCGCATAGACCGGATAGTCCCGTTGAAGGCGGGCAGCCAGTTGATCAAGCTGCCGATGCAGGATCTGACGTTGCTGCTGATACTGGCTATACATTGCTGTTCCGCCGCGCACAGCCTTGTCACGTCCCGCCTCCAGGGCAACCAGCTGCTGACGGAGCTGCTGCTCCTCCTCACGGACGACAGCTGGTAGACCGCTTGCAGCCACGGAACTACGCCCGTTTTCAGCTACCCGCTCAATCAGGCTCCTGGCCTTGCTCGCCTCGGCAAAATAGAAGGCGGCAGCAGCACTGTTGCCGCCATAGTTCCGCACCTCAGGCACAGCCTGGTCACCACGTAGAGCCTGTTCGGCAACACTGGCCGTCAGGGCACGATAGGTGCGAAACCGCCCGCCACCACCTCCAGCGGTCAGGAATGTGCCTCGCTCAACCACCGAAGAACGCAACTCCTCCAACAGCTGGTAAGATTTTAGCAGGTGCCTGCTTGCTCCGGCATAGTCGCCACGTCCCATTAAGGCCCGGCCAGTCTGCATCTCATGTTCGGCAACCACCTGATCCCCAGCCAAAGCAGATGGCAACTGCTGTTGCAATAATGACAACGCCTGATCATAGCGGCCGGTCTGCAGATAGATTTCCACCAGACCGGGATGACGCAGGTGAACCCCGCTTTTATTCATCTGCAGAAACCTGCGTTCATCCAGCAGCCGCTCTGCCGTAGCCAGATCCCCTTTGAACAGATAGGCCGCAGCAAGGTTACTCAAGCCCAGCGCTATATCCAGCTTGTTACCGATGCTACGTTTCAGGTCAAGGGCCTGTCGGTGCCAGTTAATAGCCTCGTCGTAACGCCTGGCCTGATAATACACCATGGCAATATTGTTTAAGTTGGTGGCGATCTCTTTTCTGGCACCGATCTCTCGGTTGATCCGTAATGACTCCTGATAGAAGGTCAGAGCCTTGTCCTGCTGGCCCAATGCCGCAGAGACATCTCCGATATTGTTGCTTGCCACCGCCTGCATCCCTTTACGCCCCAACTTTTGAGCCAGCATCAAAGCCTGCTGATAGTTGTTTCGTGCCTGTTCGTACTGACCGGCATCTTTCAAAACAACCCCGATGTTGTTAAGGATATTTGCCTCCTGCCGTTTATCCCCCAGGCGTCTGGCAATCTGTAACGCTTCATCAAATGTTGTCAGGGCACTGGGAATTCTGCGCAGGTCAAACTCATTCAGGCCTTTACGGTTTAGGCTTGAGCAAAGATCTTCGTCCAGCCTACTGCGACGCTGGATAGCAATCGCCTCATCATACGGTCCTGCTGCCTGACTGTAATTGCCGGACATATTGTACGCCTGCCCCAAAGTTGCCAGTGCATTTGAAGTACCTGCATCATTTTTTAGTCGGCGGTTAATGGCAAGCGACTCCTGCAGATCACGGATCGCCTCCGGGTAGCGCCCCAACGTTGTCTTGACGCTACCGAGATGAAAGAGCAGCAAGGCAACCTCGCTCTCCTTGCGTATCTGCCGATACAGTTTCAATGACTCCTCAAGCAACGGCAAGGCCTTCTGATGCTGCTCCAGCCCCTTGTACAGAAGTGCACCCAAATTCACGAGATCGTTAGCCAAATCTTCAGGATTATTGCGCTGCCTACTCAACTGCAGCGTCTGCTCGTAGTAGTTACGCGCACGTTCATTCTGATCAAGGGCATCGTAGACCACCCCCAAGCCGTTTAAATTGGCCCAGCGACAGTCAACGTCATTGCCGCATAGAGCAAGGGAGCGTTCAAACAGTCTGATCGCATCGGGATAACGCTTGGCTTCAGTGGCCTTGCTCCCCGCCTCCCATAGATTCTCAGCCTCATTCTTACCGGCAAAACCCAGCGAGTATAAGCTGAGCACAAGTATCAGGACTATAAAGGGTACAATACTTTGACGGCTCATACGATTGACTCCTGACGAAAACTATTTCCAAGCGTCCATACAAAACTCTGGTCAGACCGACTAAAAACCAATTTAAGTACTCTGAATAGCAGAGCTTTAATCAAGCAGCCGATGAAAACCGGATTATACATACCAGAATAGCACAAACCTGTCGTTTTTCAGAGTTGGCTTGCAGATATGTCTGTTCCTAGTATAGTCGGAGCTACAGTATCACACCATGTCAGAAGAGGATTCCCATGCGACCTGTCCGATATGCCTGCTACCTGTTGTCAATCATATTGGCCGCACCATGCCTGCCCAAACCGGTGTCCGCTGTCGAATTGCCGAAACCGTGCCGTTTGCAGCCGGTAAATGGGCGCTGCAAGGCGATGATCGAAAAATTTTACGTTGATCAGGCATCAGGCACATGCAAACCGTATTTTTACGATGGATGCGGACCGGTGGTGCCGTTCGACACCCTTGATGAATGTCGGCAGCTATGTGAACCGCTGCAGACCGCACCGAAAAAACGGACGTCTTCCGGTCTGTACTACGACCCGATTGAAGACGATCCGCGGTATGCCGACGTTTTCAGGAAGATCAATGATGAGGTGAATCAGGCACTGGCAGAACACCCAAAGAAGGGAAGTATGGGGTTTGTACATATCATCTGGGAAACGAAGAAGCAGATTTTGAAGCAGAAACACGGCATCAACTGGCGAACACCGGCAGAGCTGAATCCGCAGGTGATGTTTGACTAGCAATAATGGCACGCCATTATGACGGGGACTTACTGACGAACTGCTGCAATTCCAGCATCAAAGGTTCCACAACACTGCTCCAGTCCCCTGCCTCCTGCTGCCTGAAAAGCCGCATAGTCGGGTACCAGGGACAATCGTTCCGCTCCAGTCCCCAACGCCAATCCGGAGCAAATGGCAGTAACAGCCAGGTCGGTTTGCCAAGCGCACCAGCCAGATGGGCCACCGCCGTATCAATGGTTATCACCAGATCAAGCTGTTCAAGCAGGGCAGCGGTGTCAGCAAAATCCTGTACCAGCATGGTCAGATCAAGTAAGGGAAACGGTTGCCGGAACTCTTTTTCAGCGACCTGCAGTGAAACCCAGGTTACGTTCGGCAGGGAAGCTAACGGCGCAAGAAAACCTGGCGGGCAGCGTCGCCCCGGGTCAGGATAGGACTTGCCTGCCCAGCATAGTCCGATCTTTTGGCCAGTAGCCGTCGGCATAACGCTCTGCCAGAACGGCACAACCCGCTCAGAGGCTGCAAGATAAGGGATTTTAGCAGGAATCGTCTCAAGAGTGCTGCCCAGCATGTACGGCAGCGAAAGCAGAGGCAGATGGCAATCAAAATCAGGTAGTGTCTGGCCAAACGGCAGCACGGTAATGCCGGAGCCAAGGCTCTGCATAAGCTCAGCCAGCGGCTGGTGACACTCAAACAGCACCTGGGCGCCACGCTGCACCAAGAGCGGCAGGTAGCGGCAAAACTGCAGGGTATCGCCAAATCCCTGCTCTGCATAGATCAGGACCGTCTTACCGGAAAGGTTGCCACCAGACCAGCGTGGCTGGGCAAACTCACGGATTGGTGAGGTAAAGCGCCGTTTCTTCCAGCGCCATTCATACTCCCTGAATCCTGCCGCATAATTGCCCTGCAACAGCAGCAGCAGGGCGTAGTTCCAATGGGCTTCAGCATGCTCAGGCGCAACCTTCAACACCTTTGCGCATTCAACCAATGCCTGCTGGACTTCTCCCTGCATCTGCAGGCAGGAGGCCAGTGCCACCCGGCTGTCATGCAGCGCAGGGGCAAGCTGTAATGCCTTCTGATAACTCTTGGTTGCCTGATCCAGAAAGCCAAGCTCAAGCAGCGTGTTGCCCCGGTTATTCCAGAGCAGCGCCAGGGTGGGCCAGCGCCCGACCGCATCATCGTACAGAGCCAGGGCATCGTCATACCGCCCGGCTTCGTGCAATGCTGCGCCTTCGCGCATTATTCTTTCCAGCTCACCCATCGGAATTCCTCTGGCTATTTCAGCTTATTAATCTTCTCCAGGCTTTCTTCCAGTACCGCCTTCTTTGCGGTAACGTCGGCCAGTTTTGCCTTTTCCTTGGCAACAATATCCGCCGGAGCACGGTCAACAAAACTGGGGTTTTCAAGCTTTTTCGAGAACAGCTCTATCTCTTTATCCAGCTTGGCGATCTCTTTCAGCAGCCGTTTCTCCTCTTCAGCCACGTCCACCAGCCCTTTAAGGGGGACAAAGACCTGGAACTCTCCTGCAGGCTGCACAGAAGCATCTTCCGGCTTTGGCAGATTAGGACCGATGGTCAGGTGTCCCACACGGGCCATGCTCTTGATCTTTGACTCAAACAGACAGGCCAGATCCTGCGCCTGCTGGGAACCGGTGGAGAGAATAACCGTAATTTCACGGGATGGAGGCACTTCCATCTCGCCACGGATAGTACGGATGGCGGAGATAACCTCCATCACCTGCTCCATCCGGCTGGCAGCATCTTCAAACTGCCAGTCTTCACGGGGTTGCGGATAGGGGGCCAGCATGATGGAAGGCTGCCAGTCGCCGCCGGAGCCACGCAGGCTGCAGCGGTCCCCCTTGGGCAGGGTCTGCCAGATTTCCTCCGTAATAAACGGCATAAGCGGGTGCAGCAGACGCAGCAGGTGCTCCAGCACGGTCCAGAGCACGTACTGGGTGGTGCGGCGACGTATCGGGTCATCACCGTACAGCTCCTGTTTTGAGAGTTCCAGATACCAATCACAGAACTCACTCCAGGTAAACTGATAGAGGGTCATGGCTGCCTCATTGAAACGATACTCCTCAAGCGCCTGATTGGTGGCGCGGGCGGTTTCGTTCAGACGGTGCAGAATCCATTCATCCGACTCACTCAGACGCAAATCCTCAAAGACCAGCGCATCAGCCTCAAACCCTTCCAGATTCATCAGGGTGAAACGGGCGGCATTCCAGACCTTGTTGCAGAAGTTGCGGTAGCCGGAGATCCGCTCTTCAGCCAGCTTGATATCCCTGCCTTGGGCAGCAAAGGCGGCCAGGGTAAAGCGGAAGGCATCCGTACCGTACTGGTCGATCACCGTCAGCGGATCAATCACGTTCCCCTTTGACTTGGACATCTTCTGGCCATGGGCATCCCGCACCAGGGCATGGATATAGACATCCTTAAACGGCACCTCATCCATAAAGTGCAGCCCCATCATCATCATTCGGGCCACCCAGAAGAAAAGGATATCAAAGCCGGTCACCAAGGTGGCGGTGGGATAGAACTGCTTCAGTTCAGGAGTCTTGTCTGGCCAGCCCATGGTAGAAAACGGCCAGAGTGCTGATGAGAACCAGGTATCCAGCACATCGGTTTCCTGACGTATTTCGTCACTACCACACTGACTGCAGACAGTTGGATCATCCATGGATACGGTGATATGGCCGCAGTGATCACAGAACCAGGCCGGGATACGGTGGCCCCACCAGATCTGGCGCGAGATACACCAGTCACGGATATTCTCCATCCAGTCGTAATAGGTGTTCTCCCACTGCTTGGGCAGAATGCGGGTACGGCCATCCTTGACCGCCTGCAGCGCGCGCTCTGCCAATGGCCCCACTTTGACGTACCACTGCAGGGACAGGTACGGTTCCACCACGGTCTTGCAGCGATAGCAGCCCCCCACCGACAGGCCATGGTCGTCAATCTTCTCCAGCAGCCCGGCCGCCTCCAGATCCTCTACAATCTTTGTACGGGCGGCGAAACGATCCATCCCTTCATACTGATGTCCGGCAGCGTTTATGATACCGGACTCGTCAAAGACATTGATCTTGTCCAGACCGTGGCGTGCCCCCACCTCAAAGTCATTGAAATCATGGGCCGGGGTGATCTTGACCACGCCGGTACCGAACTCGCGGTCTACATACTCATCCGCCACCACCGGAATCTCACGATTCACCAACGGCAACAGCACCTTGGCGCCATGCAGATCAGCATAGCGTTCATCCTCAGGATGCACGGCCACTGCGGTATCGCCCAGCATGGTCTCAGGACGGGTGGTGGCAACGGTTACAAAACGGCCCGGCTGCCCCACCACCGGGTAGCGGATATGCCAGAGATGCCCCTTCTTCTCTTCGTGCTCCACCTCAATATCCGAAAGGGCGGTATGGCAACGGGGGCACCAGTTGATCAGGCGGTTATCGCGGTAGATCAGGCCATCTTCGTACAACTTGACAAACACGGTACGGACCGCCTTGGACAGACCTGCATCCATGGTAAAACGTTCACGATCCCAGTCACAGGAGGCCCCCAGCCGTTTTAACTGGCCGATGATCTGGCCACCTGATTCAGCCTTCCACTGCCAGACCCGCTCAATAAATGCCTCACGGCCCAGATCATGGCGATCTTTGCCTTCAGCTGCCAGTTGACGTTCCACCACGTTCTGAGTGGCAATACCGGCATGGTCGGTACCGGGCATCCAGAGTACGCTATGGCCGGTCATCCGCTTCCAGCGGCAGAGGATATCCTGCAGGGTGTTATTAAGGGCATGCCCCATATGCAGGGCGCCGGTGACGTTGGGCGGAGGAATAACAATGCTGAAGGGGGTGCGTGGAGACGACTCATCGGCATGGAAGTAGCCTTTAGCAAGCCATTCGCCATACCATTTCTTTTCTACCTCATGGGGCTCATACCCCTTAGCCAGTTCTTTGTTGGACATTACGAAATAACCCTGCCTTTACCTAAGTTTTGCGTGAATATAGTTATATACCCTGTGATGGCAGCATGGTCAAGGTCAGGCAATGGTACGGCACCCTGTTTTTGTTACTTGCAGTAGCTCTCTGACGCGGTATACTGGGGCCTACGCATAGATTCCGCACCCCGGCAGGCAGTACAAGGAGATACGCCATTTACCCAGCCACCCGAAAACTATTGGGACAGACCACCTGGAATCTGCTGGTGGCCAAATCCGATCAGGATCTTGACCCGGAAACCGTCCCTGCACTCCTTGCAGAGGTGGCCGGGCTCACCCATCCAGAGTGGCTGCCTGATTTTGCACGTCTGGAACTGGCCTGCCACAGAGCCATGAATGTCCCTCTCCCCGTCGCTTCCGGGTTGAGCGAGTTGACCGTCAACCCCTCTCTGCAATTGATTTCGGTGCCCTGGAAACATCTGCTGACCCTGCTCACCTTTGCCAAAAAGAACGACATGGAGCGGATTGAGCCTGGTAACGAGCAGATCCTGATCTGGTCAGATCCAGCCAACAAGAATCTGCGCTTTGAAACCGCCATGCCGGACCATCTGCTGGCACTGAAGATGGTAGCCGAACAGATCAGGCCTGAAGAGGCCGCCAAACAGACCGGAAAGTCCCTTGCAGAGCTCGACGGCCTGCTCTGGGATGCCGTACGCAAAGGGGTCCTGCTTGCGCCCGGATCACGACTGCGACGTAGCGCCACGTTTGCATCTGCTGCAAGTGAACAGCTGCCTGCCGCTGAGGTCTTCACGGTACAATGCTACCTTACGCCAACAGACAATCCCTACGGTGTAACATCCGACCTTCCATCACCAACACCGCCAGAGGAATTTCCCTCCCTGCGCGCAATCAGCCTGATACAGGAACTGCGTCAGTTCTGCTGGAACCGTTTTGTACGCCCCCAACTGGCATTCTGCGGTCACAACCTGCTGTCCCATCCAGACTTTTTTGAGCTGTACCAGCTGGCAGCAGACCACGGCCTGATGACCGCAATCCAGAGCAACACGGCTGATCGGGATACCATTAAACGTCTGATGGGGATTCAACGTCCGGACTATTATCAGGTCAATCTAGAGGGAGAGGAGGCGTATAACGATCAGATCAGAGGGGCTGGTGACTTCAGTCGTACGGTTGCGTTTCTTGAGCTACTGAGCGAACTTGGCGTACCCAACATGGTACAATTGACGTTGACAAAAGGTAATCTTCATCAGGTCATTCCCCTGGCCAAAAGAGTTGAGGGGATCACCGGCGGCCTGACCTTCAACCGGCTGGCACTGTCAGAAGCCGGCTCACGGTTTACCCTGCCAACCCCAACGGCCTACCAGGAGTTTCTGAAGCAGTACCTGGCAGCTGTCCCAACCCATCCGGCACTGCTAGTACACGATAATCTGCTGAACATACTCTGCGAAGAACAGGGCAAGCCGTTGTCAGGAGGATGTACCGGACACGGCTGCGGAGCTGCCTTCAACATAATTGCCATTCTGCCGGACGGAGCGGTGCATGCCTGCCGCAAGCTCTCCTCACCCATCGGCAACATCCTGACACAAAGCCTGGAAGAGATCTATACCTCACAGGCAGCCGCACGTTATCGGGAAGGTTCAACCGCCTGTAACGGCTGCAGCCTGAAACCGGTCTGCGGCGGCTGTCTGGCCGTAACCGCCAGCTTTGGCCATGACCCGCTGACCAGCAAAGACCCCTACTGTTTCAGGATGTAATGGTCCACCACCCAGGCGGCAAAGGGAAAGCTGCAGGTAAAGGCCGGTGACACGGCATTCAGCAGATGCACACTACGACTGTCTCCCTCCACCACAAAATCCTGCACCAGCTCTTTGGTGGTGGTGTTCAGCAGCTGCGCCCGGATACCCGGTTTGCTCCACTGGTTAAAACCGCTGGTATTAATCTGCTTCACCATCTTGACCGCCAGACCGGTGAAGTAGCTGCGATTATATTTTTTCAGTTCAGACAGCGCAAGAGAGCGGAAACCGAAGTTATCCCCCAGAAACAGGCGTGATTCCCAGCCGATAATCTCAAACAGTTCCCCAAGACTGAAGTTCTCCAGCCCGACATAGTTCTGTCGCCAGAAGGCTGGGATGGCGGTAGGTCCGATCTTGATCGTACCATCCACGGTCACCGTATAATGGACCCCCAGAAACGGATTTTTCAGGTTGGGGACCGGATAGATATTGGTGCGGATCGGCTTGTCCGTACCGGTATACTTCAGATAGATCCCCTTAAACGGGATAATGGTGTAGTTCTTGGAAAAGCCGTAATCACGGGCAACCGTATCGGCATACAATCCCGCTGCGTTAATCACCAGACCAGCCTCCACCACCATACCGCCGGTAGTGACTATGGCGTTTCTTCCCTCACGGCGGTAATAGCCCTGACCAAACAGAAAGCGGACACCAGCAGCCTCCAGATCCGCCTTGATGGCGTGACAGACCTGGGCCGGATCAACCGTGGCGGTGGTGGGAGAATAGAGCGCAATGCCGGTTGTCTTGGCATTGGGATCGATCTCTGCCAGTTCCTGCTCGTCAATGATCCTCACATCCACGCCGTTCCGCTCACCACGGCGTTGTAGTTCTCGCACCCCTTCAATTTCGCTTTCATCCGAGGCCACTACCACCTTGTGGCACTGGTTAATGGCCAGCCCGCGCTCCTTGACATAGGCGGTCATCAGCCGGTTACCATCGCGGGTAAAGCGGGCCTTCAGCGAATCAGCCGAATAGTAGAACCCGGCATGCAGCACCCCGCTGTTGCGACCACTGCCGTGGTACGCCACATCCGTTTCCTTCTCAATCACCAGGATATCGGCAGCAGGCAGTCGGGACTTCAACTCGCGGGCCAATGCCAGGCCGATGATACCGGCGCCAATGATCAGGAAATCGCAACGTTGCTGGCTGCTCATAGCTGCACCGGATGCTGTTTGGAAAGCTTGATAAAATTATCCAGCAGCTCCATGCCGCCTTCAGTCAGGATCGATTCCGGGTGGAACTGCACCCCCCAGACCGGCAGCTCACGGTGACGCAGTCCCATGATCTCGCCATTATCCACCCAGGCCGTCACTTCCAGGCAGTCCGGCAGGCTGGCACGCTCCACCACCAGCGAATGGTAACGGGTGGCATTAAATGGGTTGGGCAGGCCGCTGAACAACTCTTTACCGTCGTGATGGATCGGCGAGGTCTTACCATGCATCAAAGAGACACTGCGCACCACTTTGCCACCAAAGGCAGCGCCAATGGACTGATGCCCCAGACAGACCCCCAGCAGCGGGATTTTACCCGCATATTCCTTGATGGCTGCCACCGAGATACCAGCCTCTTCAGGTGAACAGGGGCCGGGTGACACCACAATCCGGTCAGGCCGCAGAGCAGCGATATCCGCAACGCCAATTTCATCGTTGCGCACCACCTTCACTTCCTCACCCAGCTGAGCCAGGTACTGGACAATGTTGAAGGTAAATGAGTCATAATTATCTAGCATCAAAAGCATGGCAGACTCCACTCGTCAGTAAACTGATAACACATTAACGCCGCACCCTGAACCCGGCTTTTTGCAGAGCGCTCAGATCAAGACCGCCTGATGTATTCTTTGGTTCCTGTTTTGGCTGGGCAACCGGGGGTGCTGGTTTACGCACCGCTGCACCGCCGGGCTCCGCCTCCTTGATCGACAGGGCGATCCGTTTGCGCTGAGGGTCTGCAGACAGCACCTTGACCTT
>Ga0209016_1002694_pt1 | contig 11431 bp, 15 predicted proteins | sample EPASupsiteSAE305_FD_187265 | JGI IMG/M metagenome (GOLD analysis project Ga0209016, IMG submission 187265) | Bioremediated contaminated groundwater microbial communities from EPA Superfund site, New Mexico - SAE3-05 (SPAdes) (version 2) | ecosystem: Environmental > Aquatic > Deep subsurface >...
CATCCGCAGTCGTTCATTCTCTCGCCGCAACTGCTTGAGTTCTGCTTGCAGTTGCGCCATGCTGGCAGGAACTGGGTTTGAATCCGGCAACGTGTCCTTGATCCATCGACGAAGTTGCGTGGTATGGATGCCTAAATTCCTGGCTGCCTCTGAAATCTTATCCCCCTGATCCGTGACCAGTTTGACGGCCCCTTCCTTAAATTCGTCCGTGAATTTTCTGCGTACTGCTTTCTCCATGTGAACACCTCCCGAGAGCATCCTAAACGCTCTTAACTTTGTGTCCACTTTTTCTGTACCAGGTCAAAATAATTCCAAAAAACAAACCACTATAACAAACGGCTGCTCCGACCATGACGGTTGGGCAGCCGCTTTTTTGTCCATTTAAAATGGGAATCGACAAGATAGAAAAAACGAAAAAACATGGTGATTAAAGAAACGAAGAAACGCCCTCCCACTAGCCCAGACCATTTTTTTAATTTCCCACCTTCCTCCTTGTAACCTTTAGCCTCCCCGATTCGTCTGTAAAGAAAAGAGGGAACATAGGTTCTCTTGTTCGCAGGTACACCCAACAACAGTACAGGAGGAATGATCCATGACTGAGAACAACACTAACGGAAAGAAGAATAAGAGTTGCTGCGCTGGTATGCAGGCAATGATGCAGAGCGGCATGTGTGAACAAATGAAATCATGCTGCCCTCAGGCTGAGAAAATGATGGAAATGATGGCCAAATGCTGCATGCCTACCGGCAAAATGGAATCTCAGGAAAAACCAGAATAATCGGAACGGGATGGGAGCACGAACATGAACACGAGCATGAACAATCCAAGCTGCTGTGGGCCGGAAAATAATGGTCAAGCGACAGCGAGTTATGAGGATATCCGCATCGAAAGCGCGAAAAACATATGCGGCCTGTGCGAAAATTACGCTGATCGCCAGAAATCGAAACCCATTGCCGTGATGTGCTGCGAAGGTGCCTGCTTACGGGGCGATATAGCCCGACAAGCGGCGAACATTCTCTGCCACACCCTGGCGCCTGAAAAAGCCGTCAGGATTTGCCTCGGCGGTGCATTCACCAAAAATACAGGACAGCGCAACCTTGTACGCACAGCCCCGCGACTGATCGCTCTGGAGGGATGCTTTGTCAACTGTTCTTCTCGTATGATGCATGGGGTTATCCAAGGGCTTGAACCGGAAGTGATCATTGCCGACCGCCTCTATGATTTCGACCGAAATTTGTTTGGCATTGACGAGATGTCGCCTGAAGAGGCTCGGGTTCATGCCAACACCATTGCCATGAAGATTGCAGCGACCTTGTAACCAAAGCCGGAAACAACCATTTTAATGGAGAAAAACCATGGCAAAACTGAAAACGGTAAGGATCGAGGCAAGCGCTGACGAGAAATTCAAGGTTGCAGTTACGGCTGGAGATCGTACTTTCTATGTCGACCAGCAGATAAAAGTTGGCGGAACCGATGCCGGTGCCAGCCCAATAGACCATCTGTTTGCTTCGCTGGCAGGGTGCATCGCCACAACGGCCAGAATCATGGCGACCCAGAAACAAATCATTTTAAACGGCATGGATATCAAAGTGGAAGGTTCGCTGGACACACATGTGATTTACGGTAAAAGTACAGAAGGCAGACCAGGAGTTACCGGTATCCAAGTCTCTGTGGGTCTTGATTCTTCAATGTCCGAGATCGAGCAGCGAGAATTTCTGGATGAGTTGCGGTCGAGGTGCCCCGTATGGGATACTCTCAGCACGACCACCCCGATTTCCCTCACGACTCAATAGCGCTAGAACAATGAACAGAGGGCGTAGACCGCTTGTGCAGCTCATGGCCTGCAGAGGCGGTCTATCGCACAGATACAACTTGATAGCCTCAAATCGAAAGGAGTTGTGCTGATGGATGATAAAACGGAGATTTTAATAAGCCTTGGCGCTTCCACAGCCGCAAACTGTGTCCCCTGCTTCGAATATTACTTTAAAAAAGCCACCAAACTGGGACTGAATATTGAGGAGATCGGGAAAGCGGTAGAGATTGGCAATAAGGTCAAAACTGGATCAAGCATCGCGATGACCAAATGTATCAGAAGCATCACGGACAGCGATGCCAAGTCGGATGGTGGAGATGGCGCAACAACAGCCTCTCATCCTTGCTGTCGCTGATCTAGACCGTCTCCCTATGAACACCTATCAAATCTACGATCAGTACTATCAGAAGATCAGGAGGTTCATCTTGTCGTATGTCCGTGATGAATGGGCAGCCGATGATCTGACCCAAGAGACCTTCATCCGTGTCCAGAAGAGCCAGGACATGGTTCAAGACCCTGAAAGGCTGGCCTCCTGGATATTTCGCATTGCCTACAATGTATGCCAGGACCATTTCCGTCGCCGAAAAGTTGCCGCTCCCCGCGAGTGCGAACTTTCGGAAACCATGGAAGGCTTTAAAAACGCCATTACTCAGCTGGAACTTGAGCAATGCGAAATGAGCAAGTGTGTCCAGGACGTCGTCAATATGCTGCCCGAATCGCTCCGGTGCGTGGTCATTCTTTTCGACATGGGTGAGTTAAGTCATCGTGAGATAGCAGAGATACTTGACACCACAGTCGAGAACGTGAAGGTCCGGCTCCATCGTGGCAGGAAAAAGCTCAAGGTGTTGTTGGAAGAACGATGTACGTTTGAGATCGACGAACGAAATGCTCTTATTTGCGAGCCCATTGACTTATAATTGAATTAGGAGAAATGATCATGTTTGACAGTATTGGTTTCATCGGCGCAGGTCGCGTTGCTCACATCATGTTGGGTGGTTGGCAAAAGGCCGGTACGGTTTTACCTGCCATTTATGTCTTCGACACCTCGGCGGAAGCTATCGTTACACTGCAGGCCGCGTTCCCGCAGGTTCATGCTGCCTCGCTCGAGGTGGCCGCCACGCAGGCGCTGGTTTTCATTGGCCTGCATCCTCCTGTCATGAACGAAACACTAACGAAGATTGCGCCACATCTACGCGCCGATGCCTTACTGGTGTCGTTAGCGCCGAAACTGCGCCTGCCTGCCCTGCAGACTCAGCTCGGTGGATTTGCCCGCCTGGCACGTCTGAACCCGAATGCCACCAGCATCGTTGCGCGAGGTTTCAATCCGATCGCTTTTGCTGATGGATTGCCTGAGGAGGCCCGTGCTGCCATACTCTCAATGCTGGAACCGCTGGGACCAGCGCCGGTAGTGACTGACGAACTTATCGAAACTTGCGCGGTTATAAGCGCTATGGGTCCGACCTACTTTTGGTTCCAGTTCGATACACTGCGCGAGTTGGCGGAAGGATTTGGCATGTCGCCGGAATTCGCACGTGAAGCCCTGCGCAGTATGTTGCACGGCGCGATCGACACACTATTTGCCAGCGAGTTATCGCCACAACGAGTGATGGATCTGGTACCGGTGCGCCCGCTGGCGGCCGAGGAAGATGCGATCCGTGCCATTCTGCGCGAACGCGTCGGCGGCATCCACGCAAAGCTCAACAACTGATATGTATGGCCAAACATGTCGGGCAATCTGTCAGTCTGGCGAATGAGCACATTCTTGGACCGGCCGAACTTGAGGTCACGCACAGATAGAACTCACGCTCATGCCCATCCTTGCAGCGCTCCAGGATAACCAGAATGGCTCCAACCGATTTCTCGCACCAGCAGTGCGAGTTTTTCCAGCCCCCTATGGGTCTCGAAAAAAGCCTTCATCCGCTAAAGGTTGGATGCCGAAAAACCGCCCACCCCGGGAAACTCGGCCCGAATGTCGGCGGCGAGCTGTTCCACCACCGCCTTGCCCCACCCGGCATTGGCCAGCCACTCCACGGTCATTTGCCCGATATCCCAATACAGGCCGACCAGTTCCCTGTTGACCGACTTGAGGGCCTGATACTGGGCGGAGCGGATGCGCTCCTTGATCTCGATCAGCAGGCGGGGGTAATCGCCCGGTTTTCCGAGGCTATCTATTGGGGTTGTGTCAGTCGGTTTCATTCCTATCCCCCACATTATTCATGACGTCTTCGGACTCGGCGTCGTCACCGTCCAGCGCCAGCAGCTCTTCTTCAGCCACTTCCGGCACCTCGATACCGCGCACATCCACCTGACCAGTTCCTTTTTGTGCTTTGCCGCAAATAGTTGCAATTGCCTGGCCCAGGGAACAACTTCCTGTTATAAGGAATTCTTTTCTTATCCTCAGCAGATGAATTTCATAGTGGTAGAGCAAAGTTCCCAAAGACACAACACAATCTGTCAATCTCAACGGCCTAAGATGTTGCAGACTCCCGGAACCGGCGGCTTCGCTTCTTGCGGAACATTCCGACAAAAGATCGATATATCATCAATTTGATTGTTTAATTGTAGGTGGCGACCGACGCAATGGAAAAATGACCCTTTTGAAGTTCCCGTCAAAACTCAACAACTATCCTTTTTTCAAAGAAATCCTGGAAAATGGCTACCATGTTTTCAGCATGGAGAATGCAAAGCTGCCGGATTATTACCCGAACAAGTTTCCTGATTACCCTGGGGTCAACCTTCAGCATCTGAATATCGGTGACGTGATCACTATCAGGGTCTTTTTCCGAATCGGTTCCGGAAAGAACGTTCGTGCCGATGGCGGTTATCTGGATTTAGAGGTGGAGCACATTGAGGGCGACACGGTTTTCGGGGTGATCTCGACACAACTTCCCAAAGGCTTTCCATTGCACGCAGGAGATTCCCTTGAAATCTATCCCGATGAAATTTTGTATAAAGCGCAGATAACGGAGCACTAATATAGAACTCAAAAATATTGCGGCTCCCTTTTTCTTGGACACAGAAATGCATTAAATTGAGTGTTCAAGAAAAAGGGAGCCGCTATAGATTAAAAATCAACAAATCACGACATTGACAGAAAAGACGACCGGTCTAATTATTTTGAACATGAAAAACAAAGACAAAAAATTAGAACTTATTGAGATTGGCACAGAATTAATTGCAGTGAAGGGATACAACGCTACTGGGATTGATGTGATCCTGAAACAAGCTGGTGTGCCGAAAGGATCTTTCTACAACTATTTTCGAAGCAAAGAAGATTTTGGGCTGGCAATAATCGATCAATTTGCAAGTCAATATGACGCTAAATTGAGTTCTTTTTTTGATGATTATAACGTTTCCCCGCTCAATCGCATGCGCAATTATTTTGAGCATAGCCTTGCTCACCTGACCGAAAACCAATTCACAAAAGGATGCCTCATCGGCAACCTTGGCCAGGAACTGGCCGATCAGAACGAACGATTCCGCGAAAGGCTGGAAGTTATATTTCAATCCTGGAAGACGCGATTTTCAGCCTGCCTTGTCGAGGCGCAAGAGCAAGGAGAGCTGGGTTCGGACTTTGACCCAGAAGCCCTTGCCGATTTCATTCTCGCCGGATGGGAAGGATCAATTCTTCGTTCCAAAGTAATGAAGTCATCTGAATCGTTAAAAAATTTTATTGACACCTTATATTTAACCGTGTTGCGAACAACCTAATAAGGTTACCCCTGTCTTGGTGGAATTCCTTGATAATACTGCAATCTCCTTGTTGAAACCAATCCTGAAGCGATTGATATCCGTTATAACTACTCTCGTTAATGAGGTCACTCATGAATTTAACATCATTGAGTATTATTTTGTTTTTGTTTCTTTTTACCATAGCAACACCGCGTCCGGCTTCTGCCAGAACGAAGCATGTTCTGATGCTTGTTACCGGTGCAGACAGGACGTTGCAAGGTAAACAAACAGGCATCTGGCTTGAGGAATACACAGTTCCTTATCTGCTTTTTTCTCAGGCTGGCTATGACATTACAGTGGCTAGTCCAATGGGTGGTAACGTGCCTATTGATCCAGGCAGCGTGGGAAAAGAAAGCCCGGAAGACTGGAAAGAAGCCATCGCCTTGCTTGCCAACACCAAACCGATTGAGACCATGTCGGCAACGGATTTTGATGCGATCTTTTTTCCAGGCGGACACGGTGCCATGTTTGATCTGGCAGATAATCAACAGGTCAAGAACCTGCTCACCGAACTTGAACGGGCAGACAAGGTAATTGCTGCCGTGTGCCATGGCCCTGCCGGCCTTGTGGGTGCCAAAAAAGCAGACGGAACCCCATTGGTAGCAGGGAAGTCCATCACGTCCTTCACTGATGCGGAAGAATCTGCGGCGGGAAAGGTTGATGACGCTCCTTTCCTGCTCGAAACTAAGCTCCGCGAAGAAGGTGGGAATTTCATCATTGGAGAAAAATGGGCCAGCCATGTTCAGGTGGATGGCAAGCTGGTCACCGGCCAGAACCCGGCATCCAGCAAGGCAATAGCGGAAGCTGTCATCAAGCTGCTTCAGTAAACAACACCGAGCCAGTCACGACTGATGTCAAGAGCATTCATGCTGGCGCCTTGCTGCATTCATTTGTGAGGATCATACCATGTCCAGTTTATTTTCATCGTATTCATTAAAGGACATAACTCTCCGCAACCGGATCGCCGTTCCTCCAATGTGCCAATATTCGGCAACCAACGGTATACCCAACGAGTGGCACTTGGCCCACTATACGCAAATTGCCAGGGGCGGTGCCGGACTGGTCATTGTCGAGGCCACGGCAGTAGCCCCTGAAGGACGCATTACTCCCGCCTGCCTTGGCATCTGGAATGATGAACAGACTCGGTCCCACGCCAGGATCGCTCGGGCCATCAAGCAGGCCGGTGCAGTCCCGGGTCTACAGATTGCTCATGCGGGTCGGAAAGCCAGCGCCAATCTTCCCTGGGAAGGTGACGATCACCTGTCAGAATCAGATCCCCGCAGCTGGGAAACGATTTCTCCGTCGGCTGTTGCTTTTGGCGCAAACCTGCCCAAGGTGCCGAGGGCAATGACCCTGGCAGATATTCAACGGATCCAAGAGGATTTTACCGTTGCGGCAAAACGAGCCCTGGAAGCTGGCTACGAGTGGCTGGAACTCCATTTTGCCCATGGGTATCTCGCCCAAAGTTTTTTCAGCGTTCATGCCAATAAACGTACGGATACTTACGGCTGCGATGCGCAAGGCCGGGGCCGTTTTCTTCTTGAGACCATGGCGGCGGTACGCGAGGTTTGGCCGGAGCACCTACCCTTTGCCATGCGCTTTGGCGTGATTGAATACGATGGTCGCGACGAAGAAACCCTGGCCGAGGCCATAGCCCTGGGCAAGCAATTCCGTGAGGGTGGGCTGGATTTCATGAGCGTCAGCCTGGGCTTTTCGACTCCGAATGCGACTATTCCCTGGGGCCCAGCCTTTCTTGCCCCAATTGCGGAGCGTGTGCGTCGAGAAACCGGTCTGCCGGTGGCCTCAGCCTGGGGATTCGGTCGTCCTGATCTGGCTGCGAATGCGATCAAAAACAAACAGCTCGATCTGGTCATGATTGGGCGGGCGCATTTGGAAAATCCTCATTGGCCCTACCATGCCGCAAAAAGTTTGGGCATCGACAAACCGTCATGGGTTTTACCTGCTCCCTATGCACATTGGCTAGAGCAGTACAATCTGTAATACCTCGCGATAAAATAGATTTCCATTACCGGGGCCGGACGAATACTAAACAACCACCGACTTGAATTCGGTGGTTGTTTAGTAAAAAAAGAATTTGTTATTTCGAATAAACAAGGAGTAACCAGATGAAAAAAAAATTTAACCAAAAGAATCTATTCTGCCTCCCTTGGACACAAACGATTCTCGGGACATATTTAAATGGCAAGATAAATTTTATGGCATTGGATTGGCTTACCCGTGTGAATATAAATCCGGCAATGCTTGGTATATGCGTCAATAGGAACAACGCTTCTTACGGGGCAATCATTGAGACAGGAGAGTTCAGCATTAATATTCCAACCGTAGAAATGCTTGCAGAGACAGATTATACGGGTCTTGTTTCCGGAAAGAGCATCGACAAATCGAATCTGTTTGAAGTGTTTTATGGGGAACTTTCATCAGCCCCTATGATTTCCACCTGTCCACTGACAATAGAATGTAAACTTTCACAGACAATTGATCTCCCGTCCCATACATTCTTTATCGCTGAGATGATAAATATTTACACGGAAGATCAATTCCTAACGGAAGGTAAACCTGATATGGGAAAAATAAGGCCATTTCTTTTGACAATGCCTGATAATAATTATTGGGGATTAGGTGAGAAATTAGGAAAAGCCTGGAACGTTGGTAAGAAATTGCGAAATGATAATAAGTAAAATAACAATCATCATGATTATACTATTCGAACTATATATCATTTAGACTATTTAATTACTGCTAATGATAAGAAGGAATAAATATGAAAAACAGAGAGTATTTGGAAAAAGCTGACAAAATGATGGAAAAAATTAAGCTCGGTGCATTTCTGACAGTTCAGGCAGATGACATCGTCAACACCATGACCATTGGGTGGGCAACCATAGGATATATATGGCAAAGACCAATTTTCATGATAGCTGTTAGAGATTCTAGATACACTTTTACATTACTCGAAAAGACAGATAACTTTACCGTTACGATACCTTCTGGCAAGAAATATAATGAAGCCATCGCTTATTGCGGTACGAAATCAGGTAGAGATTTCGACAAATTTAATGAATGCAATTTATTGCCAAAACAGGCACTATATACAAAATCTCCTATTGTTGACATTCCTGGTATTCACTACGAATGCAAAATAGTCTACAAATCTGCAATGGACAACGCTTTTCTTGATTTTGATCTGGAAAAATTATATCCACAAAAAGATTATCACACGCTCTATTTTGGTGAAATTTTGGCCAGTTACGAAACAGAATAATAGCTGCGGTGTTCAAGTCTCTATTTTGACTCGACCTGCTTGTTTCTAACCAGATATATATAATGTTTTAGAGTTCACTCTCCTTTTTTCAGTTGAGAATGCTTTAAATTCAATGTCACACTTTCTCTGAAAGTTATTTATGCCTCCGAAGACTTGCCCTACTACCGGCGGTTAGACCTAATGAATGAAGCCTTTGCCTGCCTGTGTATTACCGAGGACACTAAAGAAGGCGTGTAGGATTTTTTTTTAAAAGACGTATCCCGCCGCTTGCGGGAACGGTAAGGAGGTAGACAGCTCGATGCAAAATTCAGATGCCCAAGAGCAGACCAACGCCGCAATGACGGTCCCGGAACTCCTCAAGTTAGCTAGCGGTTGCTGGAAACCCTGCACTTTGCACGCCGGAGTCAAACTGGATGTCTTCAGTCATCTGGCCCAAAGTCCCATGACGGCGACGGACCTGGCCCGCTTGCTCGAGGTTGACGGTCGCGGCCTCAACACGCTGCTCCATGCTCTGGCCGCCATGAGCCTGCTGCGCAAAGAAGAGGATCGGTTCAGCGCCACCCAGTTCAGCGCCGAGCATCTCGCCCGACAGTCGCCTCGCTATTTGGGGCACATCATCATGCATCATCATTTTTTGGTGGATGGCTGGAGCCGGCTCGACGAAGCAGTCCGGCACGGGCTTCCGGTGCGCAAACGATCGTCCCACGACGTCGACGGCCTTGAACGGGAAAGCTTTCTTATGGGCATGTACAACCTGGCCAACCTGCTTGCCCCGCGCGTGGCGGCGGCCATCAACCTAGACGGTCGGCGCCGCTTGCTCGACCTGGCCGGCGGCCCCGGCACGTATGCCATCCATTTTTGCCAGCAGAACCCGGAGTTGACCGCGGTCATCTTCGACCTGCCAACCACTCGTCCCTTTGCCGAACGAACGGTGGGCCGGTTTGATCTGACCGACCGAATCACCTTTGTCGCCGGGGACCTTGTCGTCGACCCCATCGGTTCGGGCTTTGACGTGGTCTGGCTTTCCCATCTGCTCCACAGCGAAGGCCCGGAAACCTGCACCGCCATTATCGCCAAGGCGGTCGAAGCGCTCACAGATGGCGGCCTACTGCTAGTGCAGGAGTTCATCCTCGACGACTGTCGAACCACACCACTCCACCCTGCGTTGTTCTCTCTGAACATGCTGATCGGCACACCTGAAGGCCAGGCCTATACTCAAGGGGAACTGGCGGCCATGATTCGCCAGGCCGGATTCGACCAGGTACGGCGGCTACCAATCGAACTTCCCAACGGAGCCGGCATCCTGTCGGCAGTCCGGTCGGCCGCATCACCGGCCCTGCAACTATGAGCAGCCATGTTTGGTTCCCGTCATTTATAATTTCAACAAAAACAACCAATCGAAGGAGGGATAACACATAGAATTCACATTCCTCCTGTCGGTCATAACTTACAGGGAATACCTTGACCTCGGCCAACGATTAAAGAGATGTATGGGCAGGCTGAGGGACAATCGGTCTTCCTAGCTGAGGAAGTTTTGAGCATTTACTATTGGAACCGCCTGTCAATATGGATTTTCTTTAAAATTGATGGATATCATTCTCGGAATTATCATGAATAATGCAGAAATATTGGCCAAAAGCCTCATTAACCTAGGCGTGCAAAGAGTTTTCGGATTTTCAGGTGTAACTATAATGCCCGTTATTCATGCTCTCGATGCATGCGGGATAGAGATAGTGGTTTGCTCGAATGAGCAGTCATGTGCATTTGCTGCCGGAGGATACTCTCGATCCAGTGACAGTATTGGTATTGCAGTGGTCACGTCGGGTCCGGCTATTACGAATACCCTGACTGCAGTTGCTGATGCGAATGCTGATTCGATACCATTGTTGGTCTTTGCCGGACAAGTTACCCGAATGAAGATGGGTACCGATGAATTTCAGCACATAAATGTTGAAAAAATTTTCTCAGGAGCCGCAAAAAAAGTAATTTTAGTCAATGAACTATATAATATAGAAGAAATCGTTAAAGACGCCTACTTCTTCGCCAAGTCGGGCAAACCTGGTCCGGTGGTCATTGATTTTCCATTTGATATTCAAAACCGTGAAGGGGTCTACCAGGCCATTGATGTTGAACGATTTCGCTATAAATATGACGAAGAACGACATCTAGGGGAAAATCAGTGCAGTCAGTTTTTCCAACTGCTGCAGAATGCGAAACGCCCCCTCCTGTACATCGGTGGTGGGCTGAATTCGAAGGCAGGAAGTGAGCGGATCAGAACGTTCAACCAACGCTACAAGGTGCCGTCGATTTGGAGCTTGATGGGCAAAGGCATCCTCAATGAACAAGATGACTTCGCACTCGGCATGCTTGGCATGTTTGGTGTCCCTGCCGCGAACATGGCTATTCAGAAAACGGATCTTTTTGTAGCCTTCGGTGTCCGCTGGGATGATCGTGTATCCCAGAAGGTAGGAGAACTCGGTCTTGAAGCCGATATTGCCTATTTTGATGTCAATCCCGAGAAGGTTCAGGAGGTTCGGTTTTCGCGAAAGCCAAAGTTTACGTTCATTGGCCGGGCTGAAACAGCCCTTGATGATCTGCTCAAC
>Ga0209016_1002698_pt1 | contig 11414 bp, 3 predicted proteins | sample EPASupsiteSAE305_FD_187265 | JGI IMG/M metagenome (GOLD analysis project Ga0209016, IMG submission 187265) | Bioremediated contaminated groundwater microbial communities from EPA Superfund site, New Mexico - SAE3-05 (SPAdes) (version 2) | ecosystem: Environmental > Aquatic > Deep subsurface >...
AACTTCAACTTCGGCCCCGCCGCCGGAGCGCAGGAGTCGGGCATGGTAAGGCTGGAGAGCGTGGAATACGTGCAGGAATGCCACTACGTGCCCGATCCCCCGCCGCCGCCCAAGCCGCCGCAGCCCGGCACCCCCGGCCAGCCGCCGCATCATCCCAAGGCCAAGAATAAAGGCATGGAGTGCCATGAGCGCCCCGCCGACATCTTCCGCCGCTCGGTGCAGCTCAGCCTCGGCGCCCGCCAGCTGCTGCCCTGGGAGAACGAGACCTTCGAGGTCTGCATGGAAGGCCCGCGCGTGAACCTGCGCAAGCTCGAAACGGCCTACGCCTACGACGTGCGCGAGTCCGGCCACTACGACCTGCGCTACGAGCTGACGCCGCTCTACAAGGTGCCGCAGTCCCCCGACAAGTCCGGCCTCTTCGTCTCCGAGTTCTCCAACGCCAACGGCAGGTTCACGTTCAACGTCTCCGACCGCTGGGCGCAGGAATACGCCGGCGAAAAGGTGCTGATCAAGGTGGAGCTTTATAAGGACGGCTTCTTGTTCTTCAATACGCTCAAGGGCAGCAAAGAGTTCACTTTCGACGCCGCCGGGCGCTACGAGATGAGCTTCTCCGAGAGCGAACTGACCAGACCCGAGCAGCAGGACCCGGAGCCGAATTACCGCGGCGCCAAGAAGTACTACCTGCGCTGGGGCTTCAAGCGGGTGGGTAGCATTTCCACCGGAGAGTTCGTGAAGAAGGACCAGACCGACAAGATCGAAGTGAAGTAAGTTCAGCGAAGCTAAAAAACAGAGGCCGGCTTAAAAAGCCGGCCTCTGTTCTTTTGCGGGTGGGCGGCATCTGCGATCAGCAGGGCAAGGGATCGCTTGCTTGGCGTGCCTCCTGCGCGGCTGTTTGTGAAAGTTCCTGCGTGAAAATATTTTCAGCGAGCAGTTCTCATAGGGGGAACAGCCAAAAAACTGACGCGCGCGAATTTGACAAACCGGGTTTCGTCTGTTATAACATGCCTGGGTTTGTAACTTGGGTTACACTGCGCCGTAAGTCAACCAACAAGGAGCCATTGTTATATGAAGAAGATGATTCTTTTTGCTGTATTCTTTCTGGCCGGCGCGGTCGTCGTTCCAGCGCAGTCGGCTGGTGATTCCGTTGCTGCTGGCACACAGGAACCGGAGGGGCCGGCGCTGGAGGAGTTTGGCAGTGAAGACGGCAATGTTGTTCTAAAAGTCTACAACGATTTGCTGGAAGGCACCGGCGTAAAAATATATTTTTATAACGAAGCGGGGGAACTGATCGGGCAGTGGAAACACGACGGGTTGCCAATAGACCAATATAAATTCCCCAACAAAAATGGGAAATACTGGGTAATACAGATGTGTCCCCATGATTACAGTGGTGAGAAGAAACGTAAAAGGGTGTTTGTTCTTGATAGTAGTGGAAAGGAAATGGGCAAATTTGAAACCTATGCGGAGGTCTCCGGGTTGCCCTTGCAGGACACATACTTTCTGTTGCGGGAGGGAGGTGTAATTCGCGCCCACGATTTAACAGGGGAAATTAAATGGGAGCGAAAACTCTCCAAAGGGGCTGAGTATCAAACCGAATCAAAAATATCGCCAAATGGAAAGTACATCGTGATTCTGGAGGGCAAGGATTCTGTGATTTTGTTGGACCGTTCCGGGAAAGAATTGTTCAAAAAGAAAATTCACATAGAAAACAACAAATTAGGATGGAGCGCGTTATTTGCGAAGGATGTTAACAATGAGGGGGAAATTTCTCTGGTGCCTACCGGCAACGAAAATAGGGTTATTGTTTTGGACAGGTTCGGGAAGATTAGGCTCGAAAAAAAAGTGGAATTTGAAGCGTACCATGTGATATTTTCTTCGGAGGCCGTAAATACGCTTATTGTCGAGAGCCGGGAAGGAAAAAGAGAGATTGTGAGGGTGGAAGGTCAAGAAAAATGAGACTCCACCGGATTGCAATCGTGTTTGCGCTCATTTCCCTCGCCTTGCAAGGGAGAGTTTATTCATGGAGGCTCCCAGTCTCAGGTTTTGTTGTCACTTCGGATTTTGGCCCTCGGAATTATGCAGAGTTGAGGACAAATTACCTGTACCAGTTTCATAAGGCGATTGACTTCCACGCTACTGTGGGGACACCGCTCAGGGCCGTTTCTGATGGCACTATAGCCCGAATAATTTACAACAATGCGAACGCAGGTAATTTCCTTGAGTATTCTCACACCTGCGAGAATGGAGTAACACACCTAATACGGTATCTACATTTGTCATCTTCGACTGGGAGTCCTGTGCGAACGTGGGAAGTGCTGCCTGACACAGATGACCTCCCCTTGGCTGCTGGCGAGGGGTTAATTGTGTTTAGGACCGTCGCGGGGGCGATTTCTAGGGTTTTGGTCAGGGCAGGGCTTACCCCATTGCAAATTGAGAGCATAAGAGCGGCGCTCATCCTTTCAGCCGATGTCCCGATAGGCTCCACAATTTCCGAGTTGGACGATACCCCCATAGCATATTCTGGTGATACTGGGCTTGGCCCCGCTCACGGGCATATAGATTTTGACTATAGCGGGCAGGTGGTGAATCCATTCTTTCACCTGCCATATTTCGGGGAAACCCAGACGGTTCCGGGGCCAGCAGGAGCGGTCGGTCCACATTCCAGCCGGGGACTACTCTCTATCGTGCCGGGGCGGATAATATTGCGGCCAGGCACGACCGTCTGCGTATTGCCGTTAATTCTACGCCCGAGGCAGAGTTGGACCTGGACCGGGTAGAATTCCATCTGGTGCCGGCAGGGGACCTCATGGGTAGTGGCGGCCAACTGGCTGATGAACAACAGTACCTTCAGAAGGTATTTGATTTCGGTGGCCGGGAGAACAAATCCGAAGTCAATGCAAGAATGGATGCGGAGCAGGATGGATTCAAGACTGGGATCTCCCCGCAGGACGCGTTACCGGCAACTGACGAGCCGGACCCGGGACTAGACGATTTTACATATAACTGGAATTCACGATTGCGCGAGGTTGGGACTGGAGAAGCGGAGATAAATGCTTTGGCGAAATGGAAAGATGGTGAGTATATTTTTGCGGCTAGGGCCTATGACGTTCGCGAGAACCGGAGCCTGGCGGAAAACTTTGTCGAGTTTCGGCTTGACAACTTCCGCCCCTACTCCGAGTTTGTAGAAGTGAAGGGCGCGCAGGGGGACGTGAAGTACCGGCGGAGCTGGACGCTTGAAAAGGGGGTCCTTGTTTCGGCTGGCCCTACTGCGGACAAGCCGTTGCTGCCTGGCGGGGAGTACACCGTTACCGCGCTCTTCAGCGAGTTCATGGAGTGGGGCCAGCTCCAGGTGGAGTTCCTGGACCCCATGTATCCCGTGGAGACCCCTCTTCCCGCTCTCAAGAAAACCATCTATACCGGGTCCTTCACTTTGGGGGCCGGGCAAGACCGCGACGAGCTCCGCCCCCTGATAATAACGGGCAGGGACATCGGCGCCAATGATGTGCTGAAACTGGACCCGGGCAAGCGCTCCGGCGACGGGCGCGAGGACCCGGAGCGGACCATCAACCCGGCATTGGAACTTACGCGCAACGATGCCGGGGACATGCAGGGAATCGGCGGCGAGGACCGGTTCCACACTTTGCGCATAGACGCGGCGTCGCCGGTGATCAGCTATAACAAGCAGTCAAAGAGATACTCCGCCTTCGACTACACCTGCCCCGGCGGCATCCCGGAGCGCTGCGGCACCGAAGAGGCGCCCATCTACATCACTTTCAGCAGCGTGCCGTTCCTGTATACGGACCTGGGCTCTGGGGTGAAGAGCGTGACAGTGTATAAAGAACGCCTGGGCGGCGAGCGGGTGTTCCCCCTGGAAAGCAGTCCCGCCTTGGCCGGAAGCTATTCCTCGGGGCTGACGCTGCCGCTGAAGGACGGCAAATACGTGCAGGTGGTGACCGACAACCTGGGCCGCGGGACCACCATGTATTTCCGGGTGGACCCGGTGTCGCCGCGCAACGACATTTCCCGGATAGTCCTGGCGCCGCCGTACGATACCTATTCCGTCTACGGCGTGGCGGTGGATACGGGCAGCGGGCTGGCGCGTCTGCTGGTGGAACGCGACGGGGAACCCTCGCGCGAAGCGGTCTTTTCCAGCTCGACCACGGAGCCGGTCGGCTACAGTTTCAGCGGGCTTGCGGTAAACACCACCAATTATTATAAATTCACCATCCAGGACGCGGCCGGCAACGGCACGGCGCTCCAATTGATGCAGTTCGTGGGCCTTGACGCGGAGGGGCCGATCTCGCCCTGGCCTTCCAACGCGGTTCTGCACAGGGTCTCGCGGGTGGATCTTTCCAGCGGGCCCTGCGTGGCCACCATCACCTCGGCGCCTAACGGTCTTGAGGTGCCGGTGGAAGCGGTGATAGCGGATGAAACGCCGCTGGTGGTCAGCCTGGCGCAGCGCTCTGACGAGCCGGTAAGCATCCCCGTGCCCGGCAGGTACATGCACGGCAGGCTTTCCGTGGCCGTGGAGCCGGAGAATAGCTGCCATGTCGAAGTTGTCGGCGAGACCATGCTCTCGCTGCTGCTGGGGCCGAAGTCCGTGACCACCCGCGCCTTGCCGGAGCCTTCCGGTTTCAGCCTGGAGATCAACCCGGCGTGGGCAAAGTTCACCCTTGAGAACGCCCGCTGGGAGCCCGGCCTTACGCCCAAGATAAACATGGCTTCCGCTTACCCGCCGGCGCCGCCAGCCGGAATGGTGAACTATCCCCCGGAATCCCCCCGGGCCTGGCAGTTGGAGACTGCCGACATAAGTTACGACAGGATCGCCATAGAAGCTTACGGCCTGCCGGAATCCATGAGCGACTCCGACAAGGCCCGCGTGCGGATGCTTAAGTACAAGGACGGCGCGGTGTCGGATGTGACCACCGGCTTTGGGGAAACCACCCTCTTTGCCAGCACGCTGGACAACTGCACGTTCACGCTGGTGGCGCCGCTTGATATTTTCGACAAGGCCGGGCCCATAGTTATGTTCAACAGGCCGTCCGGCGCCTTTGACCCGGGCGGCGAGCTGTACGTTTCCACCTTTGCCGCGCTAACTATTAATGCCACGGATGTCTCCGGTAATTCTTTCGCCCTGGCGGGCGTGGCCACCACCTATTATCTTGTAGATACCGAGCCCACCCCCGCCTGCCTCGGCACGGTTTATGATCCCGCCGCGCCCGGCGGCACTTGCGCCAATCCCGTTTACGCCGGGGAATTCTCCCTGCCCGAAGGGCGCCATTCCATTTACGCCGTAGGCGTGGATAAACTGGGCAACCTTGGCGCCATCAGCGTTTCAAGCGTGGCGGTGGACGGCACCGCGCCCGAGGCCTCCCTGGCCATAAACGGCGCGCCGGTGGCCGCCGGCGCCACGGTATACGCTTACGCGGGGGACCTGCTTACCCTGTCGGCCACCGACTACGCTTCCGGCGGCGTGGCCAGCGGCGTGACCAGCGGCCTGGCCACCACCTATTTCCTGATAGACATCTCGCCCGAAGAGTGCGAATATTCGGACTGGACCGGCGGCGTGAACGGGGCGGGCTCCTGCGAGAACCGGTTCTACACCGGCCCGCTGACCCTGCCCGAAGGCGAGCACATTGTCTACTATCTGAGCGAGGACAACGTGGGCAACCTGGCGCGGCTGAACAGCGTAATGGTCTCGGTCGGGCCTGCGCCTATTAACCCGGCTACCCATCCTTTCTATGAAGTGGCTTCGGCCTTTGGCTCTTACGGGAGCGGCCCCGGGCAGTTCCAGGCCTACAGCATGAAGTTCGACAGGGACGGCAATCTGCTGGTAGCGGACCAGCAGAACAAGAGGATAGAAAAATTCACTCCCGCAGGTGAATTCCTGGGGATGTTCCCGGTCAGCGGGTATGGACATACGTACTTTTATCAGCCGCTGCAGGTAGCGCCTTGCCCCAATGGGGATATCTGGGTCAGCGATTATGGGACCAAGCTTCTGAAGTTCACCTCCGCTGGTACTTTTGTCAAAGAGTTGTATTTCCAGGATATTCCCGAGTTCCGCAATGCGTATCCCAAAAATATTGTCTGCTCGGCTGAAAACGAGATCTATTCCCTGACCTGGGGGAATTACATCTTTAAGATTTCCAGCCAGGGAGTTAAGCTGGCGGAAATGTCTGTGAGCAACAGCGGCAGTTATCTTAACGGCCTGGCCAGGGATAGCGCGGGGAATTTGTATACCTATCATGGGACTACCGGCAAGATCCGTAAGTATAGAGGTTCAGGGGGCCTGGCGGCTGAATGGGCCAGCGTGGGCGGCCTAAGTGCCGACAACTCTGCAGGAATATCCGTGGATTCTTTCGATAATGTGTATCTTTCACGGTACAACAAACCGCTTGAGATATACACCAGCACCGGCGGATATGTGGGGACGGTAGCCAGTGCGATAGGCGCTGGCGGGAACGAAAGTCTGCTGAACCCCAGGGAAACCGTCTATAATTCTCGAAACGGGGATCTGTATCTTCTGGAGTATTCCCAGATAAAGCTGCTGCGCGCCGACTTCCGGTCTCCCGCTGTTCCATGGATCGTAAGCCCCACGGCGGGGTCTACGGTGCTGGTTTCCTCCCCGTTAATAACCGGCCAGTCCGAGATCTCCAGCCTGGTGAGTGTGTACGACAATGGTGCGTTAATAAAAGAGCTTAAGGCGGATTCCTCCGGCTACTTCACCTTCAACCTGCCTTCTGAAACGTTCGGGGACCATTCTTTGGTTGTCCAGGCTTCCGACGCGGGCGGGAACAAGTCGGCTCAGTCTGTGCCGCACGCATTGCGCACGGCCGCCATGGTGCCTCCCGTCTTTGCGCAGCCGGTGGCCGGCCCGGCCTGGACGGTGATGGATACCAGCGCCACGGTGGTAGCGGATTTCGACGGGGACGGGATACCGGATGTGTTCGGTATAGGCAGTTCCTACCCCAGTTACAACGCCGCGTACGTGTTCTATAAAGGCGTCGGCAACGGGACTTTTGTGGCGCGGTCCAGCGGCATAGTGTCCGGCTATAACGACAACGTCGAGGTCGTGGCCTACGACTATAACAAGGACGGGAATAAGGACGTGGTAGCGGCCATGACCGACACCTCAATGGGAGGGGATTACCTGGTGGCCTTCCGAGGCCTTGGCAACGGCTATTTCGCTGCGCCGGTCGTTGGGGACATGCTGGGAATGCGGCCCGACATGGTCGTGGCCGATATGGATAAGGACGGGCATGACGACCTGGTGGTCTCCCTGGCTGGCGGGCCGAGGATCTACTGGGGCAATTCCATGGAGAATTTCCTGCTCTCTTTCTCTACGCCTATGCCGTCCGGGACGCACACGTATTCGGATTATTCTAGATTCTCCAATGGCGGCCTGGCAGTGGCTGACCTGGACCTGGATGGCCATCCTGACGTGATCTTCAGGAACGCCGTGCTGTTCGGGGCCGGGAGGGCCGGGTTCCGGGAATCCAGACTTCTTCAGCTGCCTGTGCCACTTAATGGGGAAATATTCGACGTCCAAACGCCGGACCTTAATGGCGACGGGCGCAAAGACATAGCGCTGGTTGTACATTACACGAACAAGGTCATGACCTATCTTAACCTCGGGAATGGGAGGTTCATGGCGACCGGGTCCGTGGATGCGCCAAAGGTCGCGTTCGAAAGCGTCACCGCGGACTTTAATTCTGACGGCAAGGCGGACGTGGCCTTGGCACCTTACGAGGTCGACAGGCTTATTGTGCTTACCGGCCGGGGCGATGGCACTCTGTCCGGCCCCCACATCTACGCCAGCGGCGGGACCCCCGGCTGGGCCTGGAGCCTGGGCGGCTTAAGTTCCGGAGATCTGGACCTGGACGGCAAGGAAGACGTGGTCATGGCGTCTTCTATGCTCTACCTGCCGGGCAAAACCGTGAACAGCTTCATGACCTATCTGAACCGGGCCAGTGTTCCGGATTGGACTTCCCCGTCGGCGGTAGTGATAAGCGTGGCGGCCGATACGGCCAATAAGGTGACCGTTAACTGGAACGCTCCCGGCGACGACGGTATTTTGGGCAAGGCAACTTCGTACGATCTGCGTTATGGGGTGTCCCCCATAAACAGCGAGGCCGCGTTCCTGAATGCCGCGCTTGTGCCTGGCCTGGCTGCGCCCAAACCTTTCGGCCAGCCGGAAGAGGCGTCTGTTCTGGGTCTTGCCGGCGGGGTAACGTATTACTTCGCCCTTAAAGCTGCGGACGAGGCTGGGAATACGTCGGCGCTGTCCAACAGTCCGGGGGTGTTCCTGAAGTTCCTGTACACCAGCACTACCATTATAAACGAACTGCCGGAAATGAGTTTCAGCGTGTCCACCCAGGCAACGGCCACCTTGCTCAGCGGCGAGTACGGCCCTGGGGCTGTGGTGTTGGCTACGGCGGCGTTAACGGGGCTGACCCCGATCAGCAATCTTTACGAGATCGGGCCCAAAGGGGATTATGATCCTCCGGCGGTCATAACCTTCGCTTATTCTCAGGCCATTGTGGACGAGAAGGGCGCCGACGAGGCCGACCTCTATATTTACGAGTACTTCACCGACTGGGGCTGGGTCTTGCTGGAAGGTCAGACCAGGGACCCTGTCGCCGATACCATATCGGTGCCGGTCAGTAAGATCGCGTCCATATTCGCTATCTTGGGCATTGTACGGGACAGGGCCGCCCCTGAGACCGGCATCTCAGCCTGGTGCCCTGCTATTTCAGGGGCCTGCCCGTTGTTAGGTGCGGACCCGGTGCTTTATGTGAGCCCCGCTTCCACCATTTCGCTTTCCGCCTTTGACCCGGTGGTGTTCGGGACAACCACCGGGGTGGCCTTTACCGAGTTTAATACGCAAGAGGCGGCTGGTTTTGCGGCGTATTCCGCACCGTTCTCCCTTGACCCAGGCCAGTATGCGGTGGCGTACCGCAGCGGCGACCACGCGGGGAATGTTGAGGCGGCAAAAGTCCGGAAAGTTTTCGTTGACGCCGAGCCCCCGACGGTGCTGATATCCTCGCCGGCCGTTGGCGCCGTGTACAATGCCGGCCGCGACTTGCTGGGGATCCATTTCCTGCTCTCCGACAACTCCGGGCTGTTCCCGGGCTATAGCGCGCTCATAAGGCAGATAGAAGATAAGGGCAGTCCCCGCGTGGAAAGGGCCGGGGTGGTGTCCGTCTCTTCGGCGAGCGTCATTGTCCCGATGGATATAGACGACGGCCTGTGGCGGCTTGAGGTGACGGCCGCGGACGTGGTGGGCAACTCAACACAGGTAGTTTCCGGGATCTTCGAAGTGGTGCACGACGCGATAGCGCCGGTAACAACGTTGGAGGCAGGCGAGCCCAGGTTCTCTGACGGCCCGGTGTTCATCAGTTCGGCCACGCCGTTGTTGCTTTCCACCACGGACGATCTGCTGATAGACGGCGACCGGCAGGGTGTCGGCGCCGCGTTCACGTATGTTTCGCTCGATGGAGACGCTTCGGTAAGTGTAACCGGGCCGGTCTTCATTCAGCCCGAAGGTGTGCACACCCTCGCCTACTACAGCGTGGATAAGGCCGGTAACGCTGAACTGGCGAAAACGGCGGAATTCCCCGTGGACAACAGCGCTCCGGAAGTCGGGTCCAGCATAGCGGGCGCTGTATTCCAGGGGGACGGTTTGTACGTCTCTCCCGCGACGGTCATAAGTTTCTCTGCCGTCGAGCCGCCTTCTTCGGGCGCGGCCAGCGGGTTTGCGGCCTTGTTCGTGGCCGACTCCACCGACACCTACGGAGTTTATGCCGGGACGTTCACCGCAGCGGAAGGGCCGCATGTTTACAATTATTATGCCTCCGACCGGTTGGGGAATAAGGGCGTTCCGCAAACCCTTGCGCTGAAGTCCGACGGCACGCCGCCGGTGTCCGCAATAGCGTTCTCCAGTCCAGCGGTGCCGGGCGCGTCAGGAAGGCTTGTTGTGGCCACCGACACCTACGTGAGCTTCGGCGCGGAGGATATTTCTCCTGTCGGCGCCTCCTCCGGTGTGTCAGCGATATGGTATTCGGTGGATGGCGGCACCGCTACGGTTTATTCGGCTGCTTTTATGTTGCCTGTGGGCCTGCGGGATATCTCGTATTGGTCGGTGGATAATCTTGGCAATACGGAGCCGACGCATAACGTTTCCCTGCAGGTGGGCGCCGCGCTGCGTGACGTGGCCCTGCGTTTCGACCCGGCGGTCATAAACCAGCAGGGGGAAGGAAAATATGTGGAAGCGAAGTTGACGCTTGGCAGCGCCACGCTTGCTGGCTTCGAAGAAGAGACCATCCGCATCACCCGCATAAATGACGTCGCTTTGGCGGAGCCTCTATACGCCCTAATGGAGCGCGAGCGTGGCCAGGGGAAAAAGGACAGGCTCCGCGAACGCAAGCACAGCGTCGCTGTTAAGTTCGACAGGCAGGCGCTGCTGGCGGTGCTGCCCGTTAACGCGGTGAGCGTGGTGACGGTGGAGGGTTCCTTTGACGACGATACGGCCTTTATCGCCGAGGATAACCTGCGCGTTATGAACCCGGAGCGGATGGGCAAGGGGAAGGGCGGGAAGTTGGCGCATAAGTCCCGCGCTTGTGTTGAGATCGGCGGCAAGGCGCTGAAGAACGACGAGGAGATAAGCCTAACAAGCGTCTTCGAGCGCGACAGCGAGCGCCGTGAGCGCAACGTCAAGGCGGCGGCAAAGGCGCTGACGCGGCGTGGCGAGCCCTTCGAGTTCGGCCCCGAGGGTACGGTATTCGCCGAGCCCGTGGAGATCTCCCTGCCTTACGAGAGCTACGACGCCAAGAAGGAAAAACTTCAGGTCGCCTACTGGAACCCGTCTTCCAAAGACTGGGAGCCATTAGCCTCCACCATAGACCCCACCGAGAAAGTAGTAAAGGCCAAAGTGGGGCACTTCTCGCTGTACCAGGTGCTGGTTAGCACCATAGCGGAGGCAAAGACAGTCCGCCCCGTCGGCGAGCAGCCCGTGGTAAGCGTGCAGGCGGCCGGCCCTTCAACGGCCTTCACCCTGGGCGAGGTTTATGTTTACCCGAACCCTGCCAAGGGCGGGGACGCGCCCATATTCCACATAGAATGCGGCCTGGCCGATTCTGTGGATATTAAAGTGTACACGGTAAGCGGCCGCGAGGCGCATGAAGCCACACTTACTGCCATGCCGGCCATAATAGACCAGCGCTATGCCTATGAATATGTCTGGCGGGGCCATATCCCCAGCGGTGTCTACCTCTACTTCATAGAGGCTCGTAAGGGCGGGCAGAGGATCAAGAAGACCGGCAAGTTTGCCGTGGTCCGGTAGGAAGGGGGAAATATGGAAAACAAAACTACCCCTCAACATGATGCCGCAAACCGCGTGGTCTACCTGCTGTCGC
>Ga0209016_1002700_pt1 | contig 11407 bp, 10 predicted proteins | sample EPASupsiteSAE305_FD_187265 | JGI IMG/M metagenome (GOLD analysis project Ga0209016, IMG submission 187265) | Bioremediated contaminated groundwater microbial communities from EPA Superfund site, New Mexico - SAE3-05 (SPAdes) (version 2) | ecosystem: Environmental > Aquatic > Deep subsurface >...
GCCGAAGGCGAAATAACTTATTACGCCTATTATGAGCGGCTGGAAGCCGAAGATGAGCAGCGTGCGGCCGGGGCCCATCAGCGAGAAAGCCTCTATCAGGAACACGTCGGCGAGGCCCAGGCCTATGGCGCCGGAGAAAAGGAAGAGGCCCGCGCAGGCCGGCGTTATGGCGTGGAACCCGCCCTGCAGCAGCACCGTCACCGCGAACAGCGCCGTCGCCACCAGGCCCTTGAAGCAGTTCACCCACAGACTGGAGACACGGCGGGCGTAATGCGTGAAGAACTGCACGCCGATGGCGAAGCTCAGATTGGCGGCGACCGCGTAAATATAGACTTTTTCCATAGTTGCCCTTACGAAGAGGTAAGGTTATAATATAAAAATAGTCCGCAGGCGTTCCCGGCAGTCAGCGCACAGAAACCTATTTTCCGGCTTTCCACCCCGACACTACGCTGTCGGGACCGTCTGCTACACTAAAACGATGGACCTTCAGAGAAAACTAGAGATACTGGCGGACTCCGCCAAGTACGACGCCTCCTGCGCCTCCAGCGGCTCCAGCCGCGGCGGGCGGGGCACGGGCGCGGCCCACCAAAGCGGCGTGTGCCACAGCTGGACGGCCGACGGCCGCTGCGTGTCCCTGCTGAAGATCCTGATGACCAACGAGTGCGTGTACGACTGCGCCTACTGCGTGAACCGCCGCTCCAACGACGCGCCCCGCGCCGTCCTCACCCCGGACGAGATCGCGGGGCTCACCTTCGAGTTCTATAAAAGGAATTACATAGAGGGGCTGTTCCTGAGCTCCGGCATCACCGTGTCCCCGGACCGCACCATGGAACTCATGCTGGAAGCCGTGCGCAAACTGCGCGAGACCTTCCGCTTCAACGGCTACGTGCACATGAAGGTGATACCGGGCGCGGACCAGGCCCTTATAGACCAGGCCGGCCTTTGGGCGGACAGGGTGAGCGTGAACATAGAGCTGCCCAGCGACAAAAGCCTGCGCCTGCTGGCCCCGGGCAAGACCAAGGACACCGTACTGCGCCCCATGAACCGCCTGGCGCAGCGCATAGCCGCCCACAAGGACGAGGTGCGCACCATAAAGAGTTCCCCCGCCTACGCGCCGGCGGGCCAGAGCACCCAGCTCATAATCGGCGCCACGCCCGAGACCGACCGCGAGATCATGAAGCTCAGCGAGGCGCTTTACGGCAAAATGGCCTTAAAGCGCGTGTATTATTCCGCCTTCGTCCCGGTCATGAAGGACAACCGCCTGCCGGCCCTGCGCGAGCCGCCGCTCTTGCGCGAACACCGCCTCTACCAGGCGGACTGGCTGTTGCGCTTTTACGGTTTCACCGCGGATGAACTGCTGGACGAGAGTCACCCCGCCCTGGACCTCAACTTCGATCCCAAGACGGTCTGGGCCCTCAACAACCTCGACAAGTTCCCGCTGGAGGTGAACAAGGCCTCCTACGAGGAGATCCTGCGCGTACCCGGGGTGGGCGTCACCTCGGCCAAGCGCATAATCCGCGCGCGCCGCGCTGGGCCGCTGCAGCTGGACGACCTTAAGAAGCTGGGCGTGGTGATGAAGCGGGCCGTCTACTTCGTCACCGCCGGCGGCAAGTACGGCGGCATAAAGAAAGAGACCGAGGATGCCATAAAGGTAAAGCTGCTGGAGCACAAGAACCCCAACGGGCAGCTGGACCTGTTCGGCGAAAAAGAACTGGTAAAGGAGGGCCTGGAGGCCACGGTGACCGGGCAGTTATAGCCGGCCCGCGCCGCAAAGCATGAGAACCTACCTTTACGACGGCTCTTTCGAAAGTTTCCTCACCGCCCTCTCACTAGCCCTTGAGGGTCAGGAGGAGTGCTCCCTGGCACGGGAGGGCGGGGCCGGGGCGGAGGCCGGGCTGTTCTCGGAATTCGTGAACGCCGGGGCGGACCCGGCGCGGGCCGGCGCCATGCGGGATCTTTTCGAGGAGCGAGGTTCGGCAGAGAGCTGGCACCACGCCCGCTACGCCTTCCTCTCCGAAGCGGCCGGGGCCGAGGACGCGGTGCTGGCTTATGCCCGGCTCGTAAAGGAAAAAGGCGCGGCCGCGGACGATATGCTGGCGGACTTGCGCGTGAAGAAAGTGCACGACCTCTCCCGCTCGGTAGGTGGCGAGGCGCACATGTTCAAGGGCTTCGTGCGCTTCAAGGAGCTGGCGGACAAAACGCTTTACGCCAAGATCGAGCCGGACCATAACATACTGCCGTTGCTTACGGGGCATTTCCGGGACCGCCTGGGCGAGTTCAACTGGATAATCCACGACGCGCGCCGCAACAAGGCCGCGCTGCACTCGGGCGGGCGGCTCATCTACGCGCCCATCTCTCAGGCAAAGGCCCTGGAATTCGCCGGCCGGGAGGCCGCCGTGCAGGAGCTGTGGCGACACTTCTTCAAGACCGCCGCCATAAAAGAGCGGACCAACCCGCGGCTGCAGCGGCAGAACGTGCCGCTGAAGTACCGCAAGCATCTCACCGAGTTCGAATAATTATTGGGAAGCCAGTATGAAGGACAGCAGGAAAGCCGCGCTCACCACGTACATGAGCGGGTGGATATCTGCGAACTTGCGCCGCGCCAGCTTGATGGCCGTATAGGTAATGAAGCCGAAGCCTATGCCGTAGCTGATATTGTAGGTGAGCGGGATGCCTATCATGGTCAGGAAGGCCGGCAGCGCCTCGTCGAATTTATCCCAGTCTATTTCCCGCACCGTTTTCATCAGCAGCGAACCCACTATTATCAGCGCGCCGGCAGTGATGGGATAAACGAAATAATCCCCGCAGCCGGGCGGGATTACGTCCGCCGGCGGCGTGAAGCCGCTGTTGACCAGCAGGCAGTAATGCTTGGAATTGGGCAGGCGGTAGCCGCCACCCACCATCTGGATGACCGGCGAGAAGAAGGCGCATAGCCCGAACAGCAGGCCGGTGATAATTGCGGAAAGGCCGGTGCGGCCGCCCTCGGCCACGCCCGCTGCGGATTCGATGTAGGTGGTGATGGAACTGGCGCCGAACAACCCGCCCGCGGCCGCCGCGCCGGAGTCGACCAGCAGGATCTTCTTTATATCGCGCACGGTACCGTCCTGGTTCACGAAGCCGGCCTGCTCGCCCACGGCCACCACGGTGCCCATGGTGTCGAAGAAGTCCGTGAGCATGATGGCGAAGATGGTGAAGCCGAGCGCCGGTGTGAGAGCGTGAAGCAGCGCTATTTTGCCGTCCACCTGCTGGAAAGGCGCCCAGAAAGTGGAGAAATCAGGAGCGGCGAAGGCGGCCGATGGGACGCTCGTCACGCCCAGCAGCAGGGCGGCCGCCGTGGCGGCAAGTATACCCCACAGGATATCGCCCTTAACTTTGGCCGCCATGAAGAAGGCCGCGACAAAAAAGCCGATGAGCGTAACCCAGACATAAGGCTGGGAGAAATCCCCCAGCGACACCAGCGTAATGGGCGCCGGGCGGATGACGCCGCCCTCGTTGAGGCCGATAACGGTGATGAACAAGCCTATGCCCACGCCTATGGCGCGCTTGAGGTTGAGCGGGATGGAGTTCATCACGGCTTCGCGGAAACCGGTGACCACCAGGCCGAGTATCAGCAGGCCTTCCACGAATATGACGCTCATGCCCACCTGCCAGGGCACGTTGGCCTGCTGAAAACCTATGACGGAGAAGGTGAGCACGGCGTTGATGCCCATGCCGCTGGCGAGAGCGAGCGGCCGGTTGGCCATCACGCCCATGAGCACGCTCATCACGGCCGCGCCCAGCGCCGTGGCCGTAACGGCGCCGGCGAAAGGCACGCCGGCCGCGGACAGGATGCCCGGGTTGACGAAGATGATGTAGGCCATGGTCAGGAACGTGGCCGTTCCCGACAGGACCTCGGTCCTTAAATTGGTCCCGCGCTCCGCGAATTTAAAGAAACCGGTCATCTTCCGCCCCGTTACTTTATGATCTTCTTGAAACTGGCGGCTTCTATGGGCCGGGGCTCTGCGTCCCCGTCGGTCCGGACGGCCAGGCGCAGCTCTTTGGCCTGCACCGCGGCGAGCGCCGCGTACTGCGCCTGCACGGGCGAAAGGATAAGGCGCACCAGGCCCTGCCCGGAGGCGTCGGATTTGCCCACGTACATGACCGGAGCGGCCTGGATGATAGTGGCGGTTATAAGTTCTTTGGCCCCGGCGGCGGCGGTGTTCTCATAGGTGACCATAAGGTCCACCCGGTCGCCGCGCTTAACGCCTTCCAGCTGCCAGGCCGGGAAGGACATGGGCACCAGGCGGCTGCCTGCCTGGGGCCGGGGGGCCGCAAAATAGTCGGCGGAGAAGACGCCGTTTTCCGGCCGCCTGGCTGGGGCGTCGGTGAACAGGGCCGCCAGGGCTTCTTCCTGGTTGCGCAGCACGGCCGCGGCTTTTTCATAGAAGGTCACCGGGCTGCCCACGTCGTAAGTTCTTTCGAGCGCGTCCAGCTCGGCCAGCGCCTTGGCGAAACTGGCGAACACCAGGTCGCCGCGCCCGCCGAAGGAATTGGCCAGCCGCTCGCGCCGCAGCGCCGCCAGCGCCTTGTCCAGGCGCGTCAGGGCGGCGGTGCAGGCCGGGTACACGAATTTGTGCGGCAGCCCGAGGCCGCCGGTCTTGGCCGGACGCGTTTTGCGCACCAGCTCGGAGAATTCGTCGAGGGCCGCGAGCGGCTCGCGCCAGAGGCGGGCCTCGTCCCAGGTCTCCCTGTTGAACTGCACCTCGCGCGCGGTCATGGAGGAAACTTCCCCGGCCAGCCAGGCGGGGGCGGTGATGGTCTCCCTGCCCCTGGCGCAGCGGAACTTATACACGGCGGGGGCCCTGTTCTTAAGATATTCGAAGAACAGCCCGCCTTTCTGGGAGTAGCAGTCTATCTCTTCGAGCAGGGCCTCGGTGCGGTTCTGCGCGGCCTTGGCCTCGGCGGCCTCTTCGTCGGCCGCCCTCAGCGGGGCGGCCAGGCAGGCGAGCGCCGCCAGCAGCAGGGTCAGTTTGGATATTTTCATTTTTTATTCCTCGCGGCCACGGCTTTGGCGACGTGGACCGGCACCAGCTTGGAAACGTCCCCCCTGAAGTGGGCGATGTCGCGCACCACGCTCGAGGAAAGGTAGGAGTAGCGCACCCGCGGCATGAAGAACACCGTCTCGATATGCCGGTAGAGCGTGCGGTTGATGGCGGCCATCTGGAATTCGTACTCCAGGTCGGAGATGGCGCGCAGGCCGCGGATAACCACGTCGGTCTTCTTCTTTTTCACGTAGTCGGTCAGCAGGCCCTCGAAGCAGTCCACGCTGACGTTCTTGCGGCCTTTCAGCGCCTGCCGCAGCATGGCTACACGCTCTTCCACGGTGAACATATGCTTCTTGCCGCTGTGGACGAACACGGAGACTATAACATGGTCGAAGATCTTGGCGGCGCGCTCTATAATGTCGAGGTGGCCGAAGGTGACCGGGTCGAAGCTCCCGGGGTAAACCGCTATGCGTTTTTTCATTATTTTCTCCCGGGGGTTATTATATATAATCCGTTTAAGGGATTTTTGAAACAGGGGGTTTCATGAAACGTCTGCTTTTTATTTCCATGCTGTTGCTGCCTTCCGCCGGCCTGGCCGGCCAGCTCGACTCCAAGTTCGATTCTATCGCCGCGCAGTTCGCGCGCGACGCCGGGGCCCGCTCCATAGACCTGGCGGCCTCGCCGGCGGCGGTGTTCCCTTACGGCTGCGACGAGAAACTCGCCAAGAAGCGGGTTGACGTGGCCGTGGGAGAACTTTTCACGGCGCGCCTGCTGCGCGGCGGCAGCTTTAAACTGCTGGAACGCTCCCAGATTGACCAGGTCATGAAAGAGCAGGCCCTGGGCCTCTCCGGCGCCATAGACAGCGCCACCGCCGCCCAGGTGGGAAAACTCGCCGGGGCGCGCCTGGCCATACTCGGCACAGTGGCGCGGGTAGGCAAAGCCTACCAGATCAGCTCCAAACTGGTGGACGCGCAGTCGGCTGAGATCATTTCGGCCTCCATCGTGGAAGTGCCGCTGGAAACTTTCGACGAGGAAGCGGCCCGCTACCTGGTGCTGGTGCCCGAACGCGAGGCGCTGGGCATTTACCTGGGCTTCGCCACCTGGCCAGTAAAGACCAAAAAACTGGACCCCGTAGTCATTCCCGGCCACTCACCTTACAGAGCCGTACCGGAGCAGGTAAGCGGCAGTTTCTGGGGCATAGCCGTAGGCATGCGCTACCAATTCGCCCCTAAATGGATGGGTGACCTGGCCGTTTTCCCGGCTGCGAACCTCGGCACCATGGCGAAATACAGCATAGACGGCGGGGCGGTACAGGGCCAGCCCTATCCCGGAACTCTCGACGGTATGGGGGCCAGACTGTCCATAAACCGCACCCGCGATCTCTCACGAAAATGGCGAACCTCGTACGGCCTCGGGTACCAAATCTACGGTTTCGAATTCTATGATTCCGGAACCCAGTCAATATACACCAACACCGGCACCCGCCTTCTGGACAAACCCACCGGCGGCGGCTCACTGTACGGCGCTTTCGCCCGGGGCGGGATAGAATTCAAACTGAAAGAGCGCTTCGCCTGGAGCCTTACAGGACAACTCAACCAGCCCAGCACCATGACAGCCGAATGGACCACCCCCGCGGGAAATCCGGTCAAGGTGCTTGAAGTGGACATGCCGCTCTTCCTGCTCGATACGGCTTTCACCGTCTACTTCTGAAGTTGTATCATTAAAGCGTGAAACCGACGCTTTTATTGCTGCTCCTCTTCTGCGCCCCCCTCGGGGCGCAGGAACTCATTCCCTATAACGCCGGCAAGAAATGGGGCTACGCCGCGCCCGGCGGCCGGCTGGTGCTCCAGCCGCGCTACGATTCCGCCGAGCCTTTCAGCGAAGGGCTGGCGCTGGTGCGGCAGGGTTCCTCCTACGGCTTCATAGACAAGGCCGGCAAAAAAGTCATCCCCTTCAAATACCAATCGGCCGGCTCCTTCTCCGAGGGGTGCGCGCCGGCCAAGGCACGCGGCCTCTGGGGCTGCGTGAGCCGCGACGGCAAGGCGCAGGTGCCTTTTGAATACGAGCTGCTGCTGCCTTTCAGGGAGGGCGCCGCGCCCGCCAAAAAGAACGGCCGCTGGGGCCTGCTGCTCAAAGACTCCCGCGAGTTCCGCGGCGGCATCTACGAGGAGATCTACCCGGTCAGCGAAGGCCTCGCCCGGGTGCGGGTAGCCGGCAAATACGGCTACATAGACCCTTCGGGCCGCGAGGCGCTGCCGCCGGTCTACGCCGAAGCCTTTCCTTTCGCCGGCGGCTTCGCCACGGCGAGGCTGGGCGACAAGTACGGCTTCATCAACCGCGCCACGCTCGGTTTCAAAGAAAAACCTTATATAGGCATAGGCCCGTACTCCGGCGGCCTGGCGCACGCGCAGAGCCTGGAGGCCGAAGGCCGCTGCGGCTACATAGACGCGGAAGGCCGGGAGAAGGTCCCGTTCGATTTCACCATGTGCGCCTCCTTCGACGAGGGTCTGGCGCCGGCAATGAAGGACTTCAAGGACGGGTGGGGCTACATAGACGCGGCCGGCAGGGTGGTCATCTACTTCAAGTACGACCAGGTTGCCGGCTTCCGCGGCGGCCTGGCTAAAGTCACGCTGAAAGGCCGCTCCTTCTACATAGACGCAAAGGGTTTCGAGTACAGGAAATAAGACAAAAAGAAAGGGCCCGCGAGAAACCCACTAAGAGGGGCCGCGGGCCCATTCATATTATAGCAGACCCTATTGACTTGTCAAGGCCTGCGCTAGTCGCGCGCCATATGCCGCCAGGTCTGCGTCTGCCAGGCCGGCGCGCCGAATAGCCGCACCTGCTCCTGAGCCGCGTTCATGGCGCCTTCCGTCTCGGCCAGCTCCGGGGCCAGGATGCTGGAGATGGTTATTTCGGAATTGTCCTCGCTCAGAGAGCCCCTGAACCTGATGGGGCTGCGCGTGCCCACCCCGGTGCCGGACATGCCGCCGGGAGAACTGCCCTGGAAGTTTCGCCCGTTCACCTTCCCCGTGCCGTAAATGGTCCTGGGGAAGTCCCAGCAGTGCATGGCAATAGTGAGGTCGTCGCCGCGGATCTCGAATTCATAGCGCCAGCAGTCCAGGCCGCCTCCCCAATTCCCCCTGTAATCGGCCGTGCCGTGCTTCTTGGACGGCGCCTGCTCCTCGGGCTTGGGCTTGCCGGCACGGGCCGCCATGTAAAAGCGCTTATCCTCGGCCGCCTCCTCATAGCGGTGGGCCGACTCCAGCGCGTTCGCACGGTTGAAATAGCATTGCGTCCACCAGGGGGCTATCTTTATGGCCTCCCCGTACATGCGGGCCGCCTTGTCGAAATCAGAATCATTGACGGCGTCCAGGTGCACCGCCATGGCCCGGATGAACTGCTTTTTCGCTTCGGTAGGGATCTTGGGCTTGGCGGACATGTTATTGGCGAAGCGTATAAGTTCTTCGCGCAGGGCCGGGGTGTCCGGGTCGTCGTTAACCTTGGCCAGGAGCGTCAGGAAGCGCTCCTGTTCCTTCACGTAAGCAGGGTCCAGCGCCAGCGCGCAAGAGGCGGCGGAAAAGAGCATGATAACGGCGAGTACAAGGCCTTTTGCCATATGGGACAGAACAGCCGTCCGGCGCGGCTTGCCGCGCCAGGAACTCCGGCCGATCGATAAGAATAGCTTCCCCCTACCTAGGGTTTATCATTTCGATCCGGCGAGTGTCAATAGCCCCCGATTTGCCGGGGACCCCCGGGTAAAGTTATAATGTATATACCAGCAGCCGCAGCAACCCCTATCCCAAGAGGCACACATGCACACCAACGATACCCACGCTACCGAGCACGAAGAAAATTTCGCGGAGATGTTCGAACAGAGCTATAAAGAACCCTCCAGGCTGGAGCCCGGCCACAAAGTAGAAGCCCCCATCGTCAAGATCACGCCCGAGTGGGCCCTCATAGAGGTCGGCGGCAAAGGCGAAGGCTACGTGGACATCAACGAGCTCAAGGACGCCGAAGGCAATTTGATAGCCCGCGAGGGCGACCGGCTGCGCGCGTATTTCCTGCGCTCCGAGGAAGGCGAGATGCGCTTCACCACCCGCATCGGCTCCGGCCCCGCGGCCCGCGCCCAGATAGAGGACTCCTTCAAGAACCACATCCCCGTGGAAGGCACCATCTCCCGCGAGATCAAGGGCGGTTTCGAAGTTTCCATAGGCGCCGTGCGCGCTTTCTGCCCTTTCTCCCTGATGGGCGCCCGCCGCGACGAGGACAAGGCCGCCTACGTGGGCCGCGCCCTCTGGTTCGAGGTCATAGAATTCACCGGCCGCAACGTGGTGCTGTCCCGCAAGAACATCGTGGAGGCCGAGCGCCGTGAGCGCACCGCCGCGCTGCGCGAAACCCTGCACGAGGGCGACCGCGTCAAGGGCGTGGTCACCTCCCTGCAGAAGTTCGGCGCCTTCGTGGACATCGGCGGCATAGAAGGCCTGCTGCCAGTTTCCGAAATGGCCTGGGGCCGCACCGAGAAAGTCTCCGACCTGCTCAGCGTGGGCCAGCCCGTGGAAGTGCTGCTCAAGCGCCTGGACTGGGACAACGAGCGGATCTCCCTCAGCCTCAAGGACGTGCTGCCCAACCCGTGGGACTCCGCCGACCAGAACTGGCCGAACGGCTCCTACCACACCGGCCGCGTCTCCCGCCTGACCACTTTCGGGGCTTTCATCAGCCTCGGCGAAGGCGTGGACGGCCTCATCCATATTTCCCGCCTCGGCAACGGCGAGAAGCGCATCGGCCACCCCGAAGAGGTGCTCAAGGTGGGCCAGGAGATAGAGGTGAAGGTGGAATCCGTGGACACCGCGGCCAGGAAGATCTCCCTGGTGCCGGCCTCCATCAGCCGCGCCGAAGACGAGCACACCGAGACCCTGTCCAAGTACCGCGGCCAGGCCGAAACCGGATCACCGGCAATGGGCTCCCTGGGAGAAACGCTCAAGAAGGCCCTGGAAGACAAGGGCAAGCTCTGAGCCGCCCGTAAAAAAGGCCCGGCTTCGAAAGAGGCCGGGCTTTTTTTATTCCAAAAAGAAAGTGCCCGTGAGAAACCCACTGAAAGGGGCCACGGGCACATCCATAGTATAGCAGGCCTATTTCAGGTGTCAAGACCCAAAAAGGTCCTACTCAAAAATAAGGCGCTGTCCCTATTTAAATGCCGAAGTAGACGGCTTTGGGGTTGTGGAAGACTATGGCGGACACGGAGGCCTCGGGGTCCATCATGAAACCATCGGTGAGCTTTATGCCGGCGTCGGCCTCGGGCCGCAGCAGGCGGAACAGGTGCTCCTGGTTGGCCAGGTCAGGGCAGACCGGGTAACCGAAAGAATACCGCTTCCCCTGGTACTTCCCTTTATGCAGCGGCAGGGCCGGCTGCGCCTCGGCTATCCCCCACTCCTTGCGGATGCGGTAATGCAGCACTTCGGCGAAAGCTTCGGCCAGCATCAGGGCCAGGGCCTGCACCAGGTAAGACCTGACATAATTACCCGCCGCCTTCTCGCGCGCGGCCAGCTCCATAACGCCTTCGCCGCAAGTGACGGCGAGCAGGGCGGCGTAATCCCTGCGCCCCCCTGAAACGGGAGCGGCGAAATCCGCCAGACAAAGTTTGTCCCCCTCGGCCTGCCGCGGGAAGGCGAAGCCCTCCAGCTGGGCTTCGCCGGGGCCGTAAAAGATGATATCGTCGCCCGCCGCGTTCACCGGAAAGGTCTGGTAAACGCCGCGGGCTTTGATCAGGCCTTTGGAAATTATCTCTTCTTTTATCGCCGCCAGGAGGACGGCCGTCTCGCGGGCTTTCTCCTCCTGGCCTTTCTTGAGCTTCAGGAAGCGCAGGTTGAAGAGCCCCTCGTCGATATTATCGAACAGCTCGGGCAGCGCCTGCTCCACGTAACGCCGCTCCAGGCTTGCCGGGGAAGGAATGGCGTCCGGGCGGAAAAGCTCGCTCATTATCTAGCGGCTCCGAGCTTGAGGGCGTGGTTGAGGCCTTCCATGGCGTCCTTGGCGTAGAACACCGGACCCCCGTAGGCGGGCGCGATGTTGGCCTGGGTGAATTTTTCGGTCAGCGCGGCGCCGCCCACCAGCAGGGTGGCTTTTACGCCGGCGGCGGCGAGCTCCCGCGCGGTTATGGTCATCTGCTCGCAGGAGCGCACCAGCAGGCCGGAGAGGCCGATGAAATCCGGCCGGTCTTTCACGGCCGCGGCCACTATCTCCTCCGGCGGCACTTTCACGCCGAGGTCAACCACCTCGAAGCCGTTGCTCTCGAAGATGATGGAGACCAGGTTCTTGCCGATGTCGTGCACGTCGCCTTTGACGGTGGCTAGCAGCAGGCGGCCGCGCTTTGGGGCCTTGTTCGC
>Ga0209016_1002702_pt1 | contig 11400 bp, 17 predicted proteins | sample EPASupsiteSAE305_FD_187265 | JGI IMG/M metagenome (GOLD analysis project Ga0209016, IMG submission 187265) | Bioremediated contaminated groundwater microbial communities from EPA Superfund site, New Mexico - SAE3-05 (SPAdes) (version 2) | ecosystem: Environmental > Aquatic > Deep subsurface >...
CCGAGCCAATCGCGCGCTGGCCGATCAAGGAATCGATCCCCGTCGGCCGGCGCCTGAAAAAATCAAGTACAACGAACTCCACGAAAAGCACTATCTGGTTCAGTGCCGGAGTCGCCAGAAAAAATCCATCGCCGCCGACATTAGCAGGCACGACCACTGGCTCGGCCCCGAATTCGGTGATGAGCCGCTAAAAAATATCACGGTCACGCGCGTCAATCAGTTCATCCTCCGCATGGAGGCGGCGGGGCTAGCCCCCGCGACGCGCAAAAAGATCATCAGCCAGCTCGGAAGCGTGTTGAATCTGGCGGTCGATCTTGAGTTCGTCCCCAAAAACGTCGTGAAGTCGATCCGACTGCCACGAGTCCATAACCGCCGGACTGAATTTCTAACAGTCACACAACTGCATGCCCTGTATCACGCAGCCACTGCTGAAGAGGATCTGGTTGGCGCTGGCATGATCAAGCTGATGGCGCTCACTGGGGCGCGCTTGGGCGAGGTCACCCAAGCCAAGCATGAGGATTTTGATCTCGATCGCCGACTGTGGCGCTTGCCGACGCAAAAATCAGGACGCCCCGGAGAGATATTTCTGTCGGCAGCCGCCTGCGACGTGGTGCGTCTGCTCCAGTCCGTGCGTCGAAATGCCTACTTGTGTCCTGGTGAGAAAGGTAACCCGACTCGCTCCAGGCCGATCAAGCTATTTCGCCGATTGTGCCAACAGGCGGGCATCCCGGAATCATTTTGTCTGCATGACCTTCGGCATGCCTGGGTGAGTGCAGGCATTGCAGCAGGCATTCCGCTGGAAATTATGAGTCAAGGTGCCCGGCACCAGAGTCCCGGGACGACGCGCCTTTACAGTCATGTCCATGCCTCCGTATTGATTGAGGCTCAGGAAACAATCGGGCGCTTGGTCTGCGCTGGATAAAAACTCGGCAACTCGGCCGGCTGGCGGGATTGCGATGATGCCGCGCCAGCCCTCGTGTACTACCCGTTTGGCGGGCAAGGCCGCTGCAGGGCGCAAAAAAGAGGGGCTTTTCCGGGCAAATCCTGCCCAAAGTCGGGGCAAATACTGCTGAATGAGGGAAAAACTGTGGAATTGGATACTTACGGCTAGGTGATCGAGACGCTCTCCTCGATCACTTCGAGAGCACCGACCAATGTATTCCTGAGGAAGGAAAAAACATGAATCAACTCGATTCAATTGCCGCCAATGCCGTCCATTCTAGCCCGAGCGCCGTCATTGATCACGACAAAATTTTAACGACGCTGGAGGTTGCCGAATGGCTGCGCTTGAAGCCGGGAACGCTGGAGAAAGCGCGCTCGACAGCGATTGGCAATTACCCGCCATACATCCGCCTGGGCGGTCGTCGTGTCGGATATCGCTATGGGGATGTCGCGAGCTGGCTGCAAGCAAACCGCTGCTCGATCACCGGTCACCCCGTCAAAGACTGAGTCCGAAGCCCCCCAACGCCATGAAGGAAAACATCATGAAAATTATCGATCTGCCGAGTACCACCAAGCCGCTCACGATCAGCCAGATCGTCAAGGATTTGCTATCCCCCGCCGAGCACTTCGCCCAACTTCTGACTAACGCCACCAGCATGGAGGACGCGGCTTGGCAGGAAATCCGTAGTTGGTATGAGCCGATGCCAATCGAGTTTGGGTGCGGCTTCTTTGATCCTCTTGAAATCCGCCGTGTCGTCGGCAGTGTGTGTCTGGTTTATGGGCGGGAAGAAGTCACCGAAACGCTGCTCACCTATCTCTACCTGAAACACCGCCAGTTGTTTTTGACAACCGACTTGGATTTGTATGGTTACGATGGTCGGTATGACGTCAGCCCGCCGTGGGACAATGCCGCTTACGAAATGATCACCGCGCGCGCTTATAGCGCTTGTGCTGGGCGTGATGGCGATGTCGTCGATTTTCACGCGCTGGACCGGGATCAAATTCCCTTTCCCACTTACTTCCCGGACGAAGCGTTCTGGCAGCAGCTATGCCTTGATTACGAGTTGCCGCTTGGCCTATTCGACTACCAGAAAGCCCTCGATCCTGTCGAAAACGCCCTTCAGGCCCTCATGCATAAGCCTGCAGGCCGGCCATCGCCGCTGTCGATACTCGACGATCTCGCAAACTGGGCGCAGAAGATCGAGGAAACGCCGGGTCATCCTGCCGCGTATGTCGCCCTGATTGCCCATGCCCGCTTGCTTCAGGCGATGAGAAAGAAATAACCAGATCAGCAGAGGCAAAAAAAGAAGAAGCCCGGCCGCCGCCGGGCTTTGTTCATCCAGCGGGGCTTGCAGCCGACCGCATCAAATCCGCGACATGAGAACTGGCAATTCGGAGTCGAGAGTTATCAACGTGAGCATAACGAGAGCTTGTGGCTATGTCAGCGTGGCCCAAAATAGCGGCGATTTCCCTCATGCTGGCCACACCCACCAAGTACGAGGCATGGGAGTGCCGTAAGGTATGGAGCGTGGTTGTTTTTGGGTCAATTCCTGCAACCTTCAAAACCGCCCGCCAGGCTTTCGACGGGTTGTTGATCGGCTGCCCCGCAACCTTACCGGGGAACACATGCGGATTCCCGGCGATCGGCTGCCGGCGCTGCAATATCTCCAATGCCACATCGTTCAACACCACATGCCGGCCCTTCCCACCTTTTGGTGACGGCAAGTAGATCTCCCGACGATCCAATCGAAGCTGCTCGAACTTTAGCTGGAGGATCTCATTTTTGCGGCAGCCTGTAGCCAGCAACATGCGAAAGGCATCGGCCATCGTCTGATTCGGCGCGGCGTCAAATGCCGGTATCAGCCGCTGCAGTTCCTGCTGGCTGAGATACCGTTCTCGCCTGTTATTTTCACGATGCAACCTGATTCCCTTGGCGGCATTCGCTGACTCCGGCAACAAACGCCAGTAGATGGCGAGGTTGTAGGAACGGCGGATGATCTCGAAAATCCGATTACTCGTCGCCGGGCTCAGCGCCGTGCGCTTCTCGTTGTGGAAGCGCTGCAACTCCAGCGGCGTGATGCTCGCCATTTCCCTATCCTTGAAGACCGGCAGGATGTGATTCACGATCCGGCTGATATCTGCCTTGGCGCTACGCTTGGTGGCGATGATGTGCGGGAGTAGGTAATCGTTGTAGAAGGTGCCGAAGGTCAGGCTGGCCTGCCGCTCGGCCTCGCGTTGATCCTGTGGGTCGATTCCCTTGATCAACAGCGCCCGCCATTCGATGACCTTCTGGCGGGCGTCGTCGATGCTGACCTCCGGATAGGGCCCCACCTTCATTGAGCGCTTGCGGCCGCCGACTTGATATCTAAATAGGAAAAATCGCCGGCCTACACGATTAATTTGTAGGCGCAAACCGCTAATTTCTAGATCGCTATATTCCACCTCCTTACTGCCGGCATCGGCCGGGCACGGCGGCAAGGCGTCGATCAGCTTCTTCGAGAATTTGAATTGCCGTTTCACGGCGACCTCCTGAAATATGGACGTGACCGTGCCGAAACCGGTGCCGAGAACTACAAATCCTTTTGCCTCGGTTTCGGCATTGGGCACGGTCACTGATTGGGGTTGTATAGGCATGCCGGCCTCCACCGCTGGCTACGGCGACATGCCGGCGATTGGTGCCGTCTGGTCCATTTCTGGTGTTACTGGTGCCGGTCAGCGGCGATTACCACCGGAATCACGCTGTTCCAGATAACGCAGCGTGTCTTCCCAAGCGGCCGCCTCGGCTTCGGGTCGTGATAGGACCCCGTCGAACTGCCGGATGCCGGCGCGTTCCTGATAAAACTCTTGAGCGTCGTCATCGAGGGCATCTACCTTTATCGCGAGGTTGGGGTCGAGGGGTGGCGTGTATTTCCGGGCATTCATGGCTTAATACTCGTCGGGCTTGAGGAAGGTCGTGACCGACCGGTCCCACTCGGTGATGACCCAGATACGCGTATCGCCACCCAGCGGGTAGCTCGATAGCAGCCGTCCGTCCGATTTCAGGGCTTCATCGTTCAATTGGGCGTCCTCGGCAGGCAGAACGCCCCAATCCCCGGCAAGGTGGCGGGCCAGGAGCGTGAGCGGCTGGCACTGGTGTTCTTCCATAGCAGCAAGCGCACCGGGCGTCGCCACGATCTGGCCGGGGCTGAACTTTGGACTGGCCAGCGCCTTAGCAATGTCGCTGTCGGCGGTGGTGGTTTGAATTTGGTACATACGGTTCTCCAATAGAAAAAGGCCAACCGCCGTCGGGCAGGTTGGCCTGGATGTTTCGGAAATGAGGGTGTGGGTCAGCAGGTGCTGAGGCGGGCGGTGCCTTGATACTGGCCCGCGACGATGGCCGCCGGGTCGTGGTCGTCGATCACCGTCCAGCCGTTGGCCTGGACAAGTTCGGTAACGGCGTGCGGGTCATCGCTCAACAGCCATTCTGTGCCCTCCGTGGTTTCGACTTCAAACACCCGGAGCATAGGAATCTCCACCGATGACAGACACGCTTTCCGGGATGGGAACGGCGTATTCCTTGCAGAAGCGCAGCAGTTCCGGATCGATACCGACGGCGTCTGGAACGACGGTGCAAACCCCGAAGTCGCCGCCCATGATGTGCACCATCTCGAAGCAGTGGCCGGGATGTTCCTCTAGCACCTCGAAGGACGGTGCAAAGTCCGGATCACCGTACTTGTCGTCCGTGAAGATGCCCGTGGTGATCCAAACGCCGCCGGCCTTCTCCAGAGCGGCGATGCTGTCGCCAGGCTGCGCCAGAACGAACATGCCCAAGTCGTCGTAGTCGTAACCGTCGATGGTGATTTCCTGAAAACGCTGGGCGATCAGGTCCCGGATATAGGCATCCTCAACCTGATCCAGCGCCGAAGGGTCACGCAGGATGATCATTGCCGCCATCCTCCGTGCTGACCGGTGCTGCTGCCTTCCTGCCCTTGGCGCTGGACCGCTTCTCTTTCTTGTCGCCAGCTTGGCCCCCGCCCGGCTCGGCTTTCGCCGGCTTGTCGGCCTCCGGGACGATGAAAATTTCATCGGACTGCATCTCCAGCATCCGGGCCTTCCACGCCGCCCAGTCCTCGCCAATAACGTGCTGGTGCGACGCGTCCGGTGCCGGCTTCAATAAGGATTGGTGTCGAAGACAAGCCACCAAGAAGCCGCCGTTATTGACCGATTTCGATTGACGGAAGGCGGTCCGGAAGCGCTTGGCTGGGATCGGTTGCGTGAGGTCCATGCCGTGCAGGCAGGCCTCGATGTGGGCGAAGGGAATCACTTCCCGGCCGAAGCAGCCGCTACCGCCTTGGTTTTGCAGTAAGGTGAAAAAGATTTCGCTGGCGGCCTCATTCTTGAGGAGGGCATAGACGATGCCGCCCTGGGCGTTCAGACTGGTCTTCGGTGCGGTCAAGGTGGTGAGGTGCAAATAGTTTGGCTCGTTCATCAACGTTTCCTTTCATCCCCAAAATGCAAAAGCCCGTGATCTGGAGAATCACGGGCTTGCCGGGGTTAAACGGGTAAGAAGTTCAGCGCTCGATTTCGATACGCAGTTCGATCTCGATTCGCTCGGGTAGCGTCCATTCGGCGACGCTCGGTAAGAGGTGGGTCAGCATACGGGTCCTTTTCGATCGATGAATGGTGCCGAGCCTTGGGGTAAAGCCGGCAGGGGGATCTCCCTTATCGATGATATGCAGGTGAAATGTGCCGCTATTACCCAGCAATCTCCGAAACAAACCAGTAATTACCATCCCGTTCAGAAAGGAGTCATTGATGACCACACCTTGCCTGCATGACACGGCTTGGCTCGCCAAGAAGTTGGGGCTGTCGGTGTCCACCATTGAGCGCCTGCGGACTCGTGGCCAAGGCGATCTGCCGCCGTACCTGCAAGTCGGCTTGCGCACGATCCGTTACGACGAGTCAGTCGTCGATGAGTGGTTGCGGACCCAGCGTCAGGATTCACCCCGGGTGCCACCCGCGGTACCTCCCCAGCGGCGTCTGTTACTACGGGCGACAGGCGCGTAAAGCCTGTCGTTGAGCTGCTCAGGCGCTGATAACTTCGTAGAATGAGGCTTCCCCCTTTGGGGGAAGCCTCATTCTTATGCCGGGTCCAACGAGCCGACGGGTGGGCTGGTCTGTTGTTGCGCGGCGATTTTGGCTTGCCGGGCTTTTTCTGCCCAATCGCCTGTCTTGATGTTATTGGCCTTCGGATCCGTCAGTGAAACCCAGGTCCCGGGATAAGCCCGTCGCGTCTGCGCCGAGAACGGAATCGGTACGTAGTCGCGCGCCATGCGTGCCAGTACGTTGTGAAAGGTTCTGAGGTCCTTGTAAGGAACTTGGATGGGTGGGATGGTGCTGATCGCAACCCGTTCTGGGCGACAGTCTTTGGCCGGAATCTGGTTTCCAATGTGTTGACGCCACCAGATTTCCCACTGCGCTTGGTCGTGATTTTCTTCCAATTGGGTAAGCGCTTCCCGATAGGCCTCTGCCTGCTCAATCGTCGCATCAGGGAACGCTAGGCGGAGCGTGATGATCAAGCCCGGCTTTGCGTCCGTTGTCTGTAATTTCCCCTTCACAGTTTCGATCCCCCGGCCGATTACATAGAGCACTTGCTCAGCAGTAAAGGGGTTCGAGGTGCCATGCCCCGTACAGTGATGAATCAGGGTGTCCGTGCGCTTCTCGTAGAGCACAGTCAGCGTTGCCTGCCACTCCGGCCCGTGGATGTTCAGGGTCAGCATGCGAAAATCGAGCCCCGCCTCGCTGAGCGGTAGCTCGGGCAGCCAGCGCTTGATTTTTCGCCATTCACTGACCGACAGCCGATTGAACGGTTTGCGAGAGTTGGGAACTAGAGGATCGTTTCTGAGTGGAGTCCCCGTCACGCCTTCCTTATTGAGGGGTTTGGCAGCACGCCCTTTGTAGGCTGCCTCCTGTAGCGGCTGGCACCAGCGCTCGAATTGGCCGAAGCCGATTGGATCGGCCATGCTCTGGTATGCCCGCATGATGATGCTGCCTGCCTGGCCAAAGTATCTCTCGGGAGGATAGGCCTCATTGGGCGCTTGAGTTCGGTCAGTCTTCGTCATTTACGCTGCTACGCCAGTTCAATCCAGGTAAGTCATGCACTGCATTCAGAGATAGCTGTCGTTCCTGTATCTAGCTTGCATTCGCCGCCAAGGCCCTTTTCTACAATCGATCCATCTCCTGAAAACGTCGATACCTGACTTTCAGGTGAGGCCGGAAATGAGCGCTTCTTGCTGAATCGAGTTGCTTCGATTTCCGATTATCAACGTGGATTGTGAGAGGTTCAAATGAACTTTTTGGAAACACCTGAGGGGGGTCTGATTGCGTCGGGCCTCATCGTCAATGTTGTACCGCGCGACGATAGCAGTGTCGAATGTTTCGACCGCAACGGTCAGTCACTGCTGCTCATCGGCGCTTACGGTTATGAGCGCCAAGTGTTAACTCTGTCGATCATCAAACAGTGGGTGCGAGAGGGCAAGCGGGCTAAACAGCCAGACTGGCGCTATCTCACAGATGACGACATTTTCGACAAGATGATGGCCAAATTCACCGAGCCGAAGCGGGCCTGATCGTTTTTCCTGCAAGCTACTGCTTATGAGGGCGCATGTCTCGTTTGAGACATGCGCCTTTATTCAATGGCTTTGCAGTAGGTCTGTAGTTCGGCCAATCCGGCCGTTCGAATCACTTCACTCTTCGGTCAGCAAACTGCTGGTTACCTGCCGCGCAGTAAGCAGAAGCGAGGAACGGCAGCATTTATATCTAACAAACTCTGCTTCGACAGAAAAACCAAGTAACGTTGGTGCGAAAGCGACGGGCACCTCTCTCCCTGACCATTTCCGGCGAAAAGCTTTCAAAAATGTAACGCGGGGGTCAGCGTCCTGTTGGTATCGGACTCCTAAGATGACATCACGGTTGGACGAAATGAGTCCGACACGATTAACCCGATGTCACAAGGAGAGAACCATGAAAACGAAATTTTCCCAATTAGCCCTGATCGCTGCGATCAGCCTCGCTGCAGCTGGAACGAGCTACGCTCACGAGGATTATTCCGAGGCCGGCACCAACCATTGGCTGAGCCACGTTTCAGAAACCAAGAGCGCACCGACGGCAAATCAACTGGCTTCGTTTGGTTACACGGCCACGAAAAACGCCGACCGAGAGGTCACTCTGTCCAGCGGTAGCAAATATCTGAACGTCACGCGTCTGGAGACCATCAAGATCAACGTCGCTGGCAAGAGCGTCGTCTGGACCTTCGACACGCTGGGGACCGCGCCGTTTCCACTTTCCAAGATCATATCGGGAGCCGACGGCATCACCGTCTACGTGACCGAAAACCCTGCCTATCAGGGCGGCTGATCAACCTGACGGCTAGGTGATGCAATTGTCACCCAGCCGTTGGCAAATTGTCAGGATCGAATCCTTAATATTGATATCGCAGTACAACAGCACCTATTCATGAGGAGATGAAAATGTTCAAGAAGATGCTCGCAATCGTGGCCCTGAGTTCCCTGGGTGTTACCGCCTACGCAGTTGATGCTTCTCAAGTCGAGAAGTCCATTGAGTTGAAGGACGGTTCGACTGTTTATATTTTCAAAGACGGCAAGATGGGTATGGAAGACAAATATGGTCGCGCAACCTATATGGAATCTGGCCATGTGATGGAAACCAAGGACGGCAAAAAAATCATCATGAACGGAAACGAAATCTGGCGTGTTGACGAATTGCTGCACAAATACCATCGCGGTTAATTTCCCGCATCACTCGAATTCGGCGGCTCCTTTGGGAGCCGTTTTCATTTTGAAGTACCGTTCAAGCATCGCCTTCAATTCCTGACTCCATTGGGCATGATCTCTGGATTGGCCTTGTGCGTATAGCACCGGAGCAACCTGCCGGAAAACGGCATGAATCTTTGGATCGAAATGCTGGTCATCTTCCCGTTCCATGATGCTCAACGTCTCTTCCAATGACAAGGCTGGTTTATACGGGCGAACAGAGGTCAATGCGTCGAACACGTCGACCAGGGCAAAAATCCGTGCGGCCAACGGTATTGCCTCGCCAATGAGCCCATCCGGATACCCTTTCCCGTCGAAGCGTTCGTGATGATGCCGGATGGTCTTCTCTGCGCCAGCCAGCCAGGGATTGCCGGCGACGATCTCGATGCCGAGCATGGCGTGGGTCTTCATGACCTGAAATTCTTCGCTGGTCAGCCGTCCCGGTTTCAACAGAATCTGATCCGGAATGCCGATTTTTCCAACGTCGTGCAGAAAGGCGCCCAGCACCAGTTCGGCAATGGTTTCCTTGCCAACACCCAGTGCTTCGGCAAGTGAGACCGCATAGCAGGTAACCCGGTAGTTATGGGCGTCGGTATCTGCGTCACGCTTGGCGATGGCGTTTCCAAGGGAGCGCAGCAGCGAAAGATTGGATTCCAGGAGTCGAGACGACAATGCCACCGTTTGGCCCAGCAATCCCGACATTAACGGGTAAAGCAACAGCGCTGCCGCGAATACTGATATCGAGGCCGTCAGCGCAGCCCCGCGAATCTGTTGTTCTCTCTCTTGCAGTGCCGAGCGGGACACCAGGCTGATTCCCTCGACATAGCCTGCAAGACGGCCATCACTGGTGGTCATCGGCAGAATGACCTGAACCAGTTCTTCGCCAGCCACCGAAAATCGTTTGCTATGGCTGCCTGGAGCTGGCGGCCATGGATGGCGCTGTTGTCGGGCGATCTCTTTCAGCGACTCGGGGAGTGACCGCCAAGCATCAAACACCATCTCCGTATTGGGCGAAAAAACTCGAATCCCGACAAACTCATCGGTCAGCAACTGCGAAATCGCGGAATGGCTATCTCCTTTATCCCCGCCGACCGCCATTTGCATGGCGGGCGACTCGAAATGCCTGACCCCCGCTATGGCGCGTTCAAGGGTGCGCTGCTCTACGCGATACGATTCGACCCAGTAGGCAAGACCTCCCGCGAGACTGCCAACCAGGAGCGCACCTATACCGAGGCGCCGCGCCAACATGCGGCGCAATTGCCGGTGTGTCTGGGGCAGTTGAATAGCGTTCATTTCAGATTCTGTAGCAGTTCCATGAAGTGCTTGAAGTGGCCGCTGACGCGATCGAGTGAGAATTGGTGCATTAACGAATTTTCAGCCATTTTCTGTCGTTCGACATCCATTTCCACCGTGTTGCCATCAGTAGCCGCTTGGTAAGGTACGTGATACTTTAGTGGGAATGGTGATGTTTGCCCGGTGCCCGAGAGATGTCCGGTAGCCGTGCTCGTCAATGGCAACGATGAGGAGGCACCTTGAACGATTTTGGCAGCCTCTTCAATGTCAATATCAACGGCCTTATAACCTGGAGTATCGGCATTGGCGATGTTCGAGGCCAGGAGTTGCTGCCGATAGACACGAACACCCAGCATTTTCTGCTGAAAATTGTGACCGGCATGACCGCCTTGTCCAACTGTGAAGTGATTGGGATGGGCTGACGCCGTGCTGGAGGCCATTCCGGAAGAATGCCCAGTGTGCCCAACTACCCCGGCACCTTGTCCGCCATGATTGCCATGACTGACCACTGGGTTGTTTGCCTGCTGAACAATCGCCTGATTCAAGGCCTCGGAAAACCCTCCGTTGTTGCCCCCCCCCCGAGGACGCACTATGTCCCTCGTGCCCTCCTTGAACAGAAGTAGATGGGGGAATTGCCGGTGGGATAGGAGGGGCTCCAGCCATGACACTGATTACTCGTTCATGATCAGGATGGCCTTCACCGGATCAATCTGGCCGACGCCATGCCATTTCAGATCGCTGTTTGCTACGGCCGGCTTTGCCAGGCATCCATGATTGCATTCGATGATCCAGCGTTTCTGAAGCACCGTTCGACAATAGTTGTAGGTCAGCAGCTTCGGGTCACTGCCGACCGCAAGCGCCAGCGTGCGACATACACATCGATCGCCGTGCTCTGCCGGTTTGTGGATATCCATGACTGAAATGCCGAGGCCTCGATTCCGAGGCCTTTACTGGGCAGTTACTTTCCATCTCGCGGATGGAAATGTTTGCTCTTGTCCTTGGCTGCGTTCGGCTTGTCAGCCTTTGCATCCGGCATGCTTTGCGGCATTCCGGTTTTTTCCTGGACATGGGAATGTGGCTTGGAAGCAGCCTTGTCAGCCTGTCCTTCGGCAGCCTTCGGCGCAGCGGCCTTTTCGTCGGCGAAGACGACGCCGGTCATCGTGGTGCCAGCAAACAGAACGGCGGCAATGAGGGAGGAAACTTTCATGATCTTGACTCCTGAGTTTTGGGGATTTCAACGGTCCGAATCGAATGGACAGATTCAGTTTGTGCTTCTGTCACTGTCAATAGGATGACTTGTTGATTACATTGTTGTCAGGAAGTGTGGCCAAATACGGATTCACCAAATGCCCGA
>Ga0209016_1002703_pt1 | contig 11383 bp, 13 predicted proteins | sample EPASupsiteSAE305_FD_187265 | JGI IMG/M metagenome (GOLD analysis project Ga0209016, IMG submission 187265) | Bioremediated contaminated groundwater microbial communities from EPA Superfund site, New Mexico - SAE3-05 (SPAdes) (version 2) | ecosystem: Environmental > Aquatic > Deep subsurface >...
AAGGTATCGCCCGGGTCGGCATCGCTGGCCGATAGGCTCCCGACAACCTGGCCGATGACCGCGTTCTCGGCAATCACCGCGCCGGAGAGGGCGATGTCGGTCGGCAGGTTGTCGACTTCCTCGATAATGTCAAACAGGGCCTCAACCAAGGCATCATTATCTGTAGCGGTGAGGAATTTACCGCCATTGGCAGTGGAGATGCTTTCAAATGCGGTTGTATCCCAGGAAGGCGAGCCGGTGACAATGGTGAATATCTGCACCTGGGAGGTGTTGGCGTCCGGCGTGACCGGTTCATCGCTGAGGACAAAAGGCGGCAACGGATCGCCATCTTCATACAACCCCTCCCCGGTCCCCGGGGCCCCATTGCCGAAGACCAGGTTAAAGGTATCGACCGAACCGCCCGCCCCCACCAGAGAGGAAACGCCGCCGACGGTGGCGCCGATGCTCTGCGCCAGTGCCGACACCTCATCGGCCAGATAACCATCCTTGGCCGGGGCGTCGGTGAACAGGGCCACCCGGAGGATACCGGCACCTGCCCGCCATTGCCCCATGCTCCCGTTCAGCGCCAGGCGCAGCCCGTCAAAGGCAGTCTCCGGTATATCACCGCCACTGCCCAGACCGATGCCGTTGATGGCGGCGATTGCCGCCGCCTTCCTGGCGGCAAAATCGTCCTGGTCGGTGAAAGGCAGCACCACCTCCGACGGTTCGCCGTTGGTGACGTCCTTGAAGGTGACCACGCCGATGCGGGCATCGGCCTTGCCGTCGGCAAAGGCAGCCTCGACCAGATCCGTGGCCACCGCCTTGACGCTGCTTATGGACGAGCCCATGCTGCCGGTGGTATCGATGACGATGGCAAAATCGGTCTGGAAGGTCAGCCCTTTCTTCTGCAGCTGAAAGGTCTGGTGGCCGCCGCCGGTGGCATCGAACTGCACGGTCTCGATGTTGGTCAGGGTGTCGGTGCCGGCATCCTTGGCGCCGCGCGCATGGCGAACCGACCAGGTCCCGTCCTCATTCTTGCGGATGTCGTAGTCCAGCGGTGCGCCCATATAGACCGCGGTGTCAATGCCGACGCCACCAAGCAATTGGTCATTGCCGCCAGCGCCGAATAAAAAGTCGGAACCAAAGCCGGATTGGAGGATATTGGCGGATGGCCCGCCAATGAGCAGGTCGTTGGACACCAGCAGGGCGCTGGTATTGATATCGATATCGCCGGTGCGGGCGGCGTTGATCGCCCCGCCGTTGGTGTAGGTATAACCGACGGTATGAAGATTGTTCCGCGCCTGGGCGATGTAGGAGATTTCGAGATCAAGGCCGAGTTGGGCCCAAATCGTGTTGATATACTTGACATTGTCGCCCTGGTAATCGGTGGCGGTGATATTGTCGCGTCGGCCGGTCAGGGCATGACCCAGTTCATGGACCAGGGCGCCCAACTGCGAATGCAGGATGGGCGTCCCCTTATCGCTGATATAGCTCAGGTCGGTGATATAGGCCGGATCCAGCTCAACCCTGCCCGTGCCGGTGTAGGCCTGGTAGGCGCCGGCCACGTATTTGATATTGATGAGGTGGCCGGCGGTGGCGATCCAGGTGTCGAACATCTGTTTGGCTATGGCCGAACCCTCGTAGGCGGTCTTCAGATCCGCCAGGATCGAGGTCTTCTGGGCATCCGTGAACCCAACGATGGTGGTTTTTGCTTCAATGTCGGCAAAGGCCATAGGGGTAACCTCCTGGGAAAAAGTTTAATGGATGCTGTCTATGCGGTAGGCGCTGAGAGGAACAATATCTTGCACTTCAAGGAGGGTACGATAGTGCTCCTCCTGCCGGTCCTGGGCAAGGCATCGATCCGCCAACGCCTCAACCAAGGCGATATACGCGGGTGCGGCGCGTTTCAAGGTCAGCCCCAGAGCATGGCGGGCCTCCATCGAAAACGGGGCAAAGGTGCTTTGCCAGGCATGGCGGAACAGCCAGAGGATGTCCGCCGGGATCCGTTCAGCGATACCTTCCTGGGCACGGGCGCGCTCCTCCGGTGACGAGGCGAGAAGGACGGTGTCGGCATAGTCCTGGACATACTGCTCGAAAACGTGGACGGCAATCGATTGGGGAGAACGAGGGCCAGAAAGATCCGCACCGGCCAGCAGGGCCTGATCAAGGAGTACCTGCCGTTCGTTCCAGGTGAACACGGCATGGACGGTAAGATTTGGCGATCGGTCGATGGCGATTTGCACCCACGGGCTCTCCAGGCAGCAGCTCCCATGGACCCGGGGACTTTCCGGCCCTTGCGGCACCCGAAGCGGTGCTGCCTGGGTAAGTATAAGCGGTCGATAAATGAAAAAAAGGGTGACTTCTGGTTTACCCGCGGCGGATGGACAACCCTGGGCGAATTGGTCGATCTTGTCGGCCAGGTGAGCTGAAATGGAGGTGATAAAACTCTTAAAAAGGGAATCCGGCAGGGTGTTGAGCGCTTCGCCCGGAAGCTGTGTCCCGCTCGATTCGTCCACGATCTTGATTGAATAGAGCATAGAAGAGCAACCCCCTGCAGCCTGAGCGCTCATTGCAGCCACTCCTGTCAACAGGAGCGCCACCGTCAACATCGCCAAGAAAAAGACATGAGGTCGAGTGGTTAGCATGCAGCTGTCACCCTCTCTATTGAGACCCCGCCAGGTTTGGTCAGGTCATGGTGAAACAAATCAGTGGGGGATGCTCACTCGTCAGGCATTCTCTGCGCAGGAAATAACAGTTCCACGAGACTATATTTGCGCTCCACCTCAGGGCCGAGTGGCTCCTGGTTGTGCCCAAGATGCCGTTCACCAGCCGCGCACACATTTTCCACGCAAGAGATTCAGTGAATTAATTGATCATAAATATAATTTTATTCTAATAAAATAAAAAAATACATAAATGGCCATTTTTTTAGGCACTCAAGCTAATTTTTTAATCGGATCGATAAACTTACAAGTGACTATATTAAACCACCTTGTGGTAACATAAAATACAGTGTCAGCATCCCGTTCTTTCCCGAGGGCAGAGGACCTGGAAGGCCCCCTCCCGGGGCACGAAGCCTCCCGTTCACAGGCCCCTTCCTGCTAACACGGCAATCGGAACAGCGGCAAGCCATGAACAACAGGATCTAATCCGTGACTTCCATGTACTTCTGCACTGCATCGCTGACTTCTATGCCGGCGTTGAAAAAGAAAAACACGGTTTCCATATTGATAGCCTCAATCATACCGGGATAGTCTCGAAGCATGATCTCGCAAAAATTCTCGGCGTATTTTTTCTTGAGGATTTTTTTTGGTAGCGCCATGATATTTTCCCCTTGGCCGATGCCCGACCCTAAATTGACCCCATGGCGCCATAAACGCAAAAAAGGGTTTAGAGGCGTGTACCTCTAAACCCTTGATTTTTTGGTGCGCCAGGCAGGATTCGAACCTGCGACCTACGGATTCGTAGTCCGGCTATCACACCTAACAATTTGATATACAAAATATTGTTATATTTTTTTTGGTTTTCCGGATAATTATTGGTATATTTTCCGCATTTCAGTACTAATCCTTTTAACCAAAAAAAATAAAATGATCAATGAGAATTCTACGTTCGACGATGCTTGGGACCTGGCATGGAAGATTCTTTCCAATTCTTGTCAGATTCGAAAACAGAAAAACAACGATATCTTAACCATTTAAAGCCTTTAATAGGAAGTTATTCCATCAGTTTAATAACCCCTATCAAGCTCGAAACTATTAAAATTGATCTTTTAGCAAAAGGACTCGCCCCCCAAACTGTGATGCACATAATAAGTTTGGTAAAGAGAACATATAATTTATTAATAAATTGGGAATTATTCAAAAACAATCCAGCTTCAAAATTAAAAATTTCATTACCAGATAACAGGAGGAACAGATATCTCACAAAGAATGAGGCAAATATTCTTCTTGATACTTTAAAAGAAAAAAGCATTCCAACGTGGAGGATGTCATTGCTTAGTTTAAGTACTGGAATGCGAGCTGGTGAGATTTTCAACATCAAGGGGGTTCATGTTGATCTCAACAGAAAAACATTAAAAATTGTTGACACAAAAAGTAATAGAAATCGTATCGTCTATATACCAGGTGCCGCATTGAAAATGTTGTCAGAATTAAGTTTAAGTAAAAATAATTTGATATTCTGTAGCAAATTTGGCGGAAAGATAAATTCTATAAGCAAGACCTTTCCAAGAATAGTTGATGAGTTGGGTTTTAATGATGGCATAACTGATAACCGTGACAAGGTAGTTTTTCACACATTGCGCCACACCTTTGCTTCCTGGTTAATTCAATCAGGAGAAACCTTACATGTAGTTGGAGAATTGTTGGGTCACTCAACCTTGGAAATGACAAAAAGATATGCTCATTTGACACCAGAAATCAAACAAGCGGCAACTACCACAATCAATTCTTATATTGATCTATAACAAATCAGTATAATTACAGATATTTCTCTTTTTGTTTTTCTGGATCTTTTTCAAGCATACTGGCAACACCATGTAGCTTGATTTTATTTTCATGGTCGCGGTTAATCTCTTTTTAGGTTCCACGCCCATAACAATTTTCTTAACATAACCGTAAAAAGTCTGGTAACACATTGTTATTTTTGATTCATTTTTCAGCTTGTTATAGATCATGGTATATCCATAGCCCTTTCGGAGCAATTCAACCACATCCTCTTGAACAGCCAAAAACTCAACCCGCCCGCCAAAACGTTCCACGATTCAAAGCCCTCCTTCCCAGATAAAAATTAATAAAAATAACCATAATACAGAAAATCAAACCAAATCAAGCCAAATCTGAGAAACCCTAAACATAAACTAACACGCGACACGTAAAAACAACAAAAATGCAAAATATTTACGCATTGCGAGGAAAAAATAAATAAATTCAAGCATAATTATTTATGGCAGCTTATGTTTATTTTTACCTGGAGTAAAAGGCAGGATAGGTGAAGTGGGCCTACTACCTCCCACTTCACTCCTGCCCTCCGGGGGCTACTTATTCGCCTCTGGCTCAACGCGGTTCCGGCTGCGCCGGGTAACACCACAAAAGAGAAAAAGAAACAGTTCACCGCTTCACAGTTCACCGCCCAAAAACTCCCCATCACATACTTTTATCCAGCTCTGTTCCTCATCGCTCCAGGTCAGCGTGTGCATTATACGGCAAAAGCACTTCAGTTCTTTTCCGATCAAAAACCACAGAGAGCTTGGACAACGTGCGCAAGCCGTGTCGGGCACATTCTCTGAGGATGCCAGGGTGGGGCTGAGGGCATTGCTTTCGTCCATGGCTTTGTTCCCTTTCTATGATGTTCCCTTGTACATTGAGGTTCCTGCCAAATTTTGCCAGAGCGTACAAACGTGCCGCCTTGGTCGTGATCTCATCTGGCGAAAAATACAGTTTGCGGCCAGCATCTCGGATAGTGCCGCCGTGATCCAGCGTGAATATCACCACTCCCCGGTTGTCGATGGTCTGCCGGTATCCGGCAAACATCGGAAAATTCTCTATACCGGCTTTGATCCGCAACCGTTCTTGTTCCGCCAGGAGACTCATGCGGTTGATGGCCGTCACCGTCTGACGCAATCCGGATCCGTGTGAGGCTCGAAGCGTGACCTTTTCACGGCGGGCAGTACTTAAACGTGCCCGTTCTTGTTCAAGCAAGTAACCATCCCAATCTGGCCCGTTTTGTTGTTGAGGTGATTCCGGACGAGATCGCAATGCGGCCAAGGCGGCTTTATTTCCCAGCGCCGCCTGGTGTTTCAGATAACCGTTCCAATTATACCAAGGATATTCTTTCTTTATTGCCGCCAGCCGTTCCCGATGCTCCAGTTTGGCTTGGGACAAGGCCACGGTCCACTCCCCGCGAATTATATTCAGGCGGCTAGACAAGGCTTTTGGGGAAGAAGTGCCTTTCTTAAGGATATCCTTGGCCATGGCCCACTGCTCATATATCACGGCCACTTCTGCCTGGCCACGAGCTTTTTCCCCATCAATTCTGGCGATTTTTTCCGTGATCGCTGCCCGATAGTCCTTGTAGAGTTGATCCCGTTCCTGCGATCGAGGCTGTAACGCCTTTTTTTCGTAGGGCTCTTTCGCCTCTGATGGCCGCACCGGTGGAATGTAATGGCCAAACCGTGCCACCAGCTTGGATTTTGACAGGCTCCGGTCCAGGGCGCTGGCCTTCATTCCCTCTTTCTTTTTGCCCTGGCCCTGGAGATTCACCAAAGCAAGGCCATTGCCCTGCTCCTTGATCTCAATGCCGTAATCGGCAAAGACCCGATGCGCCTCTTCCCATGTCGTGGCTTTTATAACTTCGTTCACGATTTGATTTTTACGATCAAATACAAAAGCCTGGAAAGACTGCTCGCCGGAATGCGCCTCCATCGAGGCGGCGCGTTGGTCAACTTTATTCTCCCGCTTGGGCTCCCCGAGGGTGATGCCATTATCTATCGCCAGGTCAAATTCTTTTTCCATCTCCCGGCAAGACTCGGCCAGCTTATAAAAATCCCGGAACGGCTCGTGAATAGTATATTTTTCCGGATGGATGAGATTATAAGCAACGTGCATGTGCAGGTTGTTGGTGTTCTTGTGGACGCCGCAAACTCGTTGATGCCCGGACACCCCCAGGGCATCCGCCATGGCCAACTCGATTTTTCGATAGGCTTCCGGGTTCAGTTTCGCCTCATCTTCCGGCCTGAAGCTGATCATCAGATGATAGGTTTTATCGTTTCTACAGCGGGTATTCATGGCCTGGGTTGCCGTGATCTCGACCAGAGCTAGGTCATAATCCGGGGCAAGGCACCCCTCGTGCCAGCTCAGTAAACATTTTTCGCCTGCATGGCTGGCATCACGACAGTAATTCCCTAATTTTCGGAAATCGTGGTGATTCTTGACGCCCTGTCTGTTATCTTTGGGCTCAATATGTTTGGCTATCATTGATGCTGCAATGTTTTAAAGAGTTTCTTGAATGGATATGAAACAATCATCCAAAGAAGAAAAATGAGTACGCCGAGAATAGAACCAAGAATTAAGGGGAGGTGATAGATAATCAGACAAGCTATACAAAAGATGGTCAAGAGCATAAGAATTTTAAAGGCGATTATCCACCCACCGACTTTCACAACCGCAACCATTAAAATAATAAAGCAGAGAAGACAAAACGAACTCCACGCATTCCATAGCACGTCCATCTATTTCCTCCTGAGTGAGCTTGCCACGTCACGGCAGGCAGCGATTACTTTTGCCTGACCCTGTTCAATTTGCCGCAAAGTAGCTCTGAATTCGTCGGACCATTTCCCGGCTGTTCCCTCGGATAAAGCCATTTTGAACAGCCCTCCCAAGCGGCCCAGGTCGGCATTGGCCTTGAGCAAAGCCAATACCGCCTCATGATCAGTCTTGGTTCGCAATTCTTGCCCCAGGCCCACTCGTTTCAAAAAGGTAGAAATCGACAGGCCGGTCTGTGCCGCCATGGCCGCCACTTGCGCGTATTCCTCCGGCGTCAGATACGTTTTGACGGATTTACGGTTTGGGCAGGGCATTACACCTCGCTATTTTGGTTCAGAATTTATTTCAATTTTCCTGTGCATGTCGGTTTATGTTTCACAAATTACCATTTGAAATCCGGCCATTCTTGCCCGTTATTGACAAAGGCGCTCGGGGGAATGGTGTCAGGCCATGCAATCCCCGCCTTGACTTGGAATTCGTACATTGTATCGAACGTGGCCATTAATTTTGGTAGCACCTTTAACCGCTGCTTGGTGGGAAGTTCGATGAAATATCGGCACCGGCTGTCAAGCACACTTTCAAGATATCTATAGGGGGAATTTCCTATGCACCGTATTCTATTAAGGATTTCATCTGCCATTATCGGCATTGCCGACCGAACAGCAGACTCGACAACATGCTCCAACTCGAACATGATCGCTTGGTCTAATTTGTTCGTCGAGATGAAAGCCATCGCCTGCCGTAAAACGCCGATTTGGACCAGAAGCACCGGCCATAGAATCTCGACACCGTAAACACGGCATGTATCATCGTTGAGATAGGAACGGTAGCCTTGGTTTCGACTACCTTCAAACGCTTTGCGTACATCGTAAGCCAAGGCCAGAACGAAGCCTTCTTTGTCCTCAATGTAAATGCTCTCTTCCACCACGCGATGGATGAACTCGTAAAGCAGGTCTAGCGTGGCAATGTCGCCCCAGAGCGCAACACCGGCATGATGCGGCGTCGGTTTATACTCCAGCATCTTTATGTGCCCCCCTTCTCGTTATTCTGATTCATTCCCGCCTTTCAATTCGACTAACTTCCATTTTCTTTGTTACCTATGGTTATCTACTACCATTTTGATGAAGTCATTTGCGATAACCTTAGCAAGTGCTGTAGTGTTTAATCTATCGATTGTGCCATCAGATTTACGGGCGTACCATTCATCACCTATTCCTAGCTTTGTCGTAATTTCAACAGCAAAAGGGGCATTGGTTTCAGTAGTTACCCACCTGGGGTAACCATCTGGATTTTCCTTTGACCAATAGACGGAAGGACCTTTCTCGTTGCGAAGTCCCGAAAGCATAGCCTGACTCCGATACCCAACGTACGCAAGGCGCACTTGATTCCCAAGGCCAGGGATGCTCAAGTTGATTATGAATGCCCAAGATTTAGATACTGCTTTCCCTTCACATAAATTAATGTAGTCCTCGATATCCAACGACGACTCGAAAGATTTAATAATGACAGTACCTCCATTTGGATCGATAGCTTCGCGGATAAAATATTCGAGTGTATTCACAAGAAGTTTGAGGCTAGTTTCCCATATTATTAGCTGCTGTTCTTGACTTCTTTTAATCATCTCTTGTAATTTTGAATAACCTTCCTTTTCTCTCGCTGAAATTTCAAGACCTATAAATGCACCTTCCATCCTTTCTATCATGAGATCAAAGAAAGATCTCAAGTCACCCGCCAAATCTGACTCTGACAACGACTGGATATAACGATCTCTTTCCTTTTTTTTGATTATTATTGGTGGATAACCTGCTCTTATTAGTTCTAGGTTAGTTATGGCTCTGGCACTACGCCCATTTCCATCAATGAAGGGATGGATATGCGCTAGCCAAGCGTGCAAGACTATTGCACGCGCCGGTGCCGGTAAAAAAATATTATCCTTTGACCATTTTTCCCACGCCTCCATTTGGTCCATTACTTTGGACCAACTCTTTGGTGGAACGTGGTTGGAGCCTTTGATTCTAACTGGCTCTTTCCGAAATATTCCTCCACCTGGTCGGTCACCAAGTATCAAACCATGTAACTCGTGGAGTTGACTAATATCGGTGGGAGCCTCAATTTCCTTTGCCATTACGGTTAGCCTTTGCAATGCCGCGTCTAACGCTCTAGCATCACGAATGTATGCAGGATCATGTCCCGTTATGGTTACCCCTTTTAATACAGCTAATTCTGTTTCTCCGACGGAGAGAGTGCTGCCCTCGATAGCGTTTGACTCGGCAACTTGTTCGAATCTTTTTATTCCGTAGTAATGTTGAATGGTTTCTTGTGTAAGAGTTCCCCTGCGGCGGAGAAGACCTACTCTTTCCTCAAGTTCTCTAATTTTTTTCGCTATTTCTTCTTCTGCTATAGGATCTATGAGATACGGTGTGCCGTGAAGGCTTAACATATTCATTTTTTCTCCTTCTCAAAGGACTCTTCGCTATATCGTTTCAATAATCCGGATAATTTTGCCCAGGCAATGCACGACAAGGCTGGCAACGTTCTGAATTAATATCACTCTTGAAGTATCTTTTACAAATACAACACAAAGTATAATCTTCTAGGCATGTACGGTGTGCCGGTTTTATCAAAAACGGATTTTCCTTTTCTTGATATTCTACCAATACAGAAGATCCGGCTGGCCTATCACAAATATCACAAAATTTATATTTCAATTGTTCCATTTGAGAACTCGTTATTCTGATTCAAGCTCTGTTAATTGTTCAACAGATACCCCAAGCGCTTTAGAGATTTTTTTCAAAGTTTTTGGCCGTGGTTTTGCACCAACTTTTTCTATTTGTGCCACGGATGGTTGTTTAATCCCTAATTTTTCGGCCAGTTCGCCTTGAGTCAGACCTTTAAATTTTCTCCAAGCTGCAATAAGAGAAAGCCCTTCTTTTATTTGATACCCCACTACTTCATGGGGAATATAAACCTGATCTTCTTCTTTTCCCGTCAACCTTACCCATTCATCATAAGGGACAACCGCAAATATTGGCTTGTCTCCTTGTTTTATTATTTGCACATTAGTATGTACGTTCATCTCTTTTTTTAACCTCCTCAATATTTACAACCTCTATGCCGTCTTTGTAATTAAACATAACCCTATAACGGCCAACCCTCAGGCGATAATCATACTGGTGGTTTTTTAAAAATTTAATGTCTCCGCATTCTGAGCCAGGAAAGTTTTTTAAAATATCAACACGATCATGAATATTTACCGCGTCTTCTTTCGGTAATTGCAAAACTTGCTTCTGTGCTTTTCTTGACCATAATATTGTATTCATGTCTTATATTATAGCCTGGAAAATAGGTTTTTCAATATAAAAATAGGTTTTGTATAGGTAATAGCGAAAAAATATAAGCTTTTCATTTAAAGTCATCCTTCCCAAGCATCGCTAACCATCTGCCGTTTTTCTTCCCCTACCACCTGAAGGTATATTTCTGTTGTTTTGGTGTCGGTATGGCCCATCAATTGAGATAATACGTGGATCGGCAGGGGTTTCTTGGCGGTCATCATGGCCACGCCAAACCCATGCCGGAGTCCCTTGCCGGTCGCTTGCTTGCCGACGATCCCGGCCCTAGTCATCACTCGCTTGACAAGCCGGTATGCGGTCGGCCTGCTCATTGTCCACAACGGGATGTCAATCCCTTTCTCTTTTTTGTGGAGCGCCCTGATCCCGTAAACGAGATCAAGGCTTTCAATCAATATTTCCGGGACCGGCACGGTACGGTATTGCGGCTGCTTGATTCTCCCTCTGGCATCCTTCTTTCGTTTTTTAAGGCTTCGGAACACCAGGGCCCTTTCTTCAATCAGGATGCGCCCAGGGGTCAGTTCTAGGGCCTCGGATGGTCTGCATCCAGAATAATGCAGCACATGACAAAACAGGCGGTCAATGGGCCGTTCTTCATCGAGCGCGGCCAAGAAGCGTTGCCGCTCCTGGGCGGTGAGATAAAGCCGTTCACCGCCGGGGCTGAACGGCTCTTCGACGAATCAAGTGGATTTGAGTAAATTCTGTATCGGTGCGGCCAGCAGGTAGATGATGCTGATGAAGGTGTCGTCGTTTCTATATCCTCTGGCCCTGCATTTGGCCGCCTGGAAGATA
>Ga0209016_1002705_pt1 | contig 11370 bp, 10 predicted proteins | sample EPASupsiteSAE305_FD_187265 | JGI IMG/M metagenome (GOLD analysis project Ga0209016, IMG submission 187265) | Bioremediated contaminated groundwater microbial communities from EPA Superfund site, New Mexico - SAE3-05 (SPAdes) (version 2) | ecosystem: Environmental > Aquatic > Deep subsurface >...
TCGGTTTGAGATTTTCCTTCATCGATATCGAGAAGAAGGCGTTCCCTTTGTTTTTGCTGTGTAAAGTCATGCAGGTGAGCCGTAGCGGTTATTACCACCACTGGAAAAAGCGTGGAGCATCGGCCAGGGAGAAGGAGCGATCCCAACTGATTCCCAGGGTTCGTTCCATTCATCAGGAATCGAAAGCAACGTACGGCAGCCGAAGGATGGCTCAGGAGCTGAATGCTCTTGGGTTTCATTGCGGCAAGCATAAGGCCGGAACGTTGATGAAGCTGGCTGGCGTTGCAGCAAAACAACGGAAAAAGTTCAAGGCCACAACCGATAACAAGCATACGTTTCCTGTCGCCCCTAATCTTCTGAACCGCAGGTTTTCCGTGACCACACAGAATTGCGTCTGGGTTGGCGACATCACCTACATTTGGACATCCGAGGGATGGCTGTATTTAGCGGTTGTGATCGAATTGTATTCCCGCCGTATCGTTGGGTGGTCGATGAACAAATGCATCACCAGGCGATTGGTCATGGATGCGTTCACCATGGCGATTTGGCGGCGAAAGCCATCGAGTGGTCTCATCTTTCACTCGGACAGGGGCAGTCAATATTGCAGCCATGATTTCCAGAAATTACTCAAGAAGCATGGAATACTGACCAGCATGAGCAGAAAGGGCAATTGCTGGGACAATGCTGTGGCCGAGAGTTTCTTCGGCAGCCTCAAAGTTGAGCAGGTTTTTGGGGTGAGGTATCCCAGCCGATCTAGCGCCAGGCAGGACATCATCATCGAGTATATCGAGATGTTTTACAACAGCAAGCGCCCTCATTCCTCTTTGGGGTACATGAATCCCATGGAATTTGAGAAACATCAGCTTTGGAAAAAAGCGGCTTAAAAAAACGTCTACTTTTATTTGACCACGTCACTGCTTCTTCAACGGTTTATTAGTACAACGGCACTTGCCGAACTAGCTTCTTCGGCATGCATTTCTGGGATAAAATTCAATAGTCCCAGCAAAGCTGTACCAACAAATATTGGGTATTTCTTCAATCTTCTAAGCACTCATCTCATGTATAAAATTAGTAATACTATTTTTCTAATAATTGGAATAATTCAAGAGCAAAAATAAAAGTCACTCAACCCATTCATAGAGTTCTATAGTTGCAGGATCACATTTGCAGCACCCCTTACATTTTCCAAGAGATCCAGTTTGTTTCTGAAGTTTACCTTTCTTCATCCAAGTCTCAAGGAGAGGCCGAACCGTTTCAATTTCCACCTTGAAATGGAGTGCTACGTCTTGCAGCGGTACTCTCTTCCGTTCACGAAGGTAATGTTTAAGTTGAATTAGATCCATATCGGCCCTCCTTATCGTTCCCCAGCAAAGCCAGGTTGCATCTTTTCCGCAATCGCCACCGTTGCATTAGAACGCTGGTTCGCCTTACCTATCGAATTTAAGAGTAAAATCACGCAGGAAAAAGCGCACAGGTCAGCGACAATCACCAGCAAAGAATAACCCGGATGGGCTAGAAAATTAACAGCCTGGTAAAAGAGCGTTGAGGCTAAATAAGCCAGAAAGGTAGTCCAGAACCCGGCAAAAGCGGTCCAGGCCAAATTGGTCTCTCGATAAACAGCGGCGGTTGCCGCACCGCAGGGAAAGTAGAGCAGAACGAAAAGCATATAAGCAAAGGCTGCACTATTACTGCCGAAGAGGGCGACCATGGACCCGAAGGTGGAAGCACTTACTTTTAGTGCTTGAGCCGCTATCGTTGCATCGCTAATGTCGCCAATGGAAAGTTTAAGCGGATCGGTGAAGGTACCAAGAACACCAAGAAGTTTTTCAGGGATGGAAGCAAAGGCTCCGCTGATACCGCCCCAAAAATCAAAAGGTTGCTTGGCTGTATGATCACCGGCTACAGCTTGTTGGTCTATCCCGGCATACAAGGCGTCCAAGGTGCCGACAACTGCCTCTTTGGCGAAAATACCGGTAAAGACACCGACTGTGGCCGGCCAATTTTCCTCCTTCACTCCCAGGGGTTTGAGGACAGGGGTCAGCATCTTGCTTGTCAAGGCGAGAGCCGATTTTTCCGTATTTTCATTACCAAAACTGCCGTCGATCCCCAACGAATTAAGGAAGGAGAGCACCATGATAATCGGCACCAGAACCTTGCCCGCCTTGAACAGAAAAGACTTCAGTCGTTCATAAGCCATAAGAAGAACGGACCGGAGTGTGGGTAAATGATACGGCGGCATTTCCATGACAAAGGGGGTGACACCTCCTTGGAGCAGAGTATTTTTAAGGATCAGGCCTGTAAGCGTCGCAAATCCGATGCCCACAAGATAGAGCAGAAAAACCAAATTCTGGCCGCCAACCGGGAAAAAAGCTGCGGCAAAAAGGGCGTAGACAGGCAGCCGCGCACCGCAGGACATAAAGGGGGTCATCATAATCGTTAAAGTCCGGTCGCGCTCATTCTCCAAGGTTCTGGTGGCCATGATCGCCGGGACATTGCAGCCAAATCCGACCAGCATCGGCACAAAGGCTTTACCCGGAAGACCGATGAATCGCATAAATCTATCCATGACAAAAGCGGCACGGGCCATATAGCCCGAGTCTTCTAGCACGGAGAGAAAAAGAAACATGAAGCCGATGGGCGGGATAAAGGTTGCCATGGTCTTTATTCCCCCACCTATCCCATTGGCAAGGATGACAATCATCCATTCAGGGGCGTGAAGCGCGGTCAGCACATTGGCAAAGCCTTCGACAAAGACAGTCCCGGCGAAGAGTTTGAAAAAATCAATAAAAGCACCACCGAGGTTAATGGTGAACATGAACATCAGATACATCGCTACCAGAAAAATCGGGATGCCAAATATCCGGCTGAGGACGACGCGGTCGATCCCATCGGAAAGAGTGGTGCTGACCTGCCCCCGTTTTTTAACAAGGTCTTGAGTCAACCAAGAGATGAACCCATATCGGGCCGAGGCAATGACAATATCGGCCTCCTCATCCTCCTGCTGCTCGATATTCTGTTGCAGGGAAGCAATTCGGACCTTAACAGGCTCGTCTAACATCACAGATTCCGTAGCCTGCTCATCTCCTTCTAGTAACTTCAGGGCCAACCAATGCGGATCAATCTTTTGGATGGTACAGACGTCGAATAAATCTTTGGCCAGCAGTTCCCTAGCCTCCTGAACCGGTGCGGGATAGATAACCTCCGCTACGGGTAGGTTTGTTGTCTCAACCGCTGCATTTATTGCTTCCTTGAGCGCTTCAATACCTTTGTTTTTGGAGGCGGTTAACGGCACAACCGGACAACCCAGCCGCTCTGCCAATCCTTGAACGTCAATTTCGAGTTTGCGTTCCGCAGCCATGTCCATCATGTTGAGGGCAACGATCATCGGCACCCGCATTTCCAGCAGTTGGCTGGTGAGATACAGGTTGCGTTCGATATTGGAGGCATCAACAATATTGACGATGAGGTTGGCTTCCCGTGAGAGGATGTAATTTCTCGTGACCATTTCATCTGGGGACGAGGCCGCCAGAGAATAGATGCCGGGGGTGTCAATGACTTCAACCTTGTTGTCTTTGAAGCGATACGAGCCTGTCTTTTTGTCAACCGTTACTCCAGGCCAATTGCCAACCTGCTGCTTAGCACCAGTCAGACTGTTAAAAAGGGTGGTTTTCCCGCAATTTGGATTACCCACTACACCTATAACGATGGTATTCATTGAGAAATCTCCCTTACCCGCAATGCCTTAGCTTCTTCCTTGCGAAGGCTGAGGTTAAAATCGCGTACTCTGATTTCAACAGGGTCGCCCATTGGTGCCATTCGAGCCACTTGAAATTCCGTTCCCTTAATGAGCCCCATTGCCAGCAATTTTTGCCGGTATGCATTGGCACATCCAGAAAAGCCAAGGACAATACCCTTTTTTCCTACGGAAATTTCAGCTAATGTTTTTTCCATTTTCAACACCTGATCACGCAAATCTTATGGGCCATTCCGCCCCCCAGTGCAAATCGGCTCCCCATTTTCTCAATGAGCATCGCCCCGCCATTTTGTTTTTGGACTACTTTAATTTCATCGTCGATATGAATGCCCATGCTGAGCAAGCGCTCTCGCAATAATCCCCCACCTCGGCAACAATAAATCTTTACCTTTTCTCCTTCACCCGCTAAGGCGAGAGAAAACGAGGGTTCCTGGCTAACCCCATCCCTTTTCTTTCCACAATAGGATGGCTTGACATCCAATTCCTCGAGAGCCCTTACCGAGTCTTGCTTCCTCTTTATCAGCTGCATAAAAAACCTTGTTCTATAAATTATTAGACGAAATTATAATTGTAAGGCGACCCACTTGTCATTAGGCATGCCTAACAATGGGCGTCAATATACAGTATTTTGTTGGCGAGTCAATGATTTTTTTTAGGGAAGACTAAGCGCTAATCGGATCTGAAGAACATGCTTCCCAAACAGTTGCATAAAGTTGTGGTTAGGAGCCGTGTCTTTGTCAAATTTGCGAATTGATCGTCCAGATCTTGATTGAGGTTCAAAGGCTAAAAATAGGTGGAGGGCACAACGGTTTTTATGTATGATAAAGGACGTTATGATACATTAAACAGGGCGACCAAAGGAGAGAGTATGACAGAGGCGTTGGTGGTGATCGGGGGTCAGAATGGAGAAGCGCTGCCGGTGCTCTTTGCTCCGGATGCGAGGACCGCGGAACGAGTGATCGAATTTTTTACTGCTCATCTGAGAAATCCGAATACTCGCAAGGCCTATGCGAGGGCGGTGGGAAGATTCGCTATGTGGTGCACTGACCAGGGAATACACGTGCTCGGCCAGGTGCGACCTGTACATGTCGCGGCTTATATTGAGGGGCTGCAGGAGAAAATCGCGGCCCCCTCGGTCAAGCTCCAACTTGCCGCGCTCCGAATGCTCTTCAACTGGTTGGTCGTCAGCCAGGTGATTCCAACCAACCCGGCCCACGCTGTCCGAGGGCCAAAGCATGTGGTGAAAAATGGCAAAACTCCGGTCCTCTCGGCGGAAGAAACCCGCGAGCTGCTCGATTCAATAGATACGGATTCCTTGATTGGCCTACGAGATCGCGCCCTGATCGGCCTCATGGTATATACCTTCGCCCGCGTCGGTGCGGTCACTAAGATGCGCGGTGAAGATGTGTATGTCCAGGGCCGTCGCACCTGGGTGCGTTTGCACGAAAAAGGGGGTAAGCGTCACGAGATGCCCTGCCACCATAATCTTGAACACTACCTTGAAGCCTATATTGAGGCTGCGGGAATTGGTCCGAATGCAAAAGGGTATCTTTTCCGCACGGCACGCGGACACACAAGTCAACTTTCAGAAAAAGCCATGCACCGGACGGATGTGTACCGCATGGTTTGCCGTCGCGCCGAGGATGCCGGAGTTCGTACTCAAATATGCTGTCACAGCTTCCGTGCGACCGGGATCACCGAATATTTGCGCAATGGAGGTAAGCTCGAAGTGGCGCAACAGATGGCGAATCATGAATCAGCCCGCACCACTGGTCTTTATGACCGGCGCGACGATCAGATCTCACTCGATGAGGTCGAGCGGATTCTGATTTAACGCTGGGCTAATTTAGAGAGAGAAAAGCTTTATTTCACCGGCATCAGTCTGTTTGGTACCGGCTTTGAACTCGATTCTACTGAGAGAGTAGACCTATTGAGTCCCTTACAATAAGATTGCAGAAGTACATTCAATAACAAAATTCCGTTTCATGAGCCGGCTCTTTCATGGTTGACACAAGACATCAATAATACTGTCGAATATACCCATACGCCTTATCAAACAAGTCCTGATCCTTGACCTGGTACTTCACATAGATCACTTTGCGCAAGGCCTTCTGAACCTCACGCTCTCCGGCCTTGGTGCCCTGCCAACCAGGGAAACGCACCAGTCGGACTATTTCATCAATATCAGTTACGATCCGCTCGACCACCATCGGCATAGCACCGTTCTTCACCTCTGCAAATAGCTCAGTCAGTGCAGCCTTGGCCTGGGCCTGCTCGTCAACGGGGTCGACCTGTTTCTCGGCCTGCACGACTTCCTTGGCCAGGGTCAACAACTCTTTCAGAAAATCGAGGCTGTGCAGTAAGCCTTTCTCGTGCCTTTCCTTCAGTTTTTCCAATCGCTCACCCAGGGCAACAAAAGTCGGGTTGCCCTTGTGTTTGCGCAACCGGGCGATGAGTTTAATCTCGATCTCTTTGTATTTCTTATCCGGATCTTTGGCATCGAGCAGACCTTCAAGCACCTCGGCATCCATCACCAGGGTATCCAGGTCATCGCGGACGGTCTCCAAATGCACATTGGCATGAACCAGCTCAATGGTCTTAGCCCCAAGGGCATGCCAGAGCAATTTGCCGTTACCGCTTGGCGGCTTCACCGATTCATAGACATAGGTCAGCCACTTGTAATCGGTCTCGTAAGGCCCCAGGCAAGGGTCGGGAGATAACGACTCCCACAGACGGGAAAACACCGAATACTCTGCCGCAAATTTATCGCGGGTCTCGTTATCGGGTAGGCAATCCTGGGCGGCGATTAACCCTTCGTAACCGCCGACGGTTCGATCGACCCTCGGGAAGAAGGCAAGGCATTTCACCATCTGCCCTGGAAGCTCCTTCTTCAATTCTTCCAGATTGGTGATCACCTTTTGCACCGCTGTTTCATCAAAATCAAGCGCCGTGGCTACGTCATCGAAGATACCCAGATAATCGACAACTAATCCGTGGGTCTTGCCGGGATAAACACGGTTGGTACGGCAGATAGCCTGCAGCAAGTTATGGTCTTTCATCGGCTTGTCCAAATACATAACCTGCAGGATAGGCGCGTCGAAACCGGTCAGCAATTTAGAGGTAACAATTAAAAACTTGAGCGGATCGATTGGGTCCCGAAAGCGGTCGAGCAACCGCTCTTCTTCGTCTTTGGAGAGCTTCCACTCTGCATATTTATCGGACTTTCCACCCTGAGTGTGCATGACAATGGCGCTGGCATCCGACCCGACCAATTCATCAAGGGCCCGCTTGTACAGCACGCAGCATTCCCGGTCAAAGGTGACAACTTGCGCCTTGAAACCATTCGGCGCCATTTTTTCCTGATAATGCTTCACTATGTGCTGGCAAATTGCGTTCACTCTGACCGGGGCCTTGATCAGCACCGCCATCTTGGCAGCACGCTTGGCCAGGTCGTCACGATCCTGCTCGCTCAGCTGATCGGTCATCTGCGCATAGGCTTCGTCGATGGCGGCCTTATCAATATGGAGCTTCACATCCACGGCTTCAAAATGCAGCGGCAGCGTGGCCTTGTCCCGGATCGAGTCCTGAAACGAGTAACGGCTCATGTAGCCCTGTTCATCCTCATCGGCGCCAAAGGCCCAGAAAGTATTGCGGTCCCGCTTGTTAATCGGCGTTCCGGTCAGGCCGAAGAGAAAAGCGTTGGGCAGTGCGTCGCGCATCTTGCGTCCCAAGTCGCCTTCCTGGGTCCGATGGGCCTCGTCCACCATAACGATGATGTTTGCGCGTTCATTGAGGCGATCATCGGCCTCGCCGAACTTGTGAATGGTGGTGATAATGATTTTGCGGGTGTCCACCGCCAGCAGCGCCTGCAATTCCTGCCGGGTCGTGGCGCCTATCATGTTTGGGATGTCGGCAGCGTTAAAGGTCGCGGTGATCTGAGTGTCCAGGTCGATGCGGTCCACCACGATCATCACCGTGGGATTGCCCAGATGGCGGTGCATCCGGAGCTTTTGGGCAGCGAATACCATCAACAGCGACTTGCCTGATCCTTGAAAATGCCAGATCAGGCCTTTTTTGGGAGAGCCATGGACCACACGATCCACAATCAGATTGGTGGCTTCATACTGCTGATAACGACAGATTATCTTGATACGTCTGTGCTTTTTGTCCGTGGCGAACAGCGTGAAATTCTGCAGGATATCCAGCACGACCTGGGGCCGCAGCATGGAGCGGACCGAACGCTGCACGTCAACCAGCGTCCCTTCAGACTTGTCTTCGGGATCATGCCAGGGGCCCCAGATGTCGATGGGCATACGCACCGAACCATAGCGGTAGCACTTGCCTTCGGTGGCAAATGAGAAGACATTGGACACGAACATCTGCGGTACGCTCTGCTCGTAGCCGCTGTGAATGTCACTCGCGCCATCCACCCAGGTGACCGCCGGACGTACCGGGGTCTTGGCTTCCCCCACTACCAAGGGGATGCCGTTGACCAGCAGCAAGATGTCAAAGCGACGGCCGCCTTCCTTGACCGGATAGACCCATTGGCTGGTTGCCACGTAGTCATTGTTGCCCAGTTCCTCGAAATCGATCAGCCGCACCTGGGTGTGCTCGCCCCGTTCGCCGAAGGGCATGGACTTCTCGCCCCGCAGCCATTCGGAGAATAACTCATTGGCCCTCACCAGCCCTTCGCTTTGCACTGAAAAAGGGATGGTCCGCAGGCGGTAAATCACCTCGTCTGCACGGTCGGGCTGTGCTCTGATTTCTGGGTTCAAGCGGATAAGGGCGTCGCGCACCATGGATTCCACCAGCACTTCAGAGTGCTGGCGCGGCAGTTGCTCCGCAGGCACATAGCGCCAACTTTGGATTTCGCCGCCGTAGCTGGGGCGATCCTCCGCAACCATGGTTCCTGAGACCCTGCCGCAGAGCGTATCAAGGATCATCTGCTCGACGGTGGTTTCTTCGTTAAACATTGACGCCTCCGATTAGAGCACCCGCAAGAACACCGATTTGCATTTTTGATGATTCAAGGTGCTGACGACAAGCCTCGATAGCGGCATCAATGGCGGCATACCTTTGGCACATTTTTTTCTGCTCCTCAATGGGAGGCAGGAGAATCGGAATTGTTTGTAGGGTTCCCTTATTTAACTTGAGTCTTGTCGCGCCCTGTTTTGAAAGAAAAGGGCTGATATCGCGATGTTTGAAGTAGTAGAAGATGTATCTGGTAAGGCAGACATCTGTTCCACAAAGAATATGCGCATGGTTGTTCACATTGAAACGGCCGGATACAAGCTGAGTCATTGCCCAGTCATCGAACTTGGTGAAGTGGTCCCCGTCTTCGCCGATAAGAACATACTCACCCTCAATACGGTACTCGTTAAGGTTGTCCAGCTTACCAGTTGGACCATAATACGGGTATTGACCCCGCATCTTTGCCCGAACAGTCTGCGATATCGGCTTTCTTAAATTGTTGAGAATTTGACATGCCTTGCCAATCTTTGAGATTTCCCAGCCTTGCGGAAGGTCTGGACCATGGCTCCTGATTTGGCCTGAAAGGCTCTCGCGTAGATATGCTTTGCGGAAAGCGACTTGGGCAAGGAGAAGTTTATAATGTGATTCTTTTGCCTCATCCGATGTCCACAGGATCTCTGCAATACGCTTCTGCTCCGCAAGAGGGGGTAACGGGAATTCGAAATCCTTCAATGCCGTCCAACTGGTCCTTGGTGAAAGCGACCCTGCGGAGGTGTCAAGGGCGTAATCAAAGAATGCATCACTCTGGCAGATAAACGGCAGGAGTTCAGGCAACAGAACCTTCGTGTTTTTCGGTTCAAAGGTTAGGATGTCGCCCGAACAGATGCCTTCAAACTCAGCAAAGGCGACTTTGCGCTGATAGGCCCGGCGTTTACCGAACAGCGTTTGCCCTGGCACAAATTTGCGGGTAAAGGAGGTATCGCCCTCGGATGAATTCCAACGGCGAATATGTAGGTTTTCCGAATCAAGATGTTCCAAGCCAACGATCCGTTCGATGCCATTACTCGCGGGGTCTCGCTCCACAAGATTGGAGTTTTTCACAACGTCCCCGAATTTGACCGACTTCCATCCTGGCTTCAAGGATTGCACGCCCAAGGGTTACTCCTCCCCCTCACCAGCCCAACGATAGAACACCTTGAGCTTGTTGCCGATATCGCATGGCAGGATGCCGTCGTGTTGCAGCCGCCCCACCACAATCCCCGGCGCAATCCCGATATTCTGGGCAAATAATTGGATATCGGCAAGCGTAGGATGCCCTCGATCAAGAAACTGCCGCAGGGCCGCCGGTGGAATCAGTTTATCGCAGGCAAAAACATCGGCTTCTTCTTCCTTGTCACCATCCAGTCCTTTGCCTTCGATGAACACCTCTTTCCGGCCGTGCTTGACTATATGGCCAGCCTCATGAAAGAAGGTGAACCAGAGATGGTCGTTGCTCTTGTAGCGCAGGCTGAGTTGAATCACGGCTTTGTCACCTAACCACCTGGTGGCTCCGTGGACGCCGGTTTTGGGCAATTCACGAATAAAAACCACCGCCACTCCGGCCGAGGCACACAACGCAACAAGTTTGCCCAGGAATACTTGCGGGTTTTCCGTGGTCAATGCGCGGATATCAGATAAAATTTCCTGAAACCGCTTTTTGTCAAAGGGGGCGCAGATGATTTCTTTGGCCGCGATCTCGCCTTGACGCAGCCAGGCGGAAACCGACTCGGCGCAGGTCTCAAAGCGTTGGGTTTGGCGATAGGCCACTTGATACTCGGTCCAAACGGTATGCCACTGCTCAGGCGAAGCAATGCCAAAAAAACTGAGCACCGCTTCCAGCAGTTCTGTTTTGTTCTTGATCTTGGGAAGCCACCCCAGTTTCGTCATCGCTTTTACCGGGACTTTATCGAGCCAGTCCAGATGGTTTTCAAGGCGCTGTTGTTCAGCCAGGCGAACCCGGTCTTCCTGGTACTGGCGCTCAAGATTGTTCCAGAAATGGGCCGGACGGCCGAGAGTGCGCTCCAGCTTGAGCGAGGTCTCGGGCGTTATCGGGGTTTTCCCCTTGATGATTTCGTTGATGGTTTTTTTGGCCAGCCCCGTTCTGGAAGCTAACTCAACCTGCGTCATTCCCAGGCTGTCGATGTAGTCTTCCAGGACTTCGCCCGGCGTGACCAGGGAATCGGGCTGATACTGGTTTTTAGGCGTATTACTCATGTGTATCCTCCACTCCCATGATTTTAATAGCGGTGATCTGCGACCAGTCCAGGCCGCCATCCCCCAACGTTGGGATCGGATTATGATCAGGGACAAATATCAGGCGATAGGGGTGGTCCAGATCAACGGAAAGCTGTCCGGCACGGCGCCCCCCGGTGAGTTCATGGCAACGGCTTGGTTTGCTCTTAGGAGGCCAAAAATCCTTAAGGGATTGAGCGGCCCTGAGTTCCGTCAAACGAATCCGGATTTTTTTGGCTCGAATGACCCCATGCTGCTTTTCAAGCTGCACTTGTTCGTTGAAGGATTTTTCTATTTTCTTATTTTTAAAAGATATAATCAATTGGGCTTTCCGTCAATAATTATTAACCCGATGGGTTAATCAAATTTAAATA
>Ga0209016_1002715_pt1 | contig 11328 bp, 9 predicted proteins | sample EPASupsiteSAE305_FD_187265 | JGI IMG/M metagenome (GOLD analysis project Ga0209016, IMG submission 187265) | Bioremediated contaminated groundwater microbial communities from EPA Superfund site, New Mexico - SAE3-05 (SPAdes) (version 2) | ecosystem: Environmental > Aquatic > Deep subsurface >...
ATTTCAACGCATAAAACTGCCACATCTTCGATCCCAGCTTGCCTACTCCCTTCCCTTTGGCCTCGCTGTCGTCGTCAATATTCTTGTTCAATCCAGTCATCAGTTTATCGTCGCATCTTCTGTGAGTATAACGGATTATGCAGTCTATGCAGTTGGGTGTTTTCAATTGCCGATCCTCGGAATAATCGTTGATTCCGTTGCAAAAGCCTCTCTCGTAAAGATGTCAGAAATTGCTGGTGCGAAGAATTCTTCCATTGTAATGGCGGAACTCATCAGTAATTCGTTACGAAAACTCTGGATCCTCTTTTTCCCGGTCTTTGTTTTCTTGTTTATTACTGCTGAAGAATTTATCGTTCTCCTTTTTACCGATACATACAGAGCGTCTGTGCCTGTTTTCAGGATTTTCATCCTTATGATTCCGCTGTCCACAATATTAGTGCAACATGTTCCTCGCGCCTTTACCGAAACAAGATTTATCCTTATGACCAACCTCGCCACCCTTCTCCTCTCTTCTGTTTTTTGTATCTTCCTGCTCTCTAAGGCTGGCTTGGTCGGTGCCGCCATAGGTTTTGTCGTGGCAAATTTATGCTGGCGCCTTTTCTTTATATATAAATGCAAACGCCTTTTGGATGTGCCCATCAGTAGCTTTTTCCCGACCCAAGCTTTAGCCAATGTTGCCCTTTCGGTCGGGATGATAGGTGGTGCTTGCTTTTTTATCAAGCAAGCCTTTTTTGCTGCCCCCCTGCCCTCGTTTCTCTTTACTTTTGTTCTTTACGGAGTTGCATGCTTGGGACTGTATTCGCTAAGCGCAATTCTATTGCCTGATGAAAAAATGCTTATCCAGGATAACATCAGAAGAGTCGCTAGAAGATTTTCAAACTGAAAACGTCTTGATGCCGTACGAGAACTTGCATATGGAACGAGGAAATCACATAAAGATCATAAAAAAATTATTCAAAGCACCCTGAGAAAAATATAGTGGCAAGCACCCGCAATGATGCTCTTTAATTCAATTCCTTACTGGCTATTTTTTCTGGGCGTTTTTATAGCCTATTATGGCACAACTCCGATATACCGATGGATTGTTTTGCTCTTGTCCAGCCTATTCTTTTATGGAGTTCATGACATTCGTGGAAGCGCTATCCTCGTCGCGTCAACTGCCATGGACTACGTTATAGGCCTCATGTTGCCAGCGAGGAGAGATAAAAAAATTCTTGTTGCTCTCTGTGTTGTAATCAATATAACCATGCTGGTTATATTCAAGTATTTTGCTATGATGGCAGATGTATTCCTACTTCTTCAGGGCGGGGGGAAAGGAACTGTCGGTACATCAATTGCTTTAACCATTGCAGCTCCCCTTGGAATTTCTTTTTTTACCTTCAAAAAGGTAAGTTACATCTTCGATATTGCAGCGGGACGAATCACGCCGGAGAAAAATTTCGGTCACTTCTTTCTCTATGTTATCTTTTTCCTAGAGGTCGTCTCCGGTCCAATAGATAGGGCCTCATCTTTAATACCCCAGCTCAAAAATCCTTCTAAATTTAATGCTGTCAATTTTCAGCATGGTTTATTTATTGCGTTATGCGGCCTCGCCATGAAAACCGCGATCGCGGATCGCCTCGCCACGTACACAGATGTCATCTTCAACGATGTGTATCGCTATGGTGGCCCTACTCTTCTTACCACTGCATATTCCTACTCGTTCCAGATCTATGCGGATTTTGCAGGTTACACACTGATCGCAATTGGCTGTGGTCGGATGCTCGGCATCAATATTGCTCAGAACTTCAACCTTCCCTATTTCTCAGCCTCTGTTTCCGAATTTTGGAGACGCTGGCATATGACGCTGTCCCAATGGTTCAGGGACTATCTCTATATTCCTCTTGGGGGAAACAGGGTTCCGTTGCTTATCCAATACCGAAACCTGCTGCTGGTATTTCTCCTCTGTGGACTTTGGCACGGAGCGAACTGGACTTTTGTCGTTTGGGGCTGTATTCATGGAATATATTTAGTATTCGAACGTGTCTATGATTACTTAGCAAAACAATACCCTCCCCTTGCTCGAGTCAGTTCATCCACCCCATCTTTTATAAAAATTATTGTAACGTTTCATCTTATTACCTTTGCATGGATATTCTTCAGAGCCAACAACATTACCGAAGCATTATTCTTCATTCAAAATATCTCCCATGGTTGGCCAAATTTCTTTATCGACACAACAGCACTCGGTCATGGGTTTGTTGGTATACTGTCTCTCATCATTGTGGAGTTTTTGTTGTTCAACGACGTACTTAAACCGATTGAATTTAGTCTCCTATCTTTACCCCTTAGATGTTCAATCTTAATTTTTCTGCTGTTCCTAGTTATATTCTTCGGCGTGGATTCAGACAAAGCCTTCATCTATGTTCAATTCTAATTTTCGACATACAGTTAAGTCTATTTTCTTGTTTGTGGTACTATTTGTTCTCGTTGACAACGTTGCCTCCTTCATGCTGTCTGGCATGTATAAAAAAATCTCCACTGGACCAGGAAAATTTAATTATATAGGTGAAAATCAATTCGATGTCCTTGTCATGGGTAGTTCCACAGCAAAGGCATTCCTAAGTGATCAAATAGAAAAAAAAGTTGATCGACGCATTTTGAACGTAAGCCTTGATGGCAGTTCTATCCTTTTTTCTCGATGCTTACTCGACTGGGTTACTCAAAATCATGTCGCCCCAGATATGATAATTCTTGGTATCGATCTTTTTGAGTTACAAGATAATGCCTGGAAAGGAAATTTTTTCGCAAATATCGATAAATTATCACCTCTATATGGAAGGAATCAACTGATTGATCAATCTCTCACAAAAGACACTATACAAGGAAAACTGAAATATAGTATTAAATCATATAAGTTCAACAATATAGTCCCATCAATTGCAATTAAATACTTCAACAATGACGGTGTGTACAGGAGAGAAAAACCTTCTGGAGAGATACTGTCAATTCCTGTAAATGCCAAGACAGTTGAAAAAAAATTTAATGATTATTACTCACCTGACCTGCGAAAAATATCCCTATACGAAGACATAATCGCAACATGCAAAAAAAACAGCATAAGGCTAGTCTTTATTGCCCCACCTCTCTATTATCCAGACCTGCAACAAAACCAAAGAGACAAAAAAACTGAAAAACTCTTCAGGGAAATTTCCAAGAAACACAATGTTCCTTTTTATCCAATTACCATAGAAAATTACCCTATCTTCAAAAGCAATATGCTTTTCGAAGATGTCCTCCATCTTAATATCGAAGGAGCAAAAGTGTTTTCTGATATCGTCTCTACGATTATAGCTTCCCAACTTCTTCAGAAAAATGGCCATGCGAATTGAATCTTTCTCGTCTGAAAAGCGCAATAGGTATGATGAGTTTGTGATGAGTAGAAGGAGGCGAGTATGATTGAAGATTTTGTTACAGTTTTGGGGAGAAGGTCACAGGCAACAATCACTAACTTCGAATTGGCACTATGAATGGGGTAGGGTCAACACGACCGTACAGGAAAAGGCCGTCGCGTTTCCGACCAATTCGCGTCTGTACAACCTGAGCCGTGGGTGGTTGGTCAACCTGCTGCTACGTGGAGGATTTCTCTTCGACATGGTTAATCCCGTCTCTGTCGTCAGGCATTGTTGAAGGTCGACCGCAATCTGAAGCACGTCAGCGAAACGGACCCGGCCGTGAGATCAAGCGGTTGAAGTCCTATTTGTGCAGGGTCTACCTGGACATTGTTCGGAAGATCGAAGATCAAATGGATCTTCACCCTGTGTTTCTTCCTGAGCTTGCCTTGGCCGAGCGGTTGTTGGCGCAGCAACGGTAGTACAAGAAGTGCGAGTTTGGGGTCAAGGTGTGCGTGGCAACAGTCCTGCAGTATTAAATTGATGTTATTTAAATAAAAGTTGTATAGATGGAGAATTAGTAGATGAGTCGTTTAAAAATAATTCTTATGTCATTTGCATGTTCACTCGCAGTAATTATTATAGTTGCGCTTTATTTCTTGGTACCAGCAGAAAATGTAATTATTCCTTTTCCTAATGGGAAAGAGTTCGCTTTTAGTATTTTTGATGATACTGATCTTGCCACAGTTGAAAATGTAAAGCCTGTATATGACCTGTTGTACAAGTTGGGAATTGTTACTACAAAATCAATTTGGCCAATGCCTACAGAAGAATCCGACTGGATCCCCAATCAAGGGCAAACGTTAGCTGATGCAGACTACCGCAATTTCATATTGGATATTCAAAACAAAGGATTTGAAATTGGTTTCCATGGTTCACGGGGAGGTTCGTCAACTCGTACTGGCGTAGAGGCAGGAATTAAACGATTTGAGGATATCGTGGGCCATATTCCTTATATTTATGCGAATCACAGTGAAAATCATGAAAATTTATACTGGGGGGAGCATAGGCTGGATGTATTCTTAATAAAATACCTCTATAGGCTTTATACTAAGAAATCAGAAGATTATTTTTCTGGGCATAAGGTTAATTCGATTTATTTTTGGGGAGATATTGCCAAGGAAAAAATAACATACGTTAGAAATTTTACTTTTAATGATATTAATACTATAAAGATGAACCGATCTATGCCATATCATGATGGTAAAAAACCTTACGTTAATTATTGGTTCTCATCTTCTGATGGTAATGATGTCACAAAATTCAACCAACTTTTAAGCAAGAAAAATTTAGATAAATTACAAAAAGAGCATGGAGTATGTATAGTATATACACATTTTGCGTATGGGTTTGTTAAAAATGGTGTATTAAATTCAGAAACGGAGGAGAGGCTAAGAGATTTAGCGTCAAGAAATGGGTATTTTGTGCCTGTAACAGAGCTTCTTGATTATATTCATCAGCATCGACGTGTTGAATCTAATATATCTTTTCGAGAGAAATTACGAATGCAGATTATTTTTTTATTAGAAAAAATTTTCAACTAATCCCAGTTGTTTAATTTCTTTATTTTTTTGCAATATATGGATAAGAGAATAGAGGTCGACAATAGTAAGTATTCATCAATTTCTTATATTTTTCTTTGTCTCTTTACCATCTCAATGTATTTTTCTCCAAAATATTTTTTTGGTGATGCATTCGATAGGCTCCCTTTAATTTTCAGTATACTGACATTAATATCTCATGTAGTATCCAGTCTGATAAATAGAAAACCTATTTTTCAATGGTCTCGGGCAGCATGCTATCTTGTGGTGGTGTACTTGTTCGCTGCGATTGCCACATACGGCGTAACTGTCGATCAAGATAACAGTAAAGAAATTTTTTATGAGTTTTCCAGGGCGATTATACTATTTTTTTTAATTACCAACATCATATCTACAAGGAATGAGCTTAAATACTATTTAGTACTTATTGCCAGTCTTGGAGCTGGTATCGCTTATAGATTGGTTCATTATCCCATATATATGAACAAGCGCGTTTATTTTGAGGGGTCGACTCTTTTTGGTATAGATCCTAACATTGTATGCATAATGTTTGTGTACTCAATTCCAATAATCATCGCTCTTATGCTCCTAACGAAAAGTAAATTGCTGAGAGTAATTCTATTATATTTTTTATTTGAATGCCTTTTAGGCTTTTCTATGACTCAATCCCGTGGAGGTTTTCTTGCTGTTTTATGCATTTCATGCATGTGGTTGAAAGATTTAAAAGGGAAGAACCGTTTGTTAGCTGCGGTAGTTCTGCTTATATTTAGCACTCTTTTTCTCTACCGGTACGCGCCTCCCTCCTATTTTTATCGAATGCGGGAGATCGTTTCTCCAATGGATGATTCTACTGGTTCAGCTCAAGCCAGAAGTACTGCAATGATTATCACGCTCAAATATGTCATAACGCATCCTTTTTCTGAATTTGGCCTTGGCAATCATGGTTATTTAATCGCTGATAAATTAGGACACTCACCACCTAGGGAAGAATTATTTCGAGGTAGTTTTTTGGTTCATAATCTTTTTTTGCACTATGGTGCGGATACTGGATTTGTTCCTATGGTATTTTACATTCTTTTTACATACTCCTTGTTTGCATCTATCACTCGAAGTCGACAACATCTTGTTATTGGAAATAATTTAGAAAACAGAGAATTGAAAATTATCATTATAGCTCTTAAGCTCAGCCTGTTCGGCTTTCTAGTTGGTGCATTCTTCCTTGCATGGGCCTATTACCTTTATTTATTTTTTTTAGGAGGAGTTTGCATGGCGGCGTGCAAAATTGTGCAACAAGAACATGGGCCAAAATCGATGCCGCTTGCCACTTCCCTCGACTTTGAGCCAACCCGCTGAAAAGCAATTACTTATCAGTTATCCGAAAATAATGTACAAAGTATTGTATTATAAAATAAAGAGGCTAACATTTCATAAAATGCTTTGTAAATTCAAAGGTATTTTTTACAAAAAAACAATCTATCTATACTGCAAATATGAAGGACCTGAGATATCACCTCTCTATAGTAATCATATCATAAATGTTCAAAAATACTCAGATCTTGAGTTGTATTCTGGTTCTATACCGTGGATGACTAAACCAGATCTTATTGAGATGGCCCAAATACGATCTGCTCGAGGCGCAATTCTTTACACTATAACTTCAAATGGAATACTCGCGCATTTCGGCTGGCTCACAATGGGAGGCAAAGACCACTACTTTAACGAGGTAGATATTACTTACAGATCTGCGGCAGATAGTGTCCACCTCTTCGATTTTTACACAGATCCATTGTTTCGTAGACAGGGTTTCTATGAAATGAATTTAAAGAAAATGATCTCTGATTCCTTTGAAAGCTATGGGGCAAAAGAGATATACATCGGAGTACGTCATGATAATGCTGCGTCGAAATCTGCTATTGAAAAGGCTGGTTTCAAAATTTGCATGAAATTTGTTCGTATAAGAATCGGATGGTATGTAAAAAAAGCGTTAATCCGATAAGTTAGTTGATTTTAATTGGTGGGTTCGCGGCCATTACTTTAGGGCTCCTGGCGATGGTCCGTATTCTCATGCCTTGGCAATGTAGTGCAATGATGTCCATATACTCCCCCGACGAGCAAGCTTGTAGGCCCAATCTCGGAGTGGGCTTCCGCTTCCGCTCTCTTGGACGGCAGTTCGAGAATCATAATCCTTGACACAGAACTCTGAACACTCCCAAATGACAATTACAAAAACGATCTCTGTAGTCGCTAGTTGTGCAAGAATTTTCGCTACGGTTTGCATTTTTATTTATCATGGCCTTGGGCAACTTGGGCTCAATAATCACGGCTTAGACTTTATTGCTATACTTATTTTTTGTTTTCTCTCAGGGTATCTCCATTATGGGAATGAAGTCCAACCGTTAGAATGGTTCTACAAACGAGTGTTTTCAATAATGTTGCCATACTGGTTTGTTATTGTTCCTGCCGTTACAATTAATCGTATGGTTTTGTATAAGGGGACAAGTGTAGTTGAAGATTTGATTACAGTTTTTGGAGGAAATTTATTTTTAAAAAATCCGGTATATGTTATTGGATGGTATATTACTTTTATATTGATTTTATATTTAATTTTATTTGCAATATTGCTCTTGAAAAGAAATAAAATACTACAATTTATGACTTTTATATTTTGTATATTTTATTTTGGTATAAAGTTTAACATGTTATTGTATTGTGTTTCTTTTATTTTTGGATACATATTAACACAACTCTTCCCCCTGTCAAAAAAAGAATTATCTGAAAATGGTTATATTGGCAAGCTCTTGTTTGCTTTGCAGAGCAGGTGCTATGCTTTTTTTCTTATTCATGGCGGAGTATTGATCTTCTTGACGCATTACTCAAAATTTAACTCTGTTAATTTTTTTTTGGTAGGGGCGGTTGTTAGTTGCATTGGGGCAGAAATCTTATACAGGGTTACAAAACCATTAATACCAAAAGCAGTTAACACGGCGCTCAATCTGAAGACAATGCTGTTACGCTCCATTGCGTAGAGGTATGCCATGAAAAGTTTATTAATTAGACGGTAACGATGAAATTAAATTTGCTGTTAATAATCGGTTCAATGGGTGTGGGTGGTGCTGAAACGCTCGCCGCAAGGCTTGCAGAAGAACTGAATCGTTCACTATTGTTTTCAGTTTCTGTCTGTGCCTTGGAAGATAGGGGTGAACTCCGAAAGATACTTTTAGCAAATGGCACACGGCATTTTAGTCTTGGCAAAAAACCAGGTAAAGATTTATCTATTCCTGGCAAGATCGCCCGCCTGGCAAGAGATGAGCGTATTGACATCATTCATACCCATGGCCAAGGCCCTCTTCTTTATGCCTGTCTGGCAAAATTATTTTACAGAGAAAACCGCCTCGTGCATTCTGAGCACATAAAATTTGAAGTGGAAGCAGTCTCACCCCGAAAAATTTTTCTATATAATGCTGTTTTGTATAGATTCATCGATTTCTTTCTGAGCATTACAGATCATCTCGAGCAATATTATTCAACAAAATTTCCTTTTTTGAAAAGTAAAATTTCGACGATAACAAATGGGATTAATATCGATCAATTCAATGAAGTGGATGGCAAAATTGTCGTCAGTACTAGAGAATCCTTTCCGGTTGCAAAAAACGCAAAAATAATCGGAAATATATCGGTACTGCGAGATCAAAAAGATCACGCTTCACTTATCAGAGCAATGCAAACTGTTCTCCACCATATACCAGAAGCTGTGCTGGTAATTGCAGGAGACGGGCCTTTACGCGATAAATTGGAAAGGTTGACTCATGAACTCGCAATTCAAGATTCCGTTGTGTTCCTTGGCTACAGAAAAGATGTAGCAACACTGCTTAGAACATTTGATGTCTTCGTATTAACATCGCTATTTGAAGGATTACCTTTGTGCTTGCTTGAAGCCGCAGCGAGCGGCACCCCAATTGTGGCTACCGATGTTGAAGGGAATAATGAACTTATAACGAACCATATTAATGGACTCCTTGCTCCGGCAAAGGCTCCAGAAGAAATCGGATTGAAAATTGTTGAACTGCTAACGAATCGTGAATTGGCCCAAGATTTAGCTGGGAGGGGCAAACAGATTGTTTTCGAGAAATTCAACCAGGCAACAATGGTAAAAAAATATGAGCAATTTTACCGTTCAATGATGGTAAGAGAAAATGCTTCCTAGAACAATTCTGAAGACCGTTGCCTCAAAGTTCATAATCTTGACTGGATTAAATAATTTTTTTTTACACTTTGGAAATGAGCATTTAAATATACTTGCCTACCATGCCCTATGTCTGCCGGAAGACAAGAACTTTCCCTGGATATCTCCCGCCTTTGTCACAACTGAACAATTCGAGAGTCAGATGAAATTCCTCAAAGCAAGGATGAATCCCATCTCCCTGTCTCAAGCTGTCTACCATTTACAAGAAAAGAAGCCTTTCCCTCCAAAATCAGTCGTAGTTACCTTTGATGATGGCTATGCAAACAACCTTTTTTATGGGGAAGAAATCCTCAAGAATTTCGAAATTCCAGTGACCGTTTTTCTGGTCACAAACTATATTGACAGTAATAAATTTTTTCATTTCGACATGCATCGTTGCATCAAAGATTTTATCAACAGCAATCGTATCACTGATGTCAACCTTATAGACCAATTCAATAACTTGCCAGACTATAAAACTTGTTCAGTCTATCATTTTTCCAAAGAAATACAGCCGCTCTGGGAACAGTGCCAGGCAATGATTTCGGATGACCACAAAAGGCTGTTGGCGCCAATTTCTTCACTGCAAATTAGGGATGCTTGTTCTTTATTCAGTTGGGGAGCGCATACATCCAGTCATGCTATTCTGTCACAATTGTCCCCTGAAGAGAGGAGAATCGAAATCAATTCCTCTATAAATGCGGTGAAAAGTTTAACCCGCGATGATTTTATTCCTTTTAGCTACCCAAATGGAACAATCAAAGACTTTTCAGAATTTGATGAAAGAGAACTTGAAGACTGCGGCGCTGCATGTAGCGTAACAACAATACCAGGTAACAATTCACTTTACGCCCCATTGTATCGTTTAAAAAGAATAAGGAGTATTTCTATTGGCCATACCCAGGAGATATTCGAAATGGATGTATCAGGGATGAGTAGAATATTTCAATAGGGATTATGGATTGCGGACATGGCCAACTACAAAATTACACCGATAACTACAATTGAAGCGCTAACCGCGTACAGAAAAGCGTGGGACGCCTTGGCTGAAATGGACCAAAGAGATGGTTTTTTTCGTTCATGGGACTGGCAGGTATTTTGGTTCAAACATTTTTCTCCTGCCAACTCCTTGTTTACTCTTATTGTCACGGAGGATGATGAGGTAACGGCCATAGTCCCTATGGCCTTTTACAAAATTAGAATATTACCCAAACTCTATTGTACGGTGCTTGGTTTTATGGGAAGAGAAATCGTTACAGGGGACTATCTTGACATCCTATGCGAGTCCCGAGATAAACAATCCATTTTGAGCCTTGTCGTATCATGGCTTTTAGCACAAAAAATGAATTTCTCCTTACTGTTGTTCGGGGAGGTCTTGGTAACTGAACCGGTTCGGGAAAGTGGGAAGAAATTGCTCTGTGGACATCCTGTGCGCCAGCAGGAGAGTAGGGTCTGCCCTTATATCACCCTTCCATTAAATTATAATGATTATCTCCAAGGTCTATCAAAAAAATTCCGTTCGAATGTGCGGTATTACACAAAAAAAATCCTCGAAAGTTTGGGTGGCCAAATAACAGTGGCAAGCGAAGGTGAACAGATAATTGATGGACTGAACGACCTTTTTTTCCTCCACATTAAGCGATGGCAAGCAGAAGGCGTACCTTGTACCTTCACTGATCCGATCTTTCAAAATTTTATCAAGGATCTTTGCAAAAAGTGTGCAGCAGAAAATAGGGTTAAACTCTATCGGATCATCGTTGACAACAAGGCTATTGCTGCGGTCTTGATGTTTTATTGGAAAGAAACCGCCATTTTTTACCAAACCGGCTGGGATCCTGATTACAAAAACTATTCTCCCGGAGTAGTCCTGATTGGGCGAACAATACAAGATGCTATTGATGATGGAAGGAAATATTACGATTTTTTAAGAGGAGATGAAGGATACAAAGCCAATTGGGCAAAAGAACACCGCACTACCCACACACTGTTGCTGCCAAACAAACCTGGTGCGAATTTTTACCTGCTTTTACTGAAGTTAAAAGACATAATAAAATCTGATTACCATCGAACTTCAGCCATCGTCAGCACTCGCTGTGGGACCGGCTGGGTTCGCAAGGCCACATAAGCCAGCCGA
>Ga0209016_1002716_pt1 | contig 11323 bp, 6 predicted proteins | sample EPASupsiteSAE305_FD_187265 | JGI IMG/M metagenome (GOLD analysis project Ga0209016, IMG submission 187265) | Bioremediated contaminated groundwater microbial communities from EPA Superfund site, New Mexico - SAE3-05 (SPAdes) (version 2) | ecosystem: Environmental > Aquatic > Deep subsurface >...
ACCTTGCCCTTGCGTCCCTTGGCCTTGCGGTTAGTGATCACCCAAATATAGGTGGCGATGCCGGTGTTGTAGAACAGCTGCTCCGGTAGGGCAACGATGACCTCCAGGAGATCGTTTTCGATAATCCAGCGACGGATCTCGCTCTCGCCGCTGCCCGCGTCGCCGGTGAACAGCGGCGAGCCGTTGAAGACGATGCCGATACGGCTGCCATCCTTGTCGACAGGGCGCATCTTGGCAATCATGTGCTGGAGAAAGAGCAGCGCCCCATCGTTGATGCGCGGGGTGCCAGCGCCAAAACGTCCGGCATAGCCCAGGGCATCGGCCTCCTGTTGGATGTATTTCTGCTGCTGCTTCCACTCCACGCCAAAGGGCGGGTTGGCCAGCATGTAGTCGAAGGTCCACTTGTTGCCGTCGCCATCGCGGTCAAAGCCGTCGCGGGTGAAGCTGTCGCCGAGGATGATATTGTCGGCATCCTCGCCCTTGATCAGCATGTCGGACTTGCACACCGCCCAGGCCTCGTCATTCCAATCCTGGCCATAGACGTGGGGCCGGGCATCACGGTTGAGATGACGAATATATTCCTCGGCCACCGACAGCATACCGCCGGTCCCGCAGGCAGGGTCGTAGATGGTTTTGACCACGTGGCTTTTGGCGAGATCCTGCTCCGGCACCAGCAACAGGTTGACCATCAGCTTAATGACCTCGCGTGGGGTGAAGTGTTCCCCGGCCTCTTCGTTCGATTGCTCCGCCCCGATCCGGATCAGTTCCTCGAACACATAGCCCATCTGCATCTGATCCACCCGCTGGGGCGAGAGGTCGATCCCCGCAAAGGCCTTGATCACCTCGAACAGAATATTCTTTTCCGCCATGTGGGCAATCTGCTCGCTGAACTTGAACTTCTCCATGATGGCGCAGACGTTGGCGGAGAAGCCGTTGATATAGCTGTTCAGGTTGGGTGCGAGGTTGTTGGGATCATCCAGCAAGGAGTGGATCTTTTCGCCCGGCAGGGTGAGCTGCATGCGCGATAGGTTATAGAAGCGATGGCCGGTGATCTGCTGCAACCGTGCCTGCTGAACCCGTTCGGGCTTGGTCTTGAGCGATTGAAACTCATCAAGGGCGGCCTGGCGGGTCGGCTCCAGCAGGCATTCGAAGCGGCGCAGCACCGTCAGCGGCAGGATGACTTTACGGTATTCGTTGCGCTTGTACGGCCCACGCAAGAGGTTACAGATGGACCAGATAAAGCCAGCCAGTTGACTATGGGTTTGACCGTTCATTGTGGGATTTCCTTGTTGTCGAAATTCGATTTACCATGATCATTACTGTTTCAAGAGGAGCATAATGGACGAAATGACCATAAGTTAAATAGTTGTCAACTCTTAAGTTGTCAACTCTTACAGAGAAACAGATTAATCCCTGTCTGGAAAGTAATCAGGTTCGTTCATCGTTTCGTCGGCCAAAGGTCGCCATCAAATTATGCTCGGAAAAATGAGAGTATCTGAATTTTCCTGGCACGTTACAACATCTACAGTATATGCTGCCAGATAAAAACTAAAGAATGGCCGACAATCATGCGACAGCTGGAATCACCGATGGCGCATCGCTGCTGGCAGGCCGCTCCTTTTATAATTATTAACATGATGTGTTAATAAAAATTGAGATTGCCGTACAATATGCGTATATTCTTTAAAAACAAAAAGATCCAGAAAATATGCTCAAATAGTGCTGAGGCGACCAGGCTCTTGGGTGCCAAGCGGGGAAGCAAGCTAATGCAGCGAATGATGGAACTCAAGGCTGCCGAAAATCTGGACGATATTTCACGTTTGCCGCCCGCCAGGTGCCATGCGTTGACGGGTAATCGAAGCGGCCAACTGTCTGTCGATCTGGAGCACCCGTATCGTCTGTTATTCATTCCTGCCAACGAGCCAACGCCTGTGCATCCACATGGCGGGTTGGACTGGGGGCAAGCCACGGAAATTGAAATAGTGGAAATTGCCGATACGCATTGAGGGAGGGGGGAGCGATGAGAGCGAAAAGAAAATACGAATTTGAACCTGATTATGCGGTTCCACCAGGGGTAACGTTGCACGAGGTTGTGGAATCTCTGCAGATGTCCCAAAAAGAATTGGCCCAACGAACCGGGCTGACCGAGCAAACACTCACCCGCATTTTCAAGGGTGACCAACCGATTTCCTATGAAACCGCCAACCGGCTGGAACTGGTGACAGGTGTACCGGCGAGAATGTGGAACAATCTCGAAGCGCAATACCGGGAGCAGTTAGCCAAGCAGGAAGAGCGGCAAAGGTTGGAGGCCGACAAGGCCTGGCTGAAGACGATCCCGGTCAAAGAATTGATTGAGCGAGGCCATGTGGAGCCGGACGATGACAAGGTGAGCCTGGTCCGCAAGATTCTCGCCTTCTTTGGTGTTTGCAGTGTGCAGGCCTGGCAGGAGATCTGGGCAGCCCCCGCTGTGGCTGCCCGAAGGTCACGGTGCTTTGAATCCCGGCCCGGAGATGCGGCCGCCTGGATCCGTCAGGGCGAATTGCAGGCACAGCAGATTGCGTGTGCTCCCTTCGATAAAACTCGGTTTAGCGCTGCATTAGAGGAGATTCGCACTCTCACCCGGGAAGAATCGGTGGTGTTTGAGCCTCGGATGAAACAGCTTTGTGCGGATGCCGGTGTAGCAGTGGCTCTGGTACGCGAGATGAAAAAGGTTCCCTGGAACGGCGCCACCAAGTGGCTGACCCCCAACAAGGCGATGATCCTGCTCAGTCTGCGTGGCAAAGGAGAGGATAAGTTCTGGTTTTCTTTTTTCCATGAAGCTGGCCATGTGCTCAAAGACAAGAAGAAGGGGCTCTTCATCAACGACGAGAGCAATGGTGACCTCAGCGAAAAGAAGGCCGATGCCTTTGCAGCAGAAACCCTTATTCCCGCCAAGCATGATGCCCGGATTTCCAGCTGTCGCAGCAAGCAGGAAATTATCCTTCTGGCCGATGAACTGCGTATTTCTCCGGGCATCGTTGCCGGGCGGTATCAGTTTCTCACAGGGCAATGGCAACTGTTCAAGGATCTCATCCGCAAGCTGGAGTGGGCAGACTGATTTCAACCATGATTCCAGCGGAATACCATCTATTTATTCAGCTCATATGGTTCCGGGAGAGTTGCCACCCTTCGGTGAGCAATAATCAAACCCTGCTCTCTCGCTGAACTCCGCCATAAAGGCTGAGAAGGCCTCTACCGCCTGGCGGGATTTGTCATGGTCTTAACCAGCCATCAATAAAAATCCATGACAGGGGCGGCGGATGGGAATAAAATGATCACAGGGAGGCTGTCCGTTTGACGGCTCGACGCCCCCGGACCTTTTCCCGATTATGATCCGGAACGAGGACCAACAGCTTTCAGCTCTGGTCAGCCGACGATGGCGGAATATGGTGGGATACTCACGGCCCCGATATCCTCGACCGTTATTTTTGGGGGAATCAAAAATGTTCCCGAGAGGCGACTGGCCGTTATTTTTTCCCATCGACGAAAAAAAGACAGACAAGGGGGCCCACAAGCGCCATGATCGCTGTACCTTTCCGCCTGCTCATGATCGTTGTCCCTCTCCTGGCGCTGGCGCTGTCACCTGGGGCCCAAGCGTCGATCAACGATTCCTCCTCCATCAATATCGGGGTCTTGGCCTCTGGGGGCAAGGACCAATGCTTCGACCAATGGCGACCGACCGCAGCCCATATCAGCCATGTCCTTCCCGGATATAGCGTCAGCATTGTCTGCCTTGATTTCAACGAGGTCGAAAAGGCAGTGTACAATGGCCTGGTCGACTTTACCATCACCAACCCGGCGATATACATCAACCTCGAGTATATTTTCGGCGTTTCCCGGATAGCCACCCTCAAAGGACAGGGCAGCGAAGAACAGGCGACTCTGTTTGGCGGCGTACTGTTTACAAAGGCCGGCCGCCAGGATCTGCGGACCCTGACCGACCTGAAAGGTAAAAGGTTTGCCGCCGTTGATCCCATGTCGTTCGGCGGCTGGCTGGTCAGCTGGCGCCATCTCAAGCAGCGTGGGATCGACCCCTTTAAGGATCTCGCCGCCCTTCGTTTTTTCGGTCAGGTTGACCGGGTGGTGGCCGCCGTCCAAGACGGCGCCGCCGATGTCGGCACGGTCAGCACCGGCATCCTCGAACAGTTGGCTCGGAGAGGGGAAATCCGCCTTGAGGATTTTGCCATCATCGACCCGCAAAGCGGTGATCCCAGTACCGACTATGGCATCAGCAGCCCGAAGGAGGATCAACAGGCCTTCCCCTACATGCACTCCACCCAACTCTATCCCAACTGGGCCCTGGCCAAGGTTCAGCATGTTGATATCAAGCTGGCGGAGCAGGTGATGTTTGCCTTCCTCCAGATTACCCCGGCAAGCGAGGCGGCGCTCGCTTCCCTTTCCAACGGCTGGACCATCCCGCTGGATTATTTCCCGGTGCTTGAATGCCTCAAAGAGCTGAAAGTCGGCCCTTATAAATACCTGGACAACCCGGTTTCGCTCCAGCAACTCTATCAAAAATATCGTTTCTGGATCTATGGCCTGGCCGGGATTATCGCTGTCATTCTAGGCGGATCCTTTCAGGTCCTGATCCTCAACCGGAAATTATCGTCGGCCATGACTCGGTTGGCCAGGGAACAACGGGGACGGGAAAAGACCGTGGCCGAACTGATCGAATTTAAAACCACCCTGGACAAGACCAGCGATTGCGTCTTTATTTTTGATCCGACCACCCTGTTGTTCCTCTATATCAATCAGGGCGGCCTGGAACATACCGGGTATTCGCTGGCAGAAATGCTGCGGATGACCCCGGTGGATGTCCGCCCTGACATCAGCGAACAGGCCTACCGCGAGCTGATCGCCCCCCTGGTCCAAGGGCAGGTCCCGTCAATTGATTTTACCACCAAACATAAAACCAAAACAGACCAGCTTATCCCGGTGGAGGTGAAGCTGCAATACGTCACCCTGCCAGGTGGGAAAGGGCGTTGTGTAGCCATAGTCCGCAATATCGCCCGTCGTCTGGAGGAAAGAAAGGTGCGAGAGCAATTGCAAGCCCGGCTGCTCAGTGAGCAGAAGCTGGCCTCGGTGGGCCAGCTCGCCGCCGGCATTGCCCATGAAATCAATACCCCGACCCAATATCTGGCCAGCAACATCGCCTTTCTCGAGGAGGCCTTCAAGGATGTCGACACCCTGATCGCCGGCTATGATAAGCTGTTGCAAACAGAGGGCCGGGAGAGTCTGGGCAGAGATCAACTCCACGACCGCATTGTCGCGCTCAAGGACCAGGTTGACTGGGAGTACCTCAACAGCGAAATCCCTAAGGCCATCGCCCAATCCCAGGAGGGTATTGCCAAAGTCAGCTCCATCGTCTTTGCTATGAAGGAATTCAGCCATCCCGGGTGCAAAGAGAAACAACTGACCGATATTAACCATCTGCTCGAGACCACCATAACCGTTACCAGGAACGAATGGAAATACCACGCTGAAATCGACCGGCAACTCGACCAACACCTGCCGCCAATCCGCTGTCTGCCCAATGAAATCGGCCAGGTCTTTCTCAATATCCTCATCAATGCCGCCCATGCGATTGCCGAGAAGAATCCAGCGGGGGCGGCGGAAGAAAAAGGGCGCATTACCATCACCTCGACAACGCTCCCCGACCAGATTGAAATCACCTTTGCCGATACCGGTGGGGGCATACCGGCGGCAATCGGCAACAAGGTTTTCGATCCGTTCTTCACCACCAAAGGGGTCGGGCGGGGAACCGGTCAAGGCTTGACCATCGCCCATGATATCATCGTCAATAAACACGGCGGCACGGTCGATTTCCGCTCAACCATAGGCCAGGGCACCACCTTTATCGTTCGCTTGCCCCGGGACCAATCGCCATCTCGGGAAGGCCAGGGGCAAGGCCCCTAACCGGCACCGCAGCCACCGGGGGGAGGGGGCCCCCTTGCATCCTGGCGCCTACGCGCACTCAACCGATGCCGCTGCGGCGAGCGTATTTCCAGGCGCAGGCGCTCGACAACACACAGTCAGAGCCATGCGCCATATCTTGTGCCGGATTGTTCGCAGAAGAGAACCGCCTCATTTTGAGCAAACTGACAATGATATTTTTTTAGGCTTGTTTTCGCCAAGGGAACAAAGGAAGATTAGACTATGGGTATTCGGCTGGAACGGTTATCGCGTTGGCTTCAGTCAACCCCGTAGGAAGAGCAAAGACGCTGGGACAGAGGGGGCCGGACCGCCACTCCCGGCCAGTACCCGCCAAGGGCCGGGCGCAAGAGATCCAAGCCCCTTACCCAACCCCCGATTCACCACGATGAGGCTGAACGATTATCCCTATGAATTCATTACTTATTGTTGACGACGAGCCACAAGTCCGCAGTCTTCTGACGATCATTCTCGAAAGAGCCGGTTATTCCTGCAAAACAGCGGCAAATGTAGCTGAGGCGAAACAGGCCCTGACAGAGGACCCTTTTGACCTGCTGCTCACCGATTTGGATATGCCGGGGGAATCGGGAATAGATCTGATCCGATACGCCAAGCAGCACTATCCCCAGACCGCGGCCATCATGGTGACCGTGATCGACGATCCGGGAAAGGCCAAAGAGGTCCTTGAACTCGGGATCTATGGCTATATCATCAAGCCTTTTACCCAGAACATGGTACTCATCACCGTTGAATTCGCCCTACGGCACCATCGACTGGAACTGCAGGATAAACAGCACACCAATTTGCTGGAACAGGAGGTGGCCGATCGAACCCGACTGCTGAACGAACAGCTCTCCTTCCTCCAGACCCTCATCGACGCTATCCCTGTGCCGATCTATTATAAAGATCACCGCTCACTCTATATCGGTTGCAACCGGGCGTTCGAGCAGGTTGTGCAACAACGGCGGGAAGCGATCATCGGCAAGACCGCCGCGGCCATTCATTCCCCCGACCTGGCCAAGGCCTTGGAAAAAAAAGATCGGGAACTGCTCCGGACCGGCGGCGTGCAAAAATATGAGCAGGACATCGTCTATCCCGATGGCACCCTCCATACCGGCATCATCCATAAAGCTGCCTTCTCGGACAGCAAGGGAGTGATTGCCGGTTTGGTCGGGGTCCGGCTTGACATCACCGAGCTGAAAAAGACGGAACAATCGTTGCGGGTCTCCGAGGAAAAACTACGCTCGATTATGGATAATCTCCATATCGGAGTGGCGATGATCAGTCCGCAACTGGAACTGCTCCAGGTCAACCGGCAGATGCGGCAATGGTTTCCGAGGACAGCAACCGAGATAGGGACCCGTTGCGACCAGATCCTGATCGATCAGGACAAACAGACACCGTGCGAGGACTGTCTTGCCCAAACGGTCTTTGCCCAGGGGGAATCACAAGAATCGATCATCAAGCTCCTGACCTCGGAGGGGGAACGAATCATGCGCGTCTTCGCTTCGCCGATCTACGACGGCGACGGCAAGCTCACCGCCGCCATCGAGATTTTCGAGGATGTGACCGAAAAGCTGGCGGTGGAACGTGAACTCCGGCAAGCGCAGAAACTGGAGTCCATCGGCCAGCTGGCCGCCGGCATTGCCCATGAGATCAACACCCCGGTGCAGTATATCGGTGACAATATTCGTTTTTTGGGTGATGTCTTCCGCGACCTGCTGCTGATCAATGAACGGCAGACCGCACTCCTCCAGGCCGTCAAGAATGGCCAGCCGGCCGCCGCCCTGATTTCGGAGGTCGAAGCGGCGATCGAGCATGCCGACCTCGATTTTCTGGTTGGCGAGGTGCCCAAAACCGTGCTGCAAAGCATGGAGGGGATCGATCGGGTCGGGGCAATCGTCCGGGCCATGCGCGAATTCTCCCATCCCGGCACTGAGGAAAAAACCCCCTCCGATATCAATCAGGCCATCGAAAGCACGGTCACGGTGAGCCGCAACGAGTGGAAATACGTGGCTGACCTCAACACCGATCTGGCCCCGGACCTGCCGCTGATTTCGTGCCTGCCGGGGGAGATGAACCAGGTTTTCCTCAATCTCATAATTAACGCCGCCCATGCCATCGGTGACACCACCGATGGCGGCCGTCAAGGAAAGGGGCGGATCACCCTGTCAACTCGCCTCCAGGACCAGTGGGTGGAGATCCGGATCGTCGATACCGGCGGCGGTATCCCGGAAAAAGTCCAGCACCGCATTTTCGACCCCTTCTTCACCACCAAAAAAATAGGCAAGGGGACGGGGCAGGGACTGGCGATTGCACGGAGTGCGGTGGTCGACAAACATCAGGGAACCATCCATTTTGAGACGGAACCGGGCAAGGGCACGACCTTTATTATCAGGTTGCCACTGCAGTGATCCTTTCGGCCCGCCACGGCGAAACTAACAACCTTCACCGTATAACCGGATAATTTTATGGAAAAGAACTCAGTACTTTTCGTCGACGACGAGCCCAATATTCTTTCGGGTTTAAAAAGGATGCTCCGTTTTCTCCGCCATGACATGGATTTTCATTTCGTCGAAAGCGGCAAGGAAGCACTTGCCTTTATGGCTGAGCATCATGTCGATATCATTGTCTCCGACATGCGGATGCCCGGTATGGACGGGGCCACGCTCCTGGCCACGGTCCAGGAACAATTCCCCCATGCGATCCGGATTATGTTGACCGGTCAGGCCGACGAAGAATCTATCCTGCGAACCGTGGGGGTGACCCACCAGTTCCTGGCCAAGCCCTCTTCGCCCGAAATACTGAAGGAGGTACTGGGTCGGTCCTGCGCCCTTCGCGATCTCCTCAAGAATGAATCCTTAAAAGCACTGATCTCCAGCCTCGGCAACCTGCCAAGTCTGCCGACGACCTATGCCGCCTTGCAGCGTAAACTCAGAGATCCCGAGTGCGGCTTAAACGCCGTCGCCGCCATCATCGAGCAGGATCTGGCCATGAGCGCCAAGATCCTGCAGTTGGTGAATTCTGCTTTTTTCGGCTTTTTCAAGAATATTGACAGTCCTGCCCGGGCCGTGAACCTTTTGGGGCTGGATACGGTCAAGGCCCTGGTTCTGGGGGTGGGGGTTTTCAGCGAATTGAAACCCGTGGCCGACAGCACCTTTTCCGCCCAATCCCTCTGGAGCCACAGCATGGGGGTTGCCGCCTTTGCCAAAATCATCACCGAGGCGGAAACCGATGTCAAGGAGAGCGCCGACCAGGCCTTTATTGCCGGGATTATACACGATATCGGTAAATTACTATTTTACGCCAACATCCATCAACGCTATGTCGAGGTGATTGCCCTGGCCAAGGAACAACAACTGGAGATGTATCTGGCCGAACAGCAGGTTTTGAACGCCGATCATGCCGACGCCGGCGGCTATCTGATCGGACTCTGGGGTCTGCCCGGGGCGGTGGTCGAGGCCGTGGCCTTCCACCACCGGCTCGATCATTGCCCCGACCCCTCCTTCTGCCCTGCGGTGGCGGTCCATGCCGCGGATGTCATCCATCACCGCTTACACCCGAATCCGTCTTTTGCCGCCCCGAGCCTCAACCTCACCTATCTCCAACAGGCCGGTGTGGGTGATCGATTTAACCACTGGTTTGAACTTTGCCGAGAATTGACGATATAGGAAAAGGGCATGGCTGAAAAAATACTTTTTGTTGATGATGAACCCAATGTGCTGCAATCCATCCAGCGACAACTGCACAAGCGTTTCCCCCTGCAGATAGCAGTGGGCGGGGCGGAGGCCCTACGGATCCTCCGGGAAGAAGGACCCTTTGCGGTGATCGTTTCCGATATGCGCATGCCGATCATGACCGGGATCGAACTCCTCGCCCAGACCAAGGACCTCTATCCGGATATGGTTCGGCTCATGTTGACCGGCAATGCCGACCAGGAAACCGCCATGGAGGCGGTCAACACCGGCCAGATTTTCCGATTTTTAACTAAACCTTGCCCGCCTGCCGTTTTTATCACCTCCCTGGCCTTGGCCATGCGGCAGCATCGCCTGATCACCGCTGAAAAAGAACTCCTCCAGAAGACCCTCAAAGGCTGCATCAGCGTCCTTTCCGAGCTCCTCGGGGTGGCCAATCCCCAGGCGTTCAGTTCAGGCCTGCGGATCCGGGATTATGTGGTCAAGATTGCCGAGGCTATGAATCTTACCAATCTTTGGCAATATGAAATCGCGGCATTGATGTCCCAGATCGGGTGTATCACCCTGCCAGGGGATATTTTAAACAAAATTTATGCCGGCCAGGAGCTGACCGGAGACGAAGCCGAGATGTATGAGAATCATCCCATGGTCGGAAAATCTTTGCTCGAGAAGATCCCTCGACTGGAAAACATGACCAGGATGATCGAATGGCAGCAGAAACGATTCGATGCCTATACCAAGGAGTTGGCCGGGGCGGAGTTCGAGGAGGTACTCACCGGCGCCCAGATCCTTAAGGCAGCCATTGATTTTGATCGTCAACTGTTCCAGGGCAAGGACGGTGACCAGGCCCTGCAGTGGATGCGGAAACAGCACAACTGCTACAACCCGACGGTGCTGGACGCATTGGGGACCATCAAGATCAATGACCGGGAACAGGTCCTCCATCTCAATGTCGAAAAAATCGGGGTCGGCATGGTGGCTGCCGACGATATCCTGGCCAAAAACGGGGTACTGATCATCCCCAAGGGACAAATTATTACCTGGCCGCTGCTCCAGGGGTTGAAAAATTTTTCCAAGCAGGTCGGGGTGGTCGAACCGGTACGGGTGCAGATCGGGCAATTCACCGAAAGCCCCTGAAAAAGTCGGGGTGGACAGCCACCGTCCCTGGCGTTGGTCATCAAGCGCTCCCTTGACCGGGCACGAGGGGTGCCGGCTGAACGCGCTGTCCGGAATGACAACCGAACCCGGCCTCCCGGCAGGTGACGCTGCTTACTGACACCGCAGCATGGCCATCTGCAGCACCAGCGGGGTCTCATAACTGACCTCGGCCTTGCCCCATTCCTTATAGCCAACACTGACCCAAGCCCCCTGTTTTTCCCAGAGGTCATACCCGAACTTCCAGCCGTCCCACTGTTCGGTCAGGAGATACTCCTTTTTCGGGCCAAAATAATGAAACTGGAGGCCATCGTCCTCATTGCCCTGGCGGCTCTGCCCGATCAGGACCTGGTCCGCCCCTCGTTTGCCGGCCTCGGCCAGGATGGTGTTCTCGATATTCTTCCCCGAGATTTTAGGGGGCAATTGGACCAGGACCTCGGCAAACACCCGGCAGGACCTGGGCACCTGGGTCGGCTGAAAGGCGGTGACTATCTTGCTGGCGG
>Ga0209016_1002721_pt1 | contig 11314 bp, 8 predicted proteins | sample EPASupsiteSAE305_FD_187265 | JGI IMG/M metagenome (GOLD analysis project Ga0209016, IMG submission 187265) | Bioremediated contaminated groundwater microbial communities from EPA Superfund site, New Mexico - SAE3-05 (SPAdes) (version 2) | ecosystem: Environmental > Aquatic > Deep subsurface >...
TGACCTGGCCCCGCCGATCAGGCGGAGATAGACCAGTTGGGGCGTTCAGGCTGGTCGCCAGGAGGCGACGCCAGGAAGTGGGGAGACCATGGATGATCAGCTACGACCCCGGCAATCGGCAGCATATTGGCAACGCTAGTCAGCGCGCAAACGCAGCTGGCATGGCAAGCCGCGCAGTCCCCATCGATACCGCCACCCAGGGTTTTTGCATCGGCAGAGCCACCATCATCGGCGTGGTGCTTATGCTCATGGTGTCCAAAATGCTGGGCTGCTGCGCCAGTTTCGTGCTGGCAATAGCCGGTCACCGCCGCCCAGGAAAACTGGAACGGCAGAAAAACGAGAAGAAGGATCGAGAGCCAGCGGCGCATGGGCGGGATTGTATCAGCGATAGTCTTTGCCGGAAGCCCACCGCAGGATACGCACGCCGTTACCCACCACCAGCAGACTTGCGCCCATGTCGGCAAACACTGCCATCCACATAGTTGCATTGCCAAAAACAGCGAGTCCGAGAAATATCGCCTTGATTCCCAGCGCCAGCCCGATGTTTTGCCAGAGCACCGTATGGGTGCGCCGTGAGAGGCGAATGGTCTCGGGAATGCGCCGCAGGTCATCGTTCATGATGACCACGTCGGCCGCTTCCATCGCGGTGTCCGTACCGGCAGCCCCCATGGCCACGCCAATATCGGCACGCGCCAAAGCGGGCGCATCGTTGATGCCATCGCCGGTCATCGCGGTTGGGCCATAGCGACGTTGCAAATCTTCGATGGCCGCCAGTTTGTCCTCGGGGAGAAGATTGCCCCGGGCGTCGTCGATGCCTGCTTCCCCGGCGATGCTGGCAGCCGTTGCCACATTGTCGCCGGTCAGCATGACCGAGACGACCCCGAGTCGATGCAGATCGGCCACCGCCTCCCGCGAACTTTCCTTGATGGTGTCCGCCACCGCAAAAATTGCCAGCACCTGCTGTGCCGACGCCAGCATGGTCACCGTCCGGCCTTGCGTCTCGTGCACCTGAAGGCGAGCCTCGATCTCGGCACTACACAAAGCGCGTTCCTCGATCAGACGATGGTTACCGAGGACCAGTAGTTGGCCGTCGGCCCGTGCTTCAATGCCCCGTCCGGCAAGGGCGACGAAATCGGTCAAGCCGTTCTCCTGAAGATTGAGACCGGTTGCAATCGCTTTTGAGACCGGATGGTCCGAGTGCCCGGCGAGGCTGGCCGCCCAGGCAAGCACCTGGGATTCGGAAACCGTCGAAGAAAGAATTTCCGTGGCGACCAGACGGGGCTTGCCTTCGGTAATGGTGCCGGTCTTGTCGAGGGCAATGACCCGCAGTTTGCGGGCCTCCTCAAGATAGACACCGCCCTTGATCAGGATGCCGCGTCGGGCCGCTGCGGCCAGTCCGCTGACCACTGTCACCGGCGTGGCGAGCACCAGCGCGCAGGGGCAAGCGATGACCAGCAGCACCAGGGCCTTGTAGAGCGCCTGCGTCCAGGTCCAGTTGAGGAGCACGGGGGTCAGAATCGCTACCACAACCGCGATGCCGAACACGGCCGGCGTGTAGATTGCGGCAAACCGATCCACGAAGCGTTGGGTCGGCGCTTGTGTTCCCTGCGCCTGTTCGACTGCGTGAATGATGCGAGCCAGTGTGGTGTCATCGGCGGCTGCCGTCACACGGAACTCCAGGATGCCGGTTTCGTTGATCGTGCCGGCGAACACCAGGTCGCCAGCCGCCTTGTCAATCGGGATGCTTTCGCCAGTGACCGGCGCCTGATTGACCGCGCTGAATCCTGCCGTCACCTGACCATCGAGCGGTATTCTGGCGCCGGGTTTGACCCGAACGCAGGACTCCAGCGTTACCGCGACGGCCGGTACTTCCAGCCACGTTCCATCAGCCTGCCGAACTTCCGCCGTCTGCGGCGTCAGGTCGAGCAGGCCCTTGATGGCGTTACGCGCTCGATCCACGGAACGGGCTTCGATCAGTTCGGCAATGGCATACAGGGCCATGACCATCGCCGCCTCCGGCCACTGGCCAATGAGGAAGGCACCGGTCACCGCCACACCCATCAGCGCATTCATGTTCAACTGCCCGCGCCGCAGGGCAGCCAGTCCCTTGCTATAGGTAGAAATGCCGGACAGCCAGATGGCGACGACGGCTAATGCCATACCGAAGCCCTTGAACGGCAATGTGTCGGGCGCAAAGAAATCCAGCGCTTCCGCCCCGACGGCCAGCCCGAGCGCCAGAATGGCTCGCCATAGTTCACTGATGCCGACGTTTTCCGTTGCCATCTGATCTGCCGATACCGCTTTAGGGCTGAACCCCGCCTTGCGGATAGCGGCCAAGGCTGCATCGAGGGCTTCCGTCGTCGCATCGATCGAAACCGTGCGTGCCGACAGTTGAAAACGCAGGGATCGGATCCCCTCGATACCGGCGACCGCACGACGGATGTCATTCTCCTCGTTCGGGCAGTCCATGGTCGGAATCACGAAAACAGGTACGGCATCGCTTTGAGTCAGATCGGAGGCCGCCGGAATTTCTGCTGTTGAGGGCACTGCCGCGGAACAGCCCCCCGCACATCCGCAATGGGTGGTTCTCTGAAGGGGCTTCAGGTTGGGATCAAGACTCATGGTGTTCTCCTTGTTTTCAGCATTAGAAACCCTTGAGTGGCTACAGAGTCAAGCGACTAAAATAATGGAAAACTGTCGGAGCCGAAGCAATGCTTGAGTTCGTCAAAGTCCTGGGATTGTTCACCATAACCGCGCTGGCTGAGATTCTTGGCTGTTATCTGCCGTGGCTAGTGCTGACCCAGCAGCGCTCACCTTGGCTGTTGATCCCCGCCAGCGTTTCCTTGGGGTTGTTTGCCTGGCTACTGACTCTTCACCCAGGGGCCGCTGGGCGAATCTACGCCGCCTATGGGGGTGTCTACGTGGCGATTGCACTGATCTGGCTGTGGCGGATCGATGGCGTTGTTCCAACCCGATGGGATTTTGTTGGCAGTGCGGTCTGCCTAGCCGGTATGGCGATCATCATGTTCCAACCGACTCGACCCGTTTGAACCTCAGGAGGCGAAGATGAAAATCGGCGAACTGGCCCGCCTTACCGGGACGAATGTGGAAACGATCCGCTATTACGAGCGGGATGGGCTGCTGCCAGTACCTGCCCGTAGCGAAGGCAACTTCCGCATTTATGGAGAAACCCATGTCCAGCGACTGTTCGTTATTCGGCGTTGTCGCAGCTTGGACATGACGCTAGATGAGATCCGGGTCTTGCTGCACTTCAAGGAGTCACCACAGGAGAACTGCGCGGATGTGAATCGCCTGCTTGAGCGACACATCGGGCACGTCGCTCAACGGATGCAAGAACTCCAGGAACTGGAGAGGCAACTAAAAGAGCTGCGTGAGCGGTGCGGCGAGGCGCGAGATGCTGCCCACTGCGGCATTCTTGACGGGTTATCTCAAGCGATTGTGCCTAGTGGTAAAACGGCATCTCACGTACACGGGACGCATCGGAATTGTGCAAATCCGAACTTGCAGAAGGGAAAATAAGATTGATGATATTTGTTTGGCGTACGATTTGTTCCGTTTTCTATGATTTCCCTCGATGTAAGCAACCATTCAGGTGCCATTCATCATCAGCGTCGGCAACCTTTGTAATAACGGTCATTCAATCTAGTCATCGCCACGGGCAGCTATGGCCGAATTGCGGCCGGAAAAAAATGCCTACCCGCCTTCAATCATGCTTCATCAGCATCGAAGAAGAACGTGCCCTCATCCAGTCCGTCAAAGATCTCCCGCATTTGACGCCAAAGGGCCTGTGTCGCCTCAGTCCTCGGCACGCTGTTCTCGATCAAGGTCCCCTTGTTCCCATTGCGTACGGTATTCACCGAAACGGGGTGCCCCCAACTCGTGAACAACTCTGCCAATTCGGCGTAGGTTTTGGTCTTGGTCAGTCCCCAAGCATTTTGTAGGTACGCTCGCAAGAACATCCGAATCAGTATGCCGGCGGAACCGCCTTGGGTCACCTGAACGCTGGTTCGCTGCCCACGCTGTTTCAAGCCGTCGACCGTGCGCTTGCTCTGATAATGGTCTTCCCAGTGCTCGAAATCTTCGAGCGTTTTTAGGCAGCGTTTCCGGCGCCAGCCGTCAAATACTGCTCTCGCGAACTCAGCCTCCCGCGCCGTGTTCCATGGGAGGGTGTCGAAGGTCAGAACCTGATGACCGCGCGTCTTGATTATCCGTGGGTTGATCATGCGCCTTTTCAGGTCGAACTCAAGATTCATCATGACATCCCGGGTGACTTTCACGACATCTGGGTCCTTGGTCACTTGCTCTCGTAGGGAGATGAACGACCGGCGGGTACTTTTCTGCTCGGGCTGCCGATTGAGGTAGCGTTCGATCATTTCCTCGTTGGCGATGCCCTTTTCATTTGTCGAGGTCGATTCGCCGGACTTGGCGAGGACGATCAGCTTATCCGGGTGAATCACAGGAATAATTTCTGCCGTAAGCTGACCTCGTGTGCGCATGCAAATGACTTGCCGGACTTGATGCTTGCATTCCAGCATCGGGCTGCCCGGGTTAATACGGTTGCACAGCGCTTGATAACGCCTCGCCATCGGTCCGTCGAGCTTCAATTCGGCAAGAGATGCCGTTGTCAAAAAGCCGTCGGTGGTGACGCTGGCAACCAGATGATGATCGGGTATCGCGTGCAGTATTTCCGCCAACGTCGCCCTGACGAAGCTGGTGGTATGGGCAGCCATGGCGGCGTGGGTGATCGGTGACGGCGGTAGCTTGATGCTCTTCTCTGTGCCCGTTTCAAATACCCGCTTTTCCTTGAGTCCCTGTGCGGTTTTGCCGTACAGGGCATTACCGAGCAGCTTGTAATAGAGTTGAGCTGACTCCTGCTTCGCCTTTTTGGCGGCGTTGCGCTTATCCCTGATCTGGATGACGAACTTCTCAAAAATCCGCTCATCACCGTCTTTCCAAGGGTATATGACACCCTCAAGGATCTCGATTTGGCAACCCTGTCGGCGTGCGACAGCGATTTCTGGTGCCCCACAAAACGATTCTCCGGCCAGCGGGAAATAGAGGCCGCGCTCGATACTTTGCACCGGCAGTCCGGGAAAGCGAGTTCCTGCCGGGTATTGAAATCGGACATGGGCGAATCCCAGGACATGCCCCTCGAAGTCATCGAGTTTATTGCTCATCCGGGGCGGTTGATCGTAGTCGATCCGCCGCAGATCGACCAAGGCGGTGGTGTAGGCCGATGCCAAGTCGAAGTCGTAGATATTTCTGGCTGGGGTGGCGCCGCCCATAAAGGCTTCATTCCGGCCGCCGCTGTAGGTCCGGGTGACGAACTCCTCGAACATCGCCCGCCGCACGATCGGCACGCATTCGGTTCGCTGGATGGGGCGATTGTGGGTTTTGTCGTAGGCGATGTAGCCTACCTCCTCGATACCGAAAGTCTTTTGGAAGCTTCCTTCGTCAGGGAAGGTCTGTCGAAAGACCTTGATACCCAGTCCACTGACGGTGGCCGGCAACACCCGCTCATCGGGCTTGTCGGGTTTCTCCCAGGGCAGCAACTCCTGAAAGACAAGGCGCTCTAGGGCCAAACAGAACTTAACCGGAATTTCGGCGTCTCGTCGCCCGTACGCTTCGAACCCAGATCGGTCCTGTTCCAGATATTCGCGCATGTTCTCGATACTGAAGGGGGCCGGGATTTCGAGTTTTCCCAGTCCAATCCATTCGCCGATATCAGAGAGCTTGCTGCCCATGGGTGCGTGCTTGCCCATGTCGATGAAGCGAACCGGGACCATGAAGAGCTCGCCGGCCATGCCGAACATTCGGGCGCCATTCTTGAACGGCAACGCTTCCGTCGCTTCGTCGTCTTCGCTTTCTGCGGTGGGGTCGGTTTGGGTGAATTGGACGTTGACGTCTTTCTTGAGCGAGGCCAGCGCGCCGCCGATGTTGTCCAACCTATTCTTGAAGTAGTTGAAATCGGCCAGGCTGCCCAGGTCCGCACGCATGAAGAACGCGCACACGACAATACGTGACGGTAAATCCAGCACAAGGCCAATCCGGCGCGCTTCGTAAATGAGTTGGCTGAGCATGTCATCGAAGCTCAGCCGTGTAGAGAAGGCCCCCGATTCAGGATAAAAAATCTTCGCCAGTTCTCCCCCCGGGGCGACCAGATAGAACTGGTAGCTCAGGACGCTATTCCCCTGTCCCTCGGCCTTTGGCTGCCATTCGGTATCAAACCCGACATAGAGCACGCCCCCCTTCCCGATACGGACTGCTCCGATATCCAGTTGCAAGGCGTCCTGGTCATTCTCAATAAAGAACTCCTGCAGGGCCTCGTAGGCTTCTTCGCTGAGGTCGTCGTAGGAACGGGGGTGACAGGTCGTCATGCGTAACCAAGTGCTTTCCCCCATCTCCCGGAGTTCCGGATCAACAACCATCGCAGTGCTCAAAGATGTGCTCCCTCACGTCATACGCCACACCGCAAAAGATAGCAGCAAACTACTGGAAGCTTGATTAAACTGGATCAAGCTTCCCTGTTGCGCTGCTGGAGTACGCGAAGATATGGGGCTCTTACCATTCCAGCCCAAAGGGATTTCGATGACGCTAAATTTAAGTACCGAGCCACATTTCGGCTATCTGCATCCACCCACGGATTGGCTGGTCGCCTACGTTAATTGCCTAGCGACCCGGCTGCCAGATGCACCAATCGTCGAGCGTGTTGAGATCGCGCTTCCAGGCTGGCGCCCTCAGCGGCATGCGTGTCACGACAATGCGTGCATCTGGGCCGATGCAAACCCAGGTTACTCGGTGGTACGAGGGTGGCTGCATTTCCCCTTGCCCGGAGCTCGCTGGTCCCGCTTTGTCGCGCATTCCGTGGTGTCTGACGCCCAAGGCAAGCTGATCGAGGTGACGCCGACACCTCTGCCGCCCATTTATCGATTTGTCCCTGCAGACTTGTCGGATGATGAGTATCGGGAAGTGGAGCTACAGTTAATCAAATCCTTTGGTGCGGCCGAACTGGACTGCTGGCACGGAGAGACCTCGCCAATCGTTCCTGAGGTTCGTGGCTCAGGGGTGACCTCTTTGACTGAGCAGGAATAGCTTGTCTTGACCTGTGACCAGAGATTGACCAGAAAGCAAAAGGCCCAACCGGTGAGGGTTGGGCCTTTGCTAGTATTTCTTGGTGGTGATGGGCAGAATCGAACTGCCGACCTATGGGTTATGAATCCATCGCTCTAACCGTCTGAGCTACATCACCACGCGGTGTCGAGGGCGCGAATTATAGACAGCGGGTTTTCCTCGGTCAACCCTTTTTTTGCTGGAGTATAATCGCGAACTTTCTTTGATCGTCGGTTGCCTCAGCCTGCACCTTTGATCGCAACCCGTTTTACGCGAAGTATCCCCATGCCCAAGAAACTATTCATCCGCACTTTCGGGTGCCAGATGAACGAGTACGATTCGGACAAGATGGCCGATGTGCTCAATGCCGCCGAAGGCGTCGTCAAGACCGACAACCCGGAAGAGGCCGACATCATCCTGTTCAATACCTGCTCGGTGCGCGAAAAGGCGCAGGAAAAGGTGTTCCACGATCTCGGCCGGGTCAAACACCTGAAGCAGAAGAATCCGAATCTGGTGATCGGTGTCGGTGGTTGCGTCGCCAGCCAGGAAGGGGATGCGATCGTCTCGCGGGCGCCGTATGTCGACGTGGTGTTCGGGCCGCAGACGCTGCACCGCTTGCCGCAGCTGATCGCCGAGCGCAAGGAGAAAGGCAAGGCGGCGGTCGACGTCTCCTTCCCCGAGATCGAGAAATTCGATGCGATGCCGCCGTCCGAGGTCAAGGGCGCCTCGGCCTTCGTCTCGATCATGGAAGGCTGCTCCAAGTTCTGCACCTTCTGCATCGTTCCCTACACCCGCGGCGGCGAAGTGTCGCGCCCCTTCAACGATGTCCTGACCGAGGTTGCCGACCTGGCCGCCAACGGCGTCGGCGAAGTGACGCTGCTCGGCCAGAACGTGAACGCCTATCGCGGCGATATGGAAGGCACCGATGAGAAGGCCGACCTGGCGCTGCTGATCGAATACATCGCCGAAGTACCGGGGATCGAACGCATCCGCTACACCACCTCGCATCCGCGCGAGATGACCCAGCGGCTGTTCGACACCTACCTCAAGGTGCCGAAGCTGGTCTCGCATTTACACCTGCCGGTGCAGGCCGGTTCCGACCGCGTGCTGGCAGCGATGAAGCGCGGCTACACCGCACTCGAATACAAGTCGCTGATCCGCAAGCTGCGCGCGGCGCGGCCCGACATCGCGCTGTCGTCGGACTTCATCGTCGGCTTCCCCGGCGAGACCGACGAGGACTTTGAAAAGACGATGAAGCTGATCGACGAGGTCGGTTTCGACACTTCGTTTTCCTTCATCTACAGCCCGCGCCCCGGTACGCCGGCGCTGGAGCTCGACGACAACACCCCGCCCGAGGTCAAGTCGGCGCGCCTGACCCGCCTGCAAAAGCGGATCGAGGAACAGGCGCAGGTAATCAGCCAGGCGATGGTCGGCAGCATCCAGCGGGTACTGGTCGAAGGCCTGTCGAGAAAGGATGCCAACGAGCTCGCCGGCCGCACCGACAACAACCGGGTGGTCAATTTCGTGGGCAATCCACGCCTGATCAACACCTTCGTCGACGTCCGCATCACATCGGCGCTGGCCCACAGCCTGCGAGGCGAAATTGTCATCCGCGAAGACTAACGCCACCAAGCCGCGGGCCGGCACCCGTCCGGCACCGAAGTCGAAGCCGGTCGAGATCGCTCTCGCACCGATCGACAACACCCTGCTCGCCAACCTGTGCGGGCCGCTCGATGAAAACATCCGGCAGATCGAAACCGGCTTCGACGTGATCATCCGCCGGCGCAACGAGCGCTTTTCGGTTTTGGGCGAAAAAGCCCAGTTGACCGTGGATGCGCTGCGCCACTTCTATGCCCTGGCGCAAACCCCGCTGAGCATCGACGAAATCCAGCTTGGCCTGATCGAACTGCTCAACGCCCCGGTACGCCGCATCGCCAGCCCCGGCGGCGTCAGCGACGGACCGCAACTGGTCACCCGCAAGGCCGAACTGCACGGGCGCACGCCGCGCCAGGTCGAATACCTCAAGCATATCCAGGAACACGACATCACCTTCGGCGTCGGCCCGGCCGGCACCGGCAAGACCTACCTGGCGGTCGCCTCGGCGGTCGATGCCTTCGAGCGCGACCTGGTCCAGCGCATCATCCTGACCCGGCCGGCAGTCGAAGCCGGCGAACGCCTCGGCTTCCTGCCCGGCGACCTGACGCAGAAGATCGATCCGTATCTTCGCCCGCTCTACGATGCGCTCTACGACCTGATGGGCGCCGACCGCGTCGCCAAGCTCTACGAAAAGCGCGCGATCGAAATCGCACCGCTGGCCTTCATGCGCGGCCGCACCCTCAACCACGCCTTCATCATCCTCGACGAGGCGCAGAACACGACGCCCGAGCAGATGAAGATGTTTCTCACCCGCATCGGCATCGGCGCAAAGGCCGTGGTCACCGGCGACATCACCCAGATCGACCTGCCTAAAGGCCAGAAAAGCGGCCTCAAGGAAGCGATCGAGGTGCTTTCCGACGTGCGCGGGATCGCCTTCAGCCAATTCAAAAAGGAAGATGTGGTGCGCCACCCGCTGGTCGCCCGCATCGTCGACGCTTATGAAAAACGCCAGCAACCGGCTTAACCTGTCCCTGCAATATGTCTGTAACCGCGAGGGCTTACCCTTGCGGGCCGATTTCGTGCGCTGGGCGCGCGCGGCGCTGGAAGGCGGCGGCCAGGTGACGATCCGCCTGGTCGACGCCGAAGAGGGCCAGGAACTCAACCGCGAGTACCGGAGCAAGGATTACGCGACCAACGTGCTCTCCTTCCCCTACGAGTACGAGCCGGTGATCATGGGCGACCTGGTCATCTGCCCGAGCGTCGTCGCCCGCGAAGCCACGGAGCAAAACAAGCCGCCGGAGGCGCATTACGCGCATCTGACGGTGCATGGTATGCTGCATTTGCAGGGCTGGGACCACGAGGAAGACGCCGAAGCGGAGCAAATGGAAGCGGAAGAAACCCGCATCCTTGCCACCCTCGGCTACCCCGACCCCTATGCCGGCGACAAGCAGGATGCCTGAGCCCCGCACCCGACCTTTCATTTTCCGCCCCCCACATGGACAGCGACAGTAAACCCGGATTCATCGAACGCCTGACCTCCCTGCTGCTGCGCGAACCCGAAGATCGCGAACAGCTTGTCGACATTCTGCACTCGGCCTACGAGCGCAACCTGATGGACGCCGATGCGCTGACCATCATCGAAGGCGCCCTCGCCGCCGCCGACACCCGCGTCACCGACGTGATGATCCCGCGAGCCCAGATGGACGTGATCGACGTCGACGACCCGCTCGACGAAATCGTCCCCACCGTGATCGAAGCCGCGCACTCGCGCTTCCCGGTGATCGACGGCGACCGCGACAAGATTCTCGGCATCCTGCTCGCCAAGGACCTGCTCCGCCTGCAGACCGAAAAGGACTTCGACCTCCGCGACTGGCTGCGCCCGGCGGTGTTCATCCCCGAATCCAAGCGCCTCAACGTGCTGCTGCGCGAATTCCGCGCCTCGCGCAACCACATGGCGATCGTGGTCAACGAATACGGCGGCGTCGCCGGCCTGGTCACCATCGAAGACGTGCTCGAACAGATCGTCGGCGACATCGAGGACGAGTACGACTTCGACGAGGCGCACGACAACATCCGCCTCGATTCGACCGGCCGCTACCGGGTCAAGGCGCGGACCGAAATCGAGGATTTCAACGCCGCCTTCCACACCCAGTTCTCCGACGAGGAATTCGACACCGTCGGCGGCTTGGTCCTGCGCCAGCTCGGGCGCCTGCCCAAGCGCAACGAGGTCGTCGACATCGACGGCCTGCGTTTCCAGGTGCTGCGCGCCGACAGCCGGCGGCTGTATACGCTGCTGGTCAACCCGCCGCAGGAAAACCGCAACCCGCGCAGCGAAGACGTCTGAGCAGATTTTCCGCAGTGAACTTATCCCCGATCCTGCCCGCCCGGCTCCAGACTCCGGCCGGCCGCCATTTCCTGGCCCTGGTCGCGGGTGCGCTGACGGTGGCAGGCTTCGCGCCGCTGGCCTGGTTCTGGCTGCCGCCGCTGACCTTGGCCGCGCTGTTCCTGCTCCTGCGCGGGGCACCAAACGCCCGCCAGGCAGCGCTCAGCGGCTGGGCCTTCGGCTGCGGGCTGTTCCTCGCCGGGG
>Ga0209016_1002722_pt1 | contig 11314 bp, 10 predicted proteins | sample EPASupsiteSAE305_FD_187265 | JGI IMG/M metagenome (GOLD analysis project Ga0209016, IMG submission 187265) | Bioremediated contaminated groundwater microbial communities from EPA Superfund site, New Mexico - SAE3-05 (SPAdes) (version 2) | ecosystem: Environmental > Aquatic > Deep subsurface >...
CTCTCCCATGTGTTTGATTGCTGCTCAAGTTCCTGGCTTGCGCTGACAAGTTGATTTATGTCGTTAAAGTCTGCCGATTTCTTCCTGGTTTGTAGCGTAACTCCGACTCCAGGTGTCAGAAGTCCGGAGGATGGTCACTGAGAACCAGTCTTCCAACATTTTTTTCTCTACCAAAGGATATCTCGGCAACGCAACAGATACTTTTTCGCTATCTCCTCAATGTTTCAAGCAAAAAAGGCCAGATCATCTGTGCCGCAATGGTTTTGGCGCAATCGGCGGGAGTCGAAAAAAATTCGGCTCCTTATCAAATCGGTGCATGAGAAGGGGTGTTGGAGAATCAAACGGGGGGTAACGGAGACGGCGTGGATACACCGCTTCAGTGCAATAGGAGAAATAGGCAAGGGCAAAGCCGTGCCACCACAAACCGGCACGGCCAGCGGGGACGGCAGCGCGGCTTCTCCCAGGGGAAAGATCGGCCAGGCCTGGCAATATCCTTGACTTTGACGAAAACGAAAAGCACCAGAGAATCAACTTATTCCGGATGGGTGTACATCTGGTTCGAGGGGGGCTTTGCAGAGGCCCATCACCCTATACCCATGACCCGCAGACCCTGCTGGTCAAAGCAATCTGAATTCTCAAAACCACTCGTTAACAGATTCTGAGAAAAACCTCCCCTAAAGGCTCAAGCCCAGCTCAGAGCAAGGTCTGCAGTCGCTGCTCCAGGTCCTCCTGCTGGTCCCGGATGGATCGGTTGAGGTGGAACTGGATCAAGGCCCGATGCAGGTTGTGTCCCGGGTAGTCGACTTTAAAATAGCGATCGCCGGCGAGATGATCGGTGAAAAAGCGCAGGCCGAGCTCAAAGCTGAGCAGTTTGACCGCCTCGACCAGCAAGGCCTTGTCAGTGGGGGTGAGCAGATGCCCGGCCCGATCCAGGTATCCGGTGAGCACGGCCTGGAAAAGGTCGGGATCGAAAACCGTGGCCGCCGGGTGATCATGGGCCTCGCCGTGACGGTTGCAGCAGGACCTGAGACAGTCACCGAGGTCATGGAGGAGCAGGCCCGGTTTGACGGTGTCGAGGTCAATCAGGCTGACGGCCCGATCTTCATCCACGGCAAAGAGAAAGTTGGCTGTTTTCGGGTCGCCGTGGATCACCTGAAAACCCAGCTGGTCCCTTACCCGTTCGAGCACACCCACGGCATGACCCTGCTCGGCAATCAGGGCGAAGCAAAAGGCCTCGTGATCGTCGCGTGCCGAGCGACCGGAACAGACCTCCTGGTAGCGGGCCAGATAGCCGGGGGTACAATGGAAGCCGGGCAGCGGATCGGTCAGGTCGGCAGGCTCAATGGCGGCCGCCAGCAGATGAAACCGGCCGAGCAGACGGCCGATCTCCGCAGCCTGCTCCAAGGTTTGCAAGGTGTTGAGGGTGCGGGTATTCTCGATATAGGTGAGCAGCCGCCAGCAATGACCGGCCGGATCGAGAAAATGGTCCCGGCCCGCCGGATTGGCAAGCAGCCGGAAAAAGACCGGCGCTCCCGGGGATTGCGCCGCCCGGCTCAGATGCCCGGTCACCAGCCGCATGTTATCCATAACCGGACCGGGATCGGGAAAGACCGTGGGGTGCAGGCGCTGCAGCACCAGTGTTTCGCCGTCCGCGAGCTCGACCCGCCAGGTGTCGTTGATGTTGCCTTGACCCAAGGGGCTCAGGCTGCGGATCGGGGTGGACGGCAGAAAAAAATCAAGGGCAATGGTTGTCGGCATTGGGGCGGGATAAAAAAGAATCAGAGGGAAGGGTGGGCCGGATACTTCCGGGCGTTCAGCGCCATTTTCGCAGCTGCCGCCGCCAGCATATCGACACCCAACTGGTCGGCCAGCCTGGTGAGGTAAATGAGGACATCGGCGATCTCATGGGCGACCTCCTGCCGGGTCGCGGGCGACAGGTTCCGGCTCTGCTCCGGAGTCAGCCACTGGAAGTGCTCGAGCAGCTCGGCCGCCTCGACGATCAGGGCGGCGGCCAGATTTTTCGGGGTATGAAACTCCTCCCATTGCCGTTCCTCGGCAAACCGGCGCAACTTAAACGCCAATTCCTCCAAGTCGGTGCATTGATATCCTGCAGTCATCCCTTCCTCTCCCTGGGCAGCCTCTTCTCGGTAAAATCACGGTGGCAACCGCAGGGTACCGTACCCGGGATCGGTTGTCACCCTTCTTCAACACCGGGCGCCGCGATCCCGTATCCTGCCCCGGAACCCGGGCGGAACTAGGCGACTGCCGCGACCAAGGCCCGGATCCGGTCCACCACGGTCTTCACCGCAGCCTCGACCTCCGGTGACATCTGCCGGGTGAATTCCTTGATCTCCTTGACCTCGATCAGGATGATGCGGATATCGGCGGGCATCTCATCGGGAAAGCAGAGGAGGCCGGTTTTCAGGGTGGTGCCGAGGGTGATGGCATGGGAGTTGACCAGGGCATGGGTGGAAAAAATATCGTCGATCGAGACCTCCAGGATGCTGCCGGGCTCGTTGCCCAGCATGCAGGCATCGACGATGATCGCCCGCTCATAACCGCGGATCTTGTCCATCACTTCGAAACCGACCGTATAGACCACCTCGGTCCGGCAGGGCAGACCTTCCTGTTCCAGGGTCTCGACGATGACCACGCCGGCCCGGTCGTCCTGGAGGTAGGGGTTGCCGATCCCGACCACAACGCATTTATTGTCCATGGCATCCTGTACGGTTGAAGAAAAGGGCCGGAGGAGCGGAGGGCTCTTCCGGCCCGAAGGCTGGCGGATTGGCCGGTTTCAAAAATTCTTCAGGGTTTTGTACACGTTGCCGCTGCTGTCGAAAATATCGACGGCAAGCGGCGACTGGCCGTTGGTCAAGGTGTGAGTGGCGCAGGCCAGGCAGAGATCGTAGGGGCGGAAGGCCATTTCCACATAGTTGAGCATTCCCTGGGCCACATTACCATTTTTGATAAAATGTTTGGCCGCTTTTTTTACGGCCAGATTGATCGGCGCGTTGTTGTGGGTGGTGGCGACGATCAGGTTGGCATCGGTGACCATGCCTTTGCCGTCGGTCAAGTAATGGTGGATCAGGGTGCCGCGCGGGGCCTCGATGATTCCCACTCCCTCGCCGGTACAGGTGGTGGGCTTGTTCCAGGTATCTTTGCTGGTAATCTCGGGATCACGGGAGAGCTGCAGGCATTTTTCCGCGGCGTTCAACAGCTCGATGGCCCGAGCCCAGTGGTAGGCCAGAATATTGTGCACCGGTCGGGCGCCGAAGGTGGCGTGGAACTGTTCAAAATGCTGTTGCGCCAGCGGCGTGTCCATGCCCTTGACGACATTCATCCGGGCCAAGGGGCCAACGCAGTAGATGTTGGTCCCCGGCCCTTCGACCATGCCCTTCCAGTCGCCGATCTTTTTCTGATAGGGAAACTTGAGGTAGGTCCAGGGTTGAACCCGCTCGGAGATAAAATCCAGGTATTCCTTGCCCTGAAAGGTGCCGATCACCGCACCTTGGCTGTCGATCACCTTCTGGGTGCCGTCGTAATAGGTGATCCGGTCCTGGGCATCGACCGAGCCCATGTAGCCGACCTCGACCCGGTACATATCACCGGTGACCAGTTCCATGTATTTATCGTTCTTGAGGACCACGTCGGCAAAGACCTTGAGGGTCAATTCGCCCAGGCCCACCAGTTCCTTGGACCACTCCTCGATCTGCCTGCGCTCCTCCTCGTTGAGCTGTTTCGACCAGCCGCCGGGAATGGCGGCCACCGGATGGTTGGGCTTGCCGCCCAGCAGCTCGAAGATCTTGACTGCCAGCCCCCGCCGCCGCAGCACTTCCCGGCCGACATCGGCCCCGACCGCGTTGATCAGGCCGACGACGTTGCGCTCCGCCGGGTTGGACTCCGGCCCGACCACAAAATCCGGCAATCCCAGGGCATAGAGGATGACGGAATGGTCCTCCACGTAATGGGCGTTAAAAAACAGCTCCCGCAGTTTCCGCCCCGCCGGCGGCGGCGTCACCCCGAAGACCCCGTCCGAGGCCTTCATCGCGGCGGTGAAATGGACACCGCGGCAGACGCCGCAGACCGTGGATACGGTCCGCGGCACCTCCTCCATGGGCATGCCCTGGAGAAATTTTTCAAACCCCCTGAATTCCACGGTCTGGAAGAAGGCGTCATCGACATTACCGTCATCGTCCAGGAAAATAGCGATCTTTCCGTGCCCTTCCAGGCGAGTGATCGGATTGATTTCAATTTTTTTCATAGTGCTGCTCCTTGCAGTCAATACCGGCACGCTTGGCTCAAGGCCAAAGCCGAATTTTTTCTTCAGCGCTTCAAAGATACCCATGAACAGACCTCCCTGGTTGCCCGAATGACATCCTGGCGTGCTACTTCTCTTTCATCCCCGCAATCTTGTGGTTGAGTTTTGAAGCCGTATGGCTGTACCGGTAGAACATCTTGGCCATATTGTTGTATTTTTCGATAAACTGCTCGGCCACCGCATCATTCGCCATGCTGGAGGCCAGGGTGCTGACGCAGCGGGCGCCGAAATCCTTGATCCCGGGGATCGGACCGCCGCAGCCGCGACAAGGGATATTGACATTGAGACACGAGGCGCCGCAGTCCCCCTGGGTCACCGGACCGAAACACATATAGCCCTGCTGGAGCAGACATTTATCGAAATCGGGCCGGCCGTCGATGGTGCGCTTGATCTCGCCCACCGGCAGACGCTCCTGTCCGGTGAGGGCCGGGTTGCGTTTGCAGATGTCGCAGACCGCCTTGCCGCCGGTCAGCCAGGAACCGGCCGGGGGCAGGTTGCCGCTGAGGATGGCGCCGACCAATTTGCCGACAAAGGCGGGATGGGGGGGACAGCCGCCGACGTAGTATTCGACCTCGACCACCTGGTCGATGGTGGAACACTGATCGAGGAAAGTGGGAATGGTCAGGTTGTATTTGCCGTCCAGCAGGACCTCCGGGGTCGGAAACACGCCATCGGGATTATCGGTGGAAAAGGAGGTCTTGTAGGCCTGGCTGAACAGCTCCTCCTTGGTGTGGAGATCGCCGAGCGCGGCGATCCCGCCCAGGGTGGCGCAGGCGCCGAAGGCCACCAGAATCTTCGATTTCCGGCGCAGGACCTGGACGGTGTGCAGATTCTCGCTGTTGCGGATCATCCCGTCTACAAAGGCCAGGTCAATGAATTTGTCGGGCATGTCCTCCAGATCCTTGTACTTGACATCCGCCACGGTCGGCGCCCAAAAGACGATCTCCAGGGCATCCAGGGCATCCACCAGGCCCTCGGAAAGATCGACCACACTCATTTCGCAGCCCGCGCAGCCGCCGGCCAGCAAAAACGCGGTTTTTACTTTATCGGCCATGACCAGTACCTCCTTTGAGCGGATTGGGACCCAGTTCCTGCAGTTCCTTGGTGAATTCCTCCACCACCTCGGCAAAACGATAGCCCTCGGCTCCGGAAATCCATTCCAGCCGGAACCGCTTGGCGTCAAAGCCGGTGTCGGCGAGCATTTTGGCGAAGATCTTCATCCGTTGGGAGGTTTTATGGTTGCCTGTCTTGTAATGGCAGTCGCCGAAATGGCAGCCGCCGATCAGGACGCCGTCGGCCCCTTGGGCAAAGGCCTCCATGACATACTCCGGCTCGACCCGTCCGGAACAGGGGACCTTGATCAGTTTGATCGAAGGCGGGTATTTGGCGCGCAGGTTGCCGGCGAGATCGGCCCCCGCATAGGTGCACCACTGGCAGGCAAAACCAACAATATTAGGATTGTAGGACATTAGGCCACCTCCTTGATGAGACGGTTTTCGCTTTGGATGTCTTGGATGATCCGGCTGCGGTCGATCTGCGAAATCGCGGCGACCTGCCCCGGGTCGAATCCCATGGCCAGAGCCAGCAGCTGCGTGTAATAGAAAGTCGGGATCGGTTCGAAATCAATTGAGCCCCGCTCCTTGAGCAGCGGCTGGGACATGTCGAACTGGAGAAAACAGGAGGAGCAGGTGGTGACGATCAGGTCGGCGTCGGTTTCCTCCTTGATGGACAGGAGTTTCTCCCTGAACAGACCCAGGGATTTTTCCAGATCGGTGGAGCGCATGCCGCCCATGCCGCAGCAGCCTTCCAGTCGCGAATAGTGCGGCACGGTTGCCCCGGTGGCTTCGCAGAGTTCCCGGAGCATGGTGGGATAATAGGGATTGTCTTCCTTGACCTTGTAGACATCGGTGGGCCACAGGGCGTGACAGCCGGTCTGCACGGCGATTTTCAGACCGTCGAGGGAATATTTCAGTTTTTCCCTGATCTTCCCGGTGCCGACCTTGCGATGCAGCACATGGGCCACATGGTAGACATCCGAGGTGCCTTTGAATTCGCGGTTGATGGCGGCCAGGCTGGCGTTGACCGTTTTCCTCCGTCCCTGATCCTCGAGGAAATGCTTGGCCTCGGAAAGGACGCCGAAACAGGAGTTGCAGCCGGTCATGATATCGACCTCCTGCTCCTCGGCGATGGTGATATTGCGGCTGGAGATGGCGCACCAGGTGTTCAGGTCGAACGAGGGCGCCGTGCCCCAGGCCGGGCAGCAGGAAGCGCCCTGCAGATCCACGGGTTCGATGCCCAGGACCGGAAAGATTTTACGGAAGGACTGTTCAATATCCGGTGCCTTGAGCGGGATGTTACATCCGAGATATAAACCGATTTTTTCCATGAGCCTTGTTCTCCTTTAAAAAAGTCCCAACTCGCCCATGGGGCTGTTGTTGATCAGGGTCTGGATCTCTTTCCTGGCCTTGTCATCAAAAGCCGAGGTCGGCGTTTCTTGGGGCAGGCCCACCTTTTTCCTCGCAGCCTTGGGATCGAGGTACACGGCGTGGCCGGTCTCGAAGAGATTCATCTGGCTGGTAATGGAAGAAGTGGAAAAGGCCAGTTGATTGGCCTGATAGCGGCGGAAGGCAAAGACCACTTCCTGGGGCCGGACGCCCTGCGGGCAAACCTCGGTACAGCGATTACAGGCCTGGCAGCCCCAGCTGGAAGAATCTTCGATAATCTCCTCCAGCTGACCGTTGAGCAGGTGACGGATCAGGTTGCGGCAGAGCAGGGGAAATCCCGCCTTGACGCCGGGACAGACGGCGGAACAGGCGCCGCACTGCACGCATTGGCGGATATTCTCCCCCCCGTAGCCGATAATGGTGGTGACGGCCTCGTTGATCTTATTCTGGTCGATGAGCATGGTCTGGTCCTCCTTATGCCGTCAAGGCCTCGATCTGCGCAAAAATCTGCGATTCTTCGTATCCATGGAGCACTATCGCCCCTGAAGGACAGGCCGAGGTGCAAACCCCGCAGCCCTTGCAGGCCGACATCTCGATCTGCGCCCTGGGGCTGTCCGCATAGGTCTTCATGGAGATGGCATGGTAGGGGCAAAGCGGGACGCAGATGCCGCAACCGCTGCACTGCTCGGTGTGGACCTCGGAAATAATCGGGTCGATCCTGACCCGACCCCGGGCCAGCGGTCCGGCGGCAGCCGCGGCAGCGCCCTTGGCTTGCGCAACGGTGTCGGGGATATCCTTGGGCCCCTGGCAGCAACCGGCCAGGAACAACCCTTCGCTGGCGGTCTCGACCGGTCCAAGCTTGGGATGCAGTTCCCGGAAAAAATGGGAGCCGCAGAACTGCAGTCCCAGTTTTTGGGCCAGCGCGGTCGCATCCGGGGGCAGTTCCACGGCCGTGGCCAGGACGACCAGATCGGATTGGTATTCGATGCCGGTGGCGGATTCCATGTCATAGGCCAGGACCCGGAGCTTGTCCTCGGGCAGCATTTCCAGACCGCCGACCTTGCCCTTGAAGAAATTGATCCCCATCTTGCGGGCCCCGGTATAGTACTCGTCGTAGCCCTTGCCGGCGGCCCGGACATCGATGAAGTGCATATTGATCACCATGTCCGGGTATTTCTCCTTGATCAGCCGGGCCTGTTTGATCATGTACATGCAGCAGAAGCGGGAACAGTAGGTGTGGAAATGCTCGTCGCGCGAGCCCATGCAGGAGACAAAGGTGATGGTGTGCGGTTTTTCCTTGTCCGAGGGCCGCAGCAGCTTGCCCTCGGTCGGGCCGGTGGCGGAGATGATCCGCTCGAGCTGCAGGGCGGTGATCACGTTGGGGGAAGCCGGAGCCATTTCCTTGAACCAGCCCTTGTCCATGACCTGATAGCCGGTGGCGACGACAATCGCACCGACTTCGATCTCCTGGATGGCGCCGGCCGGGTCGTGGGCCAAGGACCGGTTGATGGCCTCGGCCGGGCAAGCCCGCTCGCAGGGGGCCAGAACGGGCCGGCCGGTTTTTTCGTTGATTTTGGGAAGGGTGCCGATCTCACGGCCGGCGCAGTTGATGCAGTGCTCCATATCGATGACCGCCTTTTTGGGCACGGCCTGGGGAAACATGATATAGGCGGCTCTTCGATCCGACAGGCCGGCATTGAACTCATCGGCGGTCTTTGAAGGGCATTTGCCGGCGCAGTCGCCGCAGCCGGTGCACTTGCTCCAGTCGACATAGGTTTGCTTGCGGCGGATTTTGGCCTTGAAATTGCCGATATACCCTTCGACCTCATCCACCTCGGCATAGGTCAGGGTTTCGATATTGGGATGATTATAGGCCTCCACCATCATCGGGGTCAGGATGCAGGCCGAGCAGTCGTTGGTGGGGAAGGTTTTATCCAGCTGGGCCATGACACCTCCTATGGAGGGACGCTTTTCAACCAGATAGGTCTTGTGGCCCATGTTGGCCAGTTCGAGAGCGGCGCTGATGCCGCCGATGCCGCCGCCGATGACCAGGGCCGCATCGGTCACTTCGACAAATTTATCTTCCAGGGGCTCGAGGTAGCGGGCCTTGCCGACCGCGGAAGCCACGATTTTTTTGGCTTTAGCCGTCGCCCCTTCGTGATCATGGCCATGCACCCAGCTGCCTTGATCGCGGATATTGGCCATTTCAAACAGATACTTATTCAATCCGGCCTTTTCGATGGCCGCCCGGAAAATGGGCTCATGGGTCCGTGGAGTGCAGGCAGCGACCACCACCCTGTCCACCAGGCCGTTACGGATATCCTGCTTGACCATTTCCTGGCCTGAATCCGAGCACATGAACAGATCTTTGCGAGCAATAACCACGTCGGGCAGGGTTTCCGCAAAGTCACGGACCGCTGCAACGTCGATTACGCCGGCAATGTTTGAACCGCAATGACAAACATACACACCGACTTTTGCCATGAATGCCTCCTTGAAGAAGAGTGGTTGGTCTTTAACGGATTGTTGACGGCTGGTTGCACGGCGATCTTTTTCCCTCTTTGGCCACCTCCACATATCAATGTATTTGATGATAAAATTCACTAATTCGCATATCAGCCCATTATGCTGAACTTTTTATATAAGCAAACAAAAAAAGCCACAATATTTTTTATGATTGCACAATTTGCACAACTCCGCTCTATTGGCGGCATTTTGAGCCATATATTCAGTTTTTGCTAAAATTATTATTTCCACTTTATTTCTGTATAATTTTGTCGTCTTTCAGCCCCTCCCACTCGATCTCAACACTACAATATTGTTCAATTTAAAATGCATCCTCCGTGAACATTCCGACCACATTGCACCTGAATTCAGCCCTCTCGCCCGAAAAATCCTCGCCCGGTCCGACCCTTTTCGCTCAAGCACTTTTTGCACATTTTTTTTGCATTTTTTTTAACCCCCAAACACAGCTCCGCCCGAGCCATGATTGGGATGGCACCACAGTACCGCCCAGGCACAATTGAAAAACCGAAACACAGGTGCCCTTTTTGAACGAAATTAATGAGGTGATTGTACGGAAGGCCGGGTAACAGCGAAAATTATTGAGGTGAGGCGGGGGAGCGGCGGCTTGCTGGTAATCACCGCGCAGCCGGTATCGGATTCAAACGAGAGGCGACTGAAATGAAGGAAAAGGGAATCAGCTCGCCGCGAACATGGGTGTGGGATTCAGACAAACGGAATTCCGGTGCCTGCCGGTGGGATGGTTGGCGCCGGGGATGATTTTTCGGGGAGAACGCTGACGCCCTTTGGATCGGAAGGAGTTATCGCAAACCGCCTACCTGCGGCCTTGCTGCGCGGCTGCCACCAGCGGCTGCCAGGCGACAGCGGTGCTTTCCTTGACATCGGGGACAATAATGAGGGTCTCCGCAAAACCGTAGTCCGCAAGCGCCTTACGGCATTCATGGAGCGTGTCCTGAACGATTTCGCGGGGATGGTCGCCATAAAGGTTATACACCAGGCCGAGCAGGGGAATACGGCGGGAACGGATAGCCTCCAGACTGAGCCGGGTATGGTTGATCGAGCCCAGACGGGGGGAACTGACCAGAATCAAGGGCAATTCTTTTGCCGCCAGGTAATCAAGCAGCAGCAGGTCATTGTTCAGGGGAACCAGCAGGCCCCCCGCCCCTTCAACCAACAGCCAATCATACTGCGCCTGCAGGGTGGCCATCGCTCGGTCGAGCACCGCGGCTTCGATCGTTTTGCCGACCATTTTAGCCGACAGCAGGGGAGAGGCCGGGTAGGGAAAGACATAGGGGCAGGTGGTGCCGTCCCGGTCGAAATCGGTCAGGTCCTGGCCCATGAGTTTGCGATGCAGCCTGATATCGTCGGAGGTGTCGCGGCACCCGGTCTGCACCAGCTTGAGGGTGGTCACCGACTGCCCCTGTTGCAGCAGGTACCGGGCCAGGAGGCCGGTGGCATAGGATTTACCGACATCGGTGTCGATGCCGCCGAGGGCCAGGGTGTATTGCGATCTGCTCATGGGTCTCTGTAAGGTAGGGAATCCGTTGGTCGTCCGGCCAGCCCCAATGCCGTTTACTGCCCGGGACGGGCAACGATGAACAGGGGATGGTAGGTGAGCGGCACCCCCTGCTCGCCGGAAAACCGTTGTTCATAGTCAAGAATAAAAGCTTTAACCTGTTTCCTGGTCCAGGCCTGCTGGCCGACCGAGTTGACGCCGGTGGCCCGGAGATGCTGCAGCACCGCCATCGGATCGGAAAACCACAGCGTTTCCAGTGCCTGCTCAGCGGCGAGAACCTGAAATTCCTCCGCCACGACCCCGCTCAGTTGTTCCAGGCTTTGATATCGCAGGCCCATGCCGGTCAGCGCTCGTATTTCCCGCAGATTATCGACGCCGTACAGGGAGAAGGCCAGAATCCCGTTGGAATTGAGATGGGCGCGCAATTTCCGGCAAAGTCGGGGCAGATCATGGACCCAATGGAGGGTGGACGAGGAAATGATCAGATCATAGTGCGCGGGAAGACGGACGGAC
>Ga0209016_1002727_pt1 | contig 11293 bp, 12 predicted proteins | sample EPASupsiteSAE305_FD_187265 | JGI IMG/M metagenome (GOLD analysis project Ga0209016, IMG submission 187265) | Bioremediated contaminated groundwater microbial communities from EPA Superfund site, New Mexico - SAE3-05 (SPAdes) (version 2) | ecosystem: Environmental > Aquatic > Deep subsurface >...
ATACTTTTTTGTCAATATGGCTATGTGCATATTCAACATTTAAACGCAACGTATTTTAAATAAGTTCGAATCTGTCTCTGGGTATAAAAAAAATAATGCTAAAATTAGCGTCATTTTTCTTGGCTCCGCTGGTTAGAACACGTTAGAACCTATTTGTTGAATGTAAATGAACCTTGCTATATGCCTGGTCTATAAAAATGGTCTATTTTGGGTCAGTTCGACAACTATTGAAAAAAATGGGATTTTTGGTATAATATGCATATATGAAAAAACTTAAAAAACAAAAGGCTAAATTACCTATGGATCAGGTCATTTTTGATTTGGAAAAGGCCAGAAATAGCAAAGTTTTAGTTTATATCACCGGCGACAGAAAGGTTGCGAACGGACCTGGCGACGCCTTGGCCACAGGGGTAGCGCTCGATGTTCTGCCGCTATTTAAGAATATTTTGACTTCAATTAAAAAAACAAAAAAAATTACGCTCGTTTTGTATACAAATGGCGGGCATCTAAATACACCTTGGCCATTAGTTAATTTAATAAGAGAGTATTGCGAAATTTTTGAGGTAGTAGTGTTAGAGAGAGCTCTTAGTGCTGGGACTCTTATATCTTTAGGTGCTGATAAGATTGTTATGTCTCCATATTCTTTTTTAAGTCCGATTGACCCAGCGGCAAACATACAAAATGAAAATAGTCAAAAGAAAAAGTTTGAAATCGAAGATATTATAGGTTATATAGATTTTGTTAAGGAAAAGATTGGTATAACAGAGCAACAGGCTTTATGTGAGATTATGAAAGATTTGACAAAAGAGATTGCCCCAACAATGCTTGGTTCATTTAATAGAACACATTCACTTGTTAGAAGAATAGCCAAAGAATTATTGTCACTTCATAAAGAGCCAGTCACGGAAAGACAAAGCAAAGAAATTATAGAAAATCTGGTTCAAAAATTGTTTTCTCATGATCATTTAATATCAAGAAGAGAAGCGAGGTGTATTGGTTTTGATACTTTAATTGAGTATTCTGACGAAAAAACAGAGAAAGTTTTGACAAATTTATTTAAAAACTACTCAAAATTATTAGAATTAGATAATGATTTTAATCCAGTAGTTGAAGTTGGAAAAGCAGAAAAGAAGGAAATAGATTTGATAAGAGCCGTTATTCATTCCGAAAAAATAAAATACAACTTTAAAACAAAATGTTTGGCTCAAAAAATAGTTGATCCGGCTGGAAATAACCAATTTGCTATCAATTTTTCCGAACAAAAATGGACTAAAATATAAAATATATGAAATATTTTTCACAAACTGGCAATTATATAATCGCCAACCAAACTACTTCAACATCAGGAACATCACAAGAAAATTTGGTAAAATTTATAAAGACACCTGTTATTGTTACTACTAAAAAGGCTTTTTTTAGTAGTGATCACGAAAAAGAAGAGTTCACTAAAGAACAGGAAAAAACTTTTTATAAAAAAGTTTTTAAAACTTCTTTAGCATAATTTAAAGATGGGTTTATTATGTATGCAAATCCCGAATCTATTGATCAAGGAATCTTATATCAAGGAGACATAATAGCCGACTTTCCTTTTTTCATTTTTCAAGACAGCTATCCTGTTCAAAAAAATCATGATGGTTTTTTCGAAAAAACGGATAACATAACGAAAAATGAGGAAAATTTATTTGTAACTGTAGCTAAAAAACAAAATGTGATGATATTGTCACAGACTTGTGATGTGCAAAGGAGGGAAAATGTAATTATATGTCCAGTGTATGAGTTAGCGAATTTAATAGCAGACAAAGCAATAACCGTTGGTCAAGCAGAGTCAATAAGATCAAGAAAGATATATTATAACTTTTACCTACCCGAATTAGGAATATTTTCCGAATCAATTGCTGATTTTCAAACAATGATTTATGTACCAAGAGAGCAAATAACAAAATATATTAAAAATCGCGTAATCTCAATAGATCACCTCGGTAGACATCATTTGGCATGGGCTTTAACCAATTACTTTGGTAGGCCAATCGAAACTACATGAATGTCATACATATGAACTAAATAACTTTAATAAATTATTATATTTTAGTTTGCTAAAGGAAATTCTGCTATTAAAAGCATCTTTTCGCAATTTGGGCACTCAACAGTAACGCAAGCGCTGTTATTCTCTATTGTTTCGCTTTCTTGAGCCGTCCCTTCCCAGTTGCAAAGTGGGCATATCAATATAAGATCATCTCTGTAATTTTTATATTTTATTATTTTGGCTGGATAATTAGACATAAAATAGTCTTTTATTGATATTTTTTTATTATTTAACGAAATATTTTGGGTCATTTTTGTTTTTATTGTTGTTTTCATATTTTTTACTTAGTAATAAATATATTAAATTTGGTTTTAATTTCAGTGACAAAAAAAACGATTGAAAGATTTTAATCAAAAAGACATGATCATCTTTTAGATTGAAATCTCCCAATCGTTTTAAACGATTAGTCATTCATTACTTTTGGCTTTCAGCAGATTTCCCTGATTGCCTATCCATATACATGGAAGAAATAAATAGCGAATTTTATTCTCTACGCAAGAGTTTTGATTGTTAAAACCTCTTATACTTTAATAATATCACAAAAACATAAACTTTACAATTTTCTGTTGCCTATATTGATTAAAAGTGGTTTTAACGGAAATGGTTTAATTAGAATTTACTGATTATTTTTTCAGCAGTAACTAAAGTTTTGACCAACGAATCAAGCATTTTATAGCCTTGTTCAATCGGGTTATCTTTCAAATTTATACCGGCCAATAAAATTGATTGATCAATTTCGCTACTTATTAAATGTGAATCAGCTTGTCTCATTTCATTAATTCCTACCAATGGAGCTGTGACTTTACGAGCTATCTCTGAAGTTGTACTCGAGGAAAGTATTTTTTCTAATAATTTAATTGACCCCAATTTGTCACCTTTTGGTGCCTTAATTATCTCCCTAAGAAACCCAATGTCCATACTTTCAGTAATTAATTTATTTAAATCCTTAGCAAGAGAAAAGAGACCATCCCGATTAAAAGATCTGAAACGATGGCAAGACTTTAATAATTTTTCTTGCTCTGAATGTTCTTTAAATAATTTATTTCCGTATTTTAATAAAAATGCATCATTGACAACAGAATAAGCTTGATTTAAAAATCCTTCCGGAGCTAATGTTTTAGCTGGAATAGCCTTCATTTGAGAATCAAGCAGTTCTCCTGAAACTTTACCATCTGGACTAATATTAAATCCTGCCCAAATTTTCTGTTGCCAAATTGGAAGTAAGCCAATATCTTTAGCATAAACATTTATTAATCCCAGACGATTAATGCCAAAATGAACTCTGTCACTCGGAGAGCAAGATATATTTCCAGTATCCTTGGTGTACCAAGACAAATTACTGCCGCGTATGGATAAAATCTCTCTAACAACCTCAGGTTTAAACCAAAGCCAATGACTTTCTCTGTCTAATGTTTCTTTGGTTTCTTTTTTTCCAGATGCATCTGTAATAAAATATACTAATTCTGTCTCTTTGTCGCCACGAATGCGCGGACTATTTTCTGCAGGCTCAACCCATTCTTTTCTCCATAATGCTCCATGAATTCTATATGTTTTTTCTCCACTTTCCTTTTTTGTCCACGTTTTTGAAATTACGGCATCATCTGATGGAAGCCCAAATTCAGGGACATCCATCTCGGGGTCTATATCTTTACGGGATACGTGAAGAATTGCTGTTTTTGAACCATAAGGCAAACCATTTTCACCTATCGCAATAACTCGACCTTCCCATCTATCATTTTCGGTTTTTTCCACCTGATCTTCTTTTTCCCATGGTGCAAGATTATCTGGATTGTCCACAATTTGCGTGCGACTATGATAAGAAAAAACTTTTAAAGACATTCTCCTTACCCCGAGATATTCTTTTAAATATTCAGAACGGACCTCGAGAACAGACTGAGCACCATCCTCATCTCGCTTAAGCCGAGCGACTTCTATGTATCCTTCATTTATACTAACCCAGGAATCACCCTCTTTTTTTAAATCAAACGCCAATACGAAATCCTGATGCAAATGCCATTCCCCGAGTTCTTCTGAATTTCCATTTTGAGACAGCACTAAATACATACCGAGCGGAGAACCTTCATTGTCAACACGAATATCAGAGGGAATATACTCGTTATTCCCAGAATCTATGAATGGACGCTGATTATAAGTCATATCCGTCCATTCGAGTTTTTCAGCTTTTTCTTTTTTGTCAATAAAAATTGCTAAAGTATTTACTCCGAAATATTCTTCTTTGTAACCAATCTTCATAAAATTACCTTTTTTCTCAATATCAACGCTTGCTTTAAGAGGTACCCAAGCACTATTATTAAACCAACGCTTTCTTATATCTTGCATTTCAAACCAATTTTTATCTATCATAGTTTTTCTTTTTAATATATTAGTCTCGTTAAATAATACGAAGAAAAGAAATCATCTGAAAATACATATTTTTAAATAATTAATTTTCTACTTGAGTATCCAATATTCTCTTCATTAAAATTAAAGAAAATTTAACTCCATCTTTCTCGGATAATATATTGTTTAAATAAATAACTTCTTGTCCAGTGTAGTTAACTGGAAATTTTATAGTTAAGTATGTCATTGTTTTTTTATCTTCTTCCCAAAATCTATATTTTACTTCGCGATTGCCCTTATATTTTTCAAGAAAATTATTAATAAATTGGCCATTATTTCTTTTCCAATTTATTAATGATTTTGTTACAAAAACTTCATCCCAAGAACTGAATAGAGGAAAATGAGTAATAACGTGACGGATAAATTTAAAAAGTTCGTCTCCAATTTCAGCCTCCATTGGTGGTCTGTGTTTTTTCATTAATTCTATTATCCATTTAATTGGTTCATAGCCTAATAATTCACTATAGATCGCAAAAACGTCTTTAATTTTTAAAAATCTATAATCACAATCCAATGTCCAAAAGTTGTCCATCGTAATTTCTTCGTACAAATCATAAAAACGATTATATGCTAATTTTAAAAATTTAATTTCATCATCATTTGGCCTCGAATCCATAATTTATAAATTTATTATTTTTTTTTGAATATCTTTTTTACTACTAATAACCAAAGCTTAATAAAACAAAAAGAAAAAATAAATATAGACAAAATTACCAAAGATACTGCTGGATAAACTATAAATTTATTCCAAGGACCAAAATCTAAATCGTCAAAGAATAGGAGGGAAATAATTGGGAAAAACGAAGAGGCAAACAATCCTTCTATTAATTTTTTTATTTTTACTTTCTCTATCGTATCCGTTATATAGTTTTTCTGGTAGTCAATAAAAAAAGTTGCATAAGCAATGGAAGCTACAGTAACTGAAATCAGTATAGTTTTGTCATTCCGTTTTAATTCAACTGAATAATATTTTAATAATGCGACGAAAACACCAAAAACAATCGTTAAAATAATAAAATTTTCAGAAAGTAAAAAATTTGATATCAGACGAAGTAGCTTTTTGTTTTTTTTACATCTCATAAATATAAATTTTGGTTAATAATGATCTATTTTTTACCCAAAGTTTTATCTTCCAAAAATCTTATATTATCATCATTTATTCTGTGAGGAAATACTAATAAATAATAAGGTAAAAATGAATAATACTTTTGTAATAATTTTGGTACGTTCTTATTATCCCAGCTTTCCTCCTCTTTCATTAACTCAGCCCAGCTTTGTGTTTGTTTCGGGAAAACTGAAGTATTTCCCCCCTCTTTACAATGCCAAATAAAATTTTGCCATGCCTTGCTTGGTTTAAAAGACAGCTGAGAAATATATGTGATTTCTCTCCAGTATTTGCTTACTAATTCCTTTTTTTGATGTCTTACTAACAAGCTAATTATAGATTTTATTAAGTAAGATCCTCCCACAAAACTTTCTTCTATGGGCTCTTCTAATAATCCCAAGTTATTCATTATAACATCATCAATTTTAAAATAAGGAGAAAAGAGTCCGGATATTCCTTGCCTTCCATTGTTGTCTATCAATGATTTTAAAGCGCTCTCAAGAAAAAAGTATGAGTCGCTATTATCTTCATGTTTAATACTTAAGATAAAAAATAATATAAACGCATAGAGAGCGCTTTCACCCCATGCTAACAAGCTACCTGTTATACTTTTAAAATATTTTACAGTAAAAATATCTAAACAATCCTTGTCATCATCCAAAATTTGTGAGATTTTATAGGTAAGTAAATAACTTACAGCCAGACTCCTGCGATATGAACCGATTTCTCCGTCAAAAATAGAGTTTATCATTTTATCGAAACCACCATCAACTATTTCTGTTTCTAACATGCCAGAGGCTTCTTTTATCTTATCGCGAATAACGACATAAGAGCCAAGCCAGTATTTTTCTTTTAAGTTAAATTTCTCAACTAAGGCAAATATATATGAAGACAAAACAGTCAGTGTTTGAATTGTTGCAACATGATTATTATATTTTTCAAATGAGCTGATTATATAGCCAGTATAAATAGAGGCTGTGGCTATATTTCTTTTTCTCTCTTCACGATAAACATCTTCATTGTCGATTTGAAGAATTTCACTGATAAATTTTGTGTATTTAGGAATATCTAACGATCCTTGTCCGTCTGTTAAATATAGATCTAAAAAATCCCTATAATCAGTTGGGGATTTCGGTGTAAAATCATTACTGATTTTTATCAAGCGTGACAGTAACTGTCCTTTAGTTATTGTGTTTAATGGATTTTCTTTCCATTTGTCAGAGTTTAAACTATCTATTGCGAGTCTAACTGTATCCTCTATTTCTCCGTTAGTTACTAAAAATGATTTATGTCTGGTGTTTCTACTTATTGCAGGATTTATAATTGGATATTCAACCAACTCTTCACATTCAGCTTTAACACCGCCCCTCCATACACTATTTGATATATCACCGCCTTTTAATTGATAAGCAAATACATTACCACCCTTTTTAGCAACAATGTCTTTTCCTTGTTCAAAAGCGTTATGTTTTGAATTATAGATTATTTCATATCCTTCAGATAGTAAAATTTGATAAAAAGAAAACTGATATGTTAGTTCATTAACAGACATGAGCCAATTCTCGATTGTTCTTTCTAAGAAAACGTTTTGACTTTCTCTTGGTGCGGGCTCTGAATCTTTCGTCCTCTTTTTAAAAAAGTTAATCAACCAGCTTTCTTTTACCCTCTCTTTCCATGTATTCTTCATATTTTTTATCTAATATAACTTCGCGTCGACGCTCAAAGTCTAATTTTTCTTCCTGAGTTTGATTTTTTCCTTCTTCTAACAATTGGCGTATCGCATTAGGATGAGCAACTATAGTGTGATTATGTGGTTTCGATCTATCATCGTCTATAAAATTAACTTGAACTTTTTCAAGCCCTTGCAAGATCGCTTCGGATGATAATTTAGGATTTCCTGCAATAATGTTTCCTACCTTTTCTATCGCTTCAAATGTTTCCTTAAATAACCCACCTTCCATTTGCCTGGCCATGCTGTCAGCCACCGCGTCTACTTTAATTAAAATTTCTTCCAGAGTAATGGTTTTAATTTCAGCATTTGTAATGGAAAAGTCGCCACTTGCGCTTTGAAGTTTTATTTCTTTATTTATACGTTGTTCGGTCTCATAGTAACTTTTGTCGCCCTCTTTTATTTGGCTATGTTTCAGTGATGCTAAAAATGGAGCCTTTTCTTTAATTTTGGACCTTAAATAAGCATCAATAAAAATATTTAGTTTTGATTTAGCTGCTTGAAAATCAATAATCATAAAGGAATAATACTATTAAAATGCCATTTTGTAAAGATAAAATTATTTAAAATTACCTGTGGATATATTTTATGGACAAAACACATCCAAGTGTTATAATAGTTAAACAATTGAATTTTAATTAAGCGTTTAGGCTATATTGTGGCTTCGAGCCACAACTCTTTATGACAGCGGTAATACGTTGGGAGCGGGGCTTAGACTGTATGTAATAGTGACTGTTTTAGTCTTTTTAACATGCGGTTTAAACTCCGTTTTTGTTAGGCAGACTCAAAATGAGTCTGCCTATTTTAATGCAGTTATCCGACAACAACGTAAAAGATTTGCAAATAATCTACAAAAAACAATTCGATAAAGATCTGAGCTATGAAGAGGCTGTTTGGCTTGGTGGCAGGCTTATAGGTCTGATTAAGGCTGTTATTGGCCACGTACATTTATAAATTTATATATCAATCAAAGTTGATTTTATTATAAAAACGTTGTAATTATTGCTAATTTTGAAAAATTATGATATGTTATAAATGCGAAACCACAAATTAATACTGCGAAGATATACCAATTATATATTGGTAGCCTTGGTCTATTTGCATCAGGAACGGACGTTCCGACCGTATGCAAATAGGCGTCTTCGCAGACACCGTTTGTGGTTTCGCAACCAGGTCGGGCGTCCGTTTTTGATTTACAAAAACATTCTCCGACCATTAACAAATCACAAATATGAAAAAAGTAATCTTAGTCTTAGGACTATTGGCAATTGCTGTATTTCCGGCAATAGCACTGTCAGCCCCGTCATTATCAGCGAGGTTGAAGGGAAAAATCTTGTTAGCGGTTGAAGACAAGGGCAAAACGTATTTTGTTCACGATGATGGAAATAGGTATTTAATCACCCGAGATACCGCTCAGAAAATATTTGAAAAGTTGGCAATTGGTATAAGTAACAAAGACCTTGCCCAAGTACCAGAGAAGAAATTTGACATAGAAAGTGTTGTCCAAACCTCACAAAATTATTGTGAGTTAAATACAGTTGAAAAGATTGTTTATCAAGAAAAAATAGTAGAAAAGCCGGTATATATAAATACTTGTTTAAATACAGGTGTTGAACAAGGTCAAGAACCAGCAATTATTAACTATTCTGAATATAAGCCAACCTATGAGATTAAGGATAGATACGATGGTGAAACAGCCTCAAGAAATGGGGTGAGAATAATAACGTTCAATAATTTTACGGCCAGAAAAATAAGTATTAGAAAAATGGTTTTTCGATCTATAGAGCCAGCCGACGCTCTAAGACTAACTTTTGATACTAATGACGGAACTCGCAAGAGTTATGGGATTAGGAGTCACGGAGAATTTTATCTAAGCGGAACTAACAAATTTATATATAATACTGAAATGTTTGTAGATAACTACCCATTTAGCATAACCGTAATTGCAAATAATACGAGTAAGACAATAGAGCCAGTAATGTCGGAATGGGAGTTATGGGATAATACGGATAATAAACCGGTTAAAATCCAATAAGTATATATAAAAAATTCCAAAAATAGCCCATAACACACCCAGAATAAGACCAATTTTTAAGCAGGTTTCGAGATAGCGCAAAAATACAGCTAATTATCGCAAAACCCTTGATTTTATTGATTATAAATTCACTATTTAGATAAATAATAGCAAATAATTAGATAGCATTTTCTGGGTCAAATTGGAGTTTAAAAAATACACGGTTTTTCTATAAAATTTTTTGCAAAAATAATATGAATAAAGAACAAAATAATATCAAATACATATTATATGCAAGAAAGTCCAGTGAAGCCGAGGATCGCCAGGTGGCATCAATAGATTCTCAAATAAATGAACTCCTTAAAATAGCAGAGAGGAATAACCTTGAAATAGTTGATACAATGGTTGAATCAATGTCAGCTAAAAAACCTGGTCGTCCAGTATTCAATGAAATGATTAAGAGAATAGAAAAAAAAGAGGCAAGTGGTATATTATGTTGGAAGATAAACCGATTATCACGTAATCCAATTGATAGTGCGCAAATAAACTGGGGGCTTCAACAAAATACTATTCTACACATCAAAACAAGTGAGAGGGGCTATTTACCATCCGACAACCAATTACTGATGTCCGTTGAATTCGGAATGGCTAATCAATTTATCTTAGATTTGAGTACAGACACCAAAAGAGGTTTAAAGGCTAAGGCTGAAAGAGGTTGGTATCCTTGTCCGGCTTCAATTGGTTATATGTCCAACCCTGCAAAGAGGAAGGGAGAGAAAGAAATAATTGAAGATCCTGAGAGATTTTATTTAATCAGAAAAACAATCGATTTAGTTTTGACTGGTGTCTATAATCCAAGAGAAGCATTGGAAAAAGCAACCAAAGATTGGGACTTAAGAAATAGGGATGGTAAAAAAATTGCAAAAAGTACTTTCTACAGACTTCTATCTGATACATTCTATTATGGTGTGTATGAATATCCAAAAGAAAGTGGTCAGTGGTACAATGGCAAACACAAGCCAATGATAACGATTGAGGAGTACGATAAAATACAACAAATATTAGGCAGGAAGGGAAAGGCGCGACCGAAAACGCACGAATTTCCATTTACAGGACTTTTTAGATGTGGCGAGTGTGGTGCTATGATTACCGCAGAAAATAAAGTGAAGAGGCAAAATAATGGCAATATTCACTATTATACATATTATCACTGTACCGGCCGAAAAGATCCAAACTGCAAACAAAAAACGATAAGAGTTGAAAAATTAGAAGAACAGATTATAGGGCTGCTTGATAGGTTAGAACTCCCAAAAGAGTTTATAGATTGGGGATTTCAGGTAATTAGAGAAGAAAATGAGAAAGATGCTCGAGCAGAAAAATATATAAATCTTAAATATCAACGAGAATATAATGATTGCAATGAGAGAATAAAAGGGTTAATTGACATGAGAGCATCTAAAGAGATAAGCGCAGAGGAATTTGCTTCCAGGAGATATGAATTAACAAGCAATCTAAGCCACTTAAAAGGCCTTATAGACGATTCTCACGCAACTTCCGTAACAAACCTCGATAAGATAGAAGAGGCCTTTAATTTCGCAGAAAACGCCGTTAATAGGTTTAAGTCAGGCAGCCTAAAAGAAAAGGCGCAAATAGTTTCAAATTTAGGTTCGAACTTCATATTAAAAGACGGAATCCTCAATATTACCGTGCGCGAACCGCTTATTTATAATATTGAAGCCTCGGTTGAGGCAAAGGCGATCAAGATGGCGTTAGAACCTGTAAAAAATTGCGAAGATAAAACAAAACTCTGGTCTAAATTTGACCAGAGTCCTGTATTGCTCCCGGGGTCGGATTCGAACCGACGACCAATTGGTTACACTTATCCACTAATTTCTTAATGGGGTGGACTATATCATCATCCGCCAAAACGGATGCGAGGCGCTTCCTGCTCTAAAGTAGAGA
>Ga0209016_1002742_pt1 | contig 11242 bp, 7 predicted proteins | sample EPASupsiteSAE305_FD_187265 | JGI IMG/M metagenome (GOLD analysis project Ga0209016, IMG submission 187265) | Bioremediated contaminated groundwater microbial communities from EPA Superfund site, New Mexico - SAE3-05 (SPAdes) (version 2) | ecosystem: Environmental > Aquatic > Deep subsurface >...
ATCCTTGGAAATGACCTATTAACCGTTACCGATTCAACTCAGGCAAAACGGTCCATCACCCCGAATGCATGGCATCTGATGTCAAGCTCTGTAAATGGTGCAAAAGCAAATTCATTTTACAACAACAATTTACCTCCTGTTTACCTCCAGATATTCAACAACAACGGAACATGGACAGGCGTTACGGATAAAAGCTATAATCTGGTTAATGGAGAAGGCTATTCCATTTGGGCCGATAATGCTGTTGCAACTGCAACCTTTAATGGCAGCCTGAATTACGGAGCAATTACTGTCCCTGTATTACTGAACACCGGTTTATATAGCGGAGGCGGATTTAACTTACTCGGGAATCCATATCCATCGGCAATAGATCTGGATGTTCTTTACAGCACAAATACCCAGTCTTCTTCTTTCTATACATGGAATCAGGCGAATGGTCAATATTCAACCTATAATGCACAAACTCAGATAGGACAATTAGGTGCCACAAATATAATTCCTGCCAATCAGGGATTCTTTGTAAATGTTGCTGCCGCCGGAACCTATACATTTATGGATGCATACAGAACACACAGTACCACCCCGTTGGTAAAGAGTACTCCTGCAAATATCTTACGTTTGAATGTACAGGGAAACAACCTGGGAGATGAAACCGTGATTACATTTAACAGCAACGCCACCAATCATTATGACTTCAAATATGACAGCCGTAAATTAATGGGTTCAGACGATGCTCCTCAACTATATACCGTTGTGAATGGCGAAAAACTTTCGATCAATTCAATCTCAGAACTTATCCCCAATACAAGCATTTCAGTTCCGATGAATTTAGAAGTTGGAGCAGATGGCAGTTACACGATCACTGCTTCAGAACTGAACAGCTTCACCGTGAATACTACTGTTTATCTGATTGACAGCAAAGCAAATCAAACGATCAACATGAGTCAGAATCCTGTTTACAATTTTACTGCAAACACCGGTGACAATGCAAATCGTTTCACCGTTCTCTTTGCGTCTGCATCCGGAATCAACCCGAACAACGCGGATAACCTGGTTATCTTCTCTCGCAACAACGATGTATTTGTAGCAAACAAAAGCAATGAAACTATCCGTGAAATTCAAATCATGAATGCGTTAGGTCAACAAGTTGTAAAAACGGGTTCCGAAAGCAAAATTAGTTTGAATGTTGAAGCAGGATATTATTTTGTGAAGGTAATTACCAGTGGAAAAACCTATACTCAAAAAGTATTTATTCACTAAAATCAAAGATGAAGTTGAGGTTGAAAAACACCTCAACTTCATTCATACGTCGTATTAAAAAAACAAAATATAAAGAATATGAAAAAAATGATTCGTATTGCAAGTATAGTTACCTTTTTGGCATTAGCCCCCGTATTGTCGATGGCACAACCCCCGCATCCGGGAGGCGCAGGCTCAGGCGGAGCAACACCGGTTGGAGCACCGGGAGGTTCAGGTCCAATTGGTGGCGGTGGAGCTCCAATTGATGGCGGTCTTTCTATTTTCTTAGCTTTAGGTATTGCTTATGGTGGCAGAAAAGTTTACCAGTGGAAAAAAGCTGAATAGAAGACTTCTGTTTAACAAAAGTTGTATAAAAATTTGAAGTGAAATATTGCTATTAGTTTTTTAGAAATCTTGTCTTATCATCGAAAAAGTTTTACAGTTAACATAAAGACCAGGTAAAAACTATTAAAGCAAAAAAGGCTGCCGTTTGGCAGCCTTTTTTAGCTTTAATACAGTAATAATGAATTAGCGGGAAATCACAAGTTTACGCATAGTATTGAGACCATTGTTGTTCCCGATCTTCACAAAGTAGATTCCTGAAGAAAGATCGCGACTATTTAGCGCGATACGTTGGGTTCCGCTCAGGCGATACTCTGTAGATGAGATTTTTACACCGGTTTGGTTGTATATAGTTACATTAACGTTATTGTTATTAAAATTTTGGATGTTGATAAATGCTTCATCTGTAGCAGGATTTGGATAAAATTCGCCTACTGAAGCCTGGTTGAGTTCAGCATCTTCAATTCCGGTAATTACAGCTCCGTTATTATTGATGTTTATTGAGAGATTACTTACGCCGGGGTTACTATTGCTGAGTGTAACGGGGTACGGAGTATAACTAATCCCTGCTATTTCGAGATGAATTCTGTATGAACCCATTGGTAAGTTATCGAAGCTGAAATTACCATTTGCATCAGAGTAACTTACTCTTACCGGAGAATCATTCATATCGGACAGGATGATTTCTGCTCCTGAAACATTTACAGAACTTTTTGTTCCGGTTTGACTTACATTTCCGGTTACGGTTCCATTACCCGGGTTGATTACCGGAAGTGGAATCAGGTTAATATTGTAGTAAACTGAATAAGAAGCGGGGAATACTGGAGTTGCAGTCACCCAATTTGCCGAATGTTGATAGAATGTGGGTGCATAATGGTTATAGGCGGCAGAGCCTGGATTAAGCACTGCTTTAACAAGGTATGCCGGATTTACCGGAGGCATAACCGGGGAATTAAAATGGTAGTACCCGTTACTGTCAAGAGCCAATGTGTCAATTAAGTTATACGACATCGTTGCATTATTTGCCATGTAAATCAGTACATAACCATTTGCCGGGTAGTTTCCTGCATAAACATATCCCTGAACGGTATTTCCACTTGTGTTTCCGATTGAAATAAACTGGCAGGTACTGTCGGTGCAGGATGTTCCGTTACCATTTGAAGTTATTGTAAATAGACAAACTGTATAACCATTCGTTCCGGTTGCCGGCTGAGCAAAGGTATGGGTAACAGTTTGCCCGCTGGCAGTAGTGCCATCTCCGAAAATCCAGTTGTAAATGGTCTGATTTGAGGATGTTACGTATCCTGTAAAGGTATAGGTTAAGTTTTGATTTGTATATGTAAAGTAATTTTGACAGTTGTTGATGTTTGCAAGTGTAAGCGTTTGGCAGAATGTGTTTTGGCAGAGGATGTTGTTGAAAGAATCTTTCACGATTATTTGCAGACAAACATTAAAGCTATTGCTCCCGGTTGGATTTAATGAATAAATATGTGTTGGGTTTTCGAGAGAAGAAGTAGTACCGTCTCCAAAATTCCATACATAAGAAACTTGTGCATTTGGATAGCCTGAAGTTGAAGTATTCAAAAAATGAATATTATTTGGATTGCTTATTGAATCGGCGAACCAATTAAAGCTTACATTACAGTTTCCGGTTGAAGTAGTGTCGATCTGGATAAACTGCCATGTGCTGTCAGAACAGTATGCCCCGAATCCATATGTGGCAAGGCTTACGGTATATCCATTCGTACCCGTTGGTGGCTGAGCAAAGGTATGGGTAACCGTTTGTCCTGAAGCGTAGGTGCCATCACCAAAATTCCAGCTATAAATATTTTGATTTGAGGATGCTACATGCCCTGTAAAGGTATAGGTTAAGTTTTGATGTGTATATGTAAAGTAATTTTGACAGTTGTTGATGTTTGCAAGTGTAAGTGTTTGGCAGGATGTGTTTTGGCAGAGGATGTTGTTGAAAGAATCTTTCACGATTATTTGCAGACAAACATTAAAGCTATTGCTCCCGGTTGGATTTAATGAATACGTATGTGTTGGGTTTTCGAGAGAAGAAGAAGTACCGTCTCCAAAATTCCATACATAAGAAACCTGAGCATTAGGATAGCCTGAAGTTGAAGTATTCAAAAAATGAATATTATTTGGATTGCTTATTGAATCGGCGAACCAATTGAAATTTGCATTACAGCTACCTGTTGAAGTGGTGTCGATCTGGATAAACTGGCAGGTACTGTCGGTGCAGGATGTTCCGTTACTATTTGAGGTTATTGTAAATAGACAAACTGTATAACCATTCGTTCCGGTTACCGGCTGAGCAAAGGTATGGGTAACCGTTTGTCCGCTGGCAGTAGTGCCATCTCCGAAAATCCAGTTGTAAGTAGTCGGAAGAACAGAATTAATTTGTCCATTAAAAGTATAAGTTTGTCCTTGATGTGTGTAGGCAAATGAATTCTGGCAAAGAGAAGCTGTAGAAGTGCAGATATTAAAATTTACAACTTGTTGTGGAGAATTGTTTGTAACACTGGTGTCAATAAATTGACCGTTACAGTCATTCGTCCAGAGGTAATAATGCACCAATGTTCCCGGTGATGGAATATTCGGTATTGTGAATGAATAATATCCATTCTGATTAGTATTCGCAGCGGAATGATATACATAACTTCCAATACTGTCGGATTGGATATAAACAGGATGATTTGCAATCGCGTTTCCCGATAAATCGGTAACATAACCGCCTACAAATAATTGCGTTTGTGCCTGTATGGTAACCAGACTTATCATGGCTAGTACAAACAGTAATAATCTCTTTTTCATAATTTTGATTTTTAAGAGGATGACCTTTATTTTCTCTAAAGAGTCATCAAATAAAAAAAAGGTTGTGTCATTGCTATTTGTTTCGTATGTATTTTGTTAAGAAGTTTAGAATTGGAGTGCTTACTGAGATAGAATGAGATTTGCAAGTTGTTTTCCGTACCTTTGTATAAATAATTGTAGCTAATTTCAGCATGAATAGGTTTTTAATTATAATCACTTTGTTTTTTGCAATTGCACAAAACTTGTTCTCTCAAAAAATTAAGGTAGAAAATCATGAAAAGCAGATAGAAAAAGAGATATTAGATTCAATACTTAATTTTCCAGAAGTTGAAGACTTTTTAGAAGCTGCAAAAAAGGACAAAAAATACAAAGCCAAAATAATGATTTCTTTTGAGCATAGACCTGCTGAAAGTGATAAAAAATATAAAGTGGCTGTTAAAGTTCTATTTCGGGAAGATGGTGTTCAGAAGATGGATACGACTGATCGCTTTGTTTTTTATATAGATTCCGCTTCTCGTGAGATTTATTATTATCATCCTGATTTTGAAAAAATCATCAGTGTTAAAGAATGGAGAAAAAAATGTGTTGCAGTTTATGGTATTTGCATGAAACGATTTATGGCATATTCACAATTGCAATTATATGAGGATAGTACGTTTGTTTTTGGTGATTTTATGGATGTAGGAGGCTGGAACTTTAAATTTGGTAAATGGAAGTTGGATGATGAGATTTTAACATTAAACACATTCAATAAGCCAGATGTTGTGAATGAAAGCTTATTTACGATAACAACGATTGGATTGAAAGACATTACCAGAAAAGGGATGATCATTCGATTAGATTCAAATTGTGGAGTCAACTCAACGTATTTGGTGAAAAGCTTGGATGATAGTACTTATTATGAATTGAGTGATTTAAAACCTTTGATTTTTAATAATTTAGTAACGAGGCTTTTGGTAAGTGTTCATGATAATCAAGGTGGAACTTCTGGAAGGATTATATTTTTAGATACAACAAAAAATGACTTTACAATTACATATAAAACACAATCACTTTACGATAGAACGGATTATTTTTATGACTTAAAACTTAAGTATAACTCATTAGGAGTTTACACAAATCCTCTTTTTATAAACAATAAAGAACGTAGTTCAGTTATATTGTTAAAAAAAGGGAGCATTGAGGATAGGGTGTTTTAGGATAAAGACAAAGATCATCCATATGGTATAAAGTGTCTTTTGCGGTTTGAAAAATTATCTTGAGATAATGAGTTTGCGATTGACAATGCACCCTTTCACAGTTTCAATTTTTACAAAATAGATTCCAGTTGTAAGTTGTTTACAGTCAATTGTAATGAGATTTCTTTCATTCGGAGAATACTCTTTGGATAGTACCCTGATTCCGGTTTGGTTATATACAGAAATATTAAAGACGCCTTCAGTTTGATTTCTGAAAGAGATAAATATTTGATCGATAGTCGGATTTGGGAATAAGTTGACTTCCTGTTTCTCTGTTTCTACAATTGAAGTCACATTTTGTAAATGGATATCCTTTCCCCATTTGCTAACATTCAAAACGATAGTGTCTGCATTCACAAAATCTGGTTTGTTAGGGAAAAATGTAAATATAAAATTCTGATTGAAATAAGCTGATTGAAAAGAAAGTTTTGCTCCTACTTTGTATTTCCCTGATGCAACTCCGTAAAAATTATAAAAGCCCATTGAGTCGATCGTGCAGGTGTCAATAATAATGAAGTTTAGATCATAGAGATAAGCTTTTGCGAAATCTGCAGGCAGATCACCCACAAAAACAGTTCCTCCTAAATTAAACTTATGAATGGGAATCTGATAGCTGCCAGTATCAATCTTGGCAAGATAAAGTGCTGAAATTCCGTTTGCAAAATATTGTACCGTATCAAAATAGATAGAAGGAGCATAGAATGTACCACAGATATAAATTTTATTTGAATCAGCTATATAAAGATCTTTTAAATAGCTCGACGAAGTACCTCCGGCTGAAATGCCATAACTATAGCTATTGATACTGTCGCTCATGGAAACAAAGATATTCGAGTTTTGACCTCCAAGGTTGTGTTTGGCAAGTGAAATGCTCCCTAAATGAAGTGAATCTGAAGTAAACTCTCCGCTAATAATAAAACCTTTATCGTTATGGTAAGGCTGAATAGAACGAATTGTAGCAGGAAATGAATATGCGCTTAAAAATAGACCGCTTGAATAAAATTCTGCAATATAGTTTCCGGGTGCGATATTTTGTCCTCCAAGAATGATTGGAGAGCTGTTGTTTCCGGCAATAATAACCCGGTTATTGTATTCTGCAACGGTTGTTATTTCGTCATTTGTCTGACATTCGCCTTTATACTTCCAGTTAACCAAACCATTATTGCTGAATTTAATCACATAGCCTTCCATTGACTGGCTTCCCATTGCCGGCGTGCTGTTAAACAAAGTATCAATTCCAAAAATATGCATACTTCCCTGAAAAGTTCCTGTAGCATAAATTCCACTGGCGGTATCCGCAAAGATGGTATGTATAGTGTTTTTAAAAGAGCTTCCGTCGCTATTTTTGAGCCATACGATGTTTCCGGTATTCTCATTTACTCTTGCAATAAAAGAGCAATAAAGATTGTTTCCTTGATTTGAAATATGTTGATTTCCAATTAAGATGGAGTCGCCAAGACAAAAACCGCCAATATACAGTGAGTTATTGTTGCGATTGATTGAAACGGAGCTAATTGTATCATATCCAAAGAAATTGCTTTGTGTAAATAATGCCCATTGTGTTGTGCCTTGAGGCGAGTATTTTACTAAAAATGAACGACCTCTCTTGTAGGTATATTGGGTAATTCCATCAAAGGAGATCGTATCATTTTGACTATTTCCCTGATTTATATTTCCGATAGCATAAATATTTCCCTGATTGTCTGTGAGGACTTTTTTTGCGGAGGTACCTGAGTTGCACTTTGCCCGCTTTGCCCATATTACCTGTCCGCTTTGATTATACTTAGCCAGGAAAAAATTTGTAGATGTTGAATTTATTGTATCAGAATTCTGCAAAGGATAAAAATTTGAACCAAGTGAGATAGAGGCGCCTGTAAATGTACCTGCAACGAGTATATTATTACTACCATCAACATGGATTGAGTTAGCTGTTGAGGTTGCACTGTTCCCTGAAGTTCTTACCCAGTCATATTCTAATTTGGGCTGAGCATTCACGAATTGACTTATCCAGAGAATAATCATTAAGACAAGGGTAACTTTTTTCATCTTCTTTTATGGGTTAGAATTTATAGAAAATACCCAGCTTGAGTCCAATAGAGTAAGGCTTTTCCTTTTTAAGATCCGGAATTGCGTCGGTGGGTTTGTATAAGGGTTTAAAATAGTACTGCAATACTGGTTCTGCACTTACTCCCCAATGATTGTTGATGTTCCAGTCTATTTCTCCGGCAACAACTCCTGCTAATCGGAAGTTGTTTACCGAAATTAGTGTCGGATATATTTTCAGGACTTTAATATTGGGATTTTCGGGTAAGCTTAATACTTCATTTTCATAAATTACCACAGAACAAAGCATTCCGGCTTTAAAGGCAAGCCTTATATTCCCAAAATCTTTATAAACTCCTGTTAATAAGGGGAAACTTAAAACCGAATATTTATGTTGTGCTTTGATGTGTTGTTCATATATGATTGAATCATTGATAATCACAGGGTGGGTGATGTATTCGATAATTTCACCTTGCTGATTATAAATTACCGAATCTACGTAGTTGTAGGTTTTGAAGCTATTCAGTTGTTGTAATGAATTGTACGACGAAAAGCTTTTAAACTGGTTGTAATTTACTCCTGCCTGAAAGAATAGATTTGCAAAATGATACTTGTAGATTAATCCAAACTGGTTGAATGAGTTCTGGGTTTCTACTGATCCGTTTTCAGCATTGTAATACTTGAAATATGTATAATCAACACCGAGTGTTGAAAATCCTTTTTGCTCTCTGTTTCGTTCAGTTTTAAACTCTTTTCGAACAGGTGGAGCTTCATCGGCTTCTTCTTTTTTTACTTCAATTTTTACTTCTTCTTGCTTTTCAATTACAGGTTTTTGAATAACTTCTTGGCTTTTAATCTCCTCTTCAGATTGTTTTATTCCTGTTTTTTCCGTTACAGTAACTGGTTCTGAGAAACTATCTGCTCCTGCTTGGGAAAGTTTTGATTTTTGGGTATTGGTGTAGTATTCGATATTTTTGTTTAAATCCTCATTTTGGGTGCTTTTCGATGGTTGGATTTTACGTTCATCTGCTGGTGGATATGTAATCGCTTTACGGGTTAAATTATGTTTGGCAGGACGATTATTCGTTGATACATTGTTTATTGCAGTAAAATTGTTTGATGAAGGTGATTGTTTATCAGGTTTCAAGAGGGATTGATTGTTCGTAACGGAAACTTCTGTTAAAACATCCCGTTCTTTGGTGTTTTTGTTTTTCGGTATTGAAACAGATGTATTATTTTTAATCTTTTCAGTAGATGCTTCTGGTTGAATTATAGTGTTTTGTGTGTTATTTCGGACACTTATTTTCCCCGAGTCAGAAGGCTTGCTTTCGTTTGAAAGTAAAAATGCGATAATTGCAATGAGAGAGATTATTCCGGCAAAACTTACATAGCTCAGATATTGATTAAGGGATAATTTAAAATAGATTGATTTCCATAAACCTGATTTTGGGGAATAATCAGGAAGCTCACCTATATGGCTCGTAAGACTCTCCAAATCAAGTTCTGTTTCTATCCTGTCCCACAAGTCGGAATCCGGCTTATGGGTAGGAAGATGAGACCAATTGTTATGTAGTTCTTTGTCCATTACAGCCATTCATGTTTAAGTTTATCCTTCAGCATTTTTTTTGCGTTAAACAATTGTGATTTTGAAGTTCCTTCGGAAATATTCAGCATTTCAGCAATTTCCCGATGTTTGTATCCTTCAATTTCGGCGAGGATAAAAATGGTACGGTATCCGGCAGGGAGTGAAAAAATTACCTTTTCAAGAATTTTTCCATCAATTTCATTCGGACTGATAAATATAGAGTCGTGTTTCTCTTCCTGAAAGGTGTCAAAGAGTTTTTGTCGTTTCAGACTTCGTAAGGCTGCCCTTATGACAATGGTTTTTATCCATGCTCCTAAGGTTGATTGTTTCCGAAACTGGTCAATCTTTTGAAAAACCTGAACAAAAGCATCTTGTAGTACATCATTGGCCTCGTTACGGTCATTTAGGATACGATATGCTAAGGTAAACATTGCATCGCAATATTTATAATAGAGTTCCTTTTGCTTAGATCGGTCTTTTTTTAAGCAACCCTCAAGCAGCAGTAATTCTTCAATGGTTAAATCGTATTGTGCACCTATACCGATTTCCAAAACCTTGTTGTTTTTTCTAATGAGTAACAAAGGTACAGTTTGGTTGTATGAACAGGGAAAAGATTTTCTTACAGAAGATAGAAAAGTGAAAAGTGAAAAGTGAAAAGTGAAAGGTGAAAAGAAGTCAGGAGACAGGAGATCAATCCTGGAAGTGAAAAGAACCCTCGATTCCCTTCGGTCTCTTTGCCCCCTTGACGTAAAAAAACTTCACGCTAAGAGCGCGAAAAAGAGCGCAAAAATACGTGAAGACAAAAAAACTCTTTAATTTTCTTCAGTCTCCTCATTCTTTTCAATCCTTTTTTATCCTTAAAAGCGTTTACAGCATTTCCTCTTTGTTCTTCAAAATTTGGTAGAGGAATTCGCGGGCGCGAAAAAGCTGACCTTTAACCGAGCCAAGTGGAAGATCCATTTGTTCGGCAATTTCTTCGTAAGAAAGTTCTTCAAAATAACGCATTATCACCAGCTTACGATAATGAGGCTTAAGCTTTTCCACAACCTGGCGAAGCAGATCACTTTTCTGAGTCTGTATCAGGTTTTCTTCGGGATCGTTTTCGGTATCGGGTAATCGTTTTACCTGTTCCAATGCATTTTCTCCATCACTGAAAGAAGTGTTTACCAACAGGTTGTTCTTGCGCTTACGTAAAAAATCGATGCAATTATTGGATGCAATGCGGAAAAGCCATGTGCTGAATGCATGATCCGGTGTATAAAGATGCAAATGTTTGAAAGCCTTTCCGAAGGCTTCTATGGTCAAATCATCGGCATCGTGCGGATTATTTGTCATTTTTAGCAACATGAAATAGAGTGTGTCGCGATAACTGTTTAGCAAATGAGCATACGCCTGTTGGTCGCCCTTTTCTGTTGCGCGTTTCACCAGCTCATAATCACGCTGGGCTTTCACCGACATGCGTGCAGTTATTTCCATCGGTTGGTCGGACGTAAAATTCCTGAAAGAAAGATCAAAGGTTGAATCAAAATCATCATCAATTCCAAAATCGGAATCATCATCAAAAAGCCCCGTTCGTTGAGTTTTAACATGCATCGTTTCGCAATTAATAACTGACTTCCCAGCTTCAGGAATAATAACGTGCCAACTGCCGGAAGATTGTATTGAATTACAAGAACTGATACAAGAGCTATCCACCAAAGTATATTTATCATCTGATAAAGTCCTAAAATAAAAGCATGACGGGCTTTATAATGCTTGCCTGTGGTAAGATGGCGTTTTTTCTGACGAAACCATTCTGCAAAACTTTGCTTGCCTTCGGAATATGTGTGACTGTCGTGTGAAATCTGGATGCAGGTGTTTGATGCTTTTGCAGTTTGATTCACAAACAAATCGTCATCACCCGACTGGATTTTGTAGTGAGATATAAATCCTTTATTTCTTAAAAACAGTGATTTACGATAAGCCAAATTACGAC
>Ga0209016_1002747_pt1 | contig 11217 bp, 9 predicted proteins | sample EPASupsiteSAE305_FD_187265 | JGI IMG/M metagenome (GOLD analysis project Ga0209016, IMG submission 187265) | Bioremediated contaminated groundwater microbial communities from EPA Superfund site, New Mexico - SAE3-05 (SPAdes) (version 2) | ecosystem: Environmental > Aquatic > Deep subsurface >...
CCCGCCGACGATCCGCTGCGACTTGGGATTTTCACTGAAGACGATAGGGACATAACTAAGATAAAGGGTCCGTTCGCTGCCGGAAGGGGCCATGAAGGGCTTGCTGACCAGCACCTGTCCCGACTTGCCGGCCTGGATATCGGAGACCATCGCCCAATAGAGTTCGTGCTCGGATCCGGGACGAAAGGCGGTATTGAACCCCGGCCGGCCCACGTCCCCTAGCAATCCGGTGCGCAACTGATCCACCGACAATTCGGCCTGCTGCTGATCCGGCGACTCCGATTGGAACAGCAGCCAGCCCGAGGCGTCGAAGAAGAAGCTCTTCTTCTGTTCGCTCTCCTGGGGAAAGAGAAAAAGCGGGGATTGCACCGAACTGTGGAGGGAGATGATATCGCGCATCCGCGGCAGATCGACCGACAGAGTCAGTTGCCCCCGGTAGACTTTGTCAGGGCCGTACACCGGGGTCGCGAGGCGAATGACATGCATGGTCACCGCCTGCACCGTGCCCTCAATCGGGACGGCAGGGTAGATCACTTCCATGGGATCGCTGATCTGGATGTAGCCGGCCGAACGATCGGTCAGTTGATCGCGGCTGGAAAAAATACCGAACTTCGCCCCCAGAGCCTGATCCTGGGGCACCGGCACCATGGCGGTGCCGGTGTTGACCAGGAAGAAGCGCTCATCGGCGGTCTGCCCCTGGAAGGCAATTTCGCGATAGCGGTTGCGTTCTTCCGCCGACTGGGCCGAGAAATGGCTGATGATCGATTCCGGGGTCAGCGAAGTGCGGGCAAAGAATTCCAACTCATAGCGAGCGGACACCAGCAGCTGATTGATTTCATAGGCCTGGGCCAGGGCGCGGGTCTGGGCGTTGCGCGAATAGGCCTGATTGAGATAGCTGGAGGCGATGTTGTAGGTGACGACCACCGTGACCGCCAGGATACCACCGATCAACAGCGTACCGAAAATCACCAGAAATTTACCGATACTCCAGGCATAGATAGAGCTGTCGGCCCGGATCACCGGATTGAGCAGGGGGGGATGAAAATAGCGCATACCTGGTTCTCCTTGCGAGATCAGCTGGAAACATCACGAAAGCATCGTCTCATCTTGCCAAAAATTACGCAAAACGACAAGCCTATCATCGACAATATCTTGATTTTCGATACTATTTATTTTTTGCACAACACCTGGCACAGAGATTGATATAAAGAAGGCAAGCTCGTTTTCTCCAACAGGGACCGCACTCCCCCGTTTTAGAAAAGACCAGCCGATCTGATCTGAGTGCCTCGGACTCCCCCTCCGGGGCGCTCAGACCTTCATTCTGTGACCACCCCGGAGCCCGACCAGGCCGGGATATATAGACAAAAACAACACAACAACACAAGGAGATCAAGATGAAAAAACGACTGCAGCGGTTATGGTGGGCGCTCATGACCTTGGTTCTGTTCACTCCGAGCCTGTGCTTGGCTGCCGGCGGCAAAGCCGCCCCGGTTGTCATAGTTGCGGATACCCGCAAACTCGACGGCATCATGGCCTGGTGGGCCAATCTCTACAACGAAAGCCACCTCTATTTTATGATCCTGACCATCATCATCATCCCCGTGACCGGGGTGTGCTTCGGGGTTATCGCCGACATCATCATGAACTGGATCGGCATTGACCTGAAAAATCGCGAACTAGCGGAACATTAATTCACTCTTAAGGAGATACTCTCATGGACTGGCTCTATATCCTCATGCCCATTGCCGGTGTCAAAATATTTTGGCCCGGTCTCATCATCCTCGGCATCGGTGTCGGCATCATCGGTGGTTTCTTCGGGATGGGCGGTGCTTGGATGGTCACCCCCGGCCTGAACATCCTCGGCTTTCCCATGGCCTTTGCCATCGGCACCGACATTGCCCACATGGCCGGCAAATCGCTGATCTCGACCATGCGCCACGGCAAGTTCGGTAACGTCGATTACAAGCTTGGCATGATCATGCTGGTCGGTACGGTCGTCGGTTTTGAATGCGGCGCCCAGATGGTCATGTGGCTCGAGCGCCTCGGTTCGGTTGAGAAGGTCGTCCGCTGGATTTATATCGGCCTGCTGTTCGCCATTGCCTGGATGGTCTTTCACGATGTCGCCAAACGGGCGCAAAAGGAAAAAGCCGCCGCTGCGCGGGGCGAGACCCTGGAAGCCGGCGCCACCGGCGTTGAGTGGCACAAGACCCTGCACAAAATCAAAATCCCGCCGATGGTCCATCTTAAAGAGGCCGGCATCTACTGCAGCGCCTGGCTGCCGATCTTCGTCAGCTTCCTCACCGGCTGGCTGGCCGGCATCCTCGGTATCGGCGGCGGCCTCATCCGCATGCCGGCCCTGATCTACATGATCGGCTGCCCGACCCATGTTGCCGTCGGCACCGACCTTTTCGAGGTCGCCATCTCCGGTCTGTACGGTGCTGGGACCTATACCATGAAAGGACGTACCGAGCTGGTGGCCGCCATGGTCATGCTGGTCGGAGCCGCCATGGGCGCCCAGGTCGGCGCGGTTGCCACCAAGTACATCAAGGGCTACGGCATCCGCATCGCCTTTGGTCTGGCGGTCGTCGGCTGTGCAGTCTCCATCCTGATGAAATTGGTCCAGCCCTGGGTGCCTCAGTACAAAGATCTGCTCAACACCAGTTCCACGGTTCTGGTCCTTGGTCTGGTCGCCTGCATGTCGCTCTATATCTTCGTGCGGATGATTGCCGGGGTCAAAGAAGAACTTCGCCAGAAGCAGCAGCGAATATAACAGGAGAATGCATAAGGAGATTATGATGAAAATAAAAAATATACTGCTCACGGTGGCCGCCACCACCATGGCCCTGGCCCTGGTGGGATGCAACGATACTTTTTCCAAGGTGGAACAAGGCCGGACCATTGCCTTTAACAAGGACACCAAAGAGGTGACCCTGATCCATGACAGCGCCAATGACAGCCAGAAACCGGTGTACGACACCTTGCCGCCTTCGATCTTCAAGCTGCCGGTCGATCCGAAGGAAACCGGTCCGGAGCCCAAGGCCGGCCAACGGATGAAGCTCGATACCGATAAAAAGAAAATTCTGATCTTCGACACCACCACCCAGAAACTGGTGGATATTCCGATCACCATCGTCGACCTGCAGCAACCGATCGATAAGGATCACCCCCTGGTCTTCGACAAGGCAGAGAATAAAGCCAAGAAATTCCCGGCTATCGACAAGGAAAAGAAAACCATCACCATCTACTCCGGCCGTCAGAAAATGCTCTGCACCTTCTCGGTACCGGACAATTACTTCTCCTATCCGGCCAGTACCTGGGATGCCGGCGATGAAGTCCGGCTGACCTACAAGACTGCCGGCCAGGCCCTCCGGTTCATGAACGTCACCAAAACCGATATTTACAAGAAGTGATTAAAGAAGTAAGAACTTAACCGCGGGCGGGATTGATTCCCGCCCGCTTTTACCTTGAGAGGTTGACCATGTCGGAATATAAATTCTTTCTCTTCCACAAGCTGCTGGTGGTCGGACTCAACGTTCTGATGGTTGCCGCCCTGTTCATCGCCATGTATCGGGCCTCACTCTATCCCGACGATTTTACCCCCGTCTTTTTAAAGACTCTGTTTTCGCTCCTCATTCCCACCATGATCCTGGGATATCTCGGCAAACGCTTTCTCCGCAACCGTAGCGCTGTGGCCGTATGATCGCCGGCGCAGGCTTCGTCCTCTGGCAAAAACGCACCGGTCTTCTGGCCATGCTCCTCCTGGTGGGGACCTTGGTTTGTCTTGCCGACGCCCTGGTCGGCGGCATCAAAGGCGGGAACAGCCTGATTGAACTCCTGCCCGGCAGCCGCTATGCGATCAGCGGCCCCATGCCCCCCAAGACCACCGCCATCAACGAGTTTGTCATTGAGGGGCAACCGGCTGACGGCTCGGTCCGCATCGTCCCGGAAGCCATCTTTTCAGGCTATTTATTCGGGGGCTCGATGTGGCGAGGTGCCATCGTGGTCGAACCCACCGCCCCGGAAGGGAGGTACCAATTTAACGTCCGAGAGGCCACGGGAGAAAAACAGAACCCCACCCTGGTGTTTACGGTCAAAGTCTGGCCCGATCAACTCACCCTCAACGCCCATTCGCCCTCCCGCCTGACCCGTTTGACCGGCCTTAATCCGTTCTTCGTCGCCTTGGGCCTGGCCATCGCCGGTCTGCTGGCAGCCGGGGCGAACTTCCTTCTGGGCCGGCTCTGGGCCCGACACCTGGCGGCCCATCAATGCGGTGAAATTTACAAATTGCGCCGAACCGAACGGGGGACGGAGATTACCTGTGAGATCCATTGTGCCGGCACCATCCAACCGGGCATGGCCGGAAAAATTTTTCGACCCTCGGGGGAGGCGGTCTGCACGGCCCGGGTTTCCAACTGCGAAAACAACCAGGTGCTGATGCTGGTCGACGAACCGACCCTGGTGCAACTCGGCGATGTGGGCTGCCTGCTCCCCACCCTTGGCGAAGCACAAGCGGGCCTTGGTGAGGCGTCCCCAACCGGCTGACGCCATGACCACCAGGGGAACCCCAGGTCTTGAAAAGTATTTGACAACTATTGCCGTGCTTTGTAGTGCTTACAGGCGCATGATTGGGGATCGGCCCGCGTGGCGGAGAGGACCGAGCCGGTTGCCACGGATTAATGGCCCGGAACAGCAAAGGAACCTCTTGTAACCAATCTCTTTTTCCCGTTCCAATCGAGCCTGTGGGCAGCAGCAGGCTTGCTGAAGGTCCAGGCGTAAGGATTGCACCATGGAAAGAAACTATAGGAAACTCTGGTGGCAGCATTGCCTGGCCATCATCTGTTTTTCCGTTATCCCCCTGCTGTTGGTAAACTTTTCCTTATACAGCCTGTTTGATCGCATCTATACCGAAAAGGTCAAGGAAACCCTGCGCAGTTCGGCTGAAAATCAGCGCGACTCCATTGACCTTTTTTTCAACGAACGCATCGCTCAGCTGTTCACAGTTGCCAATACCAACACCTTTGAGAAACTGACCAACGAGACCTATCTCAACAAGGTTTTCGAGATCATGCATACCAAGTCCAATTCCTATATGGACATGGGCATCATCGACAACGAAGGCAATCATCTTTCCTACGTTGGCCCCTATTACAGTCTTCTTAAAGCGGTCAACTACAAAAACGAGCCTTGGTTCAATGCCGTTAAGGCTAACGGCATCTACATCAGCGACATCTTCATGGGCTACCGCAAGATCCCCCATTTTATCATCGCGGTCATGGTCCGGGAAAAAAGCAGCTCCTGGATCCTGAGGGTGACAATCAACCTGAAAAATATCGACGACATCGTCCAAAAGGCCTGGCTGGGCAATTTCAGCGACGCCTTCCTGATCAACAAGGCCAACCAACTCCAGACCCGGCCGCGCTTCGGCGGCAATTTCCTCGAAGCCCCGGCCCTGCCGGAATCCGCCACCAGTATGTTGGAGCGGCACACCTACCCTGATTTCTCCTCCATCGTCGCCACCAAGGTCGAGCGCCGGGTCGTATACGGCATTGACGCCTTCTACGCGGCCACCCCAATCAGCAATACCAAGTGGGTGCTGGTGATCAAGGAAAGCCCGGATGAGCTGCTCACCCCCCTGCAGAAGGGCAAATACTGGGCCCTTTTTCTCACCACCCTCGGCCTGGCGATCATTGCCACCGGCGCGGCCTTGTTCACCAACGCCCTCATCAACCGGATCAAGGCAACCGACCGCGAAAACGCCACCAATTCCGATATGCTCCTCCAGGCCAACAAGATGATCGCGCTGAGCAAGATGGCCGCCGGCATCGCCCATGAGGTCAACAATCCCCTGGCGGCCATCGCCGAAAAGGCCGGGTGGATGAAAGACCTATTGGCCGAAGAAGACCTGGCCGCCAGCGAAAATTTTACCGAATTCGACCAATCGGTCGACAAAATCGAACAGCATGTCGACCGGGCTCGAAAAATCATCCATAACCTGCTCGGTTTTGCCCGGCGGATGGAACCGGCCAAGGAAAAAATCAACGTCAACAATCTGCTCGATGAGACCACCGGCTTCCTCGAAAATGAAGCCAAATATGTCAATATTCGCTTTGACAAGCACTATGCCGACAGTGTGCCGGTGATCACCAGCGATCTCTCCCAGATCCAGCAAGTGGTGCTCAACCTCTTGAACAATGCCATTGATGCCATCGATCACGACGGCACCATCACGGTCTCCACCCGCTATCTGGAAAAAACCGACGAGGTGGAGATCGCCATTGCCGACACCGGCAAGGGCATAGCGGAAAACGAATTAAGCAAAATTTTCGATCCGTTCTTCACGACCAAAGAGGTCGGCAAGGGCACCGGTCTGGGACTTTCCATATCGTATAGTATCATCGAAAAGCTGGGTGGGAAAATCAGGGTTCAGAGCAAGGTAGGCGAGGGAACGGTGTTCACCATTCTCCTGCCGAAACAGTAAAGGGACACCATGGATGCATTGCGGGTATTGATTGTTGATGATGAAGACGATTTCCGGGAAACGATTGTCAAGCGCTTATGTGCGAGAAAGATCCTCGCCGAAGGCGCCGCCAGCGGGATCCTGGCCTTGAAGGTGCTTGAAACCAAAGACTTCGACGTCATCGTCCTTGATGTCAAGATGCCGGAGATGGACGGGATTGAAACCCTGCGACACATCAAGAAGCTCAAACCCGAGATCGAGGTCATCATGCTGACCGGGCATGCCTCGGTGGAGTTCGGCCTCAAGGGGATGCAGCTGGGGGCCTTTGACTATGTCATGAAACCGGCGCCGCTAAACGAACTGCTCGATACCATCGGCCAGGCTTACAATAAAAAACGCGGCATCGTCCTCTAAGGACCGTACCGGCTTTGCCTGCGCCCTCCTCGGACAGCGCCCGGTAGCCCTGAGTGCGGAACGCAGCCCCAATCCCTGATCGGGAGGCGCAAGCAGAAAGCCTATGAGAGTATGGGACACCAGCCATCTGCTGGACACGATACCGGCCAACCGGACCGACTCCGAGCAGGTCTATGACTCGACCGACTCCCAGGCCAACCTCGCCAGGATCCGCCAACATTTCAAACAGCTCCAGACCCGCTTGATTCTGGGGCTGGTGCTGGGCTTTCTCCTTCCCAACGCCTTTCTCTCCGCCCATTTTCATTTTCAATTCACCCACACGCTCAAAAAGAGCGCCGCCCTCAACCTGGCGGCGGTGGCGGAGAGTCAGAAAAACACCCTTGATCTCTATCTCCAGGAACGGGTGGTCAACCTTTACAATCTCTTCCACAGCAAGGATTTCTCCCTGACGCCGACAGCGGCGCAGATGGAGAACCACCTCTTCCATTTAAAACAGTTCAACGATGCCTTTGTCGATGTCGGTTTTTTCGACACCAAAGGCGTTCAGATCGGCTATGCCGGTCCTTATCCTGAACTCCTGGGCAAGGACTACAGTCAGGAGGCCTGGTATCAAGGCCTGCTCAAGGAGAATAAAAACTATCTGATCAGCGATATTTATCAGGGTTTTCGCAAGGTGCCCCATTTCACCATCGCCACCCGGCAGCTGTTCGATGGCAGCCCCTATGTGATCCGGGCCACCCTGGACCCGGACAAACTCTACATCTTTCTCCGCATCATCAGCCAAGGCAAGGAAGTCGAGTCCACTCTGGTCAACCGCCAGGGGCAGTATCAGGTGGTGGATCCGGGACGACGCCCCCTCTCCGGAAAAAGCGAATATATCCCTTCCTTTACCTCGCCCTCGGGGGTAGAGGAGATCGAACGCCACCAGCAACCCCTGCTGGTGGCCTATGCCTGGCTCAAGGAAACCCCCTGGGCCCTGCTGGCAATCCAGCCGGCCACCGTTGCCCAGGCCGAGATGTATCGCTCGCGCTGGATCCTGTCCATCAGCCTGATCACCATCGGCCTGGTCATTTCCACCATTATCTTTTTCACCATCCGTCGCCTGGTCGACAATGCTCGCCGCATGGCCGAAAAAGGCCAGCAACTGCAGGAAATGCTCTCCCATGCCTCCAAGCTGGCCTCCATCGGCGAGCTGGCCGCAGGGGTCGCCCATGAGATCAACAATCCCCTGGCGATCATCATGGCCACCAGCGGGGTGATCAGGGATATGCTCAACCCGGAGTTCGATCTCGACCACAGTCCGGAGGCCATCTGCAAGGAGTTGTCGGTGATCGATACCGCCGCCACCCGGGCCAAGGGCATCACCCGCAAGCTCCAGGACATGGGCAAGAATCGCGTTCCCTGTTCCATCGCCTGCGATCTCAACGCCCTGGTCGACGAGGTGGTCAGCCGCCTAAAAAAGGTGGAGTTTAAAGCCAAGCACATTGAGGTGGTCACCCATTACCATCCGGATCTGCCCAACATCCTCGCCGAATCAGATCCCCTGCGCCAGGTGTTCGGCAACATCCTCATCAATGCCGGAGATGCGATCACCGACAAAGGGACCATCACCATTTCCACCGAATTACAGGAGGGGATGGTCAGCGTCACCATTGCCGATACCGGCAAGGGCATTGCCAGCAAAGACCTGAAGAATATTTTCAATCCCTTTTTCACCACCAAGGGCGGCGGCAAAGGGACGGGACTGGGCTTGAGCATCGCCGCCAGTATCGTCAAATATCTGGGCGGAACCATCAAGGTGAACAGTATTCCGGGAACAGGCAGCTCGTTTACGGTCCTGCTCCCGGTCAATGAAGCGCTTAAAAACCACAAGGGATAACAAAAAAACAAAAAATATGGAAAAACAACGAGGATTCAAGGTATTACTGGTTGACGACGAGGACATTTTCCGCGAGGCCACGGCCCGCCAGCTGACGGTCCGGGGGTTTGTCGTCCTGACCGCCGACTGCGGCAAGGCCGCCCTGGAACAGGTGCAAAACGACCCCCCCGAGGTGGTGGTGCTTGATCAGGAGATGCCGGGCATGCACGGCTCGGAGACCTTTGTCGCCATCAAGAAAATCAATCCGCTGATCGAGGTGATCATGCTCACCGGCAACACCAGCGTCGATAACGCCATCGAGCTGATGCAGCTGGGCACCTTTGATTATCTGATGAAACCGATCAACATCAATGAACTGCTCTACAAGATCGAGGACGCCTACACCCGCAAACAACTCAACGAAAAGCAACGGCAGGACGCCAGCCTGTGAGCCGCCGGATCAAGGCCCCTGCTCCCCGTTTTTTATCGATAAAGGCGATGCATGTTTAAGACACTGGCGACGTTTTCCAAAAAACTGTTCTCGGGCAATTGGGAGCCGGAAGCCCCGGTCCTGGAGTCCGCGGCCGTGGAAACCCTGCGGCTGACCTTCAAGTCCCGCTTCCACAGCTTCAAGCTGCTGCTGGCCGCCAACAGCCGGATCCTCGAGGCCATGGCCGACATGGAACGGGCACTCCAGGGGAGGGAGCTGTTCAGCATGTCGTTCGTCCAGACCCACTGCACCTCAATCTCGGTCAATGTCTTCCGCATGATCGCCGACATGGAGAACATCGCCCCGGGCAAATACAGCGGTCTCAAGGAACGATTCGTCGCCATTCAACGGCGGATCGACGGCCTGCTCGGCGCCAAGAAGCAGCTGACCGATACAAGGCTGGTCATCCCCCTGGAGGCGGTGACCAGCGACATGACCGACCTGGTCGGCGGTAAGATGGCCAGCCTGGGCGATGTCAAAAACAAACTTGCGATGCATGTCCCCGCCGGTTTTGTCATCACCGCCGTTGCCCATGATCTCTTTATGACCGCCGACGGCCTGCAGCGGGAGATTGACCGCCTCTTCCAGGTGGCCGGTTCCGATGAGGACCGTAACCTCGACCTGGTGAGTTCCCAGATCAGACAGCGGATCATGGCCGCCGAGGTGCCGGAGCCCATTTACCTGGCCGTGGTCGATGCCTACACCCGGATGAAGGCGGCCGAAAACGGCCAGGATATCAAAATGGCGGTGCGCAGCAGCGCCTACGGCGAGGATGCCGAGAACAGCTCCTTTGCCGGCCAGTACCGCAGCGAACTCAACGTCGGCTTTTCCCAGTTCTTCTATTACTACAAGCAGGTCATGGCTAGCAAATACAGCGTCCAGGCCATTGCCTACAAGATGAACCGGGGGTTCCGGGACGAGGATATCGCCATGTGCGTCGGCTGCCTGGCGATGATCGACGCCATTGCCGGCGGGGTCATCTATACCCGCAACCCCCTGGACAGCAAGGACGACGCCATTTACATCAACTCGACCTGGGGCCTGCCCAAGGCGGTGGTCGACGGCAATGATCTCTGCGATCTGTTCGTGGTTTCACGGGACGACGCCCTGACCATCCTCCGCCGGGAAGTGCGCGACAAGGGGTATCAGGTGGTCTGTTTCGAGGATGAGGGCTGTATCCGCACCGAGACCGCCGCCGGCCAGTCCAGCCAGCCCTCGCTTACCGATGCGCAGGTCCGGGCCCTGGCCGACCATGCCATCCACATCGAGCAGTACTACGAAACCGCCCAGGACATCGAATGGGCCATCGACGCCGACGGGCAGATCTCCATCCTCCAGTCCCGGCCCCTGCAGCAGATGGAAATGGTCCTGCCCGGACCGGAAATCGATCTCCGCCGGTTTGAGACCGCCCTGGTGATTGAGGGCGGCATCAACGCCAGCCCCGGGGTGGCCAGCGGCACGGTCTTCAAGGTGGTCAAGAAGGTCGATATTCTTCAGTTTCCCGAAGGGGCAGTGCTGGTGGTGGAACAGGCCCTGCCCACCTGGGCACCGCTGGTGGCCCGGGCCTCGGCGATGATTTCCGAACAGGGCGGATTTGCCGGCCACCTGGCCAATGTAGCCCGGGAATTCGGCATCCCGGCCCTCTTCGGGGTCACCGGCGCCATGGCCAAGGTCGACAATGGCGACCTGGTGACCGTGGCGGCCGACCTCGGCCGGGTCTACCTCGGCTGCATCGCCCCCCTGCTGGAATGGAAGCGTCCCGAACCCAAGCTGATGATCGGCTCGCCGGTCTACGAAACGCTCAAGGAGGTTTGCCGCCATATCATCCCCCTGCACCTCCTCGACCCGGAGTCGCGGGATTTTCTCCCTCAGAATTGCCAGACCTTCCACGACATCACCCGCTTCATCCATGAAAAATCGGTGCTGGAGATGTTCAGTTTCGGCAAGGACCACAGTTTTTCCGAGCGCTCCAGCAAACAGCTCCATTACAAGGTGCCG
>Ga0209016_1002752_pt1 | contig 11213 bp, 9 predicted proteins | sample EPASupsiteSAE305_FD_187265 | JGI IMG/M metagenome (GOLD analysis project Ga0209016, IMG submission 187265) | Bioremediated contaminated groundwater microbial communities from EPA Superfund site, New Mexico - SAE3-05 (SPAdes) (version 2) | ecosystem: Environmental > Aquatic > Deep subsurface >...
ACCAGGAAATGAACTTGGCTGAAGTGTAGGCGAAAAGATCGGAATGGTCAACATTTTCAACAAAGTACATGGGGGAAGCCCTCGTCTTGGCGCCCCCCGGAGCCCTACCCGGCTTCCGGTCCTGGTTGCGCGGGAGAGAGGGTGGAAGGCGGTTAATATAGCTGAAAGGCCGAAGATTGCGCATTGATTGTCAATTTTCCTTTTGTCCGGGAGATAAATACTTTACCTTGCGAGAAATCGTGCCGGTTGAGATGGTCGCTGCCGCGTTGCCTGGATTTCAGGGCGAGTGCCTCTCTTTTGAGATGGGATGACGATTCTTCGCCGCATTGCTGAAATGGTTCTAATCGTAAGACAGCTCAATTTAACCCTACGCTCGAATTTCAAATGGATATCATCTTCCTGCTTTTGCTTATTTTGCTCAACGGCGTTTTTGCCATGTCGGAAATTGCCGTCATTGCTTCACGGGATGCGCGCCTGCAAAAATTGGCCAATGAGGGCAGAAGCGGAGCACGATCGGCACTGGCTCTCAAAAAGAGCCCCACAGCCTTTCTGTCCACGGTCCAGGTCGGCATCACCATGGTGGGCATTCTCAGCGGCGCCATCGGGGAAAATGCCTTGGCCGATCCCCTGACAACTTTGCTTAAGAGTTTTCCGTTACTCCAGCCTTATGCCCGTGGTGTAGCCCTGACCCTGGTGGTGGTAGCCCTGACCTATTTTTCGGTGGTCATTGGAGAATTGGTGCCGAAACACCTGGGATTGCAGAATCCGGAGCGGATCGCTTCCCTGGTGGCATCGTTGATGAAGATGTTGGCACGTGTGGCAAAACCCCTGGTCTGGTTTTTTTCCATCTCTTCAAATTTGCTCCTTCGATTGCTGGGTGCCGACCACAAGGAAGAATCGTCGGTCACCAACGAAGAAATCAAGTTGATGATGGAACAGGGAGCTGATGCCGGGGTATTTCATGAGAGCGAGCGGGTCTTGGTCTCCAACGTGCTCCGCCTTGACGAACAGCCCATCGTGGCGATCATGACGCACCGTCAGGATATTTTTATCCTTGATCTGAACAAGCCCGAAATCGAGATTCGAGAGCGCCTCGCCGGTTGCCCCTATTCCCGCATCATCGTCTGCCGCGGCGGGCTCGAGGATGTTCTGGGGCTGTTGCGTACCGCCGATCTGCTGCGGGCCGCCCTTGCCTGCGAGCCGTTGGCAATCGAACAGTACCTGCGGCAGCCGCTGTATGTGCCGGAATATGTCACCACCACCCAGTTGCTAGAAAATTTCCGTAAAGTCTATCTGCAATGTGCCCTGGTGGTCGACGAATACGGGGATATCCAAGGCCTCGTCACCCTCACCGACGTTTTGACCGCCATTGTCGGCGAAGTCCCGACTTCCGGTCCTTCCGAAGAATATGATTTTCTTAAACGCGAAGATGGATCCTGGCTGATTGATGGCGGCGTAACGGTCGAACGGGTGAAATTTATGCTGGAAATCAGCGACGACCTGCCGGGCGAGAAAAACAATATCTTCCATACCCTGGGGGGCTTTGTCATTCACGTTTTGGGCCGGATTCCGCAGGAGACGGATCACTTCGAGGAACATGGCTATCGTTTCGAGGTCATTGACATGGATAAAAATCGTATTGATAAGATACTGGTTTCACGGGTTGTATCCGACCGGGAGGAAGATGTGGCTTGAGCGGTTTATTCTCAATCAACCGGTCTTGAAAACGCGCCATCGTAACTCGACCAGGATATCGCCTTGCTTTGACCAGCTGTCCCGGGCTATGTTAGTATGGCTTCGGATGTGCAACAAACAGGAGAATGTGTGAACCGACACAACGCTTGGTTCTTTCGTCCCTTTGCAACTAGTGAGGTAGCGTATGAAACATATGGGTGAGATGCTGCTGACGCAGGCGCCGTTTACAGAGATCGTTATGGGGAACACGGCTCTGGTGCGGGCCATTATTGAAGCGGGAACCCGGGTGGTTACCTCGTATCCCGGCTCCCCGACCCCGGAGATCGCCACCGCGATCAAATCCATCCCTCTCGAGCAACGGCCTTTTTATTTCCAGTTTTCCACCAATGAAAAAGTCGCCACCGAGGTCGCCCTCGGCGCTTCGCTCAATGGGCATCTGGCAACCGTCTTTTTCAAGAGCGTCGGCCTCAATGTGGCGGCGGATTCCTTTGTCCAGCTCAGCCTGCTCCATCTCATCGGCGGCATGGTCATAGTCCTTGGCGATGATCCGGGAGTCAATTCCTCCCAAAACGAGCAGGACAATCGGCACTATGCGTACCTGAGCTACACCCCGATCCTGGAGCCGGCCAATCCGGCCGAGGTCTACAGCTACTACAAGGAAGCGGCAGCCCTGGCGAAAGACATGAGCAAGGCGGTCATCCTCAGGTTGACCACCCATGTCTGCCACGCCAAGGAGCGGGTTGCCTTTTCCGGCTGGACCCCGCCGGCCCAAGTGGACAACACCCCGCGTTTCGATGCGGCGAACGGACCGTATATTCCACTGGTTGCGACGGTCTTCCCTAAAAAGCGTCAGGCCCTGGCGGACCTGCAACGTGTCGAGCAATGGGTAGACCAGCGTAACCTCCATCGCGCGATCGACAACGGCAGCTCTCGCGGCATCATCGTTTCCGGGATGGTCTACCTTTCGGTTGAGGACGTCCTGGCACCGCTTGCCGACAAACCCGACATTCTTAAGCTGGCCATGCCGTATCCCCTACCGGCGCGGGCGATTCTCGATTTTCTGGCCGCGCACCAGGAGGTCAAAGTCCTCGAAGAACTCGACGATACCCTGGAAAAAGAGGTCAAGTCGCTCGCCTTTGATCACCAGCTGACCACCAGGGTCTGGGGCAAGGTTGAGCTGGAGGACTGGATCGGCGAATACGTTCCGGACAAGGTCCACGATATTCTCCACCGGACCTGGCCGGAGAGCATTCCGCCGCGAAAAATTTCCGCAGCGGAATCAACGGCGCCGGTTCCGGCGCGGCCTGCCCAGATGTGTCCGGGGTGCGGCCATCGGAGCGCCTTCCATGCCATCAAGCAGGCGCTGCCCGAGGGCACCATCACCGTTGGCGATATCGGCTGCCATACCCTCGGGTTCCTGGAACCGTACAGGATGGGCGAGGTTGTGCTCTGCATGGGCGCCTCCACCGGCATCGCCTCGGGACTGACGCTGTTCAACGACACGCGCAAGGTGATCGCGTTTCTCGGTGATTCCACCTTTTTCCATGCCGGAATACCCGGAATCATCAACGCCCTGTTCAATAAGCACAACCTGACTTTGGTGATGATGGAGAACGGGACCACGGCCATGACCGGGCATCAGGATCATGCCGGTTCCGGCAGAAACTTCAACGAGGTTACCGAGGCCATACCGATTCGACGGGTACTGGAGGGATTGGGTGTCAAACATATTTTTGAAACCGACACCTACCAGCAACCGGAATTGGCGGAGATGATGCGCCAGGCGATGGCCCTCGATACCTTCAGCGTGGTTATCGCCCGCCATCCCTGCATGCTTCTTTTTGCCCGCAACCAGCGGAAAAAGAGGGGGTCCACCCCTCCTCCGGTCAGAATCGATCAGGAGCAGTGCACCCAAATCCACGAGTGTGTCCAGGTATTCGGCTGCCCCAGTTTTTCGAGAGCAGCGGACGGTACAGTGACGGTCAACCGGGAGCTGTGCATCGGTGACGGCTCTTGTATCCAAACCTGCCCGACCAAGGCGATTACCCGATAACGGCCAGCAAGGAGAAACGCTATGCAATCATTCAATATCTATCTGTGCGGTGTCGGCGGCCAGGGGATCGGCCTTCTCAGCGAAATCCTGCTTCGTGCCGCCGACTATGCCGGCCATGCCGCCAAGGCGGTGGATACCCATGGTCTGGCGCAGCGCGGCGGCATCGTCATTTCCCAGATTCGTCTCGGCGATATGGTCTACACCCCGCTGATTCCGGCGCACACCGCTGATCTCGTGGTCGCCCTCGAGCGGCATGAGGCCTTGCGAGGCGTGCAGGGCGCGTTGCGGGATCAGGGCACGTTGATCTACTACGACACAGTGCTCCAACCCTTGGGAGTTCGCCTGGGTACCGAGCCTGAAGTCAATGCCGCCGATATCGATCGGGTTTGCGCCGGACGGGGGATTATTGTTCATGGGGTGTCACGACCGGATATCCTCGATCCCAGAATGCAGAACATTGCGGTTCTTGCCCAGATCCATCGACTCGGACTGGTTCCCGGACTGCAAGCGGAACACTTTCTGCAGGCCATGGAGGATTTACTGACCGGACCGATGCTGGCTGCAAATCTTGAGCTGTTCCAGGCGGCTTGAACGTCAAGCTGCGGTTCGTTCAGGCGCGGGAGGGAGAAGGAGGGCAGGGAATGCGCCCTCCTTTTTTGCGTGATTCGACGGAGCACGCCAAAGAGGAGGCGGAGTTGCCTCGCCGTCACACCCTTAAGCAGGGGCAGGCAATCGTCAGCGCTGATCTTTCAGCGATTGGCGGGATTCAATGGCTTTGGAGAGGGTGTGTTCGTCGGCGTACTTGATATCCATGCCCATGGGAATGCCGCAGGCGAGACGACTGAGCCGGATCTTTGCCCCTTGAAGTATTTCGGCAAGGTAGGAGGCGGTGGCCTCTCCCGGCACAGTGGAGCTGGTGGCGATCAGCACCTCGTCGACCGTCCCCGAAGCCACTCGCTGCCGCAGTTCCCGGATCTTCAGTTCGTCGGGACCGATACCGTCCATCGGCGCGATTACGCCATGGAGAATGTGGTAGGTGCCCCGGAAGGCCCCGGTTTTTTCGATGGCGATCTGATCGCCGGGTTCTTCCACCACGCAGACCAATCGGGGGTCACGGTTGGGGTTGCCGCAGATGGCGCAGGGATCGGTTTCGGAAAAGGTGAAACATTGGCGGCAGAGGTGAATGGTTTCGTGCAGCACGGTCAGATCGGCGGCCAGATTCCTGGCCTCAACGGCAGGTCGGCGGAGGATGTAGAGCGCCAGCCGGGTCGCGGTTTTCCGACCGATGCCCGGTAATTTGGTCAGGTCGGCGATCAGGCGTTCCAAGGCCGGCGGGATCACCTGCATTTAGAAGAGACCGGGTATGTTGAGCCCGCCGGTTATGCGGGCCATCTCGGCCTTGCCCAGCTCTTTGGCCTTATTGAGGCCGTCGTTCACCGCGGCAACAATGAGGTCTTGGAGCATCTGGGTGTTTTCCGGCTGCACCATCGTCTTTTCGATGATCAGGTCAAGCAGTTCGCCTTTGCCATTGAGCGTTGCGGTCACCATCCCGGCACCGGCAGAGCCGGTAACTTGTCGGTTGGCCAGGTCGTTCTGCACAGCCGCCATCTTTTCCTGGAACTGCTGCGCTTGTTTCATCAAGTCGCCCATATTCATATACTTTCCCTCGAAAAAAAGTTTGGTTTGATTGCTGCGGTCGATCGGCTGGTTATTCTTCAGCTGTCGCCAGGTTTTCAGCCGCCGCTTCGTCGACGGGGATACTGGAGCTCGTACGGTAGCGGGGACCTATTCTGATGTCGCCGATCTGACCGGTGAAGACATCGAGTGCGGTCAGCACCAGCGGGTCGTTGGCCAGTGCCCGCCTTTCCTGCTGCGGCGCCAGGCCGCTTGCCGGGTCGATCGCACAGGCATTGGATCCGGGCACCACAAACTGAATGGTGAGATTTTCCTGGAAAAAATCGAGGACAAACTCGGTCAGGGTATTAACATGGCCTTTTTGCTTCAACATGGTGCAGTCGGCGCTGTCGTCAAAATGGATGATCAGTTCCTCTCCCTTGCGTTCCACCGAGGCGGCCTGTTGCAGGGCGGCCGACATCCAGCGTTGCCGTTCATGCACATATTTGAGAAAGGCGTCCCAGTGTTGGCGGATTCTTTTTTTTTCACTGACCGGGGCAGGGCGCGCGGCTTCCTCTGCAGGCGCAGACTTTTCCTGGGGCACAGTTTGCGGAGGTTCTTTCCGAATCGGATCTGTTGGGAGCAAAGCTTCGGGAGCCGGTTCTTGAGGTAAGGCCTCTTTCCGGAGGACCGCTTCCTCCGGTTTCGCTGTCTCCTGTTTTGGGGGTGGTGTCGGTTCCGGTTGCGTTTCCGTAACCGGCGAAGGCGCAGGGGGCAGGGGGCCAGTCTCTCCAGAAGCGGGGGAGAGGGGGGCGGATGATTCGGCGGGAGGCTGTACCGTCTCCTGTTGCCGGGGTTGCCGTGCTGCCGAGGGAATGACGGGCAAGGCATCGAGAGTTCTTCCCGCCAGCATTTGATCAAATCGTGCAATCAGATCCGCCACCGGTACGACATCGCGGAATTGGACCGCGCGGATAAAGGTCAGTTCCAGCGCCAGTCGGGGCTGCTGGGAGAACGAGGCTTTTTCCAGGCCCTCTAAGAGAAGACCGAAGAGGGCCGACAGAGTTTCCAGGGAATGCGAGGCCGCCGTCTTGGCCATGTTCGCCAGTTCCTCCTCGGTCACCTCCAGGGAATCGGCGGGCTTTTTGCTGATTTTACAGACCAGCAGGCAACGGAACCAGCTGAGGAGATCGTTGCTGAATCTTTTGATATCCGTACCATGGAGATACATCTCGTCGAGCAGGCGATAGACAGCTGTCAGGTCACCATTCAGCAGGGCGTCCCCTAGATTGGCGACCAGTTGATGGCTGACCAGACCCAGGATCTCGATGACATCAACGGTTTTGACTTCCTGGCCGCAGTACGAGAAGATTTGATCAAGGAGGCTGAGACCGTCCCGGACGCTGCCGCCTGCTTCACGGACAATCATATCGAGGGCTTCCGATTCCATCCGCACCCCTTCACTTGTCGCTAAACGCTTGAAATGGGCTGCGAGTTCCGAATGGCTGAGGCGTTTGAGTTCATAACGCTGGCAACGGGAAAGAATGGTCACCGGAACCTTGTGCAGTTCGGTGGTGGCGAACATGAAATACACATGGTCGGGCGGTTCCTCAAGGGTCTTCAACAGGGCGTTGAAGGCCTCGGTGGTGAGCATGTGGACTTCATCGATAATGATGATTTTGTAGCGCGAGCTGGTGGGCATGAAGCGGATTTTTTCCTTCAGCTCACGGATTTCCTGAATGCCGCGGTTGGAAGCGCCATCCACTTCCTGCAGATCAATGCTCGCTCCGTCGGTGATCTGCCGGCAGGATAGACAGGCGTTGCAGGGTTCGGCCGCGGGTCCTTGTTCGCAGTTCAAGGCCTTGGCCATGATCCGGGCGAGGGTGGTCTTGCCGGTGCCACGGACGCCGCTGAAAATCAGAGCATGGGGAACGCGACCTTGGGTGAGGGCATTCTGCAGGGTACGCACCACCGCCTTCTGGCCGATTACTTCAGCAAAGGTCTGCGGTCTCGATTTTCTGGCAAGGACGAGGTAGGACAAGATGGATACCAACGATAAATGATCAGGGGGAACGGCTGAATCGACTTTTTCCAGGTTAAGGGGGGAGAAGAAGCGGATTCAGGTCTGTGGAAAAAAAGATAGCCAGGCTACCCTGCGCACATAAAGAGGTTCACTACCGCTGCTTCCTTCCGGACCTGACGGGGTTTGTGATTCTTTATTGCACAGGACCCGGCTATCACACTGATGATCATCTGGCACTGGAAAAGAGGTGCTTGCGGGGGGATTTTTATGCTGCAATCGTGACCGGTAAGACTTTGAAAACGTATGTCTCTAAGGTGTCCAGCCCTCTTTTCGTTAGGCGTTTATACTCTCCATTGCGGGGAGCGTCAAGAAGATTTGTGGAGAGACCGGTTCCTTTCGTATTAATGCAATCCTCTCAGGCAACAGCCGTTGAAGTATGCGTGGCGGAGAGAAACGGGCAAAGAATATTGATCCGAGCCCGTAAAAAAACTCCTTCATCGTCAGCAAACGGGGAGAAGGAGTTCAATTTAATGACGGAAAACTTAAAAACACTCGCGGGGGTATCTCGCGCCGGCGGTGATTACAGCAGTAGATTTTTACCCAGGATGGAAACCAGTTCATCGGCGGCTCGAGTCGGCGCCACTCTGCCGTCTTCCACATCCTGCCGGACTTTGGGTAGCAGCTTTTTGATTTCATCATGCTGGTAGAACCAGCGTTCCAAACCTTCATTGACCAGGAACCACATCCACGACATGGATTGATCCTGTCGTTTTTTGTCCAGCTCACCGGTAGCGGTCATGATTTTTTTATGGCTGGTAATCGTTTCCCAGACGTCGGCAAGGCCGGTTTGTTCAAGAGCGCTGCAGGTCATGACCGGCGGAGACCAGTTGGGAGAGGAAGGGGTGACGAGGTGCAGTGCGGTTTCATACTGGCGTTTGGCCAGTTTTGCTCGAGAGACATTATCCCCGTCCGCCTTGTTGACGACGATGGCATCCGCGACTTCCAAGACACCTTTTTTTATGCCCTGGAGTTCATCGCCTGCCCCGGAGATCTGAAGAACAAGAAAGAAGTCGACCATGGAGGCAACCGTGGTCTCCGATTGGCCGACCCCGACGGTTTCAACGATGATGACATCGAATCCCGCGGCTTCGCACACCAGCATAGTCTCTCTGGTTTTTCTGGCAACGCCGCCCAGACTGCCGCCGGAAGGCGATGGTCGGATAAAGGCCATATCGTTGACTGCCAGCTTTTCCATCCGGGTTTTGTCGCCGAGAATGGAACCGCCGCTGCGGGTGCTACTCGGATCAATCGCCAGAACGGCAACACGATGTCCCAGTTTGGTCAGCATGGTGCCGAAACTCTCAATAAAGGTGCTTTTGCCGGCACCCGGAACGCCGGTAATACCCAGACGGACCGCTCTTCCCGTATAGGGGAGAAGTTCATTGATAACGTGTTTGGCAATTTCCTGATGCGTGGAAAGGGTGCTTTCAACCAGGGTGATGGTTCGAGCAAGCATCAGGCGATTATTATCCATGACGCCCTGGATATAATAACTGGGATCTTTATGCATATCTGGCCTTGGGTAGAGGTTTCGTCATGACCACATGCAAACGGACGGGTTGTTTGCCCGTCCGTTTGCAGTGTTACCTATATGCGGAGCTATTATTTACAATACTGGGCTTCGAGCATATCCATTACTTTACCGGCTGATTCGGTGATCGGGGTTCCCGGTCCGAAAATGCCTTTACAGCCTGCATCGTAGAGGAAGGTATAGTCGTTCGGCGGAATAACGCCACCGGCAACCACCAGGATTTCACCGGCGCCTTTCTCTTTCAATTTCTGAATGAGTTCAGGAACGAGGGTCTTATGACCGGCGGCAAGACTAGAGGCGCCAACGATATGGACATCGTTCTCAATGGCCATTTTAGCGGCTTCTTCCGGGGTCTGGAACATCGGGCTGATATCAACGTCAAAACCAAGGTCAGCATAGGAAGAGGCAACGACCTTGATGCCGCGGTCATGACCATCCTGTCCCATCTTGGTGACAAGAATACGCGGACGACGACCCTGTTTTGCCATGAAATCGGCGGTCCGTTTGCGCAGGGCCTCGATAACCTCGGCAGCGGCGCTGCTGGCTTCGCTGTACTCGGAAGAGTAAGCTCCGGATACACACTGGGTGGTTGCCACATAGCGGCCAAAGACTTTTTCCATGGCGTCAGAAATTTCTCCTACGGTTGCTCGGGCCTTGGCAGCAGCAATGGCTACTTCAAGCAGGTTCCCATCGCCGGCGGCGGCCTTGGTTACAGCCTCGAGACAGGCCTGACATTTGGCGGTGTCACGGGTTTTCTTGATATGGTTGATACGGTCGATCTGCTCAAGACGGACTGAATCCGGTACTTCAAGGATGTCGAAATCCATTTTTTCGTCGGCGAGGCGGTATTTGTTGACACCGACGATGACATCCTTGCCCTGATCGATACGGGCCTGGCGGCGAGCTGCGGATTCTTCGATGCGCATCTTCGGCATACCGGATTCGATGGCTTTGGCCATGCCGCCGATTTCCTCGATCTCGTCGATGATTTTCTGGGCGCCTTCAACAATCTGATTGGTCAGATATTCAACGTAGTAAGAACCGCCCAACGGATCGGCAACCTTGCAGACATGGGATTCTTCCTGGATGATGATCTGAGTGTTTCTGGCAATACGGGCGGAAAGCTCGGTCGGCAGACAGACAGCCTCGTCAAAGGAGTTGGTATGCAGGCTCTGGGTTCCACCGAGAACAGCGGACATGGCCTCGAGGGTGGTCCGGATAACGTTGTTGTACGGATCTTGCTCGGTCAAGGACCAGCCGGAAGTCTGGCAATGGGTCCGCAGCATGGAAGATTTGGGGTTTTTCGGGTTGAACTGCTGCATCAGGCGGTGCCAGAGGAAGCGTGCCGCACGCAGCATGGCGATATCCATGAAGAAGTTCATGCCGATACCGAAGAAAAAGGACAGACGCGGTGCAAAAGTGTCAATATCCATGCCAGAGCGGATGGCGGCGCGAACATATTCCACACCGTCAGCCAGGGTGAAGGCAGTCTGGAGCACGGAGTCGGCACCGGCTTCCATGATGTGGTAGCCGCTGATGCTGATGGTGTTGTATTTCGGCATATTCTTGGAGGCATATGCCATGATGTCGGAGACGATCCGCATGGATGGCTCGGGCGGATAAATATAGGTGTTCCGGGTCAGGTACTCTTTAAGGATATCGTTCTGGATGGTACCGTCCAACTGCTCCTGCTTGACTCCCTGCTCTTCGGCGGCGCCGATCCACATGGCCAGAATCGGGATAACCGCGCCGTTCATGGTCATGGAAACGGACATTTTGTCCAGCGGAATACCATCAAAGAGAATCTTCATATCCTCGATGGAGTCAATCGCAACACCGGCTTTACCGATATCGCCGGAAACCCGGGGATTGTCGGAATCATAGCCACGATGGGTGGAAAGGCTAAAGGCAACGGACAGACCTTTCTGACCGGCTGCCAGATTTTTGCGATAGAATTCGTTGGATGCCTTGGCTGTGGAGAAGCCGGCATACTGACGGATGGTCCAAGGACGACCGGCATACATGGTCGCCATCGGCCCACGAGTGTACGGCGCCATGCCGGGGAAGGTATTGACGGTTGGTAACCCTGCGATATCCTCTGCTTCATACAGCGGTTTGACGGCAATACCTTCCGGGGTCTTCCAGATCATATCGTCCGGTGTTTTGCCCTTCATCTGCTTGGAGGCCATTTCAAACCATTTTTGGTATTCTGGACTATTTGCCATGTCACTTGCTCC
>Ga0209016_1002753_pt1 | contig 11203 bp, 12 predicted proteins | sample EPASupsiteSAE305_FD_187265 | JGI IMG/M metagenome (GOLD analysis project Ga0209016, IMG submission 187265) | Bioremediated contaminated groundwater microbial communities from EPA Superfund site, New Mexico - SAE3-05 (SPAdes) (version 2) | ecosystem: Environmental > Aquatic > Deep subsurface >...
ATCGGCAAGTTCTGGCTGGTCAAACCCAAGGCCGCCGATCTCTCCGGCCTGCTCGACCGACTCCGCCAGCGCGGCGAATAAACCTTTTTACCTCACGGCAATCCCATGAAAGAACGTCTCAACAATGTGTTCCAGTTCCTCGACGTGGAACGGAAACTGCCGGCCAAGACCAACATCCTCACCCGCAAAACCGCCTTCCGCGAGATCTACCAGCCGGTGGACGAGGGCCAGCTCCAGCACCAGGCGCATCGCTGCCTGGCCTGCGGCAACCCCTACTGCGAGTGGAAGTGTCCGGTGCACAATTACATCCCCAACTGGCTGAAACTGCTCTCCGAAGGCAACCTGTTGGCGGCGGCGGAACTCTGCAGCCAGACCAACTCCCTGCCCGAGATCTGCGGCCGGGTCTGCCCCCAGGATCGCCTCTGCGAAGGCGCCTGCACCCTGAACGACGGCTTTGGCGCGGTGACCATCGGCAACATCGAAAAATACATCACCGATCAGGCCCTGGCCCAGGGCTGGAAACCGGACATGAGCGGCGTGGTCTGGAGCGACAAGCGAGTGGCGGTGATCGGGGCCGGGCCGGCGGGCCTGGGTTGTGCGGACGTGCTGGTGCGGGCCGGGGTGCGGCCGGTGGTCTTTGACCGCTACCCGGAGATCGGCGGGTTGCTGACCTTCGGCATCCCGGAGTTCAAGCTGGAAAAATCGGTTCTGGCGCGGCGGCGACAATTATTCGCCGCCATGGGGGTGGAATTTCGCCTGGGGATCGAGATCGGCCGCAACCTCAGCCTGGACCAGTTGCTGAGCGAGTTTGACGCGGTTTTCTTAGGGATGGGAACCTACCAGTTCATGAAAGGCGGCTTTCCCGGCGAGGATGTGCCCGGAGTCCATGACGCCCTGCCCTATCTGATCGGCAACGTCAGCCAACGCCACGGCTATGAGGGGCTGGCCCCGTTTATCGACGCCGCCGGCAAGCGGGTGGTGGTGCTGGGCGGCGGCGACACCGCCATGGACTGCTGCCGCACTGCGATTCGCCAGGGCGCGGCCAGCGTCACCTGCGCCTACCGCCGCGATGAGGCCAACATGCCCGGCTCAAAGCGGGAGGTGACCAACGCCCGGGAAGAGGGCGTGCAGTTCCTGTTCAACCAGCAGCCAGTGGGAATTTTGGGGGATCATCGGGTGGAGGGGGTGGAACTGGTGACCACCGAGTTGGGCGAGCCGGACGCCAGCGGTCGACGGCGGCCGGTGGTGGTCGCGGGCAGTCAGGTCACGGTGACGGCGGACCTTGTCCTGATTGCCTTTGGCTTTCGCCCCAACCCGCCCGCCTGGCTGGCTGCCCACGGCGTCGCGCTTAACGACCGCGACCGGGTGATCGCCAGCGAATCAGGCGAGTATCCGCTGCAGACCAGCAACCCAAAAATTTTTGCCGGCGGCGACATGGTGCGCGGCTCCGACCTGGTGGTCACCGCCGTCTGGCAGGGCCGCCAGGCGGCCAAGGGCATCCTCGCCTATCTGGGAATTGACTGAGCGATAGCAAGCGCCTCTTGTTTTCCCCCTGTGTTGTGCCCTGTCTGCCAATCAGAAAAGAAAAACCCCGCCGATACAACCTTGGCGGGGCGTGGGGCTGGACAGGTGGACCAGCGACGGGCCTACCAATTATCCTTGCTCAGGACCTGACTCACATCCACACAGCGATTGACCTCCTCAGCGGTCAGCTCCTCTTTCCTTTTAATAAACTTTATCTCCTTGAATTGGCACGCATATTCTTTCCCATCCTTGTCCCGGATCCAGACCATTTCTTCATATCCCAAGCCGGTTTTGCCACTTTCGTTGCTCATAACAGCCTCCATGTTTAATTTTGCACTGTGTTGCTCATCAATCACATAAAAACACGCCATCGTATGTTGCCGACCGTGGAAAACATACCTGCACCTTCTTAAAATGATTCCGAAAAATGCGGTTGCAGCCAAAACCAATAAATTAGACACACCCGTAACAACAGTCAATCTGTAGTGCATATCGGCCTGTGTTTATTGCCAGCCAGGCCACCAAAATCGTCTTCCCGTGGCTATTTCCCCTCATGTGCAAGAAGAAATTGGCCGCGAATCTCTTCAAGACGGCTGCGGTTCTTGCCAAGATCCGAATAGCCAAGTCGCGAAGCGGAGCGGACGTGGATGACTGCATTCGCTCGGTCCAGCAAAAATTCAACATCATCGACAAACAGGAGTGTGCGCAGTTCAACCCGCAGGTAGTCGGTTAAATCATCCACGACGGTTGCATCGCTCCGTGCAGAAAGCACCTCTTTGAGGCGAGCAAAGGCTGCACTGGGTTCACCACTCACTGCCAATGGCGCTATTCGATGGACTTCGCTCTCGGTCTGGCTCGAAACACAGTTGGGCGAACTCGGGCACGGGGCGAGCATCCCCTCCCTGACGCCCAAGTTATCGGGACGCTCACCAGCGCAACCGACTAATCCAAGCAATCCAAGAGCCATACCGCCAATCCTCCTTGTCAATTTTTTCATCGTTGGTCTCCTGACCCAGGCAGCGGAAGCCGCCACTGTCTGTGTTTCCATGCTTGCGGGGACTTCCACATATTGCGACAACTTTCCTTGTTTTCTCCAGCTCTCCCGCTCCTTGCTCAAGGTTATATTGGACGACGACGCTGCGCGGCTGACGAGCCGCGATCTCAAAAGGCGCGCAACGAAGCGCCTCAGGGGGAAAAGCAAAGCCCCAGCCTTTGGTCAGGGGTTGGGCCGCGTTTACTCGTAGTGCCTCCTAACGCAAACCACATCCCTATTCTTCGTCAAAACAGCGATAGGTGCGCGCTTTGTTAGGGGGCGCGGTGAGCAAGGAAACTTTCAGCAGGATGAGCATGGTCAGGCCCCAGCTCAGGCCGATCTGCACTAAGCTGGGCATCAGTTCAGCGCCAAAGGCGGCGGCGCCGAACCTGACCCCCGCCCAGTAGGCAAGGCCGCCGGAAACACTCCCCAACAATGCGCCAAGGTAATATCGGCCGGATAGCCAGCCCAGCGAGTAGTGGAGGGTCATGGCGAATTGGAGCCAGAGGACGAGAATCCAGGCCGGCGGCAGGCTCGGATGGAAACTACCGATGGGAAAGTCCAGCACGCCGGTGCGGATATGGACGCCATCGACCAGCAGGCCAAGCAGCAGGCTTGTGAGCAGCAGCAGGCTTTCGCGAGCTGCATTTCTCACCAAAACCAGGTGTGCCAGCACCAGCAGCAACCCGGCCGCTGCCCCAATCCACGGAAACCCTGCGGCCGCCCCGAGTACGCAAGCAAACCATCCTACTTGAAACAAGCCGTAGTTGAGCAGCGATGTCCAGGTGTGGGCGCTGAACATTATTGTTGTACTTGCTCCACCGGTTCACCCATCCTGGCCAGCACCAGATGATAATTCCGCACCAGACGGTTGCGGAACCCTGCCTCGCAGTAACTGAAATAGTATTCCCATTTACGCACAAAGGCCGGGTCAAATCCCAGGCCGAGGATCTCCTGTCGCTTATCGAGAAAAGCGGCACGCCAGAGTTGCAAGGTGCGGACATAGTGGCCCCCGATATCCTCCATCCCGACGATGTTGAGGCGGGTCCTGCCGCTCATGGCGGAGACCATCGCCCCGACTGAGGGCAGGTGGCCGCCGGGGAAGATATGCTTGCGGATCCAGTCGGAACCGGCCCGATAGGCGCCATATTTCTGGTCGGGGATGGTGATCGCTTGGATGACTATCCGTCCGCCGGGAGCGAGCAACTTATCCAGGGTCGAAAAATAGACCGGCAGGTGGGGATGGCCGACAGCCTCAAGCATCTCGACGGAGACAATTTTGCTGAAGCGGCCCTCAACATGGCGGTAATCGTTGAGGAGGATCTTGATCCGGTCCGTCAGCCCTTCTTCCTCCACCCGTCGGGTGGCCCAGTCGAACTGCTCGCGGGAAACTGTGATGCCCGTCAGGCGGCACCCCGTCTGCCGCACCGTCTCAAGAGCGAAACCGCCCCAGCCGCAGCCGATCTCAAGCACATGGTCCTTCGGGTCGATGGCTGCTTTATCGATGACGGCCTGGAACTTGTTGTATTGTGACTGCTCGAGGCTGTCGTTCCGGTTGAGAAAGATGCCACTGGAGTAGGACATGGTTGGATCGAGAAAGAGGGCATAAAGCTCGTTGCTCAGATCGTAATGCTCACTGATATTACGCTGACTGCCGGCCGGGGTGTTGTCGCGCCGGAGGTGAACCATCAGGTTGAGCAGTCGCCCGGCCAGAGCTAGCCAAATCCTCCGGTCGTTGACTGCCTCCTCCCTGAGGTTGAGGAGGGAGAGCAGGGCAACCAGGTCCGGGCTGTTCCAGTCCCCATCCACATAGGCCTCGCCGAAACCAATATCGGCAGTCAGCATGGCGCGCTGAAAAAATCTGTTCTTTTCTATGTGCATCGCCACCTGCGGCGAACCGTTGGTCTCACCGAAAATGAGCTGCTCGCCTTCGGGCAGGGTCATGGTCATCTGGCCATGGTCGAGCTGGCTGAAAAAATGGGTCATCACCTTGCGCCCCAGTCGCTCAAGCAGGCTCGGCGGCGACTGGCGCAGGGTCAAGGGTGAACAAGGGTCAGGCTTGGTGTAGACCTTGAGCCGTTTTTGGAAAAAGAGACGTCCCGCCTGCCAGAGAATCCGGGGAAAAGTCAGGGCTGCCCGCAGCGGATGCAGGCAAACGGTGCGGGCCAAGGTTCCAGGGGTCAATGGTCTGGCTGTGCCATGGAACGAGGCTACCAGTGCCGGTTTGTCCGCATCAAGACAGAAGGTGATCTCCAGCAGCAGGGAATCGCCGGGCAGACTGAGGCGGAAGGCGTACCGGCCTTTTCGCGGAAAAAAGGGGGAGACGTGAAAGGCCTTGTCGGTCCCAAAGGTGAGGTCGCCGGACTCGTTCCGGAGAACATAGAGATGGGTTTCGCCAAAGGTGTTGTTCACCTGGGCGAGGACGCAGAACACCTTGTTTGCCTGATCGTAGCAATAAAAAAAGCTGACCGGATTGAAGACATAATGGAACTGCCGCAGGGCGGTGACGAGGACGACGCGGGCGGGGGGCTGATCTATGCCATTTTCTTCAAGCGCCCTTTGAACCTTGGCGATCAGGGGCGCGTTGCCGGGATACAGGTAGTCGCGGTCATGGAGGGCGAGCGGTCGTATTCGGTTATGGCCGAACCAGAAGGAATCACGGTCCAGCTGATCCAGTTCGTTGAGGTCCAGGGCAAAGAGGTGGAGGCTGTAGACAAAGTTGTGCTCGACCTCATGGGTGCGGGCGTGGCGAAGCTGCCCGGTAAAGAGTTGCGAGTTCATGCTTTATCCTGCAAGAGTTTGACCGCCTGGACACTGGAACGAACCGCATCTTCATGGAATCCGTAGCCGAAATAGCTGCCGCAGAAATAGGTGTTATTGACCCCGTTGAGCGTCGGCAGCGAGGGCTGGGTTGCCATGGAATCGACGGTATAGGTGGGGTGATGGTAGACCATGCGGGCAATCACTTGGCTTTCGTCGTAGTCGCCGGGCCGGTTCAGGGTGACGAGATACTGTTTGCGGGTGGTCAACCCCTGGAGCAGATTCATGCTGTAGGTGAGATACACAGGCTGATCCGCCGTTTTGCCTGCCTCCCTCCTGAAATTCCAGCAGGACCAGGCTCTAGGCATGGAAGGCAGCACCGACACATCGGTATGGAGGACTGTGCTGTTAGCCTCGTAGCGCCAGGGACTGAGGAGCCGCTTTTCTTCCGGGGTCGGATCACCGAGCAAGCGGAGCGCCTGGTCGGCATGGGTGGCGATCACCACCAGGTCATAACGCTCCGGGGGCTGACCGGCGCTGGCTATCAGGACACCGTCATCGGTGCGGTCCAGTCGTTCCACTCCAGCCTGCAGGCGAATCGTGCCGGTAAACGCCTGGGTAAAGGCCTTGACGTAACTCCAACTGCCGCCGCTCACCGTCCGCCAACTCGGCCGGTTAACAAAGGTGAGCAGGCCGTGATTGCGGAAGAAGAGGAGAAAGGACCGGGCCGGAAAGGCGGCGACCTGGCCGGCCGGGGTCGACCAGATGGCGGCGGCCATGGGTTTGAGGTAGTTTTCGACCATAAAGGGCATGAACCGGCGCCGGATCACCCATTGTTCCAGGGTTCCCAGGTCGTGGCCCGCGTCAAGATCCAAGTTTGCCTGCTTGCTGAAACGCCCTATTTCAAGGAGAAAGCGATAGAAGTGCGGTTTCAACAGGTTGGCTCGCTGCGCAAAGAGGCCGTTGAGATCATTGCCGGCATACACCAGGCCGGTCTGGAGGCACTGGAAGCCGAACGACATCTCCGTCCGCCTCGAGGGGACCTTGAGTTCCTCGACAAATTGGATGAAATGGGGATAGGTGGCCTCATTGAAAACGATGAAGCCGGTGTCGACCGGGGCGCCGGCATCCGGTCCATCGGGGATAGGGATGGTATGGGTATGACCGCCGAGGTAGTCGCCCTGTTCCAGCAGGGTGACGTCATGGGTTTTCTGGAGGAGGTGGGCGGCCACTATGCCGGCCACACCGCCACCGATCACCGCCACTCGTTTTCGGGGTGTCCTGTTCTCTGATGGGTTCATGAATGTTCCGGATTGCCGGTGGAGGAAGGAGTGTCCGGCCCCTTTTTCGGGAACCAGGGAAAAAAGGCGTTGGTTCTGGCCTTGTAGGCCTCGAACTGGGGATTGCCAAGGTATTTGGCCTCAAGCATGGGAATGCCCGACACTTTGAGGAGGAGAAAACAGATGGTCAGCGGGCTGATCAGACCCCAGAGGCCTGCCGGTGCTCCCAGGCCAATAATAAAAACACCCCACCAGAGAACGGCTTCACCAAAATAGTTGGGATGACGGGTGTAGCGCCACAACCCCTCCTCGATTGTCCGGCCGCGATGGGCCGGGTTCTTTTTAAACCGGGTCAACTGCCAGTCGCCGACCGCCTCGAAAAAGAACCCCAGTCCAAAGAGCAGCAAGCCCAAAAAATCGGTCCAGCGCGGGCCGCCGCCGGGATTGGCGATGGTGAGCAGAATCGGCAGCGCCACCACAAAAACAACCGCCCCCTGGAGCAGATAGATCTGGAGAAAACTCCGCCAGATTATCGTGTTTCCCCAGGCCTCGCGGAAGGCTTGGTAACGAAAATCCTCCCCCTTGCCCCGGTGGCGCAGGCCGATATGCAAACCAAGACGCACTCCCCAGAGCGTGACGAGAGCAAGCAGCAGCAATGGCCGGAATCCCGCACTGCCGCCAAACAGCCAGGCGCCCCAGGAGGCGACCACAAAGGCCGGGCCGTAGGCTATGTCAATCAGGCTGTTATCCTTGGCCACCAGACCTAGAATAAACATGCAGCTCATGGAGGCTAGGAGGAGAAGCGCCGCACTCTCAAAAACGGTGGCCATGATCATCACGCTGCAATCATTTTGGGGACAAGGGGTTTCATCCCTTCAGGAGCCAGGAACCAATGAGAAAACTGCCGCCGCTCACCAGGGTGCAGAGCACCGTGCCCCAGGCGATGTCGACCACCGTGACCAGCACCGGCCAGTCGCGCAGCGTCGCCAGATTGGTAAGATCATAGGTTGCATAGGTGAAAAAACCGAACAGGGCGCCGAACAGGCAGGCCCTGGCGAGCGAGCCGGCTTCCAGGCCAGGACGAACGGCAAAAAGAAGAATGCCGACGATGTAGAGAAAATAGAAAAGGAGGGCCGCGGTCCAATTGACCTGGGGGCTGAGCAGCGAATGGAGCTGCTCCTTATAGAAATTCCTGGCCACATACCCCAGCCAGATCATGTCAATGGCAAAGAAAACCGGGATGGTGCACAGGTAGAGCTTGAACCAAAACGAGAAATTCATGCGACTGCCTCCCCGACGTAGAAAACCGATAAACCGTGAAAGGGCGCCTAATTCCGTTTCTAAATCAAGTGAAACACGAGGCATAATGCATACCCTCGTCGACGAAGGTGTGTCATCTCGACCGCAAGAGAGAGATCTCACGACGTTGCGAGATTTCTCCTCGCTGTGCTCGTCGATGACAAGCAGACGCGATTCACTCTTTGAAATAGAAAGAGAATAACACTCACTTCATGTTGGCAGGAGATTCAAAGAAGAAGATACGAGTACCGTAATGCTTCCCCGGAAAAAAACAACAGTGTTGTCGATGAATTGTGACTGGTCTCCTTTGATGCCGCGCTCAGGCAATGGTCTCGATATCAAGCAGGCGCACCTCGTCAAACCGGTTCACGAGGATATATCGGCGGACCATGACGGCCATGAGGGCGGAAGAGGGGGCCAGACAAAAGGACTCCAGTTCGGGATGCCGATGAAGGAAGAGGGCGAGCGGGCCGTTTCTATCCTTCCCCAGCAGTTCCCTTGCCTGTCCAAGGGCGGTGACCGCAAGGGCCGACTGGAAATCGGCGCTGCGGTTGGTCCGGTTGTCGATGAGCGCCGAGACCTGATTGTTGGCAGCCATGTTGTTGTATTTATGGGTTGCCCGTGAGGTGACAAGGAAAAGGCGGTCGAGTTCGGCGGAAGCGGCAAAGGCCATCAGGCTGGTGTAGGGCGCGGCGCCGTCGTGGGTTGCCAGCACCATATGGAGTTGTTGTTGAAACAAACAGCGCAGTTGCGACGCCAACTGTTCCCGGTCCTTTGGACAATGTTGTTCTTGTTGTTGCATAATTATTCAGCAATGGCTACGCAGGCGCAGGTCGAGAGGGTGAGGGTGGAGACAGCACTGGTCGCACAGGCAGGGGTTGATCAAATTTGCGCACATAGTGGTTGATCAGGGTAATAGGGACGACCAGCGGCACATCTGCGAGACGATAGGCCTCAATCATCTCCAGTGCTTCCTGCTTTTCATCAGGTGAAAGCTCCTGCGTGAAATAGCCGAGGATATGCAGGAGGACGTTGCAATGCTTCTTTGCGGTAGCGCCAACCCGCAGGGTCTCCGCAAGGAATGCGCCATATTGGCGATGAACCGCCCCATCAATCGGTAGTGCTCCTGGCTGTGGGCAAGAAGCAGCAGAGATCCTCTTGTTCGAGCTGCTGCACTCTGTCCTCGGCCCAGACCTGCACCGGTTCGGGTAGGGTCGACACCGCTGCGGCTGGTCACCAGACGAGGGGGCATCCTCGCTGCCTACCAAGCGCAGGGTCTCGCGGATAAAATGGTTGAGCTGGCGCCCGCCGTTATAACAAACGTTCTGGCCAAGCAGGCTGGCGGGAACCCCTATTTTTAGTTTTCCCTGCCGTTACGCTCCTTCCGAGAGACGTGTTGATTCACTGGTGTTTTCTTTTGAGGGCCCTGCTCAAACGAACAGCTGCCAGCAAGGCGTGGACGAGACAGACGTTTCAGGAATCCCACCCGACGGGCCTTCTCTCCGGCACAAAAATATGAGGAATGCGCTCCTCGTTCCACTCCTGAGACACATAAAACTGACAATAACAAGAACCGAATTCCTCGACATCCGCCGCCCGATACTCACAGGGGCAGATGATGTCTCGGTCAGCCTCTCGCTTTCCCGAAACCAGCCTGCAGGGGCAGGCCATGTAGCCATAGCGGTCCTTGTTGGTCAGCAAGCCTCGGAGCAGATCAAAAGTCCGCTCCCGGTCCCGGTTGAAGAAATAGCCTTTGGGCTCTTGCACCTTTTTGAGCATGTCATGGAGATCGTCGACCTTGGTGCGCACCCCAATGGCCTCCTTGATCTCCTGCACCTTGAATCCGGTAATGGTTTGCCCGTCGATGTTAATGGTAGGAAAGGAGCAGCTAGGGTTGAGCAGGCGCAATTCAGCCAACAAGGCATCTCGCTCCTGACCTTCCAGCAGGTCGCCTTCAACGAATTCATGCGGCACATCAAGATCCCTGAGCATTTTCTTTATGGCCTGACAGTAGGCACAGGTTGAAAGGCTGTAGAGTTTTATCCGTTTTGTTTCCATCATGAGTACCCTTTGTTTGCTTTGGCGGATTCGATGATTAACTATAATTTAGCGCACCATACGAGAGCGAAAGCTCTTTGAAACCCTAACCTGCTGAATGAAAATGCAGTTCTAATCGCATGAGCGTTGTTGTCGCTAACCAACTACACATACAGCTACACGCAAAATTGAGCTGCCGTGAAGAAAAATAGCTCATTTTCACTCTCCATCCAACGGCCAATAGAGAGGCATGGACTGAATGTTGAATCCGAGGTCAACAGGTCCTTCAATGAGCTGGGCATCAAAACGATCCTCCACCAGTCCGGAATTTGGAAAGAGGAGGTTTCCCACCCGTCAGGCTGCTCTTTGTCCTGATCGCCTTGCCGCTCATCAAACATAGCCTGTGCTCGTTGTGATCCGGTCAATTCTTTGCCAACATCATCATGTGTTGGGAAATTTGTTCACACCTCTTCCGCTGGAGGGGTGGGCGAAACTTGAGGGAATTGACAGCTCATCATGCAAACAGGGGCGACCAAGGAGGAAACGCCAAAAGACTTGAGGCTAAAACCCCACACGGTGAGATTCGTTTCTATTTCAGCAGCAGCCAATCGAGATCAGGAGGTGAACATCGGATGAAGTGAGTGAAACGGTTAACCACGGAGTTGGGCAAACAGGGAGCTCTGCGCAACAACCAAAAACTGGTGGCCGCCTACAACTCCACCTGATTACCCAACTCCACCACCCGATCCGGCGGCAGCTTGAAGAAGGAGGTGGCGTTCCAGGCGTTCCGCGACATGAAGATGAACAGCTTCTTGCGCCACTGGGCCATGGGCGCCGGGCCGCTGGAAAAGAGGGTCTCGCGGCCGAGGAAAAACGAGGTGGTGTAGATGTCGGTGCCCACGCCCTTTTTTCCAACCAAATCAAGTATTCCCGGCATGTCCGGCGATTCCATGAAACCGTAGCTCGCCCTGATCCGATAAAATCCCTGCCCCAGATCTTCCAGAACCACGCGTTCCTCGGCGGGTACGGTGGGCGTTTCCGCCGAGAGAATGGAGAGCAGCAGCACCCGCTCGTGCAGGGCCTCGTTGTGCTTGAGGTGATGCAGCAGGGTGTGCGGGACGCCCTCGGGGGTGATCGACATGAACACCGCCGTGCCTGCGGTTCGTTGCGGGCTGTACTCGGCCAGATCCTTGAGGAAAACGTCGGTGGGCATGCGCATCAGGGCGTAATGCTTGGCCAGCAGCGCCCGGCCGTCGCGCCAGGTGATCAT
>Ga0209016_1002754_pt1 | contig 11203 bp, 7 predicted proteins | sample EPASupsiteSAE305_FD_187265 | JGI IMG/M metagenome (GOLD analysis project Ga0209016, IMG submission 187265) | Bioremediated contaminated groundwater microbial communities from EPA Superfund site, New Mexico - SAE3-05 (SPAdes) (version 2) | ecosystem: Environmental > Aquatic > Deep subsurface >...
TATAAATCCCAATAAGTTACCGTTTTGTAAAAAAATAGGTATAGTGAAACAGGAATCAAAACTATTCGTAAATAACTTATGTTCTGAGTTTTTAAAAATAGATGAGGCATCGATTATAGAAGGGTTTCTGGTCTTTGCCATGTTTTGCAAATCAGGAAAAGAAGAAAATTTTTGAACGACCTGTACAAGTTGCTTATCACTCTTTTGTGCATCGGCAAATGAATGCAACTCATCTTTTTCTGAGTCATATAGTGCAATGGCGATACGGTTTAGATGTGACCATCCAAGACGCAAATCCTCGTGGATACCTATTATCTGCTTAACAATGCTCTCGTAATCCATAATAGTTGCCTATGTTTAAATTGAAATTAGTATATCTGACTCTTTATTGATTGTCAATAAAGAAATTACACCTCTCATATGAATATTCACTTTCTAAAAAATAGTCTAAATTAAAATTTAGACTGCCGATAAAACAAGTTGTTATCAGCTAAATCCATAAAAGTTAACTCGTAAAAATAAAATAATTTTGCTCTTTTAAACAAGATTGTATGTAAACTATCTATATAAATTTTCTTAATAATAGATGGGGGGGTGTATTTTGCAATACAGTTTCAATCTTAATTTTCACAACTCCACAACCCGCTCAAACATCTCTTTTATCTCCATCTCGTGGCTTATGAGAAATATCTGTCTATACTGCTCTTTGATGGTGTGAAAAGCTTCGAGTATCTCCATACGGCGGCTCTCGTCCTGACTTCCGAAAACTTCATCAAATGCCAAAAAGCCAATGGAGCTGGCACCGCTGAGTTCGGTTAGAGTTTTAGAGATGGCGATGCGCAGTACCAAGTTTGCCAAGTCCACCTCTCCGCCGCTAAAGCGTTCTATCGGGTATTTTTTGCCATCGTCATAGATGAAAAAGTCAAAGTCGTTGCTGACTTCTATGTTCTGATATTTTCCTTTTGTTATTTGAGAGTACATCTCTGAGGCGATGCTAGATATACGCGGAGCGACTTTTGCGTTTAGTTTTGTTTTGAACTCTGAGAGGCTTGTTTTTATCTTCTCATAGTCTCTCAAGTCATCTTTTTTAGTTTGGACTTTTTTTAGCTGTATTTCATTATTATCCAGTGCATTTTGGACTGTTTTTATCTCGCCCTCTATCTTTGCGATTTGTACTTTTATCTCATTTAGAAGTGCTGTTTTTGACTCTATGGTTTTGAGTATGCTCTCATGTTCATCAAGCTGATGTTTATGTTTTACGTCATCGTAGATGATGTTTTTAAACTCCAAATCTTTGTTCTGTACTACGGCTTTTAACTCTTCTATTTTTTGATTTACTTGTAACAAATCCGACTTCACAAGAACAAGCCTTTTTAGTTCTGTTTCAAGGCTAAGCGCATGTTTGTGCTGCGGTTCTATCGCCGTTAGTGAATTTTTAACTCTCTCATGCAGTTTTTGATCATAGCTATACGCCTCCAGCTCTTGAAGCTCCGCTTTGTTTTTCACCCCTTTTTGCTCTACGTGCGAGAAGTGCTCTTTTGCCGTTTTGAGGTCTTTAAGCTTGCTTTGCATGATGTTGATATTTTTAGTTAGATCCAAGAACTCACTATCTTTTGCTTTTTTTTGAGCTTCAAATACGGCTTTTTGAGCAGTTACATTTTGGAGCTGTTTTTGGTACTCGTCTATCTTCTTTTGATGAGTCTCTTTTACCGCACCGATAAGCGAATTTATGACCTTGTCATACTCTTCAATCAGCGGTCTTGTACATGTAGGACATGCTCCCTCGCTTCCGAGTTCATGAAGTTTCGCGATTTTAGCGTTTGTGATGTCTATCTGCTTCTGCTCTGCCGCCATCTCCGCCTTTAACTCATTTTCTATAGTGTGTTTGGCGTTTACGCTCTCTTGCAAAACTGCGATGTTCAGCTCTAGATTTTTGGCATTTAGGACAAATTCTTCATATCCCTCGCATGCTCTCTCAAGTGTGTTTATGTCTGTTTTGCTTTTTGTGTACTGCTCTCTAAGCAGGGTTTGTTCTTTTAAAATTCCCTCTTTTTTTAGGTGAAACTCTTTTAGTTTCTCCTGCTCTTTTATCTGATCTTGAAGTGCTGTATATTCTGCTTTTACGGGTTCGAGTTTTTTAAGCTCTTCTTGTTTATGTTCGAGTTGATGAAGTTCTGCGGATAATTTTACTTGGTTTAAAATCTCTGAACTTTTTGAGTTTTTGGCAAGCTCAAGCTCTGAGAAAAGCTTCTGTTTTTGTTCTTTTGTTTTTGAGAGAAGTTCAAGCTCCTTTTTTATGCTCTGTTCTCTTAGTTTTATATGCTCAAGCTCTTCGTTTTTACTAAGCATTTCTTTTGCAATAGCATCTTTTACGGTAACGCTCTCTTTTATCTGCTCCTGTTTCAGCTTTATCTCATCTTCGCCTAAAAGCACCTCTCTAAACGCTTCTATCTCTCGTTTTAGCTCTCTACTTTTTTCAACCAGCTCTTTTTCTACAAAGTCTATTTTTTCAAGTCCCAGAAGCTTTCTTATCATCTTTTTTCTATCTTCATTCTTTAAAGTGCTGAGGCTTGTAAGCTCTTTTTGAGAAGCGAAAAGTGTGTGCATAAAAGCGTCTTTGCTCATTTTTGTAAGTTTGATTATGGCAGATGTGACCTCTTTAGCTCCGGTAGTTGTAAGAGAGTTATTTTTGTAAAACTTTGCGTTTGCACTCATGGCTTTGCCGCGAAATTCACGTACGACACTATATGAGATCCCTTCAAACTCAAACTCAAGTTCTACGGACACCGTATCTTTGTCGCTTGCGTTTGCATTTCTAAGCAGATCTTTGTTTCCTCTGGTTTTGGCTTCTCCATAAAGCGCAAAAAGTATCGCTTCAAATATGGTCGATTTTCCACTTCCGTTTTTGCCGATGATACCGATCAAACCCTCTCCAAACTCTATCTCGAAAGAGGTGTACTTTTTAAAATTCTCAAGGCGGAGTTTAGAGAGTATCATCGTTTGCCTCCTCGTAGTTTGCAAATAGCTCTTGAACTTTGGATTTCAACCTATCAAACTCTTGTGTCGTAGAATCTTCCCTTAGATGCTCTAGAAAAAACTCTTCAAGCGAGAGAGCCTCGATCTCATCCGCCTTTGCCTCATTTATGCCTTTTTTAAACTCTCTTTTTACGCTTACATGCAGAGCGTCTTTAAATATGTTTTTTATCTCTGAGTTTTGGATCTCTATGGATTGCAGAGCGGTTAGGTTTGTAAGTTTTGCTTCGATTAAAGCCTCTTTGGTGTCGCTTGTATTTATGCTTGAAATGGAGTTTGCATAATCTTCACAATCAATCTCTTTTAAAATTATCGGACGGATCTTTATCTCTTTGTACTCGACTATTAGTTCATCGTATAAACTTACCTCTATAAAACCTTTTGAGTTCCGCTTGTCGTTTAGACTTGTTCTCTCTGTTGAGCCGCTGTAGTAGACGTTTTCATGCTTGCCGACTTGTCCAAATCCGTGCCAATGCCCAAGTGCCACATAATCCATCATCTTAAATATATACTCTTTTTCGCTCGGATAAACCCACTCGCCAAACTCTTGCATGAGGTAAAACGCACCGACCGAGCAGTGCATCATCATGATGTTCTTTTTGCTTTTGTCTATTTCTGCTTCACAAAGTTGGATCTGAGATAACGCTTTTGTCTCGTCGTTCATGTGGGGCAGGGCGTGAAATATCACGCTCTTAAACTCTATCTTTTTATACTCTTGCTCATAGACCGCATGTATGTTTTTAAAGTTGTCAAATATTTTTAGGATGGGAGAGCTAATGTTCGTTCTAGGCGTTGAGTGGTTTCCTGCAATGAGAATAAAGGCAATACCAAGCTCATCAATGATTTTAAATTGCTCTAATGCAAAGGTTATGGCACGGTTTGATGGGCTTGCTCTGTGAAAGAGATCTCCTGTATGGATGATGAAGTCGGGCTGAATAACCTTTATCTGAGCGATTACTTGAGAAAAAGCATCATAAAAGTCTGCTTCTCTTTGGTTGATGTTCTCTTCATTTAAAATATCAAGATCGTTAAACCCTAGATGAGTGTCACTAAAGTGTATTATTTTCAAGCAAAACCCCCGATAGTTTTAATTATTCTAGCAAAAAAACTAATATTTAACAAAAAAATCAGTATTTAATTTTGGATAGACAAAGCCTGTCGTTTGGTGTGAGTTTTACTTTGTGATGTTTTTGATATTTGGTTTATAAGATGTTACTTTTTTAAGATACCATTATAAGTGAAACCAATAACTTAGACAATATGGAATGAAGCAACTCAATCATAAGTAATTAAGGATATTGTCATGACGATAGACGAACTTAAGAGATACAACGGTCAAAACGGTGCAAGGGCTTATGTTGCCTACAAGAGTGTGGTCTATGATGTCACTAACAGTCCTCTTTGGAAAAACGGCGACCATATGGGAGAGCATGCCGCAGGGATTGATTTAACTTCTGCCTTGTCCGATGCTCCGCATGGTGATGAAGTTTTTAAAGAGTTTGCCGTTGTAGGCAAGTTAGAAAACAGCGAGCAGATTGGCTCTGTTGCGCAAATTCCAAAAATGCAAGAACATCAAAGCGATTCTAATGAACTATTTAAATCAAAACTAAAAACTTGGTATAAAATATACCATCCCCATCCGGCAGCAGTCCATTTTCCAATCGCTTTGCACCTTTTTGCTGCAGGTATGGATCTCTTATTTTTAATAACGCCAAGCGAGGCTTACGATGCAGGAGTGTTTTACTCCTTCTTTATCGCAACGGTAATGGGATTTGTAGCAATGGTGCCGGGAATTTTAAGCTGGTGGATAAATTACAACTTCTCAATGCAAAGAGCATTTGTAGTAAAGTTGATTGTCGCATCTATCACGCTTCTTTTAGGAGTGGTTGCAATCTATATCTACTATGAAAATCCACATGTCGCTTACGAACATTCATTTCAAGGGATACTCTATCATGCTATTGTTCTTGTAACGGGTCTTAGTGTAATTATTCTTGGGTATTACGGCGGAAAAATAACTTGGGGTTACGGAAGATATCAGACTCTCAATGAGGATAGCAAAAAAGTTCTCAACTTAGCCAAACATGAAAGCGTAGTGCCGCATCAAGGCGCCTCTCAAAGTATCTCCATACTTATCGGCGGTGCGGCTGGAACCGGCATTGCTACGCTTGAGAAGATACTTAGTGGTGCATTTAAAAAGAGTGGATTTTATATCTTTTCAACAAAAGAGTATATGTCACGTGTGCGAGGCGGCAGCAACACAACTCTCATCCGAATTTCAGATACTCCGGTAGAAGCCCCGTGCTGGAAAGTTGATATCTCCATCGCTCTGGATTCACTTGCGTTGGAGCATATGCAAGAGAGATGGCATGAAAACACTATAGTTTTTGCGGATGAGGCATTTTCTGAGAAAAAAGCCAATATTATTTTGGTGGCAATGAAAGAGAGTGCAAAAAAATTCGGCAATGCAAAATATGCAAATACCTACATAGCAGGCGTGCTTTTTGGAGTGTTGAGGATTGAGAAAAGCTCATTATTGCAAAATATTGCAGAACATTTTAAAAATGATGACGTAAATAGAGATGTGGCTGAATCCGGCTATGAAGAGGGAGTGAAACTAGAAAACCCAACTCTGCCTAAGTTGCCAAAATCTGATTTGGAAGGTGTAAAAAAACTTCGCTTAATGGATGGAACTACGGCATGTGGATTTGGCTTTTTAGCAGGCGGGTGTAACATGGTTACAGCTTATCCGATGTCGCCATCGACGGGAGTGCTCAACTTTATGGCTTCGATATCCAAACATTTGAGTATTGCGGTTGAGCAGAGTGAAGATGAGATTGCTTCTCTTAGTATGGTGCTTGGAGGATGGTATAGCGGTGCTCGTGCCATGACTACGACATCTGGCGGAGGTTTTGCTCTGATGGGCGAGGCGCTTAGTCTAAGCGGTATGACAGAGACTCCTGCAGTTATCTACCTTGCCCAGCGGCCCGGTCCTGCAACAGGACTGCCGACTCGAAGTGAGCAGGGTGATTTAAACATGGCACTCTACTCTGGACACGGTTTGTTTCCTCGCATCGTTTTAGCACCGGGGAGTTTAAGAGAGTGTATAGACTATGGCTATCTTGCTTTTGAGATGGCAGATAAATATCAAACTCCGGTAATCCTTTTAAGCGACCAATACTTGGCAGATTCTGTATCCATGATAGAAAAGGTGGAGTTTTCTTCGTATGAACAGCGAAGCTACATCGTGCAAAGCAGTGAAGATTATGTGCGTTACGAAGATACAAAAAACGGTATAAGTCCCAGAACTGTTCCCGGTTTTGGAGAAGGCTTGATCTGTGCAGTCGGAGATGAACACGACGAGCGAGGGCAGATTACGGAAGATTATAAAATGCGTGAAAAGATGGTTGCTAAACGCGCACGTAAAAATGATGAACTAACCGCAGAAGCGATTGCTCCCGAGATTGTGGGAGAGGGTGATATTGCCATTATCGGCTGGGGTTCGACCCGCGGTGCTATTTGTGAGAGTCTGGAGCATTTAAACAATCCTCGTCTTTCGTATGTTCATTTCGCTTGGGTTCATCCTCTGGGCAAAGAACAATTAAAACTACTTGAGAGATTCAAATATAGAATTGTCGTAGAGAATAATGCCGACGGAGCATTCGCAAACCAGCTTAAACTCTATGATGTAAAAATAGACGATCAGATCTTGCAGTCAAACGGTTTTGGTTTTTTTGCGGATCAGTTAAGTATTATGATTGAAAAATCTATAAAGGAGCTGTCATGAGTTCTTTATTTGATAGAGAAAATGTGGATATCGCTTGGTGTCCAGGATGTGGAAATTTTGGTATTTTAAAACTTATCAGAGAAGTTTTAGAAGAGCTGGGAGTGGATAAAAAAACCTGTGTAATCGTCTCAGGAATAGGGCAAGCCGCAAAAACTCCGTACTATATTGATGTCAATATGTTTGGAGTTCTGCACGGCAGAGCATTGCCTGTTGCGACCGCTGTAAAACTTGGAAATCCAAATCTGTGTGTTGTGGCGGAAGGCGGAGACGGCGATATGTATGGAGAGGGCGGAAACCACTTTATACATACCATCAGACGCAATGTCGATATCGTGCATATCGTCCATAACAACATGGTTTACGGTCTTACAAAAGGGCAGGCATCGCCTACGAGCCAAAAGGGTTTCGTAACAAAAGTCCAAGTTGGCGGTGTCGTCAATGAGCCTTTTAACCCTCTTGCGGTAGCTCTTTCTTTAAAAGCGGGGTTTGTCTCACGTGTAAACATAGGCGATGCCGCACATGCAAAAGAGATCTTAAAAGCTGCATTTAGACATCATGGCTACGCGCTTGTTGATATTTTACAGCCATGCCCGACTTTTAACAATACAAACACCTACCATTGGTTCAAAGAAAACAGTTATGTTTTGGATGATACGTATGAGAGTTCCGACTTTCATGGAGCGCTTCAAAAAGCTTTTGAATTTTCTCCGATGCCTCTAGGCATTATTTACCAAGATAAGAGCAATCGAGATATTTTTGAGAGAAGTATAAGAGGCGAAGATGCAAAACCGCTTCATAAAACTACACATGATGTCTCTAAAATACAGGATTTGTTTAATAGTAATTAGGGCTTGCTCTGTGAAAGAGATCTTCAGTTTACCTTTATTTGAGCGATCACGTCAGAAAAAACATCGTTAATAAAAATGTCTATGATATCTATTCTCAAAATCAGAATACTTTAAGGAGTATACTACTATGATTTTGATTTTAGTTATCAAATAAGGCAGAAATATGAGTTTTTTATCAATTGCACTTTCGTTTGAGAGATACTTTTTTTACAAAAACGTAAACTTAAGTGGACATGGGCTTAAAAAGATTTCAATATCGGTAAAAAGATGAAAGAGCCTGTTTTAATAGATTCTACAGAGATTTTTGCGGATGCGAAAGTTATTCAGATAATTCATAATGCTCAAGTTTATACACTCAGAATCACTCGTGAGAATAAACTTATACTGACAAAATAGGACTTCTTATGTCAATAGTAGATAAAAACAGCATAAAAGCGGTCTTTGTCTCTCTTTTATTGCATCTATTTATAGCTTTTATTTTTTTTATGTCTCAGGTAGCAAGAGCGTTTTAAAAGAAGAACCTCCAAAATTATTGAGTATCTCTTTGAGCAATTTTGAATTGCCTGTTGTGCAAAAACCGCACGAGAGTAAGTCTGAGCATGTTGTGCAGAAACAAGAGGTTAAAAAAGTCGTGCAAAAACCTATAAAGCCCATAGAGAAAAAGGTGGAGGGGCTAGTACAAAACAGAGTTGTTGAAAGCGCAGCTGCGGTTCAAGGAACTCTCATTAAAGAGTCCACAGAACACTTACAGACAAAAGAGGCACAAAGCGTGACGGAGTCCAAAGTAGAAGAAAAGAAGAGTGTACCAAATATGGAGTCGATGGAGAAAGAGTTCGCAAAAACAAATTTTCAAAGCATAAGAGATAAAGTTTTAGCAAACCTAAAATACCCAAATACAGCAAAAAGAATGGGAATACAGGGCTGTGTAGAGGTAACTTTGATCATAGATTCAAACGGAAAACTTTTAGATGTCATTTTGGAGAAATCTTCAGGACATGAGGTTTTGGATAAGAGTGCCATAAAAGCAGCAGGTGAACTTTACGCTCAAGCTCTGCCGATACCGCAAATTATTTCAAGGGTTACTCTGCCGATTAATTTTGCTTTAAATTAATGTTGTAATAGCCAGCAAATACAGAATTTCTCTCCTGTTCTTCTGTGAATAGCCAGCCAACTTCTAAAAATATCAGGAGATAAAAAAATGAATAAGATAAATCTAAGTGTGTGGGTCGCTATATTGTTAAGCACACAAATTATCGCAAGTGAGAAAATAGAGCTTGAGCAGGTAACGATTGCCACAAAAAGCCAAAAAAGCATAGACGGGGTTGCGGCTACGGTTGAAGTCATTACGCAAAAAGAGATAGAAAAGATAGGTGCTGAGAGCTTAAAAGACATCATGGATAGAACTCCTGGTCTAAATGTCATGTACGGCACATTTCCAAACGCATCTTCAAAAAGCAAATCTTCCATAACCATAAGAGGCATGAGTGCAAACGGCACTCTTATTTTGCTTGACGGCAGACGCCTTGCGGGTGAAGTTCAAAACCCTTATGATCTTGACCGCATACCCGCATCCGTCATTGAACGCATAGAGATAGTAAAAGGTCCTATGAGTTCGCTTTACGGCGCGGATGCAGTCGGCGGAGTTATAAACATCATCACGAAAAACCCCTTAGATGAGCTAAAAATAGATGCGGGTGCGAGATACGGAGCCAACAAAGACGGCGATGCTGAGAACTTAAATCTTAACCTCTCCCTGCAAGACAAAATTGACAAGTTTGCCTATAGCGCTTATGCGACAATGACTACCACAAAACCTTACACGCAAAAAGAGAGCCAAAATGTTTGGGTGCCTACTCCTATGGGTAAAGTTGTTCCCTCAAACCATCCAAATCCAAATATAAAGAACAACATACAAAACTCTTATGAGCAGGATGTTACATACAGAGAGGATAGCGATGTTTACACTCTAGGTTCAAGAATCAGCTATGACTTTTCATCTAATTTTACGCTAGGTTTTGATGTGAACTACTTTAACGAAGAGAGACAAGGGACGTATATAGGCTATTTTCATCCCTCGGCATATAAAAACGGTGCAAATCCGATCCCTGTTTTTAATGCTCCGGTTAATTCAAACGATGAAAATAACCGCTTAGATCTAAGTCTTGATGCTCTCTATAAAGCAACTGACACGCTAGAACTTAGAGCAAGAGTTTATGAAAGCGACTATGAAAAGAGAAACAAAACAACCGCAAGAGAGTATGCCGCTATGGGTTATGCGAACGAAGAAGCATCGTCACAAAACGGCATGGATGCAGATGTTAATGTACAAGTAGCCGAATTAAGCGCACTCTATATGGCAAGTGACGATCATTTGCTGACTCTAGGCGGCGAATACAGGGATGAGACGAGAGACTCAAGCGTTTTTTCGCAAGCAAACACGATGACTAGAAAAACTGTTGATTACAAATCTGCATATTTGCAAGACGAGTGGCAGATCAGCGAAAAACTAAGTGCGATTTTAGGAGCAAGACATGACTCCATAAGCAGTGCGGATGGCAAGACTACGATTCGCATAGGCGGTATGTATGAATTTGACAAAATGGCATCTCTTAGAGCAAATTTTGCGCAAGGATACCGTACGCCAGATATCAGAGAGATGTACATCTTTAAACAGACACCGGCAGGACTCCAAGTGGGTGCAGAGGGAATGGGGTACAATCTAAAACCTGAGTCTGTAAATGCTTATGAGATCGGACTCGGCGGACACAATACAGATATGAGTTACGATTTGGTTTTTTTCTATAACGATATCAAAGATATGATATCCCAAATCATGGGCAGTTATAACGGAACAGCAGTTTATACATTTGAGAATGTAGCAGATGCAAACACAAAAGGTGCAGAGCTTTCGTTAAAGTATAAACTAAGCAGCGATTTAGAGAGCAGCTTTTATTGGAGTGAGTTGAGAACTAAGAATGAGGCTACAAAAAAAGAGCTGGAATTTCAGCCGGAGAGAACTTTAATGCTTGGGCTTGACTATAAATTTACCGATGCACTTAGCAGCGGAATATTTGCAAAATATATCGGCGAACAGCACTATACGGATGTTCTCAACATAGGTGCGCCGAACGAGAGCCGCATAAAATCGACGACGGACGGTTTTACTACCGTTGATTTAAGAGGCGAATATAAACTCGATAAAACTTATAACATATACGGAGGTGTAAATAACATAATGGATGAAAAGGTAGAGAATGTACTAGGTTCAAATGTGGGCGCGTACTATTTTGCGGGTGTAAGAGCGCAGTTTTGATTGCTATTGTACACTCAGGCAAACAAGTCCGTTTGAGCGCAAGGGACTAAAGTTCCTTGCAATTCCCCAAAGCTTGTCGCATAAGGCGGCAGAATAGTTCTTGCGGTTTCGCAAGAAATTAAATTTCAAAGGAAAAAAAATGCTAACACAAAAAATGCTTCAAAGACTTAACGAACAAGTGAATTTGGAGATGTACTCTTCAAATATTTATCTGGCAATGAG
>Ga0209016_1002756_pt1 | contig 11197 bp, 10 predicted proteins | sample EPASupsiteSAE305_FD_187265 | JGI IMG/M metagenome (GOLD analysis project Ga0209016, IMG submission 187265) | Bioremediated contaminated groundwater microbial communities from EPA Superfund site, New Mexico - SAE3-05 (SPAdes) (version 2) | ecosystem: Environmental > Aquatic > Deep subsurface >...
TGCTCGGTGACCGCCGCCTATTCGATCCTGCCCCGGATCCTCGGGGCCTTCCGCGCCGCCCACCCCGGGGTGCAGATCAAACTGCAGACCGGCGACGCCGCCGAGGCCATCGACAAGCTGCGCCACCGCGAGGCCGAGGTGACCATCGCCGCCCTGCCGGAGAGCCTGCCGCCGTCGATTGTCTTCATCCCCCTGGCCGAGACGCCGCTGGTCTTGATCGAACCGGTCGATTTTCCGGAAACCCTGGTCATGGACGGGCACAGCATTGACTGGCACCGCACGCCCCTGATCATGGCGGAGCAGGGATTGAGCCGGGTGCGGATCGACCGCTGGTTCAAGGACAAGGGAATTGTGCCCAATATCTATGCCGAGGTGGCGGGCAACGAGGCCCTGCTGGCCATGGTCAGCCTGGGCTGCGGGGTGGGGGTGGTGCCGCTGCTGGTGCTGGAGAAGAGTCCGCTGCAGGACCGGGTCCGCGGGGTCGACGCCGGTCCGCGGCTCCTCCCCTTTACCATCGGGGCCTGCACCGCGAAAAAAAATCTCGACAACCCGGTGATCGGGGCCTTCTGGACAACGGTCCGCCAAGGGACCGAACCCGGGGAGAACAGAGCAGGCGCGGATGCAAGCCTCTTTTAATCGTTGGCGTTGGGAACCAGAAGCACCGGGATCTTGCTGTAACGGGAGACGCGCCGGGCGGTCGTTCCCATGAGGGGATTCCCTAAAAAGGAATGGTAGGATTTTCCCATGACAATCATGTCGGCTCGATATTTGGCCGCCACTTCGAGGATTTCCTCACTGGGGTTGCCGCTGGCGACCAGAATATCGGTCACCGGCGTCCGGTCAAGACCATAGGCCGCCAGTTCATCCCTGCAAAAGGCATCCAGCCGCCTTTTCATGATCTCGATGATATCGCGGGCGCCATCCTTGCTGATCTTGTCCGCTGTCTCGCCGGAAAGATAGTTGGCGATGATCGCCGTACCGGTGGAGCCGAGCGGTTCGATCACGTGCAGCATCAGCAGCCGGGCGTTATAGCGTCGGGCCTGACTGACGGCCAGACGAAAAACCGGCCTCGTGTTTTCTCCCAGATCGGTGGCATACAAGATGGTTTTAATGTTCGGGGCGGGAACCATGTGCTCCTCCTGCGTGGTCTCCGGATTTCCCTGCCTGCCCTCATTCGGCCGACAGATCTTCCGCGTGTTGGTCTCGATGAGTGGGACGGCCTCCGGTTTCAAAATTCACAGCACCCAAGCAACCTGTAGAAATTACATGCTATTTATTACAAAACGCAGGGAACGCTGTCAAATATTTTTTCCGTTTCTCTGCCCCCCCTTTGTGGCACCACGGCCGAGCAAGAGGCAATCGCGGCCGCCCCCCCTTGCCCCTTCATTCGATACTCTTTTTCCTGGCAGGAGTCAGGCCGTCCAGCACCTCCAGCAACCGCTTTTTGGCCTTGTGCGTCCGTCGCAATTCAGCAAGCAGCGCCTGCCAGTCGCCAAGGCGCTGGGTAGCCTCAAACACTTTGTGCATCAGGCGAAGATAGCCGCCGGCCTCGGCATAGGCATTGGGCTTCACCTGGGCGATCAGACCGTCGACGATTCCCCGCCAGATACCGAGGGCCACGTCGGGGTGAGTTGCGGACACGGCCTTGGCAACGGTCTGATCAATATGCCAGCCCGCCCGTCCTGTTGCCTGCAAGGCACGGTAGAGGGCCACCGCATCATCGAACCGTTTTTCCAGGATGGCGATATCGATGAGGATTTCGCGATAGGGAAACCGTTGCGCGCTGCCTCGCTTCTTTTCCGCCGACCACCTGACCTCCGGTTCGGGCAGAGGCCACTCCAATGGTTTGCCTCCCTTGCCGGGCAAATCGGGTCGATGACCGCTTTCCAGAAATCCAAGAGCCGCCGCCCGGATAATCGGCCAAGCGCCAGCCTTCTCGGCCGCCTTGCGCAACTCCTTATAGGTTTCCAGGGTGGCGCGGTCAAAAAAGTCCTGGGCTCTATAGGCTGCGACCAGATCGTATCGTTTCTCCGTCAGAGCCATTTCCCGCAGCCGTTTTTGCAGATTGGCGGCGATGCCGCGAACCTTCTCACTGGTTTTGGCGAAACCCCGGATGCACCACTGCCGCGCCAGGTCCCGGTCGCCGGCTGCCAGCAAGGCATCGACCAACTGCTCGTAATTTTGGCAGATATCCGCTTCTCTTTCCAACAGGGGCAGGATCTTTTCCTGCCCTCCGCTCTGCCGATACGCCTGGATCAACCAGTTCATCACCCCTTTGCGCTGGTAGGTTCCGGAAAAATCCAGGGAACATCGGTCCGCCTTGGCCTCCAACCGGACTTCGAGGGCCGCTGCCACCTCGCCCCAATCCGCCTGGCTATACCCGCGATTTTGCAGCACCTCTTCTCCTGATTCAAGAAGAGAAAATTCATCCTCCAGCAGCCGGTCGATCACCCAGAGCAATTGCCGCGGCGGGGCCAGGGTAGACCTCGGCACCGCCTGGAGGACGATCTCCAGACATTCGCCCAGGGCTCTGCCGGTGGCGCCCTCATCATCGGACTGCTCCACCTGTTCCGAGCCCTGCCGCCACAGTTCATCACCCAGCTGGAGCAGCACATCGGCGTAGCCCTTGTTGAAAAGCGCCCTGAATTGCTCGCGGACATGGGTGAAATCCGGGATATTGCCCTCATGCTTCCAGTGATTGTACCAGGCCGGTTCGGTGGTGAGGCTGTTGATCTCCTTACGCAACGAACGGACAAGAGGATCGATGCGGCCGCTCTCCAGCTGTTGAGCCTCAAGGATGCGACGCTCGACTTCCGGATAATCGCCCGCCAGCTCGATCATCAGCTCCAGCAATTCTTCCCGGCTCTTTTCGACCAGGAGCTTGCGGACCGAGGCTTTTCCCGCCTTTTTCCCTTTTTCAGTAGCCACGCGGACAACAACCTCAGGTGGCTTGACCGGTTTGACCACCGCTTCCTCGACCTCTTCCTCCACCTCCGCGTCCACTTCCTCGACTTCCTCCCAGCCCGCTTCGCCGTGATCGCCGATCAGGATCAGGTAGAGATCGTCGTTCTCGCTGAGCAGCGGAATCTCCTCCCGCCGCTTGACCCGGTCCGCTGCCGCCAGGATCACCGCCACCGCATGCGTGCACGGCCCCCCTTCATGGGGACAGGTGCAGAAGCAATCATATCGCCCCGCCTGCTCGATGCGGACCAGGGTTGCGTACTCCTCGGTGCCCGACACCCAGGCAACGAGTTCATCGTCCGGGGTGCGGTGCAGGCCGTCCACCTTTTTAATGTAGGACTTGCCGCGGGTACGGATCTTTTCTCCGGCCCACCGATCCAGGTCATCAACTGTCAGATCCCGCAGGATGGCACTGATTCTCTCCATCTTCTTTCTCCATCAATCGTTTCCGACTGCGTCCCCAACCGTTTTCACGGAAATTTATCGCCACAATTGCAGTTGCAAGGCCGTGGCGGTCAGCTCCGGCACTCTGTCGCGGTTGCGTGTTTACCCGAATAAAAACGGACTTTGGCCAAGAGGACAATGGATATCTCTCAAAACATGCATTTTGCGGTCTTTTGGGACGCATGACAAGGCCGGTCGGAACACCTGTCGCAGCCATCCTCACCGTTCTTGTTTCGTTGCGGACCAACACACCATTGACAAACGAGAGGTCTTGGTATGTACTATGGTATATCTTGTTTTTTCATCGTGCTACCCGCGGGAGGGCCTATGCGAGGAAAAGCACAAACCTGTAATGTCAAGGACGGCAGAATACGTGTCACCTGCGCCCGATGCGCCAAGAAGCGCTATGTCACCGTCCCGACGGGGATCAGGAAAAAGGCGGTGCGATGCGTCTGCGGCCTGTCCACGCCCTATACCATCAACCACCGAACTGCGCAGCGGGAGTCCATCAGCGGTCAGGCCATACTTACCCTGCAAAATGGCAAAGAATGTCCAGTGTATCTGTGCGACAGATCCCTCGGTGGGATCAGTTTCAACATCCCCCGACAATATACTCGTTCGGTCGCCAACGGCCAGGATATCCGCATCAAATACCGATCCATGGGCGGATCGATTCTGCAACGAAGAATTCGCATCAAGAGCATGAACAACAACCGTGTCGGCGCTCAATTCCTTGACGGCTTTCCCCCCTCTTTTTAATCCGTTCGTTCCCCGCCCTGCACCGCAAATACAGCACCCCTCCGCCGCCAACCCGAGACGCTTGTTTCAACCGATCAGGCCCAGGGCGCGGTAGGTCTTGCGCCCGGCGATTCCGTCCGCTTCGAGGCCGTGTGTTCAGCCGGTCCCAAAGATCGAGAAGGTTTCCAACCCCCGCAGAAAGGAGAGGCGCTGATCGCAGATGCTGTTGATGATTGATGGCGGCTCCTGGGCGCCGACCTTGGCGAGGGTTTTCGGGCCGATAGCGCCATCCTCCGCAGCCCCTATTGCGGATTGGAGAAACTTTGCGGCCCGTCCCGGTCCGGAGTTGACGGCAACATCGAAGACAGCGTAGTCGACGCCGGTCGGCAATTGATCGCAGCTGCATTTGTCCCAGTAACCGGTGCGATACACGCAGGCGAGCTGCTCCGGGGTAATGTTGCGAAGGTCATTGACGGTTTTGCCTGCCCCGAAATGCCGGCGGAAGGTTTCCAGGGTAACGCCCTTCATGGTCGCGCCCCCCGGATCCTGGGGATGATCGGCAAATCCGCCTTCATGAACGAGGACGAGTTGCAGGGCTCTGTCGAAATTTTCTTTCATGATCAATCCTCCTCTCAGTTGTTCCTGGGTTGTTTGGCCCCCGCATCACGCGGAAGCGACTCGGAAACCTTCCTGATGCCGCTGCTTACCCCCCTGCAGATCGGGGCACACACTACTTGAGGTGCGCCCTCAGCTGCTCGGTTCTTTGTTTGGTGAGGTTGGTCAACTCCGTTACTTCCAGAATCGGATACATGGTGCCGCCCTCGACCACACTGGCCGCGAAGGCCGCGTTCTTGTCCCTGAACGCGCTCCAGGCCTGTTTCGCCGTTTTGAGTTGCTCGCGGCGCACGCCGGAAAGCTGGGCGGCGAGTTGCCGGTAGACCCGATTGAGCTCGGCATCGGCTGCCTGAAATTGTTCATTGGCGCAGGTGCGCATCTCGGTCGTTGACACGGCGTCCTGGCAGTCCTTCTCCGATGCCGACGGATCGGCCGCCAGGACCAGGCAAAGGAACAGTGCCGCCAGAATGAATGTGATGTTGTGACAAGTCTTCATAGAAACGATCGGGGTGGATGCGGTAATGTGCTGTTGTGACGCCTTCACGTTGTTTCCCAGGTCCATGGCCGACACCTCCTCGTTCCCAGTGTTGTCCTGTTGAATTACGTTCCTCGGCTGTCGTTCTTGAACGGACCCCGGCTCTTGCCGGCCGGGTTATTGACGGGTTGCCTCCGGTTGGAGGACATGATCATTTTTTGATGGTCTGGCTTTTCAGCTCCGCCATGACCCTTGCGTGGCCATCGAGACCGAGTTGCTTGATTTGCGCTATGCATGCGGCACGATCAGACCTGAATACCAAGCCAAATAATTTCGCCATGAAATTGTTGAACTTTTTGCATGCACGCGGGTCAATGAATTCGGTACATTCAGCACAGGTCTTGATCTGTTTATCAAGACAGCAGGAGCGCACCTTGCACCAGGTAGCCTTTGCATTTCCGGAGCAGCCTCTGCATTTCCCCTTCAAGTAGGACCTGCAGGCGCCGCAATAAAGCCCGCAGCAGGCGACCTGCTCCGCATTTATTTGAATTTCAGACATATTTACACCTCCATTCGGGGCAGCTCTTCAATAAATCAGGTCACACCATCGTCATTTCGTCCGATCCGGTGGTCAGTTTCTCTCCTCCTTCATCGGTGACAAGAAAGGTGTTTTCCACACCCACCAGCCCGATGCCTTCCAATCCCTTCTTAGGCTCCACGGCAATGACCATGTTGGCCTCAAGGGGGGTATGGACCTTGCCGGCAATAACCGGGACCTCGTCAATGGCCAGTCCGATGCCGTGGCCGAGGAATGGCACCTGGTTGCTGCCGAAGCCCATGAAGTCCTTTTCAAAGCCACGGGGATAAACGAACTGGTTGTAGACCTCCTCGTAGATCCGGGACGGGATGGCGCCGGGCTTGAGGCGGCGCCGGACGGCCTCCTGGATGTCCAGGCATGCCTGGTGCGCATCCAACGCCGGAGCGGGCGGAGCGCCAAGGGAGAAGACTCTCGTTTTATCGGTGAAATATCCTTCATAGCCAAAGCCGGTATCCACGAATATCGGTTCGCCCCTGCCCAGTTTCTTCATTCCCCCAACCAGGGGGAAGGCGGGAGAAAGCCCCATCAGGCCTCCCGGCCCGACCGAAGCAGTGGGATAGTTTCCTGATTCGCCAAAACTGACGATCCCCATGAACAATTCGCCGCCAAACGCTGCCAGCCGGGTAATCCCGGTATATCCCAGCGCCATCATCTCCTTGTGGATCTCGGCCCCGAGCTCCCATTCCGTCATCCCTTCGCGGATCATGGCGGGGATGGCGTCATAGACCAGTTCATGCCGCGCCCCGGCTTTGCGGATGAGCCCCACTTCGTAGTCGGACTTCACCGCCCGGATCATGCCCAACAGGGCGCTGATATCCGTGAATGTCCCTCCTGGAAAGGCCTTGGCCAAGGTTTTAAAAACGGAAACGGGCAGGGTGGTTTCAGCCACCCCCAGGATCTTGGTGTGCAGGCCCAGATCTGCAAGGGTTGCCTGGAGCTGGCTAAACCCTTTTAAGGGAAAAACCCTTTGCAAGGGGGTCTCCCGCTGCGCCCGCTCATAACTTCGCCGGACCAGGAAGACCGGTTCTCCCTCGGTTGGCACAAACAAAACCCCCTGTTGCATCGTCCCGGTGTAGTAATACATGTTCAATGGATCGAGAATCAGGGCTCCATCCACCGGCCCTTGTTGCAACCGGTGCCGGAGCCTTGAGACGCGTTGGGAAATCTCCCGGGCAGGAACAAGATTGTATTGAAATCGGTCATCTGTACTCATGGTGAACCACTCATTAGGTGAAAAATTGATTGCAATGCCCCTTTTTGCAGCGTGGCGCATTCGTATCGTGCCGCCGGATAAAAATAAACCGCGTTTCGGGTTGGCCGCAACCTCACGGCGTCTCTGCGGCTGTGGGCCGGCCCCAGGTTTTCATATAGAGCGATACGCTTGAGAATGTCAAAGAATAACCGTAGGTAAAGCTCGTTACCCGTGCCGCTCACCCCGGTAGTTTTTTCAGGGGGAGAGCAGGATGAAGCATCAGGCCAAACGAGCGGTCGACTTTATTGGCCGGTTCGAGGAGGCAGTGGCCGGGGAGGCGACACAGCACCAGGTGAATGACCATGCTCGTTCCGGGGATGCCGGCGCCGTACTGACAAGATGGGCCACTGAGACATAAGTGGGCCTTATGCGACATTGCACGGGGATAAGCTCGGAGATCGGTGCGGGTCAGCAGGTTGCCGTGGGAATCATAGGTCATTGAGGTGACCGTCTGCTGGCCGGGATTGGCAAAAGATGCCCAGCCCCAACCCTTCAACCCCGGTATCGCGGGCCGGATTTATCGCTTGAATCAGGCCGGGGCAATCTCCAGGCGGACAGCAGGAAACGATTCAGGAATCCCGCCGGATGGAAGGGGCAGGCGATATAAAAATCTGCCGCCTGGCCGGGATCCTCTTGACAATCGAACCAGGGCCGCTACCTTGCAGCCATCCGGAAAAAAGTCACTCGGCACCCCCTTCGCGACGAAAAAGGCATGCGCAAGACGATCACCATGACCAGGGAAGAACGCAGCTGGGCCCTTTACGATGTAGGCAACTCGGCCTTTGTCCTGGTGATGGTCACCGCCATCATGCCGATCTACTTCAAGGATGTGATCGCAGTCGGCATCCCCGGAGCCCTCTCCACCGCCCATTGGGGATTCGCCAATGCCGCGGCCTCGCTCATCCTCGCCCTGTCCGCCCCTGTCCTCGGGGCCATGGCCGATTATCCGGGACAAAAGAAACGCTTCCTGCTCGCCTTTCTGTTCCTCGGCTTAACCTTCAACCTCGCGCTGCCGCTGGTTCACGCCGGCCAGTGGCTGCCGTGCCTCCTCTTTTTTGTCCTGGCGAGGGTCGGCTGGGCCGGGGCCAACATCTTTTACGACGCCTTTCTCGTCGACGTCACCAGCCATGAACGCATGGACATCATCTCCGCCCGCGGCTACGGCTACGGCTATATCGGCTCGGTCATCCCCTTTATCATGATCATCGGCCTCATCTTCAATGCCGGCATGGGAGACGGCCTGCCCGCCCGGGCGTCACAAATCGGATTTGTGATCGTTGCCCTCTGGTGGCTGCTGTTTTCGGTCCCGATCATCAAGAATGTGCACCAGGTCTATTCCCTGCCCGCCTCGAAGACCCCGGTCCGCGACAGCCTGCAACGGATCGTCCATACCTTCCGCGAGGTTCGGCGCCACCCCCGGGCCTTTCTTTTTCTCCTCGCCTATTTTTTCTACATCGACGGGGTGGATACCGTGATCAGCATGGCCACCGCCTATGGCCGCGATCTCGGTTTCAGCGTTCCCCTCCTGATCGCGGTCCTGCTCTTTATCCAGATCGTCGCCTTCCCTTTTGCCCTGCTCTACGGTCGACTGGCGGCCCGGCATTCCACCAAACCGATGCTGATGCTCGGGATCGCGGTTTACTGCCTGGTCACAGTCTGCGCCTTTCTCCTCCCCTCGATTCCGGATCCGCGGTTGAAAAATGCGGCCTTCTGGGCTATCGCCTTTCTCGTCGCCTCGTCCATGGGCGGGATCCAGGCCCTGAGCCGCAGTTATTTCGGCAAACTGATCCCCCCGGAAAAGAGCGCGGAGTTCTTCGGATTCTATAATGTCTTCGGCAAATTCGCCGCCATCACCGGCCCCTTTCTCATGGGCATGGTCAGCCGTTTAAGTGGCGACAGCCGTTGGGGAGTGCTCAGCCTGCTGCTGCTCTTTGTTCTGGGGGCGTATTTTTTAAACAAGGTCGAGGGCGGCAGCGATTCCTAATCGCGGAGAAAGGGGAGGGAGGTCATCCGAGGGAAAGGAAGAGCCGTGAACACGAAATATGCCGCCAATCGTGTTCCCGGCTCCTATTATCAGACCTGAGGATGGCGTCAATCACTGCCACCAGATAACTCTTTTGGGCGGATTACCGAAGGATTCGAACGAATCACCCGATTCCCGCAGCACATCGTTCAGATCCTGTACGGAAAAAACATAGCCGTCGGTCTCGGCCAAGGCGACGAATTCCTCTTTGGTCTTCAGTTGATCGTATTTCCCGCGGAGATTCTCGTCAGCGCCACCGGCAATCAGGAGTTCCTCAACATTTTTTTTCGACATGATTATCTCCATCACTCTGTATTAAACGGTTACTTTTTTTGGGGCGTGAGAAGCACAGCGCCCTTTAAATGGTATGCTACGATTTAGCAACAAACGAGCCAGGTTCGATATTCCATAAGAACTCATGTGATCCAAGCCGGTTACAAATATTTTCCAGGACCAGGGGCGGTCGAGCGGCTGCCGCCGGATCGACAAAAATGAAGTCGATTGTCTCTGTTTCTCCTTTTTTGTATATGTTCTCCCCGGATTGCAACCGCCAATCGCCTGCGGCCAGGCCGAGACGGGGCAGGAAAGGAGACTATGCTGACCGTTAGTTGTCCGCGAGAGGATCAAGCGCTGCATCATGTAAAAACGACAAAAAAACGCTTTACTTACCCACTATTTTGCGTTATATAAAATCGTTTAATCGAATAATAATGCGGCCATTCTCCACAATGGCTCTGGACAGGAATACAGGTGAGCATTTTTTAAACGAGTAAGGGCTTTCCCCCCTACCCTTTGGGGCAGCACCACCAACGCATTGAGCATGGAGTTGCAGAACCAGCTGTAACTCCTTTTTTTATTCGTAGATTTTTTACCTATCCCACTAACTACGCAAACAACGAAATAAGCGACCTGAAAGCGGTAATTGAGGAACGCGTGATGAAAAAAGATCTAAAGAAAGTACGGAATATCGGAATCAGCGCCCATATCGATTCCGGCAAGACCACCTTGACCGAACGAATCCTGTATTACACTCAGCGAATTCATGCCATCCACGAAGTGCGGGGCAAGGATGGCGTCGGTGCGACCATGGATTCCATGGAGCTGGAAAAGGAGCGCGGAATCACCATCCAGTCCGCAGCCACTTACTGTTCCTGGAAAGATAGCGATATCAACATTATCGACACTCCCGGCCACGTCGATTTCACCATCGAGGTCGAGCGGGCCCTGCGGGTGCTTGATGGCGCCGTGCTCATTCTCTGTTCGGTCGGCGGGGTTCAGTCGCAGTCCATCACCGTTAATCGGCAGATGACCCGTTACAAAGTTCCCCGGATCGCTTTTATCAACAAATGCGACCGTACCGGCGCCAATCCCTTTCGCGTCACCCAGCAGCTCCGCGATAAACTGGACCTGAACGCGGTGATGATCCAGTTGCCCATCGGCCTGGAAAGCGACCTGGAAGGCATGATCGATCTGATCGCCATGAAAGCGGTTTATTTTGACGGCGACCAGGGCGACAACATCCGGATAGAAGAAATTCCGGCCCGTCTGCGGGATGAGGCTGAAGCGAAACGGGAAGAACTGCTTGACGCGGTCTCCATGTTCTCGGACGAACTGATGGAAGCCATGCTCGAGGAAAGCGAAATTCCGGAAGCCATGATCCATGATGCCATCCGCCGGGGCACCCTGAGCCTTGAATTAACGCCCGTCATGGTCGGTTCCGCCTACAAGAACAAAGGCGTGCAGCTGCTCCTGGATGCCGTTCTTGCGTATCTTCCCTGCCCGACCGATGTTGAAAACACGGCTTTGGATCTTGACCAGGGCGAGGCCGAGGTCGTGGTCAGCAACAACCCGAACGACCCTCTGGTAGCCCTGGCTTTCAAGCTTGAGGATGGTCGTTACGGACAGTTGACCTATATCCGTACCTATCAGGGCATGATCCAGAAAGGCGACACGATCATCAACAGTCGCACCGGTAAAAAGTCCAAGGTCGGCCGTCTGGTGCGAATGCACGCCAATGAGATGGAGGAGATCGAGAGCGCGGGTTCCGGTGACATCGTCGCCCTGTTCGGGATCGACTGCGCTTCGGGAGAC
>Ga0209016_1002758_pt1 | contig 11195 bp, 5 predicted proteins | sample EPASupsiteSAE305_FD_187265 | JGI IMG/M metagenome (GOLD analysis project Ga0209016, IMG submission 187265) | Bioremediated contaminated groundwater microbial communities from EPA Superfund site, New Mexico - SAE3-05 (SPAdes) (version 2) | ecosystem: Environmental > Aquatic > Deep subsurface >...
GCAGGTCAAACAACCTTTTCTCTTCATTGGTCGTCCTCGGAAAAACTTCCTTAAAACGACTGTCAATCCGGCATACCATCCTGTCAAGCTTTTCCAGGTCATGGACCTTGGGCTTGTAGTCGGTGTATACCAGTAATACGGTCATGTAATATCGCTCGGCGGACTGGTGGAGTTGGAATGCTGCAACTGGAAATTTATTATTATCAAGAAAATACTTATATCCTTGAAAAAAGTCATTAGCATTCTCAAACCACTTCTCAAAATACATTTTCGCCTTTTCCCTGCGCTGTTTTTCGTTAAGGGGTTTGGGCTGCGACAGTTTGTGTTTGCCGCTGTCGTACAGCAAAACGCCCTCTTTTAGAATATCGGTAAAAAAGTAATTGCCCTGTTCAATTTCGCTGTTCAGGTATTCAATGCCATGAAAAATAATGCTTAAAGGTGTGCTGTCGCTAATAACCGTTTTAAGTTTATGCCTCCACCGTTTCTCGGCTTCTTTGGCAATGGCCTGACTCTCGCTGTCCATCACCACCAATATGTCATAATCGCTTTGGTACTCGTAGGTAATACCATCCTCAACATATTTATCGTTGACCTGCTCGCCCCGGGCATACGACCCGAACAAAATAATCATTTGCGCAGGCAGCTTTTCCCGTATCACCGAAACAATCCCGTTGATCTCATTCCGGTTCCTTTCAGGCAGTTGTTCTGTTGTGGTTTTCAATTTGTTTTGTTTTGACGGACTAAATTAGTGTTTTTTATTGAAAGTTAATGGGGTGTTGATAAAATGGCAGCACTCAATTTATATTCTTTTTTTGTATGCATATAAAGCAAAAATCCATGGCAGGAATGCTACTGGACAAATTTATTCCCAAAGCGGCTGTTTGGGTTGAAAAGGTGAGATGGGAGGAGGTTTCTTGTAATGGGAAAGCTTTTGGGATTTTAGGCTGGGGCTTGTTACTTGACCATATGAAGCTTAGTTATTACCTGCTGCCCGATAATTCCACAAATACTTTTCGTTACTTGTTAAAGTATAAGAGAAGTTTTTTAGGTTTTGTTTTAATTAGCGATTGAAAATTTTCTTGTCAAGAAATATCCATACTTTATTAAGGTTGTTTTTCGTTTGCTCACTAAATGCAAAGTTTCGTTTGTTAATCAAACTTTCTTGAATTGTCCGATTGAAATGAGTTTTGTTGAAAGTTGTGGATGATGGATACACAGTCTGTTGAAACTGCAATGCTTCTGAATTATCAAATAACTTTTCCATTTTGTATTTCTTCCAAGTTAGATCAATATCTTCTAATGTAAAAATTCTTGGCTCAACGATTATCCCAAATTTTTCAACATATCGTTCTTTCTGTTTACCACCTTCTTTGTCAGAGTCAAGTAATATAATAAAATCTTTACCCCAACCAATGTACAAACTTATTAAAGTATCTAGGTTTCCCGAACCTGTACTTGGTGAAATATTTAACTTAGTAGGTTTGGCAAGAATAACTTCTTGAAAATATGCCAAAGTATAAAAATCATTTTTACCTTCCAGCAAAACACAATTCGGAAGAGATTCTAGATTACTTGGTGAATAATCAAGAACATCAAGTATGGGTTGAAAGTATGCCGTATTATGGGGATGGTTAATTACAAAATCTCTATATGGCTCAATAGAGATGTTCGTTTTCTTTATGTTATATGTCTCAGGGTCTTCAAGTTTCAATCCTTCGTTTTTCACAACATATGTACTCTCAAGCCAATTTGGATTTATCAGATGATGACTATGTGTTGTGTAAATAATCTTACTGTTCTTTGTTAGGTTTTCAAAACTTTTCAGAAGTTGTTTTTGAGCAGAAGAGTGTAAGTTGGATGCTGGTTCATCAAATAGATAAATAATGTTTTGAGGGGTATTTTTTCTAAACGGTCTGAATTGAGTAAAAAGTAGAAAAATAAAAAACCACCGAAATCCGAGAGATCGTTCATTAATTTGATATATCCCATCTTGTGCTTCAATTTCAAATTCAAGGTAAGGAAGTCCATCGCTGTCTGTGTCGCAATTAATTACAATTCTTGTATCACGAATTTCCCTTTTAAAAATTCTATTCCAAGCTTCAAACACAATATCTGTAACTTTTCTGCTCATTTTTTGAAGTAAACTATTGAGGTTCCTTCTGTCGTTTGCATCACCACTTTTAATTCTATCTACTAAGTGTATTTGAATGTTAGAACTATTTTCTAGTGAGTATAATATATCTTGAACAAGCTCAATATAAAATTTCTCTTTTGCTGTAGTTTCAGCTTTTGTTTGCAAGTAAATTTTAGAAGGAAAGTCAAAAAGAAAATTTGGAAAGTAAAGAATACTTGGAATCAAATTATTACAAAATACTGAAAGAGTATTATTGTCTTTCGAGTATTTTTTATCATCAATTACAATATATTTTTTATTTGGTTCTGTTTTTAGCCATCCATTGAATCCAGTCCACCTTGAATCTAGAAGTTGAAATTTTGAATCTTTGTATTTATAATTACGATAATATTTAATGTTTTCAACTGGCTCTATTTGTCTAAATAATGTGTTGTTTTTAGTGTGCTCATTTATTTTATTTAAGTCCTCCGCATCAAGTTTTATAGTTACCTCAAGTGAAATATCATCGTTGAAGTTATCTCTTTTGCTGATAGGTATTAGTATGTTATAATCTTTAATTGTAACGCCAGGGAGTTCTAAAGCACTTAGTCCTTTGTCATTGGGATTAAAGAAATTTATAGCTTCTAAAATCGTCGTCTTGCCGCTTTCATTTAGACCAACTAGCGTATAAATATTTGCATCAGGTGATTTGTTAAGGTTGACGGTTACGTTCTCTATCCCTTTGAAGTTTCTAATAATAAACTCAGTAAATTTCATTTTATAATTATTTATTTAATTGTTTGTCATTTTTTATTTTGTCAATTTGTAAGAACGTTCACTGGTTGCAGGTAACGTTTTGCGCCAGTGTTCTTTCATATCTTACTATATGCTTTTTTTATAATTCCTCTATTCTTCAACAAAATATGGTATGTGTTTTAGCTTGTCCTTTTCGTAATAAACAACACCCGAAATGTTTAATCTACCTATCCATTCGTCTCGGTTTCTAAGGTCGTCTCCAATAATTAATTTCTCTCCTAAAACAGTCCAAAATATATTCAAATTGTTTTCTTCTAATTTTTGAACCAAGTCATTTTTTCTTACCACAAGACAAGAATATGTTGGTTGTGTTGCGCAAGGGTCAAAGCAAATCATTTGTCCGTCTTTGCTTAAAAGTTGCCCTTCAATTTTTGAGAATTGCAAGTCAAGCAAATTAAAAAGAATTTCCGTTGGCTTGTAAAAACTTATTGTAGATTCCTTTGAGGCATCAAACTGTTCTTCCCACAAATAATCAACTGCTGTAACAGCAACCTTACCGACAAATTTTCCTGTGTCTTGGTCATGAACTTCTGACCAACTTTCACCACTGTAATATTGTTGTCTAAAAGTTTCGCAAGCAGGAGACCAGTAATATTCTCTACTAAATAATTCATATCTTTTGCCCGATTCAGGCATCCATCTTCCCATGAAATTTTTCTCCTTTAACCATTTAATAATTTTACTATGGTCCTTTTTCTGTGTGATATAGCTTCTAACTTGATACCATAAATCTTTATGTGGATTTTCCCACTTATCTTTTCCAATGTCTGCTGGCTCATACCAAGATGTATGAACTTCAAGAACTAACCACTCAACTCCATCTTTGTCAAAAACGCTTATCATCTCCAAAGGATTTGGTAAGTCATCAGTTTTGAAAATCCATTCCTTATTTGGAATATTCCATTTGTTGTAATCAACAGGATTCCACCAAAATTTTTCAAACTTGTTTTCTGGATTTCTTTTTATTGTAATTGTTGGGTCAATGTCTCTCACATAAGGGTCCCAAGGTCCATCATAACGCCTAACTTTTGCTTCTCTACTGTATGAGTTTTCATAGCATGGGTAATTATCTGAAACTCTTGCAAGCAAATCGTAAAAGGCAATCCACTGATATTTTTTTCCAATTCGTTCTTCCATCACATAATGTCTGTCGTAATTATGAGATTTCATTCGTCTGTCAAACTCACCATGCTTTTCTACATCATATCCATATTCCTCAATAATCCATTTAACAGCCAAATTACTTAGCAGTTGTGGGTTTACTTTCCAATCTCCAAAAGCACTTTCAAAAGTGTATCGTCCAAAGCCGCCATACATCTGTCCGCCAACATTCGTTTTCATAGAACTGATAATGGAATTCAAACTCCAGTAATAATCTTTGGATCCCTCGGCTTTGTAATCGTATTCATACTTCTCAATATCTTCCTTGCTTGGAAACGATTTAGGTAAAACACTTTTGAAGGGTGGTCTAATGCTTTTCATCTTAAAAGAAAATTTATGACCCTTTGAAACAGCAAACTCAATTATTCCTCTTGCATAATCTCTTAGCAAAATATCAGGAATAACATTTTCAGTTTTGAAAACAGATTCAAAAATGTAATCGCCTAATTCTTTTAGTGATTGAACATTGCTTGTTCTTACCGCACAACCGTATGCAATTGCATAAAGCCGTTGCAAAACATATCTGTCATTTACCTTTTCAAATGTTTTAATCAGTTGTATTAAAACATTAATTCGTTCTTCCAACAAACAGATAATTGCTTTCGTTGCCGAATCTCTTAGAGTTCGGTTTGTGCTTGTCAAAAACCAAAACATTGTTTGACACATCAACCGAATTGCTTCATCAGAAATGTTCTCTCGTTTATCATCAGTCCAAGCCCAATCAATCATTCGTCTGATTGATGAAATTTCGTCAGAGTATCCAGGGTATTGGCTATGGATAAATTTTGTCCACCACTCATCACGGTCTGCCATGCTAAACCGCATTAAATGTCTGTGCAGAAAATCACTGTTGAAATAATGTTTCGGATGCGATGTCACTAAAAGAATTGTGCTAATAAAGTAGTCATGTTGCCGATGTTTTCTAATCACTACTGTATTGATGTAATCCCTTAGTTTTTCTTGAACTGTTTCCTTTTTTCTCCAAATGATGCTGTCAATAAAAGCGTATGAAACTGCTTCAAATTCTTTTGCATGTGGTGCAGCTTCAAACAACTCTATACTTGCCTTTTCGGGTAGCTGAATAGAAAGTGCTTCAATAATTCCACGATTGAAATAGGTTGCGTTATGATTTTCAACTAATTTATTCAATCTACTTCCCGACTTAAACGAATCAGTTGGATTGTTCTTGTCAAAGTAATTTTCAAGAAGATAAGAGCAAACTAAATGGTCGCTGAATCTTTCGTAAGAAATATACACTCCGTCAAAATAATCTCCTTCTCTGTCCCAATACAAATTTTGAGTTAGAAGTCCCTCGGAAATTAAATCCTGAAAGAATTGAGATTGGTCAATAATAGAATACTCCTTTGCAATTTTTGTAACGATTGAAAATGCTTCGTCAAATTTTACATATGTATTTTCTGTGTCCGCAATCTGACTTGCAATTTGCTTGACGACTTTTTGAACAAGATTTAGATTGAAAGGTAGATTATGTTTCTCCGATACTTTTGAGTTTATAGATTCCAAATAAAAATTTATAATAGTTGAAATCCCCTCGTAACCATCAGGAATTGTGTGTAGCCCTTTTTTATGCAAACCCTCACAAAATAGTTTTAGAAAAAGCGGATTTGAAAATTCAGGATGGAGTAGTGGAATGCTCGGTTGTTTGATTCCAAAATTTTCAAAGAAATATTTTGATGCTTCATACTCATGGTTTGCAAAACCGTGATGAACAACTTTGATAACTTCTTTGTTTTCCTTCAATGATTCTGGAATTAAAAGATTCTCATAAGAAGTTCTAACACTAAATACAACACCTAAGTTTGAAAATTTCCTTACGGCTGTTACAAAACCAGCAATGTAATTTTTCCAAAGCTTTTTCCCTTCACCTTCATTGATTGCGTCAATCAGAATTAAGATTCTGCTTTGTATTGTCTCTGCTTTTGCATTTAAAGCAGATAGAAATGTGTCTCTATCACAATTTAGTTGCAATAGGTTTTTGATTTGGCTCCAAGGTTCTTCTGTTGTAAAGTGTTGCCCAAGCAATAGAATTGAGCATTGGTTTCTCTCAACTCTTTTCACTGCAATATCAGCAAGCAAATGAGATTTTCCAATTCCTGCTTCACCAGTTAAAAGCATGAAAGGATTGTTTGAGAGTAGAACATTAGAACCGTTTAGAAATTCTATGAATTCATAAATTGAACTGTTGAGTTTTCTGAAATATTCAATATCCCATCCATAAGTATTTCCTTCGTTTGCATACTCACTTTTTTCTTTCCTTTCTTTTTTTGAAGCAGAATCTAATTCGTAGAACAGATGAATTAAACTGTCAATAATTTGTTTGACTTCTTCTAATAGTAAAGTCAAGCCAACATTGTCAATGAGTGTGATTTCAACAAAATCAATTTGTTCGCATTGTTGTCTGAACTTTGTAACTATTGAAACCATTTTTTCAACAAGGTCTTTAACCTTTATTTCCTTAACATGGGAAACTGCCTTACTGAAATTTTTTAGTAAATCATCTAGGTAGGAATTGAATTGAGTATTAAAGTATTTGTCTCTTGAAATTCCCTCAAACACTTTTGCAATTGGCAAATCAAAATTCAATTCAGGTGTATAGCGTTTGTCAAGGTTTCTAATACTCTCTTGCAATCGATGATTAAACCAGTTGTCTGAAAATACTTCCTGCTCAAACCAATAATAGAGTTTCCCTTCGTTCTTTCTTTTTCCTAAGCGTTCAAATAATTCTGAATTGCCCCAATATTCAAATTCAATATCCCGTCCGTTTGATTTTGCAAATGCTTTCCATTCGTTTACTTTAGCATTCCACCGGTCCATGAAATGATTTACTCTTTTGCCCGTGTGCTTTCCTTTTTTAATAGTGATTCGTGGGTCTTCTCTGTCTAAAGGAATACAGATATAATATTTTACCAAATTCGGATGCTTCTCAAATGCTGTCTTGAATGACTTATCTAATTGAGTCCATTGGGCATTTCCCATTGTAGAAAAAAACTTTGCTTGCCACCCATATTCAGAATTGTCAGATAAAATACAGTATGATTCAACACCACCATCAGGTGCAGCAACTCTGAAAAATTTGGATTTATTATTTATCTGCTCTGCTCTTGCTAATTGGCAAACAAGTTCTTCAAATCCATTTTTCATATCGCCATTAAAAGCGCGTAGTTTATTCCATTCAATATTCATTTTACGAAAGCAATGATGTTAAAATAAGGCATTGGAAAAGTGGCTCTTTTGCTATTACCTCTGCATTGGGTTTGTCGGTGGCGGCAAAAGCAAATGTGCCACTGTGAATTGACAATAGAGATTCAGTTTTTTGTGCGGTGGGAAAAAAAATAAAACACAGAAGGGTCGCGAAAAAGTGTCGGCTTTCTTGCAGTCTAATTGTTTTATCTTCTCTATGTCGCTGGGCACCTGTCAAAATTGTTTAATTTATTCTGGTTTTTAGTCGTCTGTTGGTTGCTATTGTGTCGTTCTCTACGCTAGCGGCCAACTCATTTACAACCTTATCAAAATCATACCCACCATTCCGTTTTTTAAATATCTATATACCTGATGTTAAGGATTATTTCTTCTCCAATATTACAAAAAAACCTCAATCTTTCAAATTTATCTGCCAAAGTTTCAATTCGGGCAAATAATCACCCCCGTCATCCATAAGATTCACCACTCCCCAAAAAGTACCCTTTTTCACCCCAAAAAAAACCGCGTTCAAAAAGCTCCCGTTCCGCAGGCCGCATGTACAGGTGTTTTCAGGGGTTGTGTTTTGCAGCAGTTTTGAGGAATATTGAACAGCGGAGGAAAGTATGTTAAGTAAGTGAGACTATAATTTCAGGAACGATAGTGAACTGAAATTATTTAGTCGAACTTATCCCGAGGGAAAACGAGGGATCTCCGGTTAAATGTTAGTTATAAAGTTTGTGAAGTTTGGAAGCTATAAAGTCCAACCATCAAATGCAGACTAAAGTCGGGTATACCCGAAAGCTCCTTTCAGGAGCCATGGCTCATTCGGTACAAATTGACCGGGATGCACAAATAATTGACCGTTAGTCATAAAAATAAGCACGGTATTACGAAATAACGGCACGTTTGTCATAAATAGTTCATCCTTATTATGAACTAACAACACGGTATGATCAAATAGTTTCAGGTTTGTCACAATAAATTGCACGGGGTTATCAAATAATGACATGGGATTACCATATAATAGCACGGGATTACCAAATAGTTGCACGTGGTTACGAAATAGTGACCTGTTACACAGGTTTTTAACCTCTTCCCAAGGCACTATCAAGGCACTATCAAGGCACTATCAAGGCACTATAAGGGCACTCCAAGGCACTATAAGGCACTATAAGGCACTATAAGGCACTATAAGGCACTATAAGGCACTAAACATTATAAATTTTCCACAAAGAGTAAGGTGCTCTGCACCTAAATTCACAACACAAAAACGAAAAATCTGAATGGATTTCTGAACACTTAGACTAACAAAAACATATCGGGAAAACTTGCCCTGCGCGCCGGCTTGTCCACGGATGGCGCGATCCCGATAGCTATCGGGAACGGGTAATCCTTGTCCGCTAGCTAGCGGATCATGGCCTGCGCGAAGGATTAGCCCGGGTTTTTCAGCCGTGGTGACTTTTTTTACTCATTACTTCGTATTCGTGAGATCGCCTTCGGCTAAGTTGTTTCTTTTTTGTGTGGCAGACAAAAAAGAAAAGCCCGTCCGGCTCGAGGACAAAAGCTAAATCCCTCCAACAAACCCCATAAATAACCAAAAAGCCAAAAGATAAAACCTAAATTAGTGACCAAACACCTCGACCCCAATAAACACAAGCGCGCTGGCCCGAACGAATCGGCGCGCCATGCGAGGGCCTTGTGCGGGGAACTTAGCGATAGCGATCTCATGAAGCGAAGCGGAATAACCCTTATTCGTTCTTGTCCCGAAAGCTTTCGGGATTTTGTTTCCCTTTTTGATCAAGCAAAAAGGGAAAGCCCGTCCGGCTCGAGGACAAAAGCCAAATCCAACCAATAAACACAATCGCAATACAATTAATATTATGGAGCGGTGCGCTGCACCTTTTTGTCATTTTATACCACAATTGCTACAGAGAGAGCGGTGCGCTGCACCTAAATTCACAACACAAAAACGAAAAACTTAAATTAGTGACCAATCACCTCGCCTCATCTTCTCATTATAAAACCACTATTTCACCGTATTACCGTATTACTGTATTACCGCCATACCGCCATACCACCCAACCGTCAGGCTCGAGGACAAAACATTATTAATACTCCAAATCTCTTTCATCAACCCCTCCGCACAAAACTACAAACCCCCGCCCCTCCACACAAGTTTTTAACCTCTTCCCAAGGCACTATCAAGGCACTATCAAGGCACTATCAAGGCACTATCAAGGCACTATAAGGGCACTCCAAGGCACTAAAAGGCACTAAATATTGTAAACTAAACTTTTTTTGTAGTTCACTGATTTTTTAACACTTGACCAATCAAAACAAAAAAAATATTTGTATATTCGTAGCTGTTACGGAGAGGATATTAATAATTAATATCACTTAAAAGAAAACCAATTACTTATTTTAACTCAATTAATTAACATCTTTTCCCTTAACAGTGAGTCAATACAAATAACCTAAAACTCAAAAAAATGAAAAAACTATTTATTGTATTAATTGCCGTTTCTCTTCTTTATGACGTTTGTGTTTCACAAGATTTCTGGCAGGAAACATTTAATTTTGGATCAAGCACTGGGCCTTTTGATTTTGTCCAGGACTCAGATGGGCGAATTTATGCTGAATACCACAGTTCAATTACACTTTTAAGGTCTACTAATGAAGGATTGACATGGACAGCTTTAGATTCTTATTTACCTGCTGTTCCAATATATGAACACTGTACATACAGTTACTTTTGTAAGAATGACATTTTATTCACTCATATTCATTCCGGTTCATATAGCGGATACATTAACATCGGTCATGGCATTTACAGATCAAATGATCATGGAACTACCTGGGAAAAAGTTGTTGAAGGTCTTGGAGCCGATACAAACATTGTGGAAATGTATCTTGCTCCGAACGGAAATATTCTAGCCTATCATGAATATTATGGTGACGGAAAAATTTATACTTCTACCGATAATGGTAATAGTTGGACATTAACCTACAACCTTGGAAATTCTAAAGATGCAATATGGGTAAACCCGGCAAATGAAATTTTATTATCTTATGGTGCTAACCTCCTGTACAAATCAACAGACAACGGCATCACTTGGAATTACGTCAATAATTCTTTTACCTATGCTATTAAGGATGAAATGTTAAAAATATCAGATGGTGCTTTAATAAATAATACAAGTCTTTCAGCCGGTACCGATATCTGGTATAATAACTACAAATCAAATGATAATGGATATACTTGGGTTGACTGCGCTGATAACGATCTTGACAGTATTCGTATCATTACTCAATGCATAACAGCCGGAGATACAATTTATTGTGGAACATTCGAAAACGAAATAACAAAATATATTTATTTTTCGGTTGACGAAGCCGAAACATGGGATACTGTTGACTTATCCGGAATAAACTATATTAATTCCATATATGAAATTACAATAACAAAAAGTGGCTATTTATTAGCTTCAGTTTACTTTGACGGCATCTACAGAAGCGTTGAAAAAGTTTCTTCTCCAAGCTCAGGAATTCAGGATAATAATGATATAGGCAACCTTAGTATCTATCCAAATCCGGCCAGTGATTTTATTACCATTGAGGGGGTGAATATCCAAAGGGTTGAGGTTATTGATATGACCGGGAAAAAAGTTGCAGTTGAAGATTATTCAGATGTTTCTGTAGCTAAAATAAACACCCTGAGCTTGCCCAACGGGGTTTATTGCTTAAGGGTTTCAACAAATGAAGGTTGGGGTATTAAACGGGTAATTATAAACAAATAAAAAACTGTTTAGTACATGACAAAACTAAACTTAAGGTGGAGAAATTTAGGATTTCTCCCTGCGGTCGAAATGACAAAGTAAAGGGTATGGGTTGCAGCGGGAGGTTG
>Ga0209016_1002761_pt1 | contig 11192 bp, 8 predicted proteins | sample EPASupsiteSAE305_FD_187265 | JGI IMG/M metagenome (GOLD analysis project Ga0209016, IMG submission 187265) | Bioremediated contaminated groundwater microbial communities from EPA Superfund site, New Mexico - SAE3-05 (SPAdes) (version 2) | ecosystem: Environmental > Aquatic > Deep subsurface >...
CCCCGCCGCTTCGCCGCCCTGGGACACGGGGACCGATGTGACCGTAACAAAAACGGACCGGGTGGAACAGTATGTGCGGCTGTACAATCCGACGGACCCATCCAATCCAAGCAATCAGGCCGGACGCTGGATAATGCGCGCCGCCGACGTTCGCGGCAAAAGCGTGGCGCAGCTTCGGAACGACTTCGCCCTCCCGGCGGTCCCGGTTTACATCACGATTGTGCGCGTCCCCGTGCTTGCCGGAACCGGCACGGAAATATGGACCGGCCTTGCCGGCCCCATAACCGGCTGGGGAACAGGAGGTTCGGAACAGTTTTACCTTAACGGCTCCTACATCCCGCTGTCCAGCTACATTAACGGACAGCTTCTCACGGCAAAAGCCATGTCGTACGAGGCTTACGCCGCCCCGGGCAACAACGCTAGAATCGCGGCCTATCTGGATTCCCACATACCATCCGCCTATTCGGACCTGGAAAATGTCTATGACATTCTGGACATCGCGAACTACGGAGACAGGGCAAACCTGCGCGCCTCGCTCGACAACATCGGACCGGCTTACTACGACGCGCTGGGCGAGACCGCCCTCAACTCGGCCAGACTGTTCGCCGAGGCCGCGCGGCGCAAGGGTTCGCTCGGCGGGAAAACAGGCCTCTGGGCGGAAGCGCAGAACGGCCTTTTCAGGCGCAAAGACGCGGGAGAATTCTCCGGCTACTCGGAGAGGGTTTCCGGCATGGCTGCGGGGTGGACAGCTTTCACCGGGGAGAAGCTCTCCATCGGCATGGCCATGGGCCTGCTTAGAGCGGACACTAACCGGGCGGATGCGGCGGGCAGCTACGGCACCGACACGCGGCGTATCGCCATTTATTCCACATACCGGTCAGGCGGGACCGCGCTGTCTGCGCAGATTTCCGGCGGTCTGGGCAAAACGGCCGCGAAGAGGAACATACGAGTTTACGGCGTGGATTCCAGCGGAACGGCTTACGAAATAACGAGGACAGCCTCTTCCACGCCCGAATGGAAAGACCTCATGCTTGGACTTTCTGCCGAAGGCGACTGGGCAATGGGGGGAATAAGGCTGAATCCATACGCCGGAGGCTGGTATTCGGCGGTAAGGACAGCGGCCTTCACCGAACAGGGCGCGGATTCCCTTAATCTGACGATGTCGCCTTACACCCGCAAGACATGGATTGCTGAAGCGGGCCTCGGAGCGGCCATGGATTTCAACCCCGGCAAAGTGAAACTGAGTCCATATGTCTCGGCCGGATGGGAGTATTTTGCCCCTTCTGGCAACAGACCGATGGAGGCCGCGCTGTCAGCGCCCGGGACAACTTTCACCATAAACGGATTGCAAAGGCAGGAAGCAGCCTTCGCGGCAACAATCGGCATGGGCGCATCCGCGGGCGGTTTCGGCGCGGGGCTGTCTTACAAGGGGGAATTCAGGGAAGACGCCTCCGCGGGAACAATCCGGCTGGACACCTCCCTGTCATTCTGAACTAACTGTCACCGGCCCGACGGCGGCCCCCGAAACCGGGACCGCCGTCATTTTTATACGCAAATGCTATAATTACATATAAGAGCGGGGCATCCCGCGCAAAGGAGAAACACCAATGACTTTCGGACTCAAAGAACTCATAATGGCCGGCGGCTTCATACTCATAGTGCTGGTCGCCATTTCAGTCTACTCGATAGCGATAATAATCGAACGGTGGAAATACTACGGCAGGAATCTCCGCTCCATAAGCGCCCTCAAATCGGAAGTCCTGAAACATCTGCGCTCCGGCAACACGGCCAAGGCCGCTGAAATCTGCAAACATTCCCAGACGCCCACCGGCGCAATACTCATCGCCGCCATGGAAGCGCAGGGCAACAGGGCCGAGCGAATGGAATCCGCGGGACGTGCTATAGAATTTCACGCCACGGCCCTCCACAAAGGCCTGCCCGCGCTGGCGACAATAGGCAGCACCTGCCCTTTCATAGGCCTGTTCGGCACCGTGGTGGGCGTCATGCGCGCGTTCAAGGATCTGTCGGTCTATTCCGGCGCGGGCCCCTCGGTAGTTGCCGCCGGCATCGCCGAGGCTCTGGTCAACACGGCGGCGGGCCTCTTCGTGGCCATACCGGCGGTTTTCGCCTACAACTATTACATCTCGCGCGCCAACAAATACACCACGGAAATGGAATGGGCCTGCGAGGAAGTGGTGAAAGAACAGATGTCGCGCCAGCCGGAAAGTTCCGGCGGCGACGACCTGTGGAAACCCGCCGCCCACAAGCAGGCCGCCGGGGCGAAGGCCTGACATGAAGATACATAACCCCGGGCAGGGCGTGATGGCGGAAATAAACATGATTCCGCTTATCGACGTGTCCCTCATACTGCTGATAATTTTCATGGTGGTGACCCCTTTCCTGGTCCAGTCGCAGGTTTCCGTCCAGCTTCCCAAAAGCAGCGCCGCCGGTAAATCCACCGAGGACAACGTCGTGCGCGTGCAGATAGAGCAGAACGGAAGGGTCACTGTCGAAGGCAAAAAAATAGCCGCCGCGCAGATAGAGAAGGAGCTCCTCCTCCACCTTGGCAAGGCGTCAAAGAAAACCGTGCTGGTGCAGGCGGACAAGGATGTGCCGGTCCAGAAGGTCATAGACGTCATGGACGCGGCCAAGAAGCTCGGCGCCGGGAAGCTCGGCATTTCGGTGCTTTCGGATTACAACGGGAAATAGATGCGCCAGTACTACCTCTACTCCGGGACTGTCCACCTCGCGGCGCTGTTCGCGCTGCTTTTCCTCATGCGCCCGGGGCTGGAGGACAAATCTAGGCAGACCATCTTCTCGGTTGATTTCATAGGCGGAGCCGCCCAGCCTCTGCAGGCCCCGGCCCCGGTCCAGTCCGCCAAGATGACGGCGGCGGAGCAGGAAAAAGCCGCCCCGCAGAAGGCCAGACCGCAGGAACACGCCCAACCCAAGGCAAAGGCCAGCGACGAAATACCGGTCAAGCCGGTCCCCCAGCAGAAGCCGCAGGAAAAAATAGTGCTCAGCCAGCCGAGCATACTTAAAAACGCGCCCCTCCCGAAGGCGGAACCCGCACAGGAACCCGCGAAAGAGGACACGCAGAATGCGGAAGGCCTGCCGCCCGGCGGAGCTATGACCGCCGAATTCCCCAATTTTCCCTACCCCTGGTACATAACGCAGGTGCGGGCCTCGCTGTGGAACCAGTGGTCCGCCCGGATGCCATCGGGCGGACGCCTGGCGGCCGTAATAGGTTTTCAGATAGGCAAAAACGGGACGGTCTCAGCCATAAAGGCCGAAAGGAGTTCCGGCAACAAACTGTTCGATTTCGCCGCCATGTCTGCGGTCGAGGCGGCCGCGCCCTTCCCGCCCCTTCCTAGGGAGTACAAGCAGAAGGCGCTGGCAGTTCACGTCGAGTTCAAGGTCGCGGAGTAAACATGATTTTTCGCCTTCTGATAGCGGTAATCGCCCACGCGCTCATGTTCATACTGTTCCCGGACATGGCCACACTCGGCCACACCTATATGTGGCTGTCCCTGGCGGCCTGGCTTTTCATAGTGGTGATGACGAACCGGATATTCAGCCTGCTCAACATACTGGGCGCAGCGAACATACTGCTTTTCGGGCTTATATGCGCGGCGTTGGCGCTGTCCATGCCGCAAAGCGACCATAAATCACCGGCGGAGAAGCTGCGCGCCGGACGCTACCCCACGGTTGAAACCGCCGTCCGCGGACTCAGAAAACTGACCGGCAAAAAACCGGCGGAGCTGGCGGAAGGAGCCAGGGAGCTTGGCAAAAAAACCGGGGACACCATAAAGGCCGGGGCCGAAAAGGCACGGCAGGAAGTGCAGCAGCTTAAGAAGACGGACTCCACAAAAAAATGACCAACGGAGGCATATCTTGAATTTCAGAACACCGATACTGGCGCTGACGGCTCTTCTAGCGGCCGGCTACGCCTGCGCGCAGAACGCGGCCCTGATGGCCGACGTGAAGGAGGAAAAGAAGGCCGCCACCGCTGATAAAAAAGCCGCCGCGCAGCCGCATCCTCAGCAGCCAAAGCCGCCCCTGCCGTCGGACCCGGACAAGGCCGCCTACGCCGCCGCCATAAACGAAAGGAACGCCGGCAACCCCCAGAACGCCCTCAACGCCCTTGCGGCCCTGCTTGAGAAGAACGACGCGAAGGCCGAATATTTCTGCGCGACGGTATACGAGGACGGCGGGCCGGGTTTTCCTAAAGACCTCCAGAAGGCGATGGAACTCTACAAGAAGGCGGGGGAACAGAATTATGCCCCGGCCATGCACCGTATCGGCGTGATGCTTGAATCGCAGAAGGATTTCGAAGGCGCGGCGGCATGGTTCAAAAGAGCGGCGGACATCAACTACGCCCCCTCCATGACGGCTATGGGATACCTCCTCCAGACGGGGCGCGGCACCGCCAGGGACCAGGAGGAAGCCCTGCGCTGGTACAGGCGCGCCGCCGCGCGCGGCGACGCCGCGGCCGAATATAATCTCGGCCTGTATATGGAAATGGGCGGCGGAGCCCCATCGCCCGACTACACGGAAGCGGTTTCCCATTATGAAAAAGCCGCCAAACGCGGCTACGCGAAGGCGAACTACTCGATGGCCCGTATGAGACAGGAAGGACGCGGCCTCAAAAAAGACCCGGAACAGGCTTTTGCGCTTATGAGAAAAGCCTCCATGGGCGGAGACGTGGACGCGCAGTACGCCCTTGCAAGGTTTTATCTTCAGGGCTACGGAACGCCCCCCGTCCCGGCCAAAGCGCTCAAATGGGCACTGGAAGCCGCCGCTGCGGGGCACACGGACGCGGCCGCCCTTGCCGGACAGATATACTACCTGGGCACCACGGCCTCGCCTCGCTATGACAAGGCAATGGAACTGCTCCGCTCCGCCGCCGACAGGCAGAACGGCAGGGCAACGGCCATTCTTGGACAGGCGTATGAAGAAGGGGTCGCGGTGCCGCGCTCTTACACTGACGCCGTGGCATGGTATGAAAAAGCTTACGCGCTGGGCGACCCGGAAGGCACGGTAAGGCTGGCAATGGCATATGTCCGGGGAATCGGAGTAAAAAAAGACCCGGAACAGGCGGTGCGCGTCCTTAATATGGCCGGGAACTATCCGCCGGCCAAGCTGGCTCTGGCCGCCCTCTACGAGAGGGGGGAAGGAGTGAAAGAGGCTGACTCCAACATGGCGGCGAAACTTGTCCGGGAAGCGGCCGCCGCAAACTACGCCCCCGCCAACTACAAATACGCCGTCAACCTTTTCTCCGGCGCATATGGAACACCTGACGCGAAAAAGGCCTTCGAGGAACTCCAGAAGGCCGTGGGAATGGGCTTCGTGCCGGCCATAACACGCCTGGCGAAAGCCCTCCAGAACGGCGAAACCGGCAGGGCCGACCCTCAGCAGGCCCGCAAGCTGTACGAACAGGCGGCCCGCGCGGGGGACCTCGATGCCGTGCTGGCGTTCGGCATCATGCTGGAAACCGGACAGGGCGGAGCGCCCAACCTGCCCTACGCGGCGCACATATATAAGGCCGCGGCCAGACGGGGCAACGCGCAGGCGATGTACAATCTGGGCAGGCTGTACGAGTCCGGAAACGGCGGGACCAAGGACAAGGAGGCCGCATGGGCCTGGTATACGCTGGCGGACGAAAGAAAATTTTCTTCCGCGCAGGCCGCGCGTGATTATCTCGAGCGCATTCTGCGGGACGATGAGTTTGAAAGGGCCAAGGGCCTGCTGGCGGATTTTGCCGCTGAAGTGGTGAAGAACGAGAAAGACCAGCCGCCCATTACCCGAAGGGAGCTGGACAACCCGGAATCTCAGAAACCGCAGCAGGACGCGCCAAAAGCGGGACAGAAAACTGAAGCCGCGCCAAATCAGACCCCGGCTTCGTTTCAGGCAGGAACAACCGTTCAGGCGCAGACTCCCGCCCCTAAAGAAGGTGCGAACGCGGCGAAACCGGAAGCACCAGCCCAAAAAGATTCAAAATCCGCGGATAAATCCGCCGTTTCAACTGAAAAGACAGGGAAGTGAGGGATTTATGGACAAGAAAACCATTCTTATAACGGGCGGAGCGGGCTTCATAGGACGCGGCCTTACCGCCAGGCTCCAGAAGGAAGGCTATAACGTCAGGATACTTACAAGAAGGGACCCTTCCACGATAGAACAGCAGGGAGTCGAGTTCGCGCACGGCGACTACGGCGACGCGGCCTCACTGCGCAAGGCGATGGAAGGCTGCTTTGCCGTATACCATCTGGCGGCGGCAATATCGGCCCACAGCAAAGAGGAATTTTACAGGGCGAATACCCTCTCCACGAAGAACATGGTGGACGCGGCCTCTGCCGTGCCGGGGCTTGAATGTTTTGTTTACGTTTCCAGCCTGGCGGCGGGCGGTCCCTCGGCCGACCCGGCGAAACCGCGCGATGAAAACCTGCCCCCGTCCCCCGTCTCCGCCTACGGCGAGACAAAGCTCGGCGGCGAAAAGGAAGTGGCGCGCCTGCCGGCAAACATACGCCGCGTCGTTCTACGTCCGCCGATCGTCTACGGGAAATACGACGCGGGGATATCGAAGATAGCCCGCTGGGTCAAGCGCGGCATAATGATAAACATGTGCGCGGGCGACACCTATTTCAACTTCATCTATCTGGATGACCTGGTGGAGTGCCTGTACAGAGCCATGGCGGATGTCAAACTGGCCGGGGGGACCTATTTCGTCTGCACGCCCAAACAGTACACCTGGCTTTATTTCATAGCCGAGATGGCCAAGGCCATGAAAAAGCCCATGCCTAAAATAATCACGCTGTCGCCGGGACAGATGATGTTCGTCGGACGTATATATCAGGTGGTGGCCAAAGTGTTCAGGCTGGAACCCGTCTTCAACCCTGACAAGGCCGTTGAAGCCAGCGCCGGAAACTGGATAGCCTCGCCCGCGCTGTGGATGGAAAAATCCGGCTTCAAGGAATGGACGCCGCTTGAGGAAGGCCTGAAGAGAACTTTCGGCGAGTAGCAAACGCAAGCCGCCTTTGACAGGAAAACCCGCCCATATGGGCGGGTCTTTTATTGCCCGGCAGAGATGCGGTCCACACTGCACTTTCTCACACGCATTCACTCACACTCAAGGGCAATCCGGAAAGTGGAAGCTCCCGTGATTGCCCTTAATCAACAGGTTAACGAACAACATACCGCCGCGCATGAGGCATTGGTCTCATTAGGAACGGGAGTAATTGAGCCGAGAAGAAACCGGTCGCACAACCAGAAGTTTAGTGACATTTTCTGTAAGCAACCCGCCCGGTTCCGGCAAAAAACAGGCCCCCTCAAAGAGAGGGGGCCTGAGAAAGACTTCGTCTTCGGCATATTACTTGGCGGGGGGAACCTGCTGATTGCCGCCCTTCATATTATTAGCCATCATGCTGGCCATGAACGCCGCCAGCACTCCGCCAACGCTGCCGCCGTCCTTGCCGCCCTGCTCGCCGGAAACCTGGATGTCCGGCGTAATCTTAACATGTCCGCCGGATATCTGCTTCATTATCTCCACCATAGCCAGTGGCATCTGCCCCAGCGCGGCGACCTGCCTTGTATAGGCTTCGGCGGTTGCTCCGCCGATGGCAAGAATCTTCTCGCCTTCAGCGCGGCCCACGGCCTGCACACCGGCCGCGATGCCTTCCTGCTGCAGCTTGGTGGACTGGCCCTGGCCTTCGGCCAGTATGATGGATTCCTGCTTCTTCTGGTTGGCTATCTGCACGTCTATTTCCGCCTTGACCAGATTGGGCTGGAGGTCCGCCTGCGCCTTGGTCTTTTCCATTTCCTTGCGGCGGCCTTCGGCCTCCTGCTGCGCGTCGAACATGGACTTCTGCTGTATGGCGACGACCTTGCTTGTAAGCGTCTGCATGAGGCGCTCCGGCAGTTTTATCTGACAGATGAGAACGCTGACGCATTCGACGTAATAGCGGGCGAGCTCGTCCTTGACGTGCTCCTCGGCCTTCTTCTGCTGCTCGTGGCGGTCCTGCATGAAAAGCATGGCTTCCGTAGACGAAGCCTGGTTGCGGAAGGAGCTGTCTATCAGCGGATGTATGACCGCTTCTATAAGATTCTGTATGGTGCCGATGCGGGCGACCATATGCGGGGCCTGCTGCGGCAGGACGCGGATGATGACCTTTACCTCGACAGTCATCTCGAAGCCGTCCTTTGAAACTATGGCGAGGGGGTCGAAGACCACCGGTATTTCCTGCTCCGACTTCACCTGCGCGGCCCAGTCTATGGTTATGTTGACCGTGGGTATGATGTGCGGGGTGAAGGCCCACTTGTTGATGTAGTAAGTGCCGGGGCCGAGTACTTCCCGCTGAATACCCCTGTAGCCCGATTCCACAACATACTGTTCCACGCCGGCCTTGAGCCGCTCCTCGCTGCCGAGCGCGGAAACCTTGGCCTGCTCCGGCCGGCTTTGGGTGGCTTCGGCTGTCTTGGCGAGGTCCTTGCCGACGTTGGAGACAATGACCGCCACTTCGCCGCGCTGAACCTGAAGCACGTCGCTGGAGGTGATGTCGAACATCAGGGGATTGACGTAATAAGTGCCGGGACGGAGGAAGTCGAACTGCGGACCGCGCTGTCCGCCGTTTGCAAGGAAGGCGGAGGCGTTCTGGAACGCCTCGGTATTCGCCACGGTGCGGGCGACATATTCGCCGGGGGGCAGCGTTTCGCCGTCCTTGGCGGTGACGAGGCCCACCTTGGTGGCCGGTATTATGGTGGCCTCGCGCACGTCGATGTGGAAAAGCTTGCGGTTGATGCGGTAGGAGCCGGGAAGCAGTATGTCTATCTGCGGACCCTTCTGTCCGCCCTTTTCAAGGAAGCCGCGGCCGTTCTGGAAATTATTGTGGCCCTCGATTTTTTTGCCGAGCAGGCGGCCGGAATCCATCGGCTGGCCGTCCGTCGCCACCACGATGCCGATGGCGGAATTGGGTATCTGCATGAGCGGCACGCGCTCAACGCGGAAGAGATAGGGGTTTATCCGGTAAAGACCGGGGGGGAGAATCTCTATCTGGGGGCCTTTCTCGCCGTTGTTGCGGAGGAAGGATTCCCCGTCCTGAAAGAGCTGGTGCCCGTCCACCACGCGGGCGAAGATGCGGCCCGGCGCCACGGGCTGGCCGTCTATGGACTCCACTATGCCCACCTCATTTTCCCCTATGCTTATCATGGGATGTTTTTCAACGCGGTAAATGAAGGGCAGGACGAAATGCAGGCCGGGCTGGAGTATGCGGGCCTGAATGCCGACTTCCTCGGCATAGGCGACAACGCGCCCTTCCGCCATCTTGCGGCCAAGCCACCGCCGCTCAAGCACGGCAATCTGCGTGCCGCCCACGATGACGACGGAGTAGTAAATCACTATGAGTACTGCGAATATTACGAGAAGAGAAGTCATGAGACCCCCGTGTTACGGAACGGACCAGCCGTCCTGCCCCGCATTAAGGCGGGGGAAAAGACCTTTCCTTGAGATTACAAAATTTGTGCCGCGTGATTATATGGAAGTTGCCGCGCGCTTCCAATTTGGGTATCCTAGAATCATGCAGGAGATAACGATTTCCCTTATACTGCCGACGTACAATGAAGCCGGCAACATTGAAAACGCCATACGCCGCGCCAAGACGGCGCTGGCCGGCATAAGCCACGAGATAATAGTCGCGGACGACGACTCCCCCGACAAAACCTGGGAGGCCGCCGCGAAGGTTTTCGAAGGCGATGCCACGGTCAAGGTCATCCGCCGCACGGAAAACAGGGGCCTTTACCCCGCCGTGATAGAAGGTTTCCGTGCAGCCTCCGGAAAGTATCTGGCCGTAATGGATGCCGACCTCCAGCACGACGAAAGCATCCTGCCGAAGCTGCTGGAAGCCGCGCAGCAGCGCGGCGTGACTCTGGCAATAGGTTCCCGCTACGTTGACGGGGGCGGCATAGGCAAATGGAACGCCGTCCGCAAGGCCATGAGCCGCACCGGCAACAAGACAGCCGCGATAATAATCGGGCGCGACATAAAGGACCTGATGAGCGGCTTCTTCCTTATAGAACGCGCCGCTTTTTACAATGTCCTGCCAAAACTGCAGCCGAAAGGCTTCAAGATTCTGATGGATATAGCCTGCCGCCTACCCAAAGAGGCGAAGGTGGAGGAAGTGCCTTTCACCTTCCGCAAGCGCGAGGTGGGGGAAAGCAAGCTGGACAGCCGGGTTGCCGCGCAGTTCGCGCAGGCGCTTTACGAGCTTTCGCCCATCGGCGGATTCAACACAATGGCCTTCCTGACCATACTGCGCGCGGGGCTGGCCTTCCTCGGCGCAAGCATCGCGCTCTACATCGCCGCTAAATTCGACGCGGGGCCCGGCGCCTCGATGGCCGTTGCCACAGCGGTGGCTGCCGCCGTGTCATATCCTATTGACTGGCTGCGCGCCAACGGCTTCGGCCGGGGCGGCAAGCGCGGCTGGTACGGGATATGGGGACTCGGCGTCAAAATGGCCGGGATAGTGGTTTTCCTCTGGATTGCCCTGGTGCTTGGGATACGGCTTGAATGGCGCTATCTGGCAGTGCTCATAGCGGCCGCGGCCCAGTCCGGCGTTGAAACCCTGTTTTATCTGGGCATAGACAAGGCCCGGTCGCAGAAAGTTTCCTGATTCCATAGCATTCAGGAAAAGCGCGGGGGGAAGGTTTCATGATTCGTCAATTCCTACCGGCAATATGGTCCGTAGTAGTGCTTTGCCTCTTTTGTGAACCGCCCGCCGTCGCCTGCACACTGTGGGCCGCGGCGGGCGGACGTGTCAAAGACGGGGGAACGCTCATTTCCAAAAACCGGGACCAGAAACCGGACCAGAAGACTTTTTTTGAAATTATCCATCCGCCGAAAGGCTTCGCGTACCTGTCGATGTCCGGCGGCGACGAGGACGGGACGACACCGCGCGGCGGCATAAACGAAAGGGGATTCGCAGTAGTCGCGGCCACGGCAGGAAGCGTCCAGCGAAAGGTTCGTCTAAGTGGGGAAAAAGGCACGGTGCGGCACCTCCTTCAAAACTTTCAGGACGTGAAAGCAGCACTTTCTGATAAAGCACGGCTGAAGCGATTCCATCCAGTCTTTCTTCTGCTGGCGGACAAAGGCAGAATTGCGGCGGTGGAAATATCCACATCCGGTGTTTCAGTCGAGGTCTCGA
>Ga0209016_1002770_pt1 | contig 11175 bp, 8 predicted proteins | sample EPASupsiteSAE305_FD_187265 | JGI IMG/M metagenome (GOLD analysis project Ga0209016, IMG submission 187265) | Bioremediated contaminated groundwater microbial communities from EPA Superfund site, New Mexico - SAE3-05 (SPAdes) (version 2) | ecosystem: Environmental > Aquatic > Deep subsurface >...
CGTTATCCGTATGACCCACGACATACAGAGTAAGTTTGGCGTCTGCTTTTAAGAGTTTGGTGATTTCTTCCAGAGCTGGTTTTGATTCGGGTTTGATATCCGATTTGTTGGTGTCAAAGAAAATACCGTATAAGGCCACTCGACCGGACGAAGCAAGGGATTTTGCCATCTCGTCCGCCTTGACCGTGACCATATTCTGGGCCATGGGTTTCACCTCGATAATATCCACCGCGATATACGCCCCGTGTTTCGCCTTGTAGGTTTGATCGTCCTTGCCCCATTGCACGGCAAGGAGGGACACGTAAATATCCCCTTCCGGCCGTTCTTTTTTGGCAGTAAGATTTATGGCGTTCTTTTCATCAGCGGCATAAAAAATATAATAGCTGCGGCTGGTTTTGATGTCCATGCCGCTGAAATGGGCGAGATAATTGTTCCGTTTGGTCGCGGCCGTATCCTTGTGGGAGTCATAGAGGGTCTGGAACCCTTGAGCGGTCAGTTCATTCTCGTAGTTGCGGATCAGTTCCACGGCACTGGCGTCACCGGCGGCCTCGTACCAGATCCGGGTGAGACTGCCTTCCAGCTTGAGGGGAGGGGTTGCATATTCCCGTTTTTTGGTCTCCAGGTTATAGCGTTCGAAGGTGGAGGTCTGCAGCTCATAATCGATGAATCGCTTGGTGTCGTAGCCCACGATTTCGGAGCCGCCGAAGCGTTTCACCAGGGGATGGTCCTTGGATCCCGCCAGATCGGCAGCCCCGGCCTTGGCCGCGATCAGGGCTGCCAGGAAACCGATGCATAAAACGATGAATAACTTCCCCCTGTTGTTGAAACCGAACCCCCTCTTTCTCTCCGTGTCCATAGTCCTCGTTTCCTTTGTTGAAAAAGCGATTAAACGTTTGATTGCGCATGATGCGCAACCACTTCAGTTGAGATGACCATTCAGGTGGAGAGCCTGTAGATGTTGAGTCTTTTAGCGATCCACCGCAACCTGCGACCGGAGTTTGCGCTCCTGTCCACGAACGTACTCCTGGCCTGTGTCAAAATAGACATGAGGGATCTAAAATTGCTCCCTGAAGATGCCCCCAAGTCCCTGCTCTCCCCTGGATCCGGGCCGCGATTTTCCCAGTGAAAAAATCACCCCTCAATATTTTGGGCCTGTTCCTTGAGCAGTTGTAGAAAATCAGCGGCGCACAGAGGACGACTGAACCAGAAACCCTGGATCTCGTCACAGCCCTGGGCTTCAAGGAACTGCATTTGCGTCTCTGTTTCCACGCCCTCGGCGACCATGCGCAGTCCCAGGTCCCTTCCCAGGCTCAGCATCGCCCGGACGATGGCCTCGGCTTCGGCATTCTGCCCCAGATCGGCAATGAACGATTTATCGATTTTGATCATGTCAAAGGGGAACCGGCGCAGGTAGGCCAGACTGGAATACCCGGTACCGAAATCGTCCATGGCCAGGGAAAATCCTTTACTCTTGAGTTTCTTCAACAATTCATTGGCTTTGGTCGGATTGCTCATCACCAGGCTCTCGGTGAGTTCCAGTTCCAGATACAGGGGATGGAAACCGGTGTGGTCTATCACCCGGTCGAGCAGGTCCAGCAAGGCCTGGTAGCGGAATTGCCGGGCCGAGATATTCACCGATAACCGCAGGTCGGAGCCCAGGACGTTTTTCCATTGCCGTGCCTCGGCCACCGCCGTTCGCACCACCCAGTTGCCGATGGGAATGATGAGTCCGGTTTCTTCGGCAAGGGGAATAAACATATCGGGCAGCAATCGTCCCTTGACCGGGTGATTCCATCGCAGCAGCGCCTCTGCTCCGGTTATCCGTTTGGTCTTGACGCTGTACTGCGGCTGGTAAAAAAGTTCCAACTGGCCTGAAGTCAGGGCGTAGTGAAGTTCCTGTTTTAATTCCATCCACAGAAGCGCCCCTTTATTGATGTCTTCCGTGTAGTAACGAAAGCCTCCCCGGTCGTGTAGCTTGGCGCGATACATGGCGGCATCGGCATTCTTCATCAACGATTCCGGATTGTCGCCATCCCGGGGATACAGGGCAATGCCGATACTGCAGCCGATGTAGAGTTCCCTGCCATGAATTTTCAGCTTTTCACTGGCCATCTGCAGCAGTCTGCGCACAATAGTGGTTACCTGCCCGATGCTTTGCGGTGCATGGAGCAGCACGACGTATTCATCGCCGGCTATCCTGGCGACGGTATCGACATCGCGGACGGCGGTGGTGATCCGCTGGCCGAAAACCTGCAGCACCTCATCACCCACGCTGTGGCCCAGGGTGTCGTTGACTTGTTTGAAATTATCGAGATCGAGGAACAAAAGGGCGAGAAGGAAATTGTTGCGTTTCGCCTGAATAATCGCCTGCCGCAGCCGGTTGTTGAGGAGATTTCTGTTGGCCAGCCCTGTGAGGTTGTCGTAATTGGCCTGGTGCTCCAATTGTTTTTCGTATTTTTTTTGCGAGGTTACGTCCTGAAGGGTTTCCACCGCGCCGACAATCCGCCCGTCAAGACCGTGGAGTGGTGCTGCCGTGAAATAGAGCCACTTGGGGCCGGATTGAAAAGAGGGGAAGTGGGCTGTCGCCTCCCAGGCATTGGCGATCAGGGGTGAGGGTTTGCAGATGCTTCGGTATTGCTCCGTTATTTCGTCAACCTTGCCGTCGATTATCAGATCGGCCAACACCGGACGTTCTTGAGGATAAAAGGTCTTCCATTGCGCGCGGGAACCTACCATGTCTTCCGCCATGGTCCCATTGAGCGCCTCGCAGGCCCGGTTCCAGTGGGTGACCTCGTGGTGCTCGTTGAGGACAAACATCGGCACCGGAGAAGCGTCGATGATTTCGTGCAGCAGATGCTGGCTCTCATGCCAGGCGGCCTCCGCTTTTTTTTCCGCGGTTATGTCCCTGAGAGTTTCGATCGCACCGATGATCCGTTCATTTTCGTCCTTCAGTGCGGTTGCGGTAAAGGCGAGCCACTTGCCGCCATCGGGAAAATGGGGAAAAAAGTCTTCCGCCTCCCAGGTTCCCTCCAAGATAGGGGAAGGACGATATTTACCGGCATAATGGCTTTCCACATCACCCAGATGGCCATCGACGATGAGATCCGCCATCACCGGTCGTTCCCGCGGATAGAAGGGCTTCCATGCCTCGGCGGTGCCGATCATTTGGGCGGCGGGTACGCCGGAAATAATTTCGCAGGCTCGATTCCAGAGCACAACCCGGTGTTGGGCGTCAATCACAAAGGTGGCGATGGGACTGTTGCTGACAATCTGAGCAAGCAAACTTTTATCTCCATTGATGGTTATTTGTCCGTCATTATCTCCCATGACAGCCTCATGATGGTATTTTTGGCAACCAATCGAGTTGCTCGGAACTTCATGCATCGCTGGAAATTAATAGCGTATTGTAGCGTTTGAAAAAAGGAAAAGAAAAGGAAATGATGATTGTTGCGCGCGAAGGATGCGAGCAGCGGTGGGACCGGCTTCTAACTCTTTATTATATTGTTCAATAAATCATGAGTTGCCGGCCGGTTACGATCAGCCTGGCCAAAGAGTGAAGGGTTTTCGCCCGGTTCCCGGTCGGCTCAAAACGTATTTTTCCTTGACACTCTATATGTTTGCTGGTATTTGACTTGCGGTTTTTTTCAGTATGCTTTATATGTGTTGATTCAAAAGTTGCAAATGAGCTGTAGGCGCGTAGCTCAGCGGGAGAGCGCTACCTTGACGTGGTAGATGTCGTCGGTTCGATACCGTCCGCGCCTACCAAAATGATAAAGGCTAGGATGCAGAAAAAGTTTTTTTCTGCTCATTAGCCTTTCCTTTTTACGGGCATGATGGCAGAGATATCAGTTTCTTTACAAGACGGTGAAAGTAAGTCATTTCCGCAAGGAGCTATCGCGGCGGAAATACTGAAGGAGCTGGTTTCCGGGAAGCAACGCAAACAGACCCTGGCCGTAAAATGCAACGGGAAGATGGTGGACCTGTCGACACCGCTTACCGAAGACACAATTATCGAGCCCATTTCGGTGCAATCGGCGGAGGGCGCGGAGATTCTTCGTCATTCCACCGCACATATCATGGCGCTGGCTGTCAAAGAACTTTTCGGCGACCAGGTGAAAGTGGCGATCGGTCCGGCAATCGAAGACGGATTTTACTACGATTTTGATCGGGAAAAACCCTTTTCGCCGGACGATTTCGAGCAGATCGAAAACAAGATGACGGAAATTGCCAATGCTCGTCTCCCCTTTCATCGTCAGGAGATGGGGAAAGAAGAGGCAATCCGCTTCTTTGAACAGCTCGGCGAAATCTACAAGGTCGAACTCCTCCAGGACATGGAGGCCGAGACCGTCAGTCTCTACACCCACGGTACCTTTGTCGACCTCTGCCGCGGGCCGCATGTGCCCGATTCCTCCTGGATCAAAGTTTTCAAGCTGCTGCGAGTAGCCGGATCCTACTGGCGGGGTGACGAAAAAAGACAAATGCTGACCCGAATTTATGGGACAGCGTTTGCCGACAAGAAAGAACTGCAGCAATATCTGACCCGTCTTGAGGAGGCTCGCAAACGCGATCACCGCAAGCTTGGCAAACAGCTGGGTCTGTTCACCATCCAAGACCAGATAGGCCCGGGCCTCATTCTTTGGCAGCCCCGGGGCGCCCAGTTGCGCCGGCTTATCGAAGACTACTGGAAGGATGAGCATTATCGCAACGGCTACCAGCTGCTCTACACCCCGCACATAGCCCGGCAAGATTTGTGGAAGACCTCGGGCCACCTCGATTTTTACAGCGAGAATATGTACTCCGCCATGGAGATCGACGAGGTTATGTACCAGTTGAAACCGATGAACTGTCCGTTTCACATCGGGATATTCAACGCCGATAAACACAGCTATCGCGAGTTCCCCATCCGCTGGTGCGAGCTTGGCACGGTGTATCGTTACGAGCGGACCGGGGCCTTGCACGGATTGATGCGGGTCAGGGGATTTACCCAGGACGACGCCCATATTTTTTGTCGGCCCGATCAGCTGGAAGATGAGATTTTCAACATCATTGATCTGAATCTGCATATCCTGAAAACCTTCGGTTTTGATCAATACGATGTCTACCTTTCAACCCGGCCGGAAAAATATGTCGGTTCCGACGAACACTGGGAACTGTCGACCCTGGCGCTGAAACAGGCCCTGGAGAAAAAAGGCTTACAATACCAGCTCGATCCGGGCGAAGGGGTTTTTTACGGCCCCAAAATCGATATTAAAATCAAGGACCAGTTGGGTCGTTCGTGGCAGTGTTCCACCATTCAGGTCGATTTCAATCTGCCGGAACGCTTCCAGATGACTTACACCGGAGACGACGGCGGCGAGCATCAGCCGATCATGATCCATCGGGCGCTCATGGGCTCCCTGGAACGGTTCATCGGCGTGCTGATTGAACATTATGCCGGCGCCTTCCCCCTGTGGCTCGCCCCTGAGCAGGTCAGGATCATGAATATTACCGATGACCAGAGCGAATATTGCGAGCAGGTTTATGCACAACTGCGAGCCGGCGGCATCCGGATTGAAAAAGATGTCCGCAACGAAAAACTGAATTACAAAATCCGTGAAGCCCAGTTGATGAAAGTTCCTTACATGCTGATCGTCGGTGAACGCGAGAAAGAAGAAGGAACCATCACTGTACGAAAAAAAGACGGACAGAATCTGCCGGCAATGACGCCAAAGGCATTCTTGGATCTCGTTATTGAAGAGTGCCGCCATCGTCTTGCCTGAACTAGAATTATTACACTGGAGGAACGAACATCAAAAAACGAGGAAGCAGAAAACTTTCCCCACAACAGGATCTGAAAATAAAAATCAACGAAGATATCGACTACCGAGAGGTTCGACTCGTTGATTCCGATGGTTCGCAGCTCGGAGTCGTGACTGCCAGGGCTGCCCTTGAAGTGGCCAGGGAACAAGGACTCGATCTGGTCGAGGTTTCCGATAAAGCTGATCCACCCGTATGCCGGATCATGAATTTTGACAAATTCCGCTACGAGCTGAAAAAGAAGCAGCAGGAAGCCAAGAAGAAGCAGACCGTCATCGAAACCAGAGAGATCAAATTCCGGCCCAAAACCGAGGAGCATGATCTCAGCTTCAAGATACGTAAAATCAAAGAATTTCTTGGAGAAAAAAACAAGGTCAAGGTGACCATGAGGTTTCGGGGACGTGAAATTATCTACGCGCAGACCATCGGCCTTGACGCGTTGACAAAGATCGCTGATACGCTGAGAGAAGACTGTGTGATCATTCAAGAACCTAAAATGGAAGGTCGACAACTCGTTATGTTTGTTGGTCCGAAAGCCTGATATTGCCATAGAATAATTTCAAATAACCCTCGGCTGCTTTTCTTGCCGTTTGGAAAAATGTAAGGAGCTCAATCATGCCAAAAATGAAAACGAACAGGGGCGCTGCGAAGCGGTTTAAAGCGACCGGTGGCGGTCGGATCCGTCGGAGCAAGGCGTTTTCCTCTCACATCCTGACCAAAAAATCAACCAAACGGAAAAGGAATCTGCGTCAATCGGCACTCATCCACGCCTCCGATGAAAGGGCCGTGCGGCGGATGCTTCCCTATCTGTAAATCGGTTGTGGAAACCCGACTTGTTTCAGCAAGCCTGGGACTGGATACATCCACCGGACAGGTTTTTATGCCTATCCAGGTTGGCGCATAACTTATTAGCATAAACGGAGAATACAATGCCTCGTGTAACCCGCGGTTTTAAAGCTCGCCGCAGAAGAAATAAAGTGTTGAGTCTGGCAAAAGGATTTCGCGGCGGAAAACATCGCCTCTTCAAGACCGCTGCAGAAGCGGTTGATCGTGCGCTCTGCTACGCATACCGGGATCGTCGCACCAAAAAACGAGAATTCCGGCAACTGTGGATATCACGGATCAATGCCGCCGCAAAATTGAACGGCATCAGCTACAGCAGGCTGATTAACGGACTCTCCAAAAGCGCGATTGAGCTCGACCGCAAGGTGCTTTCCAATCTCGCTATTGTCGATCCCAACGCCTTTACTGCCGTTGTCAGGGCTACAAGCCAGCAAGCTTCCTGATTCGGGATCGACGTCATGGAACAAGAGCTGCACAGACTCCATCAGGAGGCTGAAGAGATCCTGCGGCAGATTACCGAACCTGCCCAGCTGGAAGCCTTTCGAGTCAAATATCTCGGCAGGAAAGGCGGGCTGCTTACCGGTATCATGCGCCAACTGGGAAAAGTAGACCCGCAGGATCGCCCCCGGCTCGGTCAGCTCGCAAACGACGTCAAGCAAGAAGTCGAAACCCGCTTCGAAGAGAAAAAAGAACAGCTTTCCTGCCAGCAAGTCAGTCCTGATGCCGGCGGATTGGATTTCAGTCTGCCCGGACGCTATTTACCGTTCGGCAAGCTGCACCCGGTCACCCAGGTCATGGAGGAAATTTGCTCCATCTTCGAGGGGTTGGGTTTTGCCGTTGCCGAAGGGCCGGATGTTGAGTCCGATTATTACAACTTCGAGGCGCTCAACATTCCAAAGCATCATCCCGCCCGTGACATGCATGATACCTTCTATGTCACGGAATCGATACTCCTGCGCACCCACACCTCGCCCATGCAGGCGAGGATAATGGAACAGCAGGATCCCCCTTTGCGCTATATCGCTCCGGGAAAGGTATATCGTTGTGATTCCGATATCACCCATACCCCTATGTTTCATCAGGTGGAGGGATTCCTTGTCGATAAAGATGTCTCCTTTGCCGATCTTAAAGGTGTTTTGACCAGCTTCACCCGTAAGATGTTTGAGCGTGAACTGGCGTTGCGTTTCAGGCCGAGCTTTTTTCCTTTTACCGAGCCCAGCGCTGAAGTTGACATTGCCTGTGTTATCTGCGAAGGTCAAGGATGCCGAGTGTGCAAGCGGACCGGCTGGCTTGAGATTCTCGGATCCGGACTCATTGATCCTGAAGTGCTGAAAATGGTCGGCTACGATCCCGATATCTATTCCGGTTTTGCCTTTGGACTTGGGGTAGAGCGGATTGCCATGCTGAAATACGGCATCGATGACATACGTTTGTATTACGAGAACGATCTCAGGTTCTTATCCCAATTTTAATACCGCTGCGAAGAGTCTTTCTCAATAAAGCCGCACCCCCTTTGTCGAGATGGCCGACAGGGGCAAGGAAGTATGTTCTCGGGAAATGTTTTTAATTCCGTCGAGAGACAGCTTCCTTTTTTCTTTAAGGTTGACAACGGCCTTTTCAAGGTCCTTCAAGATGCACGTTCCTGCTGGTCCCCTTTTCCGGCAGGAAGCAATTAACCCCGCGCAATGTCGTGTTATAGACAGGAATCCCCATGAAATTCACGCTGAGTTGGCTCAATCGATTTATCTCCACCGAGGGACTGACCTCGGCCCAGCTTGCCGATAAACTTACCATGCTCGGCCTGGAAGTGGATAGCGTTGAAGAATTATTTGTCGAACTGGAACAAATCACCACCGCAAGGATCACGGAAGTCAGCAAACATCCCGATGCCGATAAGCTCACCGTTTGCACCGTCGATACCGGATCCGAGATAGTACAGGTAGTTTGCGGTGCGCCCAATGCCCGCGCCGGTATGTTGACCGCCATCGCCAAGCCCGGTGTCAGGCTGCCCGACGGAACCAAAATCAAAAAGGCCAAGGTTAGAGGCGTTGTTTCCTCCGGGATGCTTTGCTCCGCCAAAGAACTCGGCCTGAACAACGACCATAGCGGTATTCTCGACCTCAACAATCAACTGGCATGCGGCTTACCGCTCGCTGAAGCTCTTGGTCTCCGAGACACCGTAATCGAGGTGGACCTGACCCCAAATCGACCTGATTGCGCCAGTGTGCGCGGCATTGCCAGAGAGGTTGGCAGTTTTACCGGGGGCGCCTTGGGTCCCCTTGTCGCGGACGTCACTCCGCTGACCGGGAAAGATATCGGCTACGAGGTGGTTATTGAGGCCCCGGATCTTTGCCCGCGCTACACCGCCAGAAAACTGACCCAGGTGACCATCGGCCCCTCCCCTTTATGGATGCAGCAGCGGCTCACGGCCGTCGGCATGCGGCCGATCAACAATATCGTCGACATCACCAACTATGTCATGCTGGAATCCGGCCAACCAATGCATGCCTTTGACTTTACCACCCTTAAAGGCGGGAAAATCATTGTTCGCCGGCCGACTGCCGACGAAACCACCCTCACCACGCTTGACGGCAACCAGCGGCAACTGGATGGCGAAATGCTGCTCATCTGCGATGCTGAGCGTCCGATCGCAGTGGCCGGGATCATGGGTGGACTCGAAACCGAGATTACCGGCCAGACAACGACCATCCTTCTTGAATCAGCCTGCTTCAACCCGCTTTCCATTCGGCGGACCGCCCGCAAACTCGGCATTCCTTCCGAGTCCTCCTATCGTTTCGAACGAGGCGTGGATCCCAACCTTGCCGACAGCGCCCTGGAAAGAGCGGTTGAGCTGATGGTTGAATATGCTGGGGCACAGGCTGATGCCGACGGAATTGATGTCTATCCCGGCAAGAGAGAGCCGCTGCAATTACAACTTCGGATCGACAAAGTCTGCACCCTGCTCGGCTTGACACTGAATCCCGACGAGGTGGCCCGTTATTTGCGCAGCATCGAGTTTGTGGTCACTCCTCTTAACGAAAAGGTTTTGAACGTCCTCGTACCGAGTTTCAGGGTTGATATCGAACGGGAGATCGATCTTATCGAAGAGGTGGCTCGCCTGGTGGGCTATAACGAAATTCCCACCTCCCAACCCAGCATTCGCATGGTCTATCCTCAACGCGATGAACTGCGAACCCTGCGACAGGAAGCAGCCCGAATTCTGACGGCGCAAGGATTTTTCGAGGCAATCAATTACAGCTTTGTCGCCGATAATCACCTCAACCTCTGTCGTCTGGCCGAGGATGATCCCAGGCGGCGGGTTACTCGCCTGCTGAACCCGCTGTCCGAGGAACAGGCCATCATGCGTTCCATGCTCCTGCCGGGGATGCTGGAGAATATCCGCCGTAATATCAATTTTCAACAGCCCGATATCCGGCTCTTTGAAATCGGTAAGGTTTTTTTACAGACAGATGAAGATTCCTTACCCGAGGAACGATTGCAGCTCTGCGCGGTGATCAGCGGTCACCGTCATCCGGAAGCGGAACCACTCTATTATTCCGACCAGGAAGCGGATTTTTTTGATATCAAGGGCGCTGTTGCCAATCTCCTTGGGGTGCTGCGTGTAACCGGGCCCGATAACGTTCCCTTATTTCAGCATGACCTCACCGCAACCCCGCCCTATTGCGATCCAACCTGCACCGCCCTGATAATGAACGGCGACACCAAAGTGGGTACCTTGGGCGCGGTCCATCCGGCGACATTGAAGGGGTTTGGTATTAAACAACAGGTATACTATTTCGAAATCGATCTGCAGCACCTGAACGCCATGGACCGAAAGGTGAAGAAGTTCACTACGCTGCCTAAGTATCCCTCGGTCAAAAGGGATATAAGCCTGGTTGTTCCGGATAACGTGCCCGCCGGAGAACTTTTACAGGCCATCCAGAGACAACAGCAAAAATATCTTGAATCAGCGGATATTTTTGATGTATATCGTGGCAAACCCATACAGGCAGGGTATAAGAGTGTCGCGCTTGCTGTCACCTATCGTTCAGCCACAGCCACGCTGGATGATCAGTCGGTCGACAAAGTGCATGAAAAAATTGTGAATTCATTAATGGAAAATTTTAAAGCTCGTTATCGTGAAGGATCCGAAGAATGAAAAAAAAGAATGTAACCCGTAAGGAATTGGCCATTTCCGTTAATGAAAAGTTGGGTGTCTCACAACGGAATGCCGCTGAAATCGTGGATACGGTTTTTGCAACGATGAAAACCACCATGGTTGATGGAGAATCCATTAAACTCGTCCAGTTCGGCACCCTGACGGTTCGAGATAAATCGCCACGGCGGGGGCGTAATCCCCGGACCGGCGCCTCCATGACCATCACCAAACGGCAGATGGTTTCATTCCGGCCGAGCAAACGACTCCGCGAACGATTGAATACCTGATACTCAGTTGGTCTGTTAAACAACCGTATGCTTTTATTTTGGCTTATCCGGATTCGTACAGTGACAGCTACTTGATGTGAAGCAATTAAC
>Ga0209016_1002772_pt1 | contig 11171 bp, 12 predicted proteins | sample EPASupsiteSAE305_FD_187265 | JGI IMG/M metagenome (GOLD analysis project Ga0209016, IMG submission 187265) | Bioremediated contaminated groundwater microbial communities from EPA Superfund site, New Mexico - SAE3-05 (SPAdes) (version 2) | ecosystem: Environmental > Aquatic > Deep subsurface >...
CACCCTTCACCCTTCACCCTTCACCCTTCACCCTTCACCCTTCACCCTTCACCCTTCACCCTTCACCCTTCACCCTTGCTGCCTTCTCAACGGCATCCACAATCTTGACATACCCGGTGCAGCGGCAGAGGTTGCCGGACAGCCCTTCCTTGATCTGCTCCCGGCTCAACGGTTCGCCTTGCCGCAGCAACGCCAGAGAGGCCATCTCCATACCGGGGATGCAGTAGCCGCACTGCACCGCCCCTTCCTCAGCAAAGGCGGTCATCAGGGCTTGGCCTTGATCGGTCTGCTGCAGTGCCTCAACCGTCTCCACCCGCGTCCCCTCAAGTTGGGCCGCCAGCATCAGACAGGCCAGTCTGGGCAGGCCATCCACCAGAATGGTGCAGGCGCCGCACTCGCCAGTGCCGCAGCCTTCCTTGCTGCCGGTCAGGCCAAGGTCTTCCCGCAGCAGGTCGATCACCCGACGGTCGGCAACGGTGTCAAGCACCGTTGCCTGTCCGTTCAGGGTAAACACAATGCTGGTTACCACGCCACTGTCAGGCAGCACACTTTGCCTCAATGTAGGCGATCATCTCGGCCAGGGTATCAATATTTGCGACATCGTCAGGATTGACCCTGATCTTGAAGGTATCTTCAGTCAGCACCAGAAGCTCCGAGATATCCAGCGAATCCAGTTGCAGTTCCTCACGAAGCGTCATTGCCGGTGTCAGTTCCACCTGAGCCAGTCTGCCCTTGCCGATCTTCTTGACTACCTCATACACCTGTTCTGTTGTGGTCATGCTTCACTCTCCTTGGTATGAATTTGGCCGCCTCCAGGGGCGTACCATCGAACCAGCGTTGAACCCCAGCTAAGACCGCCACCAAAACCGGTCAGCACCAGACGGTCGCCATGGTGTATCCGTCCTGCTGCCCGTGCTTCATACAGGGCGATCGGGATGGTGGCAGCCGAGGTATTACCGTACTGCTCAAGGTTTATCACAATTTTGTCCATCGGCAACTCCAGACGTCCTGCTGCCGCCTCAATGATCCGACGGTTGGCCTGATGGGGGATAAACAGATCAATCTCATGTACCGTCAGCCCGCCTGCTTCGATCACCCGCAGGGCTGAGTTACCCAGCACCCGCATGGCAAACATGAAGACCTGGTTACCGTCCATCCGCAGGTACTGCAACTGTTCTGCCAGGGTTTCCGGCGAGGCTGGCAGGCGGCTGCCACCGGCAGGGATCAGGACGGCAGTATGATCAGAGCCGGTGGTGCCGACATCGGTGGCCAGCAAGCCGTAGCCCTCCGGCACAGCGCCCACCACCACCGCTCCTGCGCCGTCACCAAACAGGATGACGCTGTCTTTATCCATCGGGTTGACAACATGCGACAGGACCTCGGCCCCCACCACCAGCACCTTGCGGCAAAACCCGCAACTGACCGCATTGCAGCCCAGCACCACCCCGTACACAAACCCGGAACAGGCTGCGGAAAGATCAAAACAGGCAGCAGCGGGTATGCCCAGCGCATGCTGGACAAGGGCAGCCGTGGACGGTGTCGGATAATTGCCGGTGGAGGTGGCGACAATCACCATACCGATCTCTTCCGGGGCAGCGCCTGCATCGGCCATGGCCCGCCTGGCCGCCTCGATGGCCAGATCAGAGCAGGCCTGCTCCGGCGCAACAATCCTGCGGCTATGGATGCCGGTCCGATTGTAGATCCAGTCAGTGCTCACCTCAAGGCGCGCGGCAAGCTCTTCGTTGGTCAGGCGCTGTTCCGGCAGATAGGCGCCGCTCCCCACAATACCGGCCGCTGTCTGTACGCTAGCGCCTACCGCCTTGCCGCTGATCTGTGGCCTCTTCAGTATGGTCGGCTGTACCGTAACCGGCGCGGTGGTTTGTCCTTGTGATACAAAGCGGAGGAACGGGCTGCAGGGGCGGACAACCTCGCCGGCTTCCACAAACAGCTCGGCAATGCAACCGGCACGCGGCGCATGAAAGTCATAGCTGGCCTTCTGCCCCTCCAGCTCAGCCAGGGTCTGCCCTTCGGCCACGGTCTCGCCAACTGTTACCAGCAGCTTGCCCACCAGAATCTCTTCATCAGCCGGATTATGGCCGGGAACCAGCACCATATCCTCCCTGACTGCGTTGCTTTCAGGCCAGATGATCTCCAGATCCAGCAGTTCTGCCGCTGCCTGCAGGGTTGAGCGGACTGAAGGAAGCAGCGCCAGTTGGTTGGCGTTGTTGGCTGGCAACAGCACATCAGGCCGGGCCACCCTGCGACAAAGCGCTGCCGGGGCATGGGTGGTTACCCAGGCGATCACCTCTGCGCCAAATCCTGCGGTCAGGGTATCTTCATGCACCACCAGCAACCTGCCGGTTCGTTGCGCCGATTCCAGCACCGCTGACCGATCCCAGGGGGCGATAGTCCTCAGATCCAGCAGATCGCAGGCCAGCCCGGCGGTTGCCAGCAGCGCAGCCGCCTCTTCGCAGATCGCAACCGTGTTGCCCCAGCAGACCATGGTCAGATCAGTACCGCTGCGAAGTTTGCGCGCCTTGCCCGGCGGCACGAACAGCCCGGCAACATCGGCAGGGGCGTAATTGACAGGAGCATGCAGCAGGTTGTTGGGGTAAAGCAGCACCGTGGGTGTCCGGCTGCAAAAGGCGGCCTGCAACAGCCCTGCAGCATCCGGGGCATTGGAAGGGACAAAGACCTGCAGTCCGGGGAGATGGGCCAGCGCCCCTTCCGGTGAATGGGAGTGAAACGGCCCCAGCCCGTGCCGGTAACCGCCGTAAGGAGCCAGCAGAATCAGCGGGCAGTCGGTCTCGCCGCCGCTGCGCCACCAGTAGGAAGCGGCATCGCAGGTCAACTGGCTCCAGGCATGGGGCAGAAAATCGGCAAACTGGATCATCACCACCGGTTTTTCACCGGCCAGTGCCCGCCCGATGGCGCTTCCCACCAGCGTAGCCTCGGCAAGCGGACCATTGCAGACCCGGCCGGGAAAGCGCGATGAGAGCCCCTTGGTAAGCCCCAGCACATCCCCCTTGGGATCTTCAATATCCTGACCACGCACAGAGACCGTCCCATCCTGCTGGAGTTGAAGGGCAAGGACGGCGTTCAACGCCTGGGCCATGGTGCAGCCCTGCTCTGCAAAGGGGGCCTGTTCCGGTTGATCCAGGTTCTGAAAAGCCGGTGACGCCTCAAATTCCGGTTCAGGCAGCGGGAAACTCCTGGCAACGGCCAATGCCTGTTCAATCTCTGTTTTTACCTCAGCCTCAAGGGCCTGCAGCTCCTGTTCGGTCCGGCCTGCATCCAGCAGCAGGCGATGCAGGTTATGCAACGGGTCTTGCGTGGTCCGCTCGGCTGCAAGCTCGGCAGCATCCCGATAGGTTTCCTGGCGGTCTGCGCTGGAATGTTCGCCGATCCGGGCCATATCAAGCACCACAATCTGCGGTTGTTGAGCGGATCTGACACGATTGACCGCCTCTGTCAACCCTCTGCTGCAGGCAAGCGGATCTGATCCATCAAGGTAGCTGATCGGAATGCCCCAGTATTCCCCCAGCAGCCGTCCATCCGGCAGGTGCCAGAAGGTCTTGCCGCTGGTGGGGCAGGAAATGGCCCAACGGTTGTTGTGGATCAGAAACAGCACCGGCGCTGCTTCACGGGCAGCCTCGGCCAGGGCCTCAAACACCTGCCCCTGCTGGGTGGTGCCGTCTCCCATGGAGGCCAGCACGAGTGCATTGCCGGTTTTGGCCTTTAACGCCAGCGCTGCCCCCACCGCCTGCAGGGGGGCCTGCCCCAGAGGGCCTGAAATATTAAAGGTCCGTCTGGCAGATGAGACCAGCAGGGGGTGCAGGTTTCTCCCCCCTGCCGGAGAAAAGGCGCGTCCCATAGCCGATGCCAGCAACTCTTCCGGTTTCCAGCCCTGCCTGAGCATCAGAGGCCGGTCACGGTAGTGCAGGAAGAGTAGATCCTGCTCCATAAACGCAGGAAAGGCAGCCACCGCCTCAGCACCGGCAGAAGAGACGCAGAAGTCGATCAGCCCCTGCTTGTGCAGTTCCTCTTCCTGCTGATCAAGATAGCGGGAACAAAGCATCAGACGATAGGTTTCAAAGGCATGCAGCATACAGACGGTTCCTTTTCAAACAACAAAAGCAGACTGATCTTCAGGACAGGCAGCGCTATGCGGCAGCCAGGAGTCTGGCGGAGTCCGTCAGGCTCCTAAACGTGCATCAATCAAGGCAACCATCTCACCAACGGTCTTGACCGACAGGGCTTCCTTGATGGAAAACTGCAGCTTGAAGCAGTCTTCAGTCAGCACCAGCAGTTCGGTCATCCCCAGAGAATCAAACTTCAGGTCATCACGCAGGACAGACTCAGGTTGTACCTCAGCCGCAGCCAGCTTGCCTTTTTTGGCCTTCAGAATCAGTTCCGTTACTTTTTCTGCTGTTGTCATCGCACATACTCCTTTTTAGAATAGGGTGCCTCAAACAGGGCGCCTGTCTGTTTTCAGCCCAGCACCGACTTACGGTCTGTCTGAATAAAGCCCAGCAACTCCCTAGCGACCGGGCTGTACAGCTTTATACCGTCATAATCCGGTTCTTTACCCAGCACCTGCTGCAGGGCGATACCATCACTGCCAAACCAGCGTGGAAAGAGGCCACCCAGGAAGAAACCGCGCTGCCGCATCTCTTGCACCGCCGCAGTGGTACAATCCAGCCCGGCGGAAAGCACCACCTGCAGACTGACCGCCTGCCGTTGCCGGGCCTGCTCCAGCAGCTGATCAAGAAAGGCAGGCCAGTCCGCCCCCAAAGAGCTGACCGAGATTCTCCAGGTACCGGCGTCGCTGAACCAGACATCAGAAGAGGCTGTCTCACCTGTTACCGGCAGGGGCGCGGAACCAGGCAGCGCCGTTCTGGGACGTAATGGAGTCAACAGTTTTTGCAACGGCTCAAGGTACTGTTCAGGAAGGTAACAGAGATCCGGCGGGTCGGACTGTTCCAGAAACTGCAACAGGCAGGCCACCCGTTCGGTTTCCGGCCCATGCTCCTGAAACGAGGCCCCGTTCACCTGATCCAGCATCAGGGCATAGTCACCAAAGCCGCATTTCACCCCGCCCATCTGCGTAAAATAGTGATGACAGACCGCCTCGCCGAAAATACCGTCACTGCCCGTGGCAGGGATATTTTCAGGTTGTGCATAATGCTGAACCAGCAGCCAGGCCAGATTGCTCCCGGCGCTGCCGGGCAACACCAGCAGATTACCCCCTTCCCACAACTGCGGGTTTGGGGCGTTTTTATACAGCGCAATATACCCGGCCGGATTACCGACAGCATCAAAGGCGATCGAGGCATCCAGCCGTCCCCCCTCAATCTCCGCCATGATCAGATCAGCGTGGTAGACATACTGCACCGGAAAGGCATCTCCGTAAATTGCGCGAAAAAGACCAGGCACCGCAGCGACACAGGATTGGTCAACTTTTTTGATGATAATATCTTGATCTGCCACGAGTTTCTAACTCCTTGGATATAGGGGATACGGCTCAGGGATGCACTGCGATACCAGGTACCTATGGCAGGTTCTGTGCCAAAACATACTACTGAAGTTACAGCATGTTACAGGTTTCTTCACGGGGTTCCTGTGCATGCAGACTATCGGCATGGCACCTTTCAATCACCTCAAACAGCCTGTCCAGATCAGCCGGTTTTATGATGTAGTCGTAGAAGCCAATAGCGCTGAACTGTTCCAGATAGGCCTTTTCGCTATAGCCGGTGAGCACAATGAAGCTGGTAGCGGGCTGCAGCTCCTTGATCCGCTCGGCCATCTCAATGCCGTTCATGACCGGCATATTGATGTCCGTGATAACAATCTCCGGTGCATGTTCCCGGAACAGTGCAAGTCCACGCTGCCCATTCTCGGCTGTGTAGACCCGGGCACCGGGGAATTCCTTGGCTATCATGCGGCCGATAGCGTGGCAGACAATCGTATCGTCCTCCACGAAAAGCAACCTGAAACGGGCTGTGGCACGGGTATGTTCCATATCAGACCTCAATCCTGAATTCTGCGCCATCGGCGGTGTTACGCACGGTGATGCAGCCACCCATATTTTTCTCAATAATGGTTTTGGCCAGAAACAGACCGACCCCGGTCCCTTTACCGAGCGGTTTGGTGGTAAAAAACGGATCAAAAATTCTGGCCATGATCTCCTGCTTGATGCCGCCACCGTTGTCGTTGATGGTCACCATCGCCCGCCCTTGCTCGGACCAGGAACGCACAACAATCCGGGGATCGCTGACCTGCCGCTCCTGCAGGGCATCCTTGGCATTCAGAATCAGGTTCATCAACATCTGACCAAATTCGTTGGGATAGCCATTGATCTGCGGCTCACCGGCGGAGTGTACTTCCAGGGTAATGCCGTTCATTGCCAGACTCTCGTCAATGATCTGCACCGTATCGGCAATGACCTGCTCCACCTTGAACAGGCTCTTTTCCTTGTCCGGGGCATTGTAGTTCTGGAAGACCGTGATGGTCTGGGACAGGTGTTGCAGAATGGCCATGGCAGAGGCGATATTGGCATCCAGCAGCTCCTTGCTCAACTCGCCGTAACGGTGGGAAAAGCCGATTTCCTGCACCTTGACCCCGACCACATTAAGGGGCTGACGCCACTGGTGGGCAATGTTGCCCAGCATCTCTCCCATGGCCGCCATACGGCTCTGCTGGATCAGCAGTTGCTGCTTTTCCCGCAACTCCTCCATCGCCTGCTGACGCGCTGCCGTCTCTGCTTGCAGCTCAGCATAGGTCTTTTGCAGCTGCGCGTTCTGCTGCTGCAGTTCAGCAGCCCGCTCTGCCAGGGCCACGTTCAACCGTCCAACCTCCCGGGCCGAGCTGTGCAGCGGCCGGGCCACCAGAAACCAGAGAAACGGCGCACTGATCAGCACCAGCAGCACCGAGTCGGCAAAGTTGTCGACAAAGGCGATCGAGGTATGAAAAATCAGTGGCAAGACGAACATGACCAACGCCTCGGCAATGAACAGCACCACCATCAGGCTTACGATCAGGCGCAGGGGCGACATCATCCTGGGCGGTTCGTTACCGATCTCCCTTCCTGTTACTGACTGGTCCATGGCCTCCCCTTGCTTCCTTCCCATTCCCTCTCCCCAAACCGGAGTAACAAAACCCAAATATCTATAGCGCTCTTATTTCCATTTCCACGCAGTCAATTTGTACGGTGCTTCCTTGTTCCAGGCCTGCCACCAGACTGTTGCCTCTGCCTTCTTTACCTTGCCGTTCAGTTTTACCTTCAGCGTAAGGTGGTAGTTCATGCCAGAGACAACCTGCTCTTCTGCACTGATGATTGAGACCAGACTCAGCTTTGTTGCTGTTTTCTGCTCTTTCTGGATCACCTTTGCCTGTTCAGTGACCGCAAAGTTTGCCGCAGCAACCACTTCTGGTTTGGTTACCGCTGTTGGAGATTTTCCACCGGCAATCTGCTCCCCTGCAAGACAGCGGTCGTCAAACAACGCAGTACAAAGGATAACCGCCAGGATACAAACAGGGATAATCAGCTTCTTCATCTGTCTTCCTTTCTTGGTTTGGCACGTTTCGCCCCTGTTTGTCTCTATTCAGGGGTTAAAACATCCCTCAAAACGACAAGGATCAACACGGTTACGGATACCAAATTAACTATGTCTCTTTTGCTTCCACTTGTTACTCTCGCAGTAGCATCATGATGAAACCAACAACGCCGGATGCACCCAGCAGCAGGTAGAGCCAGGCAAGAGACTTGGGGAAAGGCGGGGTGGCTGACTCAAAATCCTGCATCAGCGCCTCTTCCTCCGGCAGTAGTTCCTGCCGCAATATCCGGTAGGCGTATTCAGCACAGCTTTCAGGCACATTCACCTTGATACCACCAAGGGCGTTTGCATACAGGCTGTTTATGCCGATCGTATACTCGTCAGCCAGAAACACCGGTATGTCATAGGACTCCAGCTCACTTTTAGCCAGACCTGCCTCATAGGGTGTACCGTACACCGCCACCGTAACCATAGGTTCCGCGACATCGCATATTTCGTCATTTTTTGCTTCAGCGTTCTTCATGATGAGACCTTTTTCTCTCTGCCAAGCAAGCTATGTCACTAACCAGGCTAAAGCTCTGGTCTATTCTTGGGGGAAACAGATAGCGACCGTATTCCTTACCTCGTCCAGCCATGCCGACCTTTGTTGTTCCGAGCTTGTCACAATAATGCCGAACATCTTACGATATACGCTATGAACGCCGCAGAGCCCAAAGATACAGTTTTTCCAGATGGTTTCAAGCGGATCACCGAACACGGCCTTTTCCCGCTCTGATTCAGTATTGGTGGTGTTAAACACGATGGCTGCCTGTGCTTTCAGAAGTCCGTTCGGCACGCCTTCACCAGCATCACCTTCCACAAACTCATAGGCAACGCCTGGACGGATTACCCGGTCTATCCAGCCTTTCAGAATCGCCGGAGGTTGCCCCCACCAGTTTGGATGCACAATGATGATGCCATCCGCCTCTGCTATTTCATCACAATGCACTTTGATAGACTCTGGCAAAACTGCGTCTCTTGGAATCTCTGCAGCCAGCAAGAGCGGGTCAAACCCCTCTTTCTGAAGATCATGAAAGGCAACAACGTGGCCGTTGCGCTCTAACTGCGCTACTGCGGCATGGGCAATGGCATGGTTGAAGCTCGTTTCATCGGGGTGAGCAAGAATGACCGAGACGTTCATTGGTGATACTCCTGGGTAGTCTGGCTAACGGCTATGTATAATCGTCAAAAAAGAGGAATATAGTACTGCCACTTTTACTTTATTTTTGTCTGCTCTCTGATTTTTCGCTGTTAATAACGTGGTCTTTAATTTCACGCACCAATGTTTCCCATTGGTCGCCCCTTATAATGTATTCATCTTTCTTATTTTTTGATCTCCACCAGTGAAGTGTTAAAGACCGCCCACCAATTTTTTGATCAGTGATACGATTGCGGGCATTTTGTGTTTCCATTACTGTGAAGTAATAAGGCTTTATATGAGGATGCTTACTAGTGAGTTGAAGGAAGGTCTGATTCAAGCGTTGTACTGCGCTATTGTCGTACAGGCCAGAATATTTTATTTCAATAACTGCAAGCACATCGGTAGGTTGCCAAATACAATCTAACTCAGCTTCAGTTCCTTCTTTTGCAATTATTAAATCCCACTCGGTAGGAAAGCCTTCAATAAATACATTTCTGAGGGACACCTTTATGCCCTCATCTTGCAGTAATTTTCGAATTACTTCATTTGTTACTGCCCCAGTTGCTTTCGTCTGAAAACGCGCTCCGTCAGAGCCAAATCTCTGATAATGTCTATCTATCTCAATTAAAATCGGGTGACAATTTCCTGAGAACTCCGACATTGTATTCTATCCCTTCATTCAATTTTACGAGCAGCAGAGCAGTGGGTTCAGGTCTTGAAATATCATTTTCACTCAAAAACTAACTTTCCAAGACCAGAACCCGTGTCTTCCTCTTCCCACAAAAGATCGAACACCCAGCAGTCCAGCAGCAAGGTACTCACCAGGTCCTGACCGTTCAGGGCCAGCTGTTTTCTACAGGTTCATGCATGCATTGCCTCATTATGTTTAGCGCCAGAAAGTCAAGTTACATCCCATAGTATTTACTGCTAAAACCTACTGATAATGGTGCACCGTCATATGCGCAAGAAACACTAATCATCAATCTTTTTCTATGATCATAATAAGTATGGAAATGTGTTTTCCTCCTTACAAATTCCAACTCCGCCGGATTAATGCTCAGAGCCCCTAGAATCGCTTCGGAATCAAATTCTTCATTTTGATTATGCGGAGCAGTTTGTTTGAGCTCAATATCGACATAATTGACGTAATTTCCTTCAGCCTCAAGAAGCATGTGGCATTCGTCAGTATCGACAATAATGTTTCCAACTGCATTTGGCGTTTCGTTGACCTCGCGAGCAGCATCTTGAATTGACATGCCCATATATTGAAAAGGCCGATGAAACGGTTTCGAAAGAACCGGCAATGCTTTCAAAATTGCCGTGTTGATTGCCTTTCCCAAATTAGTATTCGGTATTGAAAGAGTGTGTGCCTGATTATTAAAAATCACCCCTACACTTCGCACAAGTTTTTCAAGCGAATCGTTATAATTTGCCTCAACAGTAAAATCAGCATAGAGCTTACCAAGAAGAAAACCAGGAGGTTCACAGCTTCGAAACATAATTGGTAGAACTTTTAATTTTCTACCCAAGATTTCTTGGTTCATTGCCACATCAACTTCTCGTTGAACCCAAGAGGAAGAAATTGAATCAGGTGATAAAACCACAGCCACATAATCTACGTTATCAAGTCCCTCTCGAATTTTTTCAATAAGAGACTCGCCGATCTTAATCTCAGCTTCATCAAGCCAGCAGCCAATCCCTTGATTTTCAAGATCAAAAGCCAACTTACGTACAAAGGATTTGTCGGCACTATTGTGGCTTAAAAATATTCGAGGTTTCATCAAGTCATCCAATCAATGAAAATATAATTAAGCACGAACTCCCCCCACCAGCACCCGCTGGGGTGTCAACGGTCCATGACAGAGCCGCACACCGCAGGCATCAGCCACGGCATTGGCAACCGCTGGTAAGGGGCCATTCATGGCCACTTCACCAATCCCCTTCATGCCAAAGGGGCCGGTCTCTTCCGGCTCTCCCTGGGCAGCAATGGAGATAATCTCCGGCACATCCAGACTACCAGGGATCAGGTAGGTGGCAAAGTCCGGGGTTTTTACTATTCCATCCTGCACCATGAAGTCTTCCATCAGGGCATAGCCCAGACCTTGTGCCACCCCACCCTGCACCTGCTGATCAAACATGCCGGGGTTCAGCACCCTGCCGCCGTCGGTCACCGCCAGGTAGTCGCAAATGGTAATCTGGCCGGTCAGGCTATCCAGTTCAAGCCGTACCAGATGGGCGCCATAGCCGAAGATCACATGGGGAAAGCCAATAAAGAACCCCTTGGCAGTGGAAGGAATATCCTTGCAGGTGGGGGCCACGTACTGGCCCAGACAGACCCGTTCTTCAGGCTGCATATACCCGGCCAGCTGCGCCAGGGTAATTTCTTTGTTGCTGGGTAGATGCACCACCCTGCCCGGCTGCAGTTCCAGACCGTC
>Ga0209016_1002773_pt1 | contig 11169 bp, 12 predicted proteins | sample EPASupsiteSAE305_FD_187265 | JGI IMG/M metagenome (GOLD analysis project Ga0209016, IMG submission 187265) | Bioremediated contaminated groundwater microbial communities from EPA Superfund site, New Mexico - SAE3-05 (SPAdes) (version 2) | ecosystem: Environmental > Aquatic > Deep subsurface >...
TGAGCAGCACCGCCATGGTGATCCCCGCGCTCCAGCCGCCAAACGGCCAAGTTCCCGTGAGCGTAAGATAGTTCTGCGGGTTGAGCATGAAGATATCCCGCGCGTACCGCTCCTGCAGGATGATCAACACATAGTAGAGGATGAACGGCGCGGCGTAGGCCATGTAGGTATTCATGGTCACTGTGGAAAGTAACATGCCGAGCATCGCCCATAGTGCACCCGAGAAGCCGAATATGATGATCTTGCCGACCAGTTCTCCCAGCTGTGATTTGACAGCCGTCTCGCCGAACGATTCCATCGGCATTACGAAGAGCGACACGAGGATGTGTCCGGCAAGGATGCCGATCGTGAGCGTCAAAAAACCGGAGATCGCGCAGGCAAGCTCCTTGCCGAGGATGTAGCGCGACACGGTCGTTCTCGGCAAGAACTGCTTGAGGTAGCCGCTCTTCACATCGTCCACAAATGCGCCGGAATAGGGAATCGTCGCCAAGATCGGCGCTGCAAAGAGAATCGCGTTGCCGGAGAGCGCTTTGAGCGTGATGGCTTGATGCACGAGCAACGCCGCAATCGGCTTGTCCATCATGTAAATCGCAAGCACATCGGAGAACGCGCCGAACAACACGCAAAGCATCGTGCCAAGAATGCTTAGCACGAATGCTTTGGATAATGCTCGGTTGAGGTCGGAGTGGAGTTCGGGCAATGTTAACCTCTTTCGATTTGCGGCAATCAACTAAATCATCAGTAACCGAGTACCGGATTGATGATACTTCCATCGATCGCGTTGATGATCATATAACTGTAGCCAGGGACTTCGCTCGTATATTCGTTATTTTCATTAAGGGGGTAGCCACCGGGCTGTGGTTCAGTGTATTTCAAGATGGTTTTCCCAAAGAAAGTCCATGTCGGAACCATCATTAAAGTTGTAATCGAATCTTTTTTTCGTACCTGCATCATACCGAGCTCTACTCGATCAATCACCAACGTTTTCTTGATAACGGAGTCGTCCGCATCTAGGGAAGGAAATGATTCATATAAAACTTGATTCTTAAATCTTTCTATGATTTCATCAAACGACTTTAATTCAACGTTTTTATTGAGTATGAGGGTTTGCTTACTCGGCATCTCCCAATACATATAATTGACACCGGAGTCCCGAATAATCAGCTCGATGTACTCTTGCGGGCAATATGGCGCGTATTGATCCGATGCGCCGCTTTGTACAGAGTTGCTATTATCAGAAGGAAGCGGGCTGTCTATGAATAAGTCGTATTTGCTCTCTCTGTAAGTAGTAGGCACACCCTCGACGGAACGTGTGTATAATATTTTAAAGCACTGCGGGTAATCCTCAATTTGCGAAGTACTCCCGCCACGAGGCTCGCAATAACCTGCCAAGATAAGCGATGGCGCAAAATTCGAATCCCCCAGTTTTTCGATGAAATCCAGTCCAAGCTGAATGGCTTCTTCCTTACTGATTGTGATATCGTTCATATTAGTGAAATCGCTGTCCAAATCAAAATTAAACGGCAATCCCACCCCATCGTCTAGATTATTGAACTCTACGCTTCCGCCGGAGCCTCCCACCATTCCGTTGATCGTTAGATATGCTTTTCTGCTTTTCCCAAAATCAACGGCTCCTGTTATCTGACCTAAAGAAGCGAATGTGTTTGATGATAGATCAATCTCTTTTTCCTCAAAAACATCTGATGCTGTCTGATATGCCTCTTGCCAAGCGTCTAATGATTTTTGCCACTCAGTGATAGATTCTGAGCGCATCTCATCACTTACCCCATTGGGGAGATAGTTTTCTGGATTTGCCAACATATCTTGGAGAGATGTGATTTCGCCTAAGATTTCCCCCTTTGTTTGGGGCGTTTCGTTATCATAAGTATATATAGGCTTTCCATCAGCCATAGTTTGCATGAGAGTTCTCATCCAATCAGCCGTAAAATCTCGCTGCTCAATCTCAACAACTGGATAACGCGTCGTGTTGGGGACGACAACTTCCGCATCAACGACAACTTGAAATTCGTCCGTACCAAAGGAATCTATATGCAATGATTCAGGTGCCACAAATGGTTTTTCTTCAGCAGGAGCGGCCTCGATTTTCTCTTCCAACTGCCCCTCTCCTTTGTTTACAACAGCATCTTCTACTGGCGTCGGTTGGCAAGCCGATAACGACATAATAGTAAGCACACATACTATGAGAATCAAAAAACGTTTCATTTCATTACTGCTCCTTTTTTTGTTTTTTTGCCTGCGTCTGCCGAGACAGACGCAGGCAATAGGTTAAGATTATGTTCTAGGATTAACCCAGTACCATGTTCCGGGATTGGATCCCGATCCTACTAGATAAACGTCAAACCAGCTTTGATGATTCACGTCAACACGAAAATAATATAAGCTCGTGTATGAGCCCGAAGCCCGCTGATACAGCCGATAGCCATAGTAACCGCCCGTGCTGCTTGGAGAGCCATTCCCAGTTCCGCTACCGGTAATTCGAGTTGCTGAACTGAGCCTCCCATACATACTGTTCCATGTTTGAGTGCCTACAATACCATCTTGCTGAGAAGTGCTGAACCCACTATTACTTTGATACGTTATAACAGCCGATTTTGTACCTGAAGTAAAAGACGTATCAGGAGTTATTGTGGTTGGGTTATAGTATTTGACTACAGTTTCTATAGCCCTAACATAGTCATTTGAGCTTCCTTGCTGCTGTAGAGGGAAGGACGACCAGTCAGCTGCAAGTGCAACTGTGGTGATCGAAAGAACCATAGCAAACACAACAGCTAATGTGATTACTTTGTTTAGACGACGTCTCATGGTTAGCTCCTTTCAAATCATTGAATTGTTATGAGATGAGTGGTATTCTTAAGATAAGTCCTTGTGAATCGCATCGCCTTACGGCGATGGAGCGGCTGGCTCAGGTTTGCAAGGACTTTTTCTTTGGCGCAATCATAGGCATCACCTCAATTCTTATCTGATTTGTTCAGTAAGAGCGAATATCACATGTATAACCCTTACATCTACTAAACTCAGTTTTTTTACTTTATGGGACAAGAGTTTTCAAAATTCATTATCTTATTGACACTTATGAATCCAATATAACACAATACGCACAAATATGCGGTGAAATAAAGCATAAAAATGCGTTTATATGGTGAAGATTTCTTGAAACAATAGTGCTGAGGTGAATAGAAGTGCGTGAGGAAGACGTAAAATTCGGTGATTTGCTTCGGCGTATCCGTACTGACTGCGGTTTTACCCAGCAGAAAATGGCTGAGAAAATTGATTTGAGCATTCGGCAATATCAGAATTTGGAAGCAAATGCACAGTTGCCCGGGTATGGTGTATTGAAAAGCATCGTTGAGCAATTGCACGTGAATCCGCGCGAGCTGTTTTTTCGAAAAGAAGATGTACCGAGTCCAAGGCTTGAAGAGGTTCAACATCTGATTACGCGATGCTCTGATCAACAGCTCGACATGTTAGGCGCAATGATTAAGGTCATTCTCAGTTCAAATGAGAACAACCGTTAGTGTTTCAAGTTCTTTAACCAATGGGATGGTTATGGGAGGAGAATGGAACCGGAGCGGAAATGATCGAAACAAGTATAGAATTATCCGAGTGTTATCTAAAGTTTCAGCGGCGCTTATTTAGAGCCGCACTTAGTTATTTAAATGGAAACAGATATGAAGCTACGGATGTGGTGGAAGATGTCATTCTGAAATTGCTGGAGCGTTCGCCAGCTTTCGAGAATGAAGCCGCCTGCCTTGCCTATATGCTGCGAATCGTCCATTCTCTAGCGAAAGATAAATACAAACCAAATGTTGATAGCGTATTAAAACACGCTGTCGATATTGACGACATTAAAGAGTCGTATATGGGCAAAGCGCACCAACAAGATCATTCACAACGCGATTTTGAACTACAGTCGATGATCAACGCAAAATTAAAAAATCAGCCGGAGGAAATGCAAAAGATATTTATCCGGCATGTTATTGACGACATCTCTATTGTCGATCTAGCGAAGTTATATAATATGGATTACGTTGCACTTCGAAAGCGGATCTATCGGATCAAAACGCAATTATCAGCCTCGGTCAAAGTGGATGAAGTGATTTGGACATTGATTTTTATATCAAATGTCCCATTTTTGCTGCAATTGACGTTCTTTAGTCGTAGGTGAAAATATGTTAAAGTGGCTGTTGCTGAAAAATAAAATCAAACGAAAACCATGGTTGCTAGAATCTGATCGATTCTTGAGCGACTATAAAGCGCATCGCCTTGCGTTAGCGCAGGGCGGTTATCCAAGCGCCTCTTCTATTATGGATAATGCCCGAATCAAAGCTGGTAAGACCTTTGAAGAATGGACAGCACTTACAGGATTTCGTTTTGTACGCGAAGAGCGTAAATTAATTAATAGAGCTTTTGCAAAGCGACGCAAGTTGATTGCGATTACTGTTGGCATCTTGCTGATTGCGGCTTTCTTTGGTCTCACACCAAAGGGGCGAGCTCTTGCTGAAGAAGCAATCGCAACGATAACGGAGTTCTTTGATAATGTGCTTTACATTCATCCCGTGGGTACGAGCAGATATGATATTCATGAAATTCCGGAAGCGAGTCCAGGCGTTCCTGATCAAACAGAAACTCGATTGAACTCACGGGAAGACATTCAAAATTATATTAGCAACTCATATCTATACTTGCGAGGCGACAGGTTTGAAGAAGTAGAGGTTTTACTCACGACATATTCCTATAGAAAACCGGGATTCACGATTCGATATTTTTTTGGAGATTCTGATATCGCTCTGAGTGAGCAATGGCCATCGGAGGATCAACTGGATATCGTGCTAGGGGTCGAAGGCGAGTATTTCTCATATACCTTACCAAGTGGGGATACCTTAGAAGGAAGTTATTTTGAGGATGACCAATCCTTTTCTGCTGCAATGGTATGTAATGACTTAGTTTTTAGCATATATGCAAATTACGTGCCGACTATTGATGTGATGTACGAGATATTGGATTCTTTAACATGGAGTATCAAAAAACCGCCTGCCTAAAGCTGAGCAGGCGGTTATTATAGCTTTATCAGTTCGAATAGTACACCGTATGCGTAGTAGGTGACGACATGGAATCATTTTTGCATGTTGCAACCGCTTTATAATATGCGCCATCAATTAAGGCTACTGTTGTCGTTACAGTAACTGTGATTGCTGTTTGAGTCTTTGACGAAGATGTGACGTATATCCATGCAGTGCCGGATTGGCGATAGAGCGTAATAGTTACGACTTTCGCTTCATATGAACTTGTTCCTACAGCCGTAATTTTTCCTGAACTATTGATACTTGCGGTGACACTCATAGTTGAACGTGTCGCGGCACTGTCCGCATGCGCCTGAGTAACAGGGATGTTGGATACGAAGAGTAACAGAATGAGCAACAGAGAAATGAGTTTCCTTTTCATGGTAGCCTCCTTGCGCGATTTTGGGTACTAATAAGAAAACGCAAATATGGAGCAAAATGGGACATCTTTTTTTCGAATTTGGTTTATTTATCTTATGAATTTCGATCCGAGATCTTCTCTCGCCGTATATTCTACGTGTTCTGCTTTGAATCTTTGCATTCAATTCATGACGATACTTGTTTATTTTTGTGCTTAATTTCATAATGCTATAAAAAATAGTCTAACAAATTAGTTGATAGGATTAGCAAACCGACATTTTATCCACACTTTATACGAACAAATGTACGTTGACAGAACGGTTTTACTGGCGTTATAATGCCACTACAAGAGATGGAATAAGCTTGGTATGCAGTTTGATTCATGGATTAATTACTAGGTAGATATTTATCGCGTAAATAGAAACCCATACCCATTAGACCCAAGAAGCTTGGAAGCGTACAAACTTCGAAGGTGTATTTGTTTTACTCAAAATTTCTGGTGAGGAGATGGGGAAAACTGGATCGATCGATACTGCATGTAGATATGAATGCATGTTATGCCAGCATAGAGTGTTTGTATAACCCGGAGATACGAGATAAACCGGTCGCTGTGGGGGGCGATGTGGAGGCGCGGCATGGGATCATACTCGCCAAGAATCAAATCGCAAAAAAATACGGCGTGCAAACGGGTGAAGCGCTCTGGCAGGCAAAACAGAAGTGTCCTCAGCTTGTGATCATCAAGCCGCATTACGACCGTTATATACGGTTCTCTGCATTAGCGCGTCAGATTTATAACAGCTACACTGACCTAGTTGAGCCGTTTGGACTCGACGAGTGCTGGTTGGACGTTTCCGGCAGCGCGCATCTCTTCGGTACCGCTGAAATGATTGCCGAGGAAATTAGAGAACGAGTGAAGCGTGAACTTGGGATCACCGTCTCGGTTGGAGTTTCATACAACAAAGTATTTGCGAAATTAGGATCGGATCTAAAAAAGCCAGATGCGGTCAGCGTTCTCACTCGCGATAACTACCGTGAAAAAGTTTGGCCCTTACCAGCATCCGACTTGTTATATGTGGGACGTGCGACCACACGCAAGCTTTACAATCATGGGGTTCTGACGATTGGGCAACTTGCAATGATAGATCCGGAACATCTGCTGGCGTGGTTCGGCAAGGTTGGGGTGATTCTTCATTGCTTTGCCAATGGTCTTGACAACTCTCCGGTTATGGCGGTTGGTGACGAAACGATCATCAAGTCAATTGGAAATAGTACAACAACACCACGCGATCTCACGAATGAACTTGACGCCAAGATTGTGTTCTATATGCTCGCGGAGAGTGTCGCCGAGAGAATGCGAGATCTTGGATTCTTGGCAAAGACGGTTCAAATTAGTGTCCGCGATAATAAACTACTTTGGTTTCAGAGACAGATGAAACTAGAAGAACCAACATGCCTTGCAAGCGAATTATGCAATACGGCTATGGAACTCTTGCGTATGAGCTATCGGTGGCAAAACCCTTTACGAAGCATTGGAATTCGAGGCTGCGATTTGATACCGGCAACGACACCCAGACAACTCAAACTGTTTGAAGATGAGGCAGAACGCGAAAAACTTGAGTTGCTAGAAAGAGCGGTCGATGATATCAGACGGCGATTCGGGCATTACGCTATCTACCGCGCAGTCGTAGAATTCGATCCGACGCTCAAACATATAAATCCTAAAGAGGATCACATCATTCACCCGATTGGATATTTTAAAGCGAATTGAGGTTTGTTATGGCAAACGAGGTAAAAAAGGAATATGTCTCGATTCTTGCGCAAATTAGCGTTGATGGGGCCATCCAACCACTCTGTATACTGCTTCAGGATGGGCGAAAGTATGATATTGACGAGATAAAGGATACGAGTCGAGCCGCCAGCTTAAAGGCTGGCGGCTGCGGAATTCGATATACTGTTCGAATCGGAACACGGGAAACCTATTTATTTGATGAGAATGGACGATGGTTTGTGGAGCTCCACGTGGGTTAATGAAGCACTTGCTTATATCTGATGGAATGAGGCCACTTTGAATTAGCTGAATTCACACAGTAGATAATTGAATATTATCTACTGTTACGGAAGTGAGGGTGTTATTAGCGCATACAAAAAAAGCAGCCAGAGCTGCTTCTGAAGAACGTAATAGGAGACATCTTATCACTTGGTGATGACTGTTTTTTAGATTATAAATGTACAGCCTATGGCAATACCTACGACCTCCGGGTATGAGTGCGTATTTATGCGAAACACGGTTATGATTATACGATGATAATCGTAAGTAATCGCCGTTCCTTGCTGATAATTTAAAGTGTATTTTCGACGACTATTAATGATTATAAGCCATTACTGATGGCAATAAACATCAAATAAACATCAGGCAGTAGGTTTCATTTTCACACTTACTCATGTACTATTGCAGAATTCCATATTTCATCAGTAAACAGTTGAACGATAGCCGGGTCAAACTGCGAGCCGGAACACAATTGGATTTCCTCCAAGGCTTTCTTATCATCAAGCGCACTTCTATAAGTCCTGCTGGTAGTCATTGCATCATATGCATCTGCGAATCCAACAATTCGTGCTTCCAATGAAATTTGATCGCCTTTTAATCCTCTCGGATATCCTTTTCCATCCCAATGCTCATGATGCTCCAAAACACATGTCGCGATATCCGAAAATTCGCTGACGGTGTTTAAGATGCGATAACCGATTTCAGGGTGACGCTTGATTTCTTCCCATTCTGTGTCAGTCAACCGACCTGGTTTATTAAGAATCGACTCATCGATGCCAATTTTTCCAATGTCATGCATCATACCGGCGATCTTCAGATTACGAATGGTTTCTTCACGAAGCCCCATCTGTATAGCCATCTGTTCGGCTATCTCGCCGACACGTTTGGAGTGCATCAGTTCGCGCGGGTTCTTTTCAAATAAGCATTCAGTATGAGGTTGATGGTCTGATGGCGCATGCTCAAGCTTTCATTGAGCTTGTGACGGCAGAGATGATCTTCTGCGATTTTGAAGATTTCCTGCATGCTGTCGGTTTCGTTCTGTTTGATTTCATACCCAAAGGAGACAGAAGGGTCAATCGCGCCGACTTTTTCGTTTGCCAATTTGTCTTTGATTCGCTGAATTAGCTGTTCAGCTCCTTTGGTGTCTGTTTTTGGTAAAATGATGACGAATTCATCCCCGCCAAGCCGCGCTAATATATCATCGGCTCTGCAGGTAGTCTGCATGACTATCGCCACTTTTTTCAAAAGTTCATCTTCGGCAACATGCCCGAAGGAATCGTTGATCAGTTTCAATCCGTTGACATCACCCATAACGATTGCAATCGGGAGGTTTCGTTTCGTATCCAGCCGATTCAGCTCCTCTTCGTAGAACCTTCGGTTGTACAAACCGGTCAGTTGATCATGATAGCTGAGAAACTCAATCTTCTTCTCCTCGCTCCGTTGTTCGGAAAAATCACGGAAAACAACCACGCTTCCGACGGTAACACCGGCTTCGTCAATGATTGGAGAAACGGTGTATTCAATTGGTCGCTCAATGCCGAATTTCGAAATCAAAAGGATGTGCAACCCGCGTTCAAAACAGTTCTCATTGTTGACTGTTTCAAGAATGATGGATGTTCCAGCCTTACGGGTGAATTCATCGACAATCGTGAATACGGTTTCCAGCTGCTGGCTTCTTGCACTTTCCGCAACCCAGCCCGTCAACAATTCTGCGGCTTTGTTCAAGAAGACGATATGATTATGATTGTCGCAGGAGATCACCCCGTCACCTACGGATATAAGCGTGATTTCGTAAATGCGCTTCTCTTTTTCAAGCGCCATTTCCAGCCTCTTTCGCTCTGTGATATCGCGAACATTGCATTGGATCACCTTCCGCTTTCCGACCAGATAAACATTGCTTACGAATTCCACCTGCGCGATCCGTCCGTCGGCCGTCTGTAGCGGTAAGTCTTCATATCGAACATATTCCTTGCTCTGCAGCTCAAGAAATTTCTCGCGATTTGCGAGAATATCTTTAAACAAACCAAGCTCCCAGATACTTTTTTCCAGAATCTGATCTTTCGAATATCCCAATAATTCGACCAGAAATGGATTCACGCTCATTACCTTTCCGCTCTCCGCATCAAGTATGAGGATTCCGTCCTTTACCGCTTCAAACAACCTTCGGTAATTCGCCTCGGAAACCACAAGCGCCTCATTCGCATAGCTGCGCGCAGAGACATCACGAATCGTAAAATAAACATGAGGTTCATCCCCGTAACGAACCATTGCTGCGGATATCACGCTTGCAATCGAATTGCCGCCTTTGCTAAGAAGGTTGACTTCGACGTTGTCGATTGCTCCGTTGCGTTCAATTTCTGCGGCAAGTGCTTCATGACCGTTTTCGTCGGGGAAGAGAAAGAGTTCCGCAGTACTGCTGCCAATCAGCTCGTCTCGCGTGCAGCTGGAAAGCGCGAGAAAGCTATCGTTGACATCGACAATACGCCAGTCGCTCTGGCGGATGACGATGATCGCGTCGATATTGGAATTGAATAGCTGCCGCATTTTTGTCGCTTCGTCGTTCAACAGAAGATCGGCATTTTTTTGCGCGGAACGGTCTAGCAGGATGAGGCGCATCATTTGTTGTTCGTCAAAGTACGCAATTACATTCACCAACGCTGTTGTCGGGCGAAATACAGATCGAATTCGACATTTGCATATCGAATTGCGGCCTGCAACAGAAGAGACAGCCGGTTGTCCCCTGGCTCGGCGAGCGATTGAAATATTTCGGATATCGTTCTGCCGATGATTGCCGCCCCGCGGAGGGGCAGGAATCTTACAAAGGAGGGGCTTACCTGTGTAAACAGAAAATCGCAAACACCACCGGACGAATCGTCGGACACGGGGGATAATCGGGCAAAGCCTATTGGGAGAAACGATGATTTCCTTGTATGTTTTATTTGCCTCATATCATAGTTACATCCTTATTCTGCTTCATCAAAGCGGTCTTGCTGCACTGGCGGAGGTATCATAGGACGGTTGAATGGTAAGTGGAGAATGTAATTTTGCGCAGAAAGTTCCGATACTACGCAGACCGGGCAGGTTGGTTTTGCAAAAGTTAAGGGGGGTTATTTGATCGGTTCACTAAAGTGAACAGTTGTATTCTCGTGAATCCATTCATTTCTAAATGAATAAGACTTCGACCCAGTTGGTTCGGTATTGAACGATATGTTTTCTCCTTTCAACAGCGTGATCTGAGCCAATGTTCTTCGAGAGAGTGTGCGGATAATACATATGTTCATCATAACGCATACGAATGAAGTTAGCCAACAAAATATGAATTATAATAAAATAAATAATATGATGAAAAAGACGTATAATTATATGTTATCATATCTAAATAGAGGAGAGCTATACCATCACAGCGCATGAATGATACCATCCGTTCAATTTCGAAGTATTTCAAACAGACCGTGAAAAATAGAGTATAATGAAGACGGACATCTGTTTACAATTAATTGCTGTTCGATGTGTGGTGTGGATAAGATAATTTTTTAGATAATTATTTGAATGAGAAATCTGCTGACCAGCAGGAACCTATCATGCCACAATATGCCACACATTCATCTTTGGGGAGCCAAACGCCGAGCGAAGAGACAACTTCTACCGATGTTACCCATAGGCAGATCGTACCACGACGCG
>Ga0209016_1002775_pt1 | contig 11165 bp, 14 predicted proteins | sample EPASupsiteSAE305_FD_187265 | JGI IMG/M metagenome (GOLD analysis project Ga0209016, IMG submission 187265) | Bioremediated contaminated groundwater microbial communities from EPA Superfund site, New Mexico - SAE3-05 (SPAdes) (version 2) | ecosystem: Environmental > Aquatic > Deep subsurface >...
ATAATTATCAGCGGGATCATTAAAGCCTTTAAAATGCGGAAATCCGCTTCTCCGGAACCCGCATAGAAATTATATATTCTCAATAATAGACGCGTCCGGTTTACAGGATTGCGCCTTTTCGCTTTTAGCAGAGGAGTAACTATGAATAAATCATTGAAGTTTAAATGTCCTAAGTGCGGACATGACCGAATTGAAGAAATCATGATTAACGTGATTGTCTCCACTCCGGTTTGCCGGATAAATGTGTCTGATGGGAATTACGAACCGGAATATGACCATTTAAAGGCTGAAAACTATGACGCCCAGGTTGACCGGTATCAATGCGCAGAGTGTGGTTTTATTGTTCCGGTGAGAAGCCTTGAGGCCTTGGCCACGACCGAATATATGCAGGAAGTTAAGGATTAATATGCTTGTTAGAAGGCATATTATAAAATTTGCCACGACATAAAATGGCATCCCCTCGCGTGTAGAATTATGAATCAAGCACAATTTAACTTTGGAGGTTTATATGTGTAAGTATCTTTCAATAATAGCAATGCTTGCGATTGCTGTTGCAGGCTTTGCCGATGACATCGTTACCGCTGACGGCAGCAGTTATAAAAATGTGACTGTTCGTGAAGTTACGCCCATAGGCATCACCGGTACGGTAAGCGAGAGCAATCAGGACCAGGCGGTTTGGATACCTTTCAGCAATATGCAACCTGCCGATCAGCAAAGATACGGCTATGATAAAGCAAAAGCAGATGAGTTCATCACCAAACTGAATGCTAATCGTTCGACTATGGATGATGGAACTGTCGTTTCTTCGCCCAAGGGGCCAGTTAAAGATAAAGCTTTGGCTCTTCCGCAAGAAGATTCTAATAACCCGATTCAAGGCAACCGGTTCAATGCTCAAGGAGCTTCAGGCGTAACGCCGGTGGTAGCTGGAGGTATCACCCCTCAGGCTGTTGCAGTCGCCACTCCTGGAACTTACTCCTGTGTGGGAACTCAGCAGGTTGCGGCTGCTGTGCCCGGCGCAGGCGTATCCGTTGCCCCTAGCGGCATCGGTATCAACACGCCAATCGGGAATATCGGTATATCGCCTACTGCCATCGGCGTAAATACACCAGTGGCTAATGTGGGTATATCGAATGCCGGTATCGGTGTTCAGACCCCGATCTCCAGCATCGCTATTACTCCTGGACCGGTTCCTGTTCCGATGTATCCGGTATATCCGGCGAACATCCCAGTAGTCGGCGTACCGATAACGGCGGTTAGTGTTCCTCAGCCAGTATATTACACTACCGGCCCTAACTCAGTTGTGGCGGCGGCTCCAGTATACTACACTGGTAATCCAGTAGCATACGATCCGAATACTGGACCAGTCGTTTACAACGACGGCATGCCTCAGCAATGGATAATTTATAATGGGGTTTATACGCCCTATTCGGTTTATCTTGGCTACTGGCAGTCCAACTGGTGCTGTTATAATGGAGTATGGATTCCTGCAAATTGGTTCCTGGGGTATGGTTACTGGAACGGCGGCAGATACTGGGGTGGAAACCGTTACTGGAATAATAACCGCTATTACGGTTATCGCGGCAATTATAATCAGCATGGCGGCAGTCGTGGAACACCTAGCGGTCATAATGGCTCCCAGCGCGGGTCGGGTCATAAAGCAGGACGATAAAATTTTGAAAATATTATGAAAAAGTTGCAGGGACGACACAAAATGTCGTTCCTGCTGTATTTAAACACAGTTTTAAGCATTGGAGGATTCTATGAAAGCAATGGCAATAATGGTGTTGCTGGCAGTCAACTTAACATTGCAGGCCTTTGAATTATGGGATATTGAACCGCGACAGATTAGTGTTCCCGCTCAATATCAGGATATTTACATGTTTTTAAGGCGAGTTGAAGGCTTTCACGCAACCTGGTATGTGCGCCACGGAGTTCGCATCATCGGTTATGGGGATCGCGATTATGACTTGTCTAATCCCAGAAATCTAAATGCCATCACGGAGAATATGGCGAACTGGCGATTGCTGCGTAACATCAGGATTATAGACCATTATCTGGATACGGTCATTGAAGTTCCTTTGAACAGGCATCAGAAAGATGCGCTTATTTCTTACATTTACAGCACATCCGTTCCGGAATTCACTAATGGCAATATTCTCCGGTTACTCAACCAAAAACGCAGCTATGGAGAAGTTCCAAATGAATTACGCAAGGCAGTATTCCTGCCAGGAGGCAAGTCATCAAACTCATGGCTGACAGCCAGGCGCGAACAGGAAGTGTCCATGTGGAGCCGATAGTCCGCTTTTGTGCTGGTTATATCCAAAAATAGGAGTTATTAGTAAATGAATAGTCTTGAGTACGAAAAGTCAAAATATCCTGAGATTATGCTTAAAAACATAAGATTGCTAAGAAAAATTGAATCTAAACTTATTATGCATAAAAAGAAAGCTATTGCTGACGGCTTAAAGAATGCCCATATCGAAGACATCCAGCATGTCCATGAACGCTTAAATGCAATATGCCGATTTATTAAATAGTTCTGGCAGATGACTCGAAATATAATCTTGTTATAGGAAATATAAGGACGAGAGATTCCCTGTGCCAGCAAGTTGTTTGTTTTAACCGAATCAGGCAACTGCTGGTCAATTAATCTGATTTGAATATTTTTTTGTCTGTTAAAGCTGGATGACTGCTTGAAAGTAACCGGATGCATTGATAATTTATACAGGAATTGTGATATTTTTCAACATAAACAAAAGGAATGAATATTTATATAGCATAATCTTAAAATTAAAATTTTAGCGTAGCTTTCTGCTACAGTCTCGTCCCCAAAACGACCAATTTTAACTTAGAAGACTGTAGGAGAGTACGCCCATACTTTGGGCGTACTCCTTACATTTCTAAGTGGGCACTTGGTCGTGCCTGGGATGAGTGTTTGGGGTACGTCCTTTTTTATTGTCCCAATTACCCCCGCCGAAAGCAACTGCTCAGATTAAAGATAAGTACCGTCGATCCACGACAGAAGATGGCAAGCCTTTGAAGATAGAATATGTATAAGCAGGATGGGAAATTCCTGTTGAACACAATAAACGGAGGATGTTAAAATGAAAACGCTAATGGTGATTGGAGTCGCCGTGGCTTGCGTCTCGCTGATGATTGGAAATTATGTAATTATCAATGGCATTGTAACTGCCTGTAAAGGCGAAAATAGTAAAAAGTAAGCCACATATTGAGCGGGAAAAGGCAATTAAGCCGATTCTCGATGCAATTGTGTAAACTACGATGAAATAATATTGAAACGTTGATTCTAAAAAAATCAATTCCCATGAGTCCCAAAAATTAAAAGGAGAACAAGATGAGCAAGAAAGAGGTTTTCAAAAGTCTGGATTCACTGATCCCGGTAAAAAATGTCATTGAGGAAGCGCAAGTTGCGATTCAAGATGAAGGAAGGACCATTTCAACAAGTTCGATTCCAGAGGTACTTGGCGGTGTCACCGGAATGGGAATTGGCGCTACAGGTAGTTTTGCGGCATTATATTTTATGGGGGTGACCGGGGTAAGCGCGGTCGGAATAACTTCCGGGCTGGCCGCCGCAGGCGCATTAATAGGCGGGGGAATGGTCGCGGGAATCGGTGTTCTGGCTGCCCCTGTAGCAATTCTGGGAATCGCCGGATACGGAATATTTGCGCATGTAAAATATAAAAATCTGGTTCAAGCCAAAGAAGCTCTTTTGAAGCGGGCTGTTATATTGCGTGATGGAATTATTCAACAGTTGAAAAGAGAATCCGATGGCAATAAAGGAAGAATGGATTATTTGAGCAGCTTGAATGTTTTGCTTGAAGCCGCCATTCGCGATTTAAAATCTGACTTGGGCAAATAAGACAACCGGAGAGAAGAAATGGCAAAGCCTGGCGATAAATACAGTAAGGTCAATGCGACTGGCCGCGATGCAAAGTTTCAGAAAATATTAAAACATCAACATCAGCAATTGGATGAAGCCATTCTTGCTGAAAAAGAGGTAAAAGCTGGAACTGAAGCCAGGATCGCCTCTTCTGAGGCTCTGTTGAAGTCGCTGGGCAAACCATTGCCTGAACGCAAGACATCCGTTGTCTCCAATAAGAAAACAAAGATTAAACTCCGCCCTTGGCAGGACATTGTTACAGACGCGGATGCGTCAATCCCACATGAAGTATCCATAACGGATTTGCTTTCAGATCATGAGATTGTTGGAGTAGAACAGCATATAATAAGTTTGCGAGACGAATTCGACCTTCGGCATAAACTGGATTATCTTGATTATGGGATCGCAGGCATTGCCGGAACACTGGCCGCGCTGGTAGATATCTTTCTGGTTAAATTGCCAAGTTCCAAAGGGTTGTTGGGGGGGAAGGGAACTCAGGGCGGTTCGCTTTCAGACTACTTCCGGAGCCACTTGAAAAGTCATTTCTCCCCGGAAGAAATCAGCCGTCTGGAAAAAGATAATTGGGTACCGTATGATGCTTCCACATCAAAAAACCTTGCGGAAAAAGTTGCAGGTCTTGGGCCGCGTTCGCACCGGGTTCAATCGCTGGGGCACGATCCGCTACTTGGTTTTATCTTCGGGGTTAAAGACATCATGTGCGGCACGATGACCGCGATTGATTCAAACGGAAAATTAATTACTCAAGCAATTCCTGGAGCTCCCACCGGAATGAACATTTTTGAAGCCGTTATTCGTCAGATTGGTCATCTTAAATCTGATATCGGAACGAGCGCCGGGCTGCCTGTTCCGTTTATGCCGTTGCTGCAGATGCTGCAAGTCGGTTCATTTGGCAAAAAAGGACGGACTGTCGGCGAACTGACCAGAACGATGTATGCTAAAGGTTACGACTTCGGGCACTTTATGGCAATGTCGGTTCCGGTTATCATAATCGAAGTGATGGTCAGAACGCTTTATTTCCTGAAACGGCTTCATGAAGGGCATAGTTTCATGAAATCTCTGCCGGTGAATATTCCAGGTCAGCCGCACAAGCCCAAATTGCAAACAATGTTATTTATCGCCCATTCCATAGCAACTGCGGTTAATGCCGGCAAAGTAACTATTACGAAGAATCCGCTATCCATCAATTTGCCGCAATGGATTTGGTTTGCTAAAAGTGCTTTGCATCAGTTGAAGTGGGTTGCCTGGTCAAAGGAGTATGAACGTCATGCTTGCGTACAGGAACGGCTGGATACTGATTGGGGCCATGTCAATAATGCTCTGCTTGCTGAATGGGAAGTTATGGAATCAGAGGCAACAGCCGAATGAAAACGAGTTGAATTATACGAACGTAGTCACAAATTGGAGGTTATCATGGCATTTAAAATCAATGTTTCGATTAAGCATGATGTTGAAGAACTGGTCAATAAAATCAGGGAGTTGATGCATCGGGAAGGCGGTTCTTTCAGCGGAGACTCTCAAAAAGGCAGTATTTCGCTTGGAACTCTGCTGGGAACGGTCAAGGGAAATTATGTCGTCAATGGCAATGAATGCGTACTTGAAATAACAGATAAGCCATTTATGGCTACTGAAGGGATGATTGAATCTAAAATCAGGGAAGCGTTAGAGAAAGTTTAAGGAGTCCATGTCAAGCTCAAATATTAATTTCATATAGAAATTAATCCGATTCAACTTTGGCAAAATTAAGCTGTAACAGGCCGGTAAAATCGGTACTCATATAGCCGTATTTCAGAGAAAAAAGCACTAGCAGTAGAGCTATACAGAGTGCGCTGAAATCAATCTTCTGTTACATAGTTTTCGCTCAAAACCGAGTACCTCTGACATAAATTTATGTCAGAGGTACTCAAATATCCGATAAAATTATAGAGCTTTTGCAAGTATAGCAATTACATACTTCTTTATTCTATCCTGAAAACCCCCGTCCTTTGGGCGGGGTAAAAATCTTTAGCTATGCCATGCAAAACTAAAAAACGCTTAAAAAAAATGCGTCCGTCCCCCATCTTGGGGGCAGCAATTTTCAAAGGCACCGCCCTCTGGACGTTTTTTTTACTTAATGTGAGTTTTATCTTAGAATTTTTTCGATTTCTTGAATTATTCCCGTTTTATCTTTACAGGAATCTATCAATAACAAGACTTTTTTATACGCTCTCGGTCTAATACCGTATTAAAATTAACAAAGTTAGCTTGTCCACTACGGAATGCATCGCTGCTGCTGTAGCATTATCTGGGAGAAAAGGTTTTATTAAAAAAGAAATTTAAAAAATATCATATCGCTATTTGATTGTTAAGAATACGGTATTTTAAGCTTTGTTTTACGAGCGAGTGTAGCTCAGTGGTAGAGCCTCACGTTGCCAATCCCTGAAAAAGTTATTGCTTTTTTATTGCTTTTTATGTTTAAAAAGGCAATAAAGGTAATAAAGTAATATTTGGGTATTCCTTATTGGAATAGAGTGATGAGCAGGCAAGTTTTAGCTGAAAGCATCTATAATGCGGGCAAAAAAATGGAGCGAGTGAACGGATTCGAACCGTCGACAATCACGTTGGCAACGTGAGGCTCTACCACTGAGCTACACTCGCTCGTAAAACAAAGCTTAAAATACCGTATTCTTAACAAAAATCAAATTCAAAAAGCAAAAAAAATTGAAAAAAACGGCTTGTTTCAAAAGGCAGTTGACGCTTTTTACGTAATAACGTTCTGATAAAATAAAGTAAAACAGTCAAAACAAGCTCCGGCGGAGCGATGCATATTGTAGCACTGGACTTTAGTCCGGTGAATGATGATAATACAAATTTGGAGTTCCGTGGGAACGAAACATGTAAGGATTGATATGATTCGAGCCTACGGCTCTCGAAATGTGTGTGGGGATGTGGAGGACGGATTAAAATCCGTCCCTACAACATGGTTCAAGCCTACGGCTTTCGGTGGCGGCTATTTTTAACCACAGAGGCACAGAGACACAGAGAAATCCTTTTTTAATGTTAAGACTTTTAACTTTTGTCTTTTATCTTTGCCCCATTGACAGTTTCATATTGATAAAACTGCGGATACCGCAGTCAATCGCTGACTCCTGCTATTAATATTTCACTCCTGCGGAGTTTTTATTCGGTACTTGAACCTTGCCTTCTGTATTATTCTGACTCCTGACTTCTGACTCCTGACTCCTCTGCCTTCGCGGGCAAAGCCCGCTTAAAGCATTCCTTTGGTGGAAAGAACGCCTTTGACCCGCGGGTCAATGGTCACGGCCTGATCGAGGGCTTTGGCCAGCGCTTTGAAGATGGCTTCAAAGGCATGATGAACTTCCGCGCCTTTCTGCAACTGGATATGCAGGTTCATGCCGGACTTGACCGCCAGCGCCTGGAAAAACTCATGAAAGAGCGCGCTGTCCATGTCTTTAATCATGGGGGCAGGGGCGATGACGTCGTAAACGAGGTATGGTCTGCCGGAGAGGTCAAGCGCGACTTGGGCCAGGGCTTCGTCCATCGGCAGCAGGCAGGAGCCGTAACGGCGGATGCCGGCTTTGTCGCCGAGGGCCTTGGCGATGGCTTCGCCGAGCGCCAGTCCCAGATCTTCCATGGTGTGGTGATAATCCACCTGAATATCGCCTTTTGCCTTGACGGTCAGGTCAAAAAAACCATGTTTGGAAAACAGTTCCAGCATGTGGTCCATGAACGGGATTCCGGTGCTGATCGAGCCTTTGCCGGAGCCGTCCAGGTTGATTTTTATTTTAATATCGGTTTCTTTAGTCTTCCTGTTATATTCCGCAGTGCGTCCGCTACCCATGTTGTTTCTCCGTAATTTTTAGAAATCATTCAGTTTAATTATCATAATAGAAATGTATATTAAAAAAGAGAAAATGCTAATTTGGGATGGATTTTTATGGATAAGAAAAGAGTTGCGCTCGGCATAATCGGTCTTTTTTGCGCGTATAAGAGCATTGCTTCGATTGCGGGGATAGCCAAAACCCAGAGCAGCATATTCGCCGCGTATGCATCCGCGATCGGCGGCGTGGTGATCGCGATGGTATGGGCGCTTTTTGCGGCACTTTGCCTTGCCTATATTTATGCGCCGAGAATTGGCGACAGCTTTATTAATTTCCTATATTTCCCATTGCGTTATCTGAAGGAGCCTCCGGAAAAAATAGCCGAGGTAAAGGGTTTGATTGCGCGGGAGAAGTACCCGGAGGCAATTGCGGCATTAAATGAAATACTTGGGCGCAAACCGTGTGACATCCAGTCATCCATGCTGCTGGTGGAAATCTATATGGATCGGCTCCACGATAATAATAAAGTTGTGGAATTAGTCGAAACCTATTTTCAGAACCGGATTGTAAATCCGAAAACTTTAGAGTCTCCCGAAAATGTCGAAATGCTGATGCGCTATTCCGATATCTGCCTGGAGCAGAAACGTCCGGAAGCCGCGATTGCATTATTTGAGTCTGAATTAGAGCGCACTGACTACTCCGTGCCGGAGAAAAATACGCTGACTTTGCGGTTGGGAGCATTGATTGAGAAGCGGGAATTGAAAATTGAAAATAACCGGGGATAACAATAATTATTATGGATAAGAGGAATACCTTTTTTATAATTGTCGGGCTTTTATGGTCGGCTGCGGCTTTTTTTTCTATGAGTATGGGAATTGTCGGGGTGTTAGCGGCATGGACATTTGGGACGTTTGCCGGAATATGTTTTGCGTCTGTTCTGGCGCCGAAAATAGGGGATATTTTCAGTTGCATGGTTTATACTCCGGCGGAATATCTTAAGAATCCAGTTGATAAATTAGCTGCGATCAAAGGACTGATTCAACAGGATGAATATCCGCAGGCGATTGAGGCGTTGAATGAAATACTGACGCGGAAACAGCATGATCCGGCGGCGCATCTGCTGCTGGTTGAGATTTACATGGACCGGCTCAATGATAAAAAGCAGACGGTGGAATTGATTGAGCAATATTTCCTGAACCCCAAACTTAAAGCCTTCCCCGAAAATATTGAGATGCTGATGCGCTATTCCGATATTTGTCTGGCGCAGAACAGCCCGGAAGCGGCAATAACTTTATTTCAGCGCGAGCTGACCCGCAAGGGATATTCCGCCCCGGAGACAAGGACTCTAACTCTGCGTCTTGAAGCGTTGATTGAGAAGCGGGAAAAGACTGGATAATGTTTTAAATCACAGATAACTGGGAAATCGATAAGCATTATGAATCTGGATAGCATTTTTTTGGGAATTGTCGGCCTCATCTTTTCGGTTGCGGCTTTTTTTTCTATGAGTATGGGAATTGCCGGAGTGCTGATGGCATGGGCATTGGGAACGATTGCCGGAATGTGTTTTGCGTCTGTTCTGGCGCCGAAAATTGGTGATATCTGCGGCAATCAAGTTTTTTTTCCGTTGAAATATCTCAAAGAGCCTGCGGAAATCATTTCTCGAATCAGGGGAATGGTTGAACGCGAGAAATACCAGGCGGCGATTGAGGCGACGAATGAGATGCTGGCGCGGAACCCGTTTGATCCGTTGCTGTTTCTGCTGCTGATTGAAGTCTATATGGACCGGCTCAATGACAAAAAACAGGCGGCGGAATTGATTGAGAAATATTTCTTGAATCGTCAGGAGAATCCCAAACTCAAAGTTTCCCCTGAAAATGTTGAACTGCTGATGCGCTATTCCGATATCTGTCTGGAGCAGAAACATCCGGAACCTGCAATCGCTTTATTTCAGAATGAACTGTCTCGTAAAGAATATTCAGACCCGGATCGGAGAACTCTGACACTGCGGTTGGAAGCGCTGATGAAAGTTGAAAGTTGAAAATAATCGGGATAGCTGAACCCAAGCAGTAATAACCTGTTTCTCGGATATTAAAACGGCATGTTTCAAAAAGGATTAGAGATAGTTGATACTTTTTGAGATGCCGTCATCGAGAGCCGTAGGCTCGAATCATGTTGTAGGGACGGATTTAAATCCGTCCATCATCGTCCACACACATTTTGAGAGCCGTAGGCTCGAATCGTACCAAACCTTATATGTTTCGTTCCTACGGAACTCTAAATTATTATTATCATCATTCACCGGACTAAAGTCCGGTGCTACAATATGTATCGCTCCGCCGGAGCTTGTTGATGGTTTATTTTATCAGAGCGTTATGACATAAAAGAGTCAATTACCTTTTGAAATATGGCTTAAAAACAGGGTTAAATAGTTGCAAAATACACATATTTAGAAAAATATAGCTGCGATTTTATAAAAATTATAAGCAATCAATGGGCTATTTTTTCAGGTTGATATTTGATGCAGGTGATGACTTGCTTAAGCCGTATCGTTTCAGCAGCCGGTAGATGGTGGAGTCGGAGACGCTGCGCCCGAGGCATTTTTCGTAGGCCTGGCGTACTTCCTGCGGCTTGATTATGCTGTTCTGACGCGCCCGCATCAGGAACGGCTGCATCAGTTTTTTCTCATCGAAGATGTTCAGATTGGCGTGCCGGCGTCCGCCTTTGGCGCCGGTCTTGAATATCTTTGCGCCTTCGCGGTGATAACGCGCCTGGATGCGCCAGACGCTGGCCTCATGCAAGCCCAGCATCAGGCCGATTTGGGCGGCGCTGAACTCGAACTTCATGTGCAGGCGCACCGCCTGCACTCGCTGGTATTCTTTGACGGTTGCCGCTTCCAGCAGCGCGTCATCCGCTTCGCGCAACTGCCATGCCGAATATTTTATTTTCATGGAACCTGATATAAAATTTAATTAAACTAACTTGTTGAATGCAAATTATAGCATTATATTATTTTTATTCAAATTAATGGAAGTTATCCATTAAAGAATAATTATTTTCGGCTATTGCAAATAAGTTTTTTCGGGGTATTTTTATATTAAGCTTTAATAAATTTGTTATATAAAATTTTCCTTAAAACAACAAAAAGAAAGGGTGAATCATGCAAGTACCATTTTACGGACATCAACGGCAGTATCTGAGCATCAAGAAAGAAATTGATGACAACATTCAGGAAGTAATCATGAGCGGAGCCTATGTGCTCGGCCCGATGCTGAAGAAGTTCGAAGGCGAACTTTCCGCATACTCCGGCGCCAAGCATGCAATCGGGGTTGGCAACGGCACCGACGCGCTGTGGCTGGTATTCATGGCTCTGGGCCTGAAGGCCGGAGATGAATTGATCACCAACGCCAACACTTTCTTCGCCACCG